>Ga0233425_10011835_pt1 | contig 10050 bp, 9 predicted proteins | sample Watercolumn_Towu_2_FD_181712 | JGI IMG/M metagenome (GOLD analysis project Ga0233425, IMG submission 181712) | Freshwater microbial communities from Lake Towuti, South Sulawesi, Indonesia - Watercolumn_Towuti2014_140_MG | ecosystem: Environmental > Aquatic > Freshwater > Lake | place: Indonesia... | reverse complement strand
CGCCTTCCCGCAGGAGGTCACACCGCAGATGGTGATGAACTTCCTCATGGGCGGCGCGGCGATCAACGTGCTGGCAAAGCATGTCGGCGCCCGCATCGTTGTCGTGGATATGGGCGTGGCAAGCGACTTCGAGCCTCATCCACTGTTGGTGGTCAAGAAGGTTGCCAAAGGCACGGCGAACATGGCGCAAGGCGCGGCAATGACTCGCACCCAGGCGGAGCAGGCAATTCTCGCGGGTGTGGAAGTCGTCGAAGCGGAGATCAAGCGCGGGCTGGATATCGTCGGCACGGGCGACATGGGCATCGGCAACACCACTCCGTCCGCCGCCATCGCCGCCGCGCTGACGGGTGAATCGCCCGCAAAAATCGCAGGTCGCGGCACAGGCGTGGACGACGAAGGTCTCAAGCGCAAGATCAGCGCCGTTGAGCGCGCACTCGCTGTCAACAAACCCAACGCCAAGGACGGCTTGGATGTGCTCGCCAAAGTCGGTGGTTTCGAGATCGGCGGGCTGGCGGGCGTCATCCTCGGCGCGGCTGCCAACGGCAAGCCCGTGATGGTGGATGGTTTCATCTCCACCGCAGCCGCGATGATCGCCGTTGCCATCGCTCCCGCCGTGCGCCCCTATCTCATCTCAGCGCATCGTTCGAAGGAAATCGGTCACGGCATCATGCTCGACTGGCTCAACCTCAAGCCGCTCTTCGACCTCGACCTGCGACTCGGCGAAGGCACAGGCGCGGCGCTCGGCATCAGCATGGCAGAAGCCGCCTGCAAGATTCTCTCCGAAATGGCAACCTTCGGCGAAGCGGGCGTGAGCGAGAAGGAATAGAATTCGTCCTGAGCGGAGCCGCGTACTTTGCGGCGTAGTCGAAGGACAAGAGTTTTATATTCAAACGTCCTTCGACTACGCTCAGGACGGAGATAACAAGATGAGATATTTCCGAATTGCCTTTGGCTTGATGACCACTCTCCCGATTCGCCTGCCCGACGACTGGCAAACGGGCGATAGCGGACGCGCCTCGGTTTTGTATCCCTTCGTTGGATTAGTCATCGGCGGATTGACCTGGCTGACATGGATGGGCGCGACGCGAATCTTTCCCGCCCCTGTGGCTGGGATTCTGACTCTGGTAGTTTGGGTTATGCTGACAGGTGGTCTGCACCTCGACGGTCTCGCCGACTGCTGTGACGGTCTGCTGGCTAGCACGACTATCGAACGCAGACTCGAAATCATGAAAGACCCGCGCCTCGGCACCTTCGGCGGCATCGGTCTGGTTTTGACTTTGCTCCTCAAAGCCGCCGTGCTTTTCTCCCTCACACCTCAATCTGCTCTTGGAATCATGCTTGCGGCTAGCATCGCCCGCTGGTGCATCCTACCCGCTGGCTTGCTCCCGCTTGCTCGCCCTTCAGGCATGGGCGCGGACTTCAAAGCAGGCTTCCGCCCGTGGTTCATTGCCGCAAGCGCAATCGTTCCGCTGGGACTTGCATTGTTTCTCGGCACACGCGGACTCGTTTCACTTGCTGCTGGTCTACTCGCGACGGCAGTGGTCTTGCGACTGGCGAAGTCCAGAATCAACGGCGTCACAGGCGACGTGTTCGGCATGACGGTGGAAGTTGTTGAAGTCGTTTCGTTGCTGGCTTTCGTGATAAACACGTATGTCACGTTTGTAACGTGACAGTACGCTAAAAGCGTGACCTACCAAAGGCGCATATGAACATCCCCATCCATAGAATCTCCATCGCCCAAACTCCCGAAGTGATTCACGTCCGCAGTGAGTCGCCGTTGACCGTGCTTTCTTCCGCGATTGTCGGTAGTGGATTTCGGCGAGCCAGTCACATCCTCAACGCCCACGTGGACAAGGACTACAACTCGACCAATCCCAAAGCAGACTTGCGTGCTCTTGCCCATCGCTGCGGCGTGGAAGATTCGTTTATCGGCTTGCTCACAGCGGTTTATCTCCGCAAAGCAAGGCTGGCTTTCTTTGAAGATGGTGACCTGTCTGTCGCCGCGTTGATTACGGCTGGAGTTGGCAATGCCGCGAGCGCGGGAATTACACAGCCGTACCGTCCCCAGGTCGGGACAATCAACATCATTCTCCTGCTCGACGCAAACCTGACACGCAGCGCCATGCTCAACGCCTTTATCACCGTCACCGAAGCCAAGACCGCTGTCATCCAATCTCGAAATATCTGCTCCCCCGATGGCGACCTCGCCACAGGCACATCCACCGACACGATCACGGTTGCAACAACTGGCAAAGGCAAACTCCAAAATTACGCTGGCTCCGTTACCGTCCTCGGCTGGCTCATCGCCCGCGCCGTTCGGCAGGCGTTGAGTGAGTCGCTGGACGCAAAATAGTAATTGGTGATTGGTAATTTTCATCCTTCCTAATTCATCCTTCATCCTTTCCCACAATGCCTCTCCTTGCCATCCTCTTTGACCTTCTCCTCGGCGATCCGCCAAATCGCTTCCATCCCACCGCCTGGATGGGAAACCTGATTGCCTTTCTCCTGCGCTGGCGTCCGCGTGGAAACCGACTTGCCGAACTGGCTTACGGCGTCTTCATCCTTCTTATTGGAATCACCCTTTCCGTTCTCGCAGGCATCGCCATCACCCAACTCACCAATTCCCTAATCCCTAATTACCAATTACTAATTACCCTTATCACCGCCCTCGCACTCAAGTTGACAATCTCCCTTCGCGGACTCGACCGCGCCGCTCGTGACGTTCAATCCGCGCTTGGATCAAACAACCTGCCCGAAGCGCGGAGACTGCTCTCGTGGCATTTGGTCAGCCGTGACACTTCGCAATTGGATGAGTCAAAGGTTTCGGCGGCGGCAATCGAATCAGTTGCAGAGAACTCGTCCGACGGAATCGTCGCTCCATTATTTTTCTTCGCTCTCGGCGGATTGCCCGCCGCCTTTGCCTATCGTTTTATCAACACAGCGGACTCCATGCTCGGCTATCACGACGAAGAACGTGAATGGTTGGGCAAAATCCCCGCGCGGTTGGATGACGTTTTGAACTTCATCCCCGCACGATTGGCTGGACTGTTTATCGTCTTGTCCGCGCCATTTTGCGGAGCGAGCCTTTCGCAGGCGTGGAAAATCATGTGGCGCGATTCAGGTCAGACCGCCAGCCCGAATGCAGGAATCCCGATGAGCGCGATGGGGGGCGCGTTGGGCGTGGAGTTGGAAAAGATCGACCACTACGCGCTTGGTAAAGGTCTGCGCCTGCCCGCCCCCGCTGACCTTGCTCGCGCGCGGCGGATGTTATATTTTGCCGTTGGCTTTGCCGCGCTGGTTTTCTCGCTGTGGAGTCTTTATGTCCAGCCGCGTTGAGCCAGCCACGCACGGCGCCATTGATTTTGCCGAACTTGAGCGCCTCGGTATTCGTCCCGAAGACGTGCTGGACTTTAGCGTCAACAGCAACCCGTTTGGACCGTCACCCAAAGTTTGGGACGCGATCCGTCAGACTCCACTGGAGCGGTATCCCGACCGCGAGTCAATTGCCCTGCGGCGTGCATTATCTCAGCGGCTGGAAGTTCCACCCGAAGAAATTATCGTTGGCAACGGGACGGCGGAGTTGATTCAACTGACGGCAGTTGCCCTTCTTCGAGGCGGGGAAAATATTTTGGTCGCCGAACCAACTTTCGGCGAGTATGAGCGGTCAATCCGCTTGGTGGATGGAAATATCTGTCGCTGGCAAGCCGTCCCCGAAACTGGATTCGCGTTTCGCCCCGATGAAATCCAGAAGCAATTGGCAAACGCCCGCATGGTGTTCATCTGCAACCCGAACAACCCAACAGGACAAATCCTGCCGTTGAATATTGTAGATGAGTGGGCGCAAAATTTCCCCGATACTTTATTCGTGGTGGATGAAGCCTACCTTGCTTTTGTGCCTGGGATGAAATCCGCAGTCACGTTGCGCCGCAAAAATATCCTGACCCTGCGCTCGATGACAAAGGATTATGCGATTGCGGGTCTGCGGCTGGGTTACGCCGTTGCGGATGAAGCCATCATTCAAGCGCTGATCAACGTCCGCCCCGCGTGGAACGTGAACGCACTGGCGCAGTCGGCGGGACTTGCTGCTTTGCAGGATGAAGCCTATCAACGCGAAACACTCGCGCGGTTGCAAATCGAAAAGCAAAAACTGGTGATTGGGTTGAAGGAGATTGGATTTAATCCCATTCCATCCCACACGAATTATTTTCTCCTGCCCGTCGCAAACGGAGCGGACTTCCGCCAGAAGTTGCTCGCGCATGGTATCCTCGTCCGAGACTGCGCGTCGTTTGGCTTGCCTGCTCATGTCCGCATTGCCACACGCACAGCCGAAGAAAATACAAAACTCTTGACCGCACTTGCGTCGCGTAATTGGTAATTCATTCTTCCTCCTTCATCATTCATCCTTTCCCCCATGAACCTTCTCCTCATCCGTCACGGACAAACCAACTGGAACCTTGAACAACGCTTTCAAGGTCAAAGCGACATCCCGCTCAACGAAACGGGACGCAAGCAGGCGCAAGCCCTCGCAGAGCGACTCGCCGCCGAGTCATTCGACGCCGTTTATTCCAGCGATCTGCAACGCGCTGCTGAAACCGCACACATCATCCGTAAGTCAGGCTTTCAGCCTGACGCTTGCCTCCGCGAAGTGAACTTCGGCGATTGGGAAGGCTTGACCTACGATGAAATCAAAGCCAAATACCCCGAACCGCTTGCGGCTTGGGAAAATGATATTTTCAAGAACGCCCCGCCGAACGGTGAGACTCTCGAAAGGCTGGCGCTTCGCGTTCAGTCCATGCTGAACGAACTCTGCGAGAAACACGAAGACCAAAAGATTCTGATTGTCGCTCACGGCGGCGTGTTGCAAACTTTGATTTGCCTCGCCCTCAAACTTCCGCCCACGATGTACTGGCAGTTTCATCTCTCCACCGCTTCGCTTTCGGAACTCGCCTTTTATCCCGCTGGCGCGATTCTAAATTCGCTCAACGATACCAGCCACCTGCCCAAGTCCGCGCCGAAGAAGGCGTGGAATCCGCTCTCGCGAAAACCATCGAACAAGATTGACCGCAGATGAACACAGATGAAAATGTAGGGGCGGGGTGACCCCGCCCCTACAACCCATGTTTAATAACCCGTGTTCATCTGTGGTTGATTTTTATGGAGAATGTTGATGACTGCAAAAGTATTAATGGTTCAGGGGACAAGTTCATCCGCTGGCAAAAGCCTGCTCGTGACTGCACTCTGCCGAATCTATGCGCGGCGCGGAATCAAAGTCGCGCCGTTCAAGGCGCAGAATATGTCGAACAATGCGGCGGTCTGCGCGGACGGCTCCGAGATTGGACGCGCCCAAGCCCTGCAAGCCGCCGCCGCTGGACTCGCCCCCAGCGTGGACATGAATCCCGTCCTCATCAAGCCCGAAGCCGACTCGCGTTCGCAAATCATTCTCATGGGTCGTCCGTGGAACACACTCGAAGCCAAAACTTATTACGAGAAAAAGGAAATCCTTTGGGAGCATGTCACTGCCGCCCTCGACCGATTGCGCGACGTCTACGACCTCGTCATCATCGAAGGTGCGGGCAGCGCGGCGGAAATCAACCTCAAGCGCGGCGACATCGTTAACATGGCGGTGGCGCGTTATGCGAATGCACCCGTCCTGCTCATCGGCGACATTGACCGCGGCGGCATCTTCGCCCAACTGCTTGGCACGCTCTGGCTGCTCGACCCCGATGAACGCGCCCTCGTGTGCGGGCTGGTGGTCAACAAGTTTCGCGGCGACCTTTCGCTCTTTTCCGACGGCGTGCAAATCCTCGAAGAGAAGGGTGGCGTCCCCGTTTTGGGCGTGGTTCCCTATTTGAGAAATTTGAACCTACCCGACGAAGATGCGGTTTCTGTGGAGAATGCCTTGCACTCACCCTTCGACTTCGCTCAGGGCGAATCGAATCAAACTGACGTTGCGGTTTTGGCTTTGCCGCGCATCTCCAACTTCGACGACTTCGACCCGCTCAAAGCGGAGTCAGGCGTGCGCGTGCGCTACGTTTCCTCTGCCAAAGAATTTGGAAATCCAAACGTCGTAATCATCCCTGGCACAAAAAGCACCATCGCCGACTTGGACTGGCTGCGTCAAACAGGGTTGGCGGAAGCCGTTACGAAGTTTGCAAAAAACGGCGGCGCAGTCGTTGGTATTTGCGGCGGCTACCAAATGCTCGGCGAAGCCATCGCCGACCCGCATCACGTCGAGTCGAAAGTGGAACATACTTCGGGTTTGGGCTTGCTCCCCGTCCGTACCGAGTTCTCGAAGGAAAAAGCCACGTTTCAGGCACAGGCGTGGATTCGCTGTCAGCGTGGATGGATGGCTCGGTTGGATGAATCAACCCTCAGCGGATACGAAATCCATATGGGCGAGACGCCAAGTCAAACCGCATGGTTGGAAATATCCGCTCGTAACGGCGAACAGGTCAAAGTCGCGGATGGAAGCGTTTCGTCAGACGGTAAAATCTGGGGCTGTTATCTGCACGGCATCTTCGCCAATGATGAATTTCGCCATGCCTGGCTGGAGAGTTTAGGTTGGCGCGGCCACGCATCATCGCAAAGCGAAGCATTCAATCGATCGCTCGAAGCGCTGGCAGACGCGGTGGAAAGCGCGTTGAACATGGACTTGCTGGAGAAAATTATATGGGACAAATAACCTTGTTGCTCGGCGGCGCAAGAAGCGGAAAGTCATCCTACGCCCAACGGCTCGCGGAAGAATCGGGCAAGTCGGTGACGTACCTTGCCACAGCGCAGGCGCTGGACGACGAAGAAATGTCGTCGCGGATTCAAAAGCATCAGTCGGAGCGACCCGCTCACTGGCAGACGTTGGAGATTCCGCTCGATGTGGCAGCGCATGTTGGCGAGATTAAATCCGACTTGGTGATTTTGGATTGCATGACCCTGCTCACTACCAACCTGTTGATGAAATTCGAGAAGAACGAACTCGTGGATGAGGCCCCTTTCACCGAAGCCGTTTACAAAGAAGTGGCTGACCTGCTTACTGCAATCCGTTCTGGAAAACCTGACTGGCTTATCATCTCGAACGAAATCGGCTTGGGACTTGTTCCGCCCTATCAAATGGGACGCGTCTACCGCGACCTGCTCGGCTGGGCGAATCAACGCCTCGCCCGCGAAGCAGACAAGGTCATTTTTTTGGTGGCAGGGATTCCGATGATAGTGAAGTAGGGGATTATAATTATCGTATGAAGAAACTCAACCCAAGAGTGCGCGCGCTCAAACTTGCGAAGGAAGTCCGCAGCCGCCTGCGAAAGGAATTGAACCAGCCTGTGACGGTCATCATGTATGGCTCACAGGCGCGCGGCGACGCAAGGAAGGACTCGGATATTGACCTGCTTGTCATATTGCCTGCGGTAAACCCCAAAGTGCGTGGCACAGTTTCGGATATTGCATGGGAAGTCGGCTTTGAAGTGGGAAAGATGATTTCAACCGTTCCCACCACAAGGCAGCGAATGAAACGTTATGCATTCCTGCCCTTCTATCAGAACATTCAACGTGAGGGGGTCAGGGCGTGAAACGGGATTCGACGCAAAAGGAACTTGCGAAATATCGCATGGAACGCGCCCGCGCCACTCTCAAAGATGGCGTTAGTTTGTTTATGCAGGATGGCACACCCGCAAGCGTGGTCAATCGCGCATACTATTCCATGTTCTACGCCGCGCTTGCTCTGCTTGCAACAGTCGGACAGCAAACCTCAAAACATCAAGGCGTATTGGCTTTGTTCGACCAGCATTTTGTGAAGACTAAAATTCTTCCAAAAGAAATGAGCAAGTTCCTGCGCAAGGCATTCGATATGCGCCAGACGGCGGATTACGAAGAGGAAGCCGAACTCACCAGGGAGGACGCGCAAATGTCTTTGGAACTCGCGGAGAAATTCATTTCCTCGGCGGAGGAAAAGTTATCACAGGATAAGTGATTGTCTTACCGTTCCGTTTTCCAAAACTAATGTACAATCCCGTCCATGCCATTGGTATGGATTTCAATCTCATTCGCCGCAGGAATTGTCCTCGCCTACTTGCGGACTCTGCCAGCGAACATCTGGCTCAGTCTGGGACTCTTTTTCATCTTTCTCTTCATCCTGACTCGTCTGCCTGAAGTTGCAAAGATCCCCGCCTTTCAATCCCTTGCCAGTTCTCATTATTATTTTTTCATCCTGCCTGCATTTTTTCTTTTCGGCGCGTGGTGGTATCAATTCCGCCAGCCAACCATCGACGCTTTCCACATCGCCTTTTACAACGACCGCGAGTACGAGATGTTGGTCACAGGCACGTTGGACGAACCGCCCGACCAGCGCGACTCCTATTCCAACCTGACGCTCAAAGTGGAGGCTGTAGACTCGGGCAGCGGCGACATGCCCGCCTCGGGGATGCTTCTCGTCCGCACCTCGGCGCTCGTGGACTACGAGTACGGTCAGCGGGTGCGGGTGCGCGGACTTTTGCAGACTCCGCCCGAAAACGAAGAATTCTCCTACCGTGATTATCTTGCGCGGAACGGCATCCACTCCACGATGTCCACCTATGAAATCACCACCCTGCCAGGCAACGGCGGGAACCCTTTCTTTCGCTTCGTTTACAAACTCAAGGGGAAGTTGCTCGAAAATACCTATCGCCTGTATCACGACCCAGAGGCGTCCCTGCTGGCAGGGATTTTCCTCGGCGTGGATACAGGCTTGACGAAGGAACTTCAAACCGCATTCAAGAATACAGGCACGGCGCACATCATCGCCATCTCTGGTTTCAACATTGCCATCATCGCGGGGATTTTCTTCGCCATCTTCAAAAACATTTTCGGCGAACGAATCGGCGCGGGGGTTGCCGTCGTCGGGATTCTTTTCTACACCCTGCTCGTCGGCGCAGACTGGGCGGTCTTTCGCGCCGCGTTGATGGGCATCCTGTCGCTGGCGTCGCGTCAATTGGGGCGGCGCAACAATGGCATGAATTCGCTTGGGATTGCGGCGCTGATTCTGCTCTTCTTCAACCCGATGGCGCTTTGGGATGTAGGCTTCCAGCTTTCCGTTGCCGCCACCCTCGGGCTGATTCTGTACGCCGAGCCGTTTTCCACTTTCACCCTCAACCTGCTTACCAAACTATTCAAGCAGGATATGAAAGCATTTGCGCGGATTCTCAACGAAAGCGTCACCCTGACCTTCGCCGCGCAACTGACCACCATTCCAATTATGGCATATCATTTCAATCGCATCTCCCTTGTCTCGTTCATCGCCAACCCGTTCATCCTGTTCGTCCAGCCCGCAGTAATGGTGCTTGGCGGCGCGGCGGTCTTTGCCAGCCTGCTCCTCTTTCCGCTGGGGCAACTCGTCGCGTGGTTCGCCGAGCCGTTCGCCGCATACACCATCCGCGTGGTGGAATTGTTCGACGGGCTGGCGCGGAGTTCCATGCTTTTTATGGAAGTGGAACTCTGGCATTTGATTCTGGGATACGCCCTCCTGCTCGGCGTGACCTTTGGCTGGGACGAAATCAAGAAGCGGATTCAAGCCTTGAGCGGGTCACTGCGCGCTGTTGCGCTGACTGCGACTCTCATGTTCCTGTTCGCCTGTACGATCATGATCTGGCGCGCGTCCGCAACCACGGGCGACGGTCAACTGCACATTACCTTCCTCGAAGCGGGTTCGGCGGACGCGGTTTTGATTCAAACTCCCGACGGGCGCAATGTGTTGATCAACGGCGGCGAGAGCGCGTCGAAACTGTCCGATGAACTCGGCAGGCGTCTGCCCTATTTCTCGCGCAAGTTGGATTGGCTGATCATCGCATCCACACAGGAGGAACAACTGGCGGCGCTCCCGCGTTTGGTGGAAAGGGTTCCGCCTGAAAACGTTTTGTGGAGCGGAAACATACAAGCCTCGTTCCCCGCGCAGGCATTGGACAAATACTTCGCGGAGCAGATGATTCCCGTTAGCAAGGCTGAGGTGGGACAAAGGCTTGAGTTGGGTGATCAGGCTTGGGTGGAGGTCAAGGCGGTGGGCGCGCGCGGCAGCGTGCTCCTCATCGA
>Ga0233425_10011834_pt1 | contig 10050 bp, 4 predicted proteins | sample Watercolumn_Towu_2_FD_181712 | JGI IMG/M metagenome (GOLD analysis project Ga0233425, IMG submission 181712) | Freshwater microbial communities from Lake Towuti, South Sulawesi, Indonesia - Watercolumn_Towuti2014_140_MG | ecosystem: Environmental > Aquatic > Freshwater > Lake | place: Indonesia... | reverse complement strand
ATCAGGTAGGCCGCCGCCCGCGCGCGGGCCGCCTCCGGGATCGCGACGCCGCGGTTCGCGCCCAGCGCGCGGGCGACCTGCTCGACGGCGGCAAACGCCTCCGGGTCGCCCCCTTGCGCGAAATAGCCTCCGGCCACCGCGATGCGGAGGTCCGCGACGCCCCGGTCGAGATCCGGGGCCGCGGGCTCGGGCGGGCGCGACGCGGCGGCGGGATCCTCGGGATCGGGCCCCTGCAGGGCGTCGTAGGCCAGGGCGAGATCCCCGGTCGAGCGCGCCATCGGGCCGAGATGGTCGAGGCTGCCCACGAAGGGGAAGCTCCCGGCCCGGCTGAGCCGCCCGTAGGTGGGCTTGAGCCCGAAGCAGCCGCAGAAGGCGGAGGGCACGCGGATCGAGCCGTTGGTGTCGGAGGCCAGCGCGACCGGCACCAGGCCGGCGGCGACCGCCGCGCCCGATCCCCCCGAGGAGCCGCCGGACATGTGGTCGAGGGCGTGCGGGTTGCGGGTGTTGCCGTCGTGGATGTTCTCGCCGGTGAAGTCGTAGGCGTATTCGCCCATGCCGAGGGTCCCGACCAGCACGGCGCCCGCCGCCTCCAGCCGCCGGATCAGGGCGGCGTCGCGGGGAGCCGGCGCCCGCTCGCGGTTGATCCGCGAGCCCGCCCGCGTCGGCAGACCGGCGACGTCGAAGAGGTTCTTGACCGCGAAGGGCACCCCGGCGAGGGGGCCGAGTCTGTCGCCCCTGGCCCGCGCGGCGTCGAGGGAAGCGGCGCGGGCGGTGGCGCGCTCGGACAGGCGGTCGGTGAAGCTGTTCACCGCCGGGTCGATGCGGGCGATGCGCGCGAGGGCGGCGGCGACCACGTCGCGGGCGCCGACCGTCCCCGCCGACACCGCACGGGCGATGTCGCAGGCCGGGGCGAGGCTCCAATCGGTCGTCGCGCTCACGCCGTGTAGACCGGGGCCGCCTCGGCGGTGTCGGGCAACGGAAACAGGGCGACGAGCGCCGCGGCGGCGTGCAGCACCCGCAGGTTGGCGACGACCGCTTCGTGCCAGGCCGGATCGAGGGTGAGACCCAGCACGGGCGCGGCGGCGGCGGCGTAGGCGTCGAGATCGGGCGGCGGCGGGGCCGCGGCGTGATCGGACATCGGTTTCCTCGAGGATCGGGCGCTTCGCGGCCGGTCCGGTGCAATGGCCGCGCCACGGCCACCGCGCCCGCATCGCGGATCGTGGCACGCTGCCCCGGATGTCCGCCGGTCCGCCGGGGTCGAGCCGCGGCCGGTCATCCGGGCGCCGGCTCATGCGCGAGCATGCCGGCCCCTCGCCGGCGGGAACTGTCCGGGCGCCATGCTGCCGAGGGCGGCAGGACCGTCCGTCGGGACGGTGTCCCGTCCTGAGCGAGCCGGGCTCGGCTTTCGCACGCGCCAGAGTCGAAGAGAAAGGGCTGACAGCGACACCCGGACGACGACAGCGACGGGTGCCCGGCTCGGACCCGATCCGACACCGATCGTGAGTGGCAGATCACAGCATCCTGCCATCACAGCCGTTCGGGCGATGCCCTATAGCGCGCATTGCAACAGGAATTTGCAGCAATCGGCAGTATTGATGCCAACTTATGCAAATTGACGCTCATTTAGACCTCCGACCGCGCCTGGGCCGCATTGACTTGATTCAAACATATGTTGTCTTTTTGAGAGCCTGCTCCGATCGCATCGGAAGGCATTCCGCGCCGCGATGAGCGCCGGATCAAGAAAACCACGCCAGATCAGACATTTGAGAACCCGCCACGGCCCTGTGGGGCCGAGCGCGGCCGCATGCCTTGTCCCCCGCGCGAAACAGAAGGTCATTCATGTCCGCCTCGTTGCCGGCCGCCCGCCTCCCGATCTCGCTTCTCCTGCTCGGCACCACCATGCTGACCTGGATCGGACCGGCCCCGGCTCAGTCCGCGGATGCCGCCTTCGATCTCGCCTTGCGCGACGTCGTCCGCGCCGCCTACGTGCGGGCCGGCCAGCCCAAGGCGGAGGCCGAGCTCGGCGCCCTGGCCGCCTCCGCCCGGCCCCTCGTGTCCTTCGACCCGCGCAGCGCCAGGGAAGCCGACATCGTCGATCTCGTCGCCCGGCTCGGGCTGCGCGACGCCTCGCTGCCCCCGCCCGCGGCACCGGTCTCCCTGACCCGCACCCTGTCGAAGGATCCGCTGCCCGATTATGCCGGAGCGCCCGACCTGACCCAGCGCTCGGTCAGCGAGCTCGCCGGCCTGCTGCAGCGCGGCGAGACCACATCGCGCGAGATCGTGCTGCAGTACCTGTACAAGATCCAGAGGTTCGATCACGCCGGCACCGCTTTGCGCTCGGTGCAGCAGATCAATCCCGATCTCCTGGCGATCGCCGACCGGATGGATGCCCAGAGGGCGCAGGCCCGGGCGAGCGGCCAGGCGCTTCCGACGCTGTTCGGCATCCCGATCCTGGTGAAGGACAACATCGGCACCGACGACGGCTTGCGCACCCTGGCTTCGTCGGCGGCGCTGATCGGCTCGAAGCCGGCCGAGGACGCCGTTCTGATCAAGCAGCTGCGCGAGCAGGGCGCGATCATCATGGGCAAGACCAACATGAGCGAGTGGGCGTGCTTTCGCGACGGTTGTGAAGTGAGCGGGGCCGGTGGAACACCGCTCAACCCGTACGGCCCGACCGTTGTCGTCAACGGATCCAGCACCGGTTCCGGCATCGCTGCGGCGATGCGCTTCGCTCCGGTGACGCTGGGAACCGAGACGAACGGGTCGATCATCGGTCCATCGTGGAGCAGCCATGTTTATGCGTTGAAGCCAACACAAGGCATCGTCAGTCGCACGGGTGTCATCCCTGCAATGGAGGCGCTCGATACGGTCGGGCCACTTGGCAACAGCGTGAGAGACTTGGCGATTATTTTGGAAAACATGAATAAATTTGATGCGGCCGACCCGCTGAGCAGAGCGGCAAGCAGCGGCCACGACAAGAACTATACATCATCATTTGGGTCGGACCTGTCCAACCTGCGAATTGGTGTGAGGAAGGATGGATTCAAATTCGATACTATTGGGAGAGCAGAACTTTTTGCCGAAGGACTTGTTGAATACAGTTCGACAATCAAAAACATACTTAATAATTCAAACGCCACACTTGTCGAATACAGTGCATCGGCTCTGAATAATGCAGTCAGACAGGTGGTCGCCGACCTTTCGTTCCAAGATGCGAGCACCGTCTACAAAGTTCTGACGGGCGATACACTACCGAGCGATCCAGCCGGGAGGGCCGAAGCATTCGAGAATTTCTATAATAAAACCCCAAATAGCGCAGAGGTCTTGATCATTCGGTATGCTGACACGATTCGAGGGGCGACAGTTTCGTATTTCATACGAAAAGGCATCGACGCAAATCTAGGCGGAAGAGTACCCTCGACCAAAGAGGAGGCGGCAGTATTTATCAGACTGTTAGGAGATAAGTACAAACCATTGGCTCAGTACGCAAAAAGCATGGCCGATGTTGTTGAGTTCAACAGAAGTAATCCCGACCTAGAGACAAATCCGTCTGTTGACTCCTTCATCGAATCCTTAAAAAGATCACCCCTTCAAGTCGCTCTGGATGAAGGATTTCCTTCGATCGAAGAGTATGAATCGGAAATAAATCGCCGCAAAATTCTTGCCGCGAATATGATGAAGCAAGTTAGATCAACTCTTGGTGTTGATGCCCTTATTGACAACGACGCCATCGACCAGAATGCCTTCGCGTGGACGATGTCTCCACAAATCAGCATCCCGATCATGGTGTCCTCGCAAAGGCTGAACATCATGATCGACGCCGATCCGTACCGCGAGGACGTGCTGCTGCGGATCGGCGACTACATCGAGCGTCAGCTGAACACGCCGAGCTTCGCGCAGCACCGCGCCGTCGGCCCCGATCCGGCGCCGACGGGGTTCGCCGACCAGCCCGAGGACAAGGGACCGCTGCTGCCGCTCGTGCTCAACGACCTCGACGATCACGGACGCGCCGGCAGGGCCCACCTGCTCAGCACCGAGATGGCGCCCCTCGTGCTCCACACCACCGGCCGCGACAGGACCCCGCAATTCGACGGACGCATCTCTGGAAACGGCGGCCTGATCAAGGACGGCGCCGGCGTCCAGGTCCTGACCGGCACCAGCGACTTCACCGGCACCGTCCAGGTCTGGCGCGGCGGCCTCGCCGTCGACCGCACCGAGGCCCTCGGCGCCGGCGCCAACGGCATCACCCTCGAGAACAGCGCCGCCCTGATCGCCAGCCGCAGCCTCACCCTCGGCCGAACCGTCGCCCTGCGCGACGGCGGCACCCTCGGCGTCCTCGACGGGGCCACCCTGGTCCAGGACAAGGCGATCTCCGGAAACGGCGGCCTCACCAAGACCGGCGCGGGACAGCTCACCCTGCTGGCGGACAACACCTATACCGGCGGCACCACCATCCAGGCCGGCACCGTCGCGGTCTCGCGCGACCCGAACCTCGGCCAGGCCTTCGGCGCCGTCAGCATCGGCGACAACGCGGTGCTCGCCGCCACCGCCAGCTTCGCCACGCCGCGGCCGATCGCCCTGACCGGCCGGGCCGGCATCGCGGTCGACGCCAACGCCACCCTCACCGCCACCAACACCGTCTCCGGATCCGGCGGACTGAGCAAGCTCGGCCCCGGCACCCTGAGCCTGACCGGAACCAACACCTACGCCGGCGGCACCACCCTGGCCGGCGGCACCCTCGCCGTCACGCGCGAGGCCAATCTCGGCGCCCTCACCGGCGGCCTCACCTTCGACGGCGGCGTGCTGCGGATCGACGGCACCGCCTTCGCCGGCACGGCCCGCGCCGTGACTCTCGCCCGCGGCGGCGGCCTCGACATCGCCGAGGCAACCCACAGCTTCACCCTCAGCCAATCCCTGTCCGGCCCCGGCGGCCTGACCAAGCTCGGCGCCGGCACCCTCGCGCTCACCGGCGCCTCGACCCATGCCGGCCCCACCACCGTCGCCGCCGGCACCCTCACCCTGACCCCGACCGCCAGCCTCACCTCGCCCACCGCGACCCTGGCCGGTGCCACGCTGATCAATGCCGGCAGCCTCGCCGGCGGCCTCGTCAACGCGGGGACGGTCACCACCTCCGGCCGCATCGCCGGCGGCCTGACCAACACCGGCACCCTCACCGCCACCGCCGGGCAGATCAACGGGGCCATCCGCAACGAGGCCGGCCGGTTCACCCTGGCCGGAACCGTGTCGAGCGACGCCACCTTCGCCAACGCCGTCGGCGCCGTGCTGGCGGTGAACGGCCGCTACAGCCTCGCCGGCCCCCTCACCAATGCCGGCACGCTCGCCGTCGCCGACGGCGCGCGCCTGACCGCGGGCAGCGTCGCCAATGCCGGCGTGCTGACCGTGGCGGCCAATGCCAGCGTGATCGACGCCCTGACCAATACCGGCTTCCTCAACAACGCCGGCACCTACACCGCCGACGCGACCAACGCCGCCGGTGCCACCCTGGTCAACACCGGCACGTTCTCCACCGTGTCGCAGCCCTTCGCCAACGCCGGCACCCTCGTCACCACCGGCGTGCTCGCCGGCGGCCTGGCCAATACCGGCACCGTCCAGGCCTCGGGGCAGCTCGACGGCGCTGTCGCCAACAGCGGCCTGATCCGACTGACCGGCGCCACCGCCGGCATCACCCGCCTGACCAACGACGGCGGGTTCGACCTCGGCACCACCGCCCTGAGCGTCGGCTCGCTGACCGGCGGCACCGCCGCGGCAACCCTCGGCAACGGTCGCCTCACCGTCGGCGCCGACGACAGCTCCACCACCTATGCCGGCCGCATCGTCGACGGCGCCACGCCCACCAGCCTGACCAAGATCGGCGCCGGCACCCTCACCCTGGCCGGCGACAACCTCTTCACCGGCCCCCTCTCCGTCCTCGGCGGCGAGCTGGCGGTGCGCGGCACCCTCGCGGGCGCGCCCGCGCGCTTCGCCGCCGGGTCGGTGCTGTCGGGGCAGGGCACCTTCGCCAGCCTGACGCTGGAGGCCGGCGGCACGCTCGCCCCGGGCGGCGGAGCCGGCGGGCTCGGCCAGATCACCGTGGCCGGCAACCTCACCCTCGCGCCGGGCTCGCTCTATCGCGTCGACGCCACCGCCGACGGCCGCTCCGACCGCCTCCTCGTCGCGGGCACCGCCGGCCTGACCGGCGCCGCCGTCCAGGCGCTCGCCGACACCGGCGCCTACGCCCCGCGCACCCGCTACACCATCCTCAGCGCCGGCGGCGGAGTGAACGGACGCTTCGCGGGCGTCAGCGCCAACTTCGCCTTCCTCACGCCGTTCCTGGGCTACGCCCCGAACGAGGTCTACCTCACCCTGGCCCGCAACGATCTCGACTTCCGCGCCGTGGCGCGCACCCGCAACGAGACGGCGGCGGCGGGGGCGGTGCAGGCGGGGGCGGTGGGCTCCCCGCTCTACGATGCGGTGGCCGCGCTCTCGGCACCGCAGGCGCGCGCGGCGTTCGCGGCGCTGGCGGGCGACGCGCATGCCAGCCGGGTCTCGACCGCCTTCGCCACCGCCGGGCTCCTGCGCGAGGTCGTGCTCGACCGCCTGCGCTGGGACACGGCGCCCGGCGCGGCGGGCGACGGCCCGGAGGACCGGCTGCCCGCCGCCTACGCGGCGGACCGGCCCGGCCCGCCCGCACTCGCCTCGGTGCCGGCGCGGGTGCTCGACCCGCGGGTGTTCGCCCTGTGGGGCCAGGGCTTCGGCAGCACCGGCCGGGCCGGATCGGACGGCAACGCGGCGGCGCTGTCGCGCAGCACCGGCGGCTTCGTGCTCGGAGCCGATCTCCGCCTCGACGACGGCCTGCGCCTCGGCCTGACCGGAGGCTACCGAAGCACCAGCTTCGCCACGGCCGGCTCGGCGGAGACCGGCATGGTCGACGGGGTGTTCGGCGGCGCGTACGGCGCGTACCGGGCCGGCCCGGTCTCGCTGCGGTTCGGCGCGCTGGCCTCCGACGACGCGGTGTCGCTGCGGCGGCTCGTGGTGTTCCCCGGCTTCAGCGGCACCCCCTCGGTGCGCACCGGCGGGACGACGGTGCAGGGCTTCGGCGAACTCGGCTACCGCTTCGCGGGCGAGGCCGGGCCGGACGGGACGGCGGCGCTGCTCGAACCCTTCGCCGGCGGGGCGGTGGCGGTGATCCGGCGCGACCGCTTCGCCGAACGGGGCGGGCCGGCGGCGCTCGCGGGCGCGGCCGCGGAGGAGACCATCCCGGTCTCGACGGTGGGCCTGCGCGGGCAGGCGGCCGTCGATCTGGGCGGGGGCCTGCGTCTCCTGGCGCACGGGCTCGTGGGCTACCGTCACGCCTTCGCCGCGGTGACCCCGACGACGCGGCTGACGGTGCTGGAGACGGGGGCGCGCTTCACCGGGCTCGGCCTGCCAATCGACCGGCACGCCCTGGTGGCCGAGGCCGGCCTGTCGGCGGAGGTGGCGCCGAACACGACCCTGGGCCTGTCCTATACCGGGCAGGTCGGCCCCCGCGCCCAGGATCACGCCGCCACGGGCAGCCTCACCCTGCGCTTCTGACGACGGGCCCGCAGGCCGCCGACGTGCGCCTCACCCCCGGCCAAGGGCGGCGATCACCGCGGCGGATCGCGAGACCCAGCCGAAGATGCCGCCCTGGGCCTTGATCATGGCAAGGCCCGCCTCGTGGAAGGCCGGGATGTACGAGCCGCAGGCATCGGCGACGACGACGCAGCGGTAGCCGCGGTCGTTGGCCTCGCGCACGGTGGTGTGCACGCAGACTTCCGTCGTCACGCCGCAGACGATCAAGGTCTCGATGCCGCGCGCCTCCAGCAAGGCCGCGAGTCCGGTCGCGTAGAAGGCGCCCTTGCCCGGCTTGTCGATCACCGGCTCGCCGTCGAGGGGGGCCAGTTCGGGGACGATGTCGTGGCCGGGCTCGCCGCGGATCAGGATGCGGCCCATGGGGCCCGGCTCGCCGATGCGCGCCGTCGGCGCGCCGCGCTCCAGCTTGGCCGGCGGCGCATCCGAGAGATCGGGCGCGTGCCCCTCGCGGGTGTGGACGACGAGGAGGCCGGCCCCGCGCGCCGCGGCCAGCAGGGCACGGGTGGGGGGCACCGCGGCGGCGAGCAGCGAGACGTCGTTGCCGAGACTCTCGCCGAAGCCGCCGGGTTCGAGGAAGTCGCGCTGCATGTCGATGACGACGAGGGCCGTCCCGGCCGGATCGAACGGCAGGGGCGCGGGTTCGGCCTCGAGAAGGGGGCGCGGGTCGGGCATGGGCTACCTCGGAGCGGTCGCCGCGGGGCTGTGGCCCTGAGATCGTCCGGGCCGATGCGGTGACGGGTGACGATGATGCCGGTGCGCCTTCGAAAAATCGTGCCCGATCACGGTCGGCGATGCACGAAGTGTCGCCAGGCTGGCGCCGGCCTGTGCATCGGGCGGCGGCTCCGTCCCCGCTCCGTCCCGACACGGGCGGCCGTGCTCGCAAACTTCTCCCGCTGCGAGCCCCTATCGGCACCATGGCCATTGCCTGCGCAGGATGACCAGGCGGCGGGCGGATCCGAAAGATTTTCATGAATCACGCCGCGGCGGCGGGGATACGTCCCGCAGATACGGCCGATCTCGACGCCGGCCCGACCCGGCCTTTCACTGACGTTCGCGACCGGGACCGGCCGGAAAGTGTTGCGGATTTACGACTTGTGCTGCCGCGCGGGCGTCCGGCACCAGGGCCTGCTTGATCCTGGCACCCCCGTTGCTGCCGTCCGACCACACGGAAGGTCGAGGAGAACGAAGAATGTCGGTCCGGGGGCTCGCGGCGGTTGCGCTGTCACTATTCACGGCCGGTTCGGCGATCGCGGCGGATCTCAAGGATAAGAGGGTCCCCGAGGAGGTGGCCCCGAAGGAAGTGCCGTTCTTCCTCTTCGCGGACACGCAGATCAGCTACCGCTACCAGTTTCCGACGGTCACCCCCGGCATCCAGATCCAGCGGCCCGACGGCAGCTTCCGCTCGCGCGAGGCGCCCAAGCACATCCTCAACATCTCGCACGCGGATGCCTGGGCCTACGGCACGAACTTCTTCTCGCTCGACATCCTGAAGTCCGGGTCGCAATTCCCGGCCGGCACGACCAACACGCCCGGCGGCGTGCCGGTGAGCTACGATTACGGCAACACCGAAGCCTACGGCCTCTACCGCGGCACGCTCAGCCTGAACGCGCTGACCGGCACCAAGGCCTTCGCCTTCCCGGGCATCGTCAAGGAGGTCTCGCTCTCCTTCGGCTTCGACGCCAACTCGCAGAACGACGCCTTCGGCTCGAAGAAGCGCGACATCGTCGGCGGCCTGAACTTCGCCTTCGACGTGCCGGCCGGCTTCCTGAACCTGTCGGTCCATGCCTACAAGGAGTGGAACCGCAACGGCTTCAACACCCAGCCCGACCGCGACCAGAGCTTCAACACGGTCCCCGAATTCGAGATCGTCTACAGCCTGCCGCTGACCTTCACCGGTCTGCCGCTGACGCTGGCCGGCTTCAACAACATCGTCCTGCCCAAGGGTCGCGGCATCAGCGACAACCCGGCCGCCTACGCGTTCAACCCGCCGCGCGGGCTGGAATTCCTGTCGCGCACCAACCTCGTGCTCGATCTCGGCAAGCTGGTCTACGATCAGCCCAACAAGGTCGATGTCTTCATCGGCTTCCAGTACTGGCTGAACAAGTTCGGCAACCAGGAAACCGCGACCTTCAAGGGCACCGAGGAGAAGAGCTTCCTCGCCGGCGTGGCCTTCCACGTCTTCTGATCACCGACAGGAACGCGTAGCCGGATGATGGAATCGAGCGCCCGCCCCCGCCGTCTCTGGCTCCGTGATCCGCTGGCGATCCTGGCGGAGGGAGCCGGCGGCGGGCTCGTGGTGGAGGGCACCCGCATCGCCGAACGGGTGCCCGCCGGTGGCCGGCCCGCCGGCCCGGTCGACGCGACCTTCGACGCCGCGCGCCACGTCGTCATCCCCGGCCTCGTCAACACCCATCACCACGTCTTCCAGACCCTCACCCG
>Ga0233425_10011833_pt1 | contig 10051 bp, 6 predicted proteins | sample Watercolumn_Towu_2_FD_181712 | JGI IMG/M metagenome (GOLD analysis project Ga0233425, IMG submission 181712) | Freshwater microbial communities from Lake Towuti, South Sulawesi, Indonesia - Watercolumn_Towuti2014_140_MG | ecosystem: Environmental > Aquatic > Freshwater > Lake | place: Indonesia... | reverse complement strand
TGCCGGTCGGTGCCGCCGAGGCCAGCCCCGTGCCCGAGCCAGGGTCGCTGCTCTTGCTTGCCGTTGGCGCGGTCGGACTGGCCGTGCGAATCGGCAAACGCAGTTCACGAGGTCTCTAGGAGACGGACATGACCAGGCAAACTCGAATCACGATCATCCTGGCCCTCGCTGTGTTGGCGGTCGTTGTCCTAGTCACCCCCACCAATGCGGTGATTACGCTCGACGGCTTCACGTCCTGGGCTTCCAACGGCAATCCCAGCATTTACACTTTCAATGCCAGCGGCTCCGACAAGTTGGTCGTGGTGGTTTCGGGTGAGCACAACTTCAGCGGCAACACCACTGGCGATATCACCTCTATCAAGTATGACGGCCAGAACTTGATCAAAGCAGTGGAACAGTCGCCGGCGTCTTCGACGCTGCAAACGACGTCCGACATCTGGTACCTGGACAATCCCGGGCAGTACTACACCACGGGCAACATTACCGTTTCGGTCGTCGGCAACGGGACGAACTATGTCTATACGGCCGTGGGCCTGTCGAACACCTTGGCGGGCGTAGGCGCCACCGCTCATGTCGCCGGCGCCGCGTCCGTGAATCTCACGACGACGGCCGCTGAGTCCATGGTGATCTTCAATCTCGGGACCGGCGGGAACGGGAATACCGCCGGCGGAACCAACACCATTCTCCCCAACTCGCCGGCGGGAGCCGTACAGATCGACGGAAAGGTGTCCTCCGGAAACTATGCCGGCCAGAGCGTTGCCCGCGCGACCACCGGCACGCCCGGCCTCCAGACGTACTCGTTCAACACCACCAAGACGGACGTCGTCACCATCGCCGCCGAGGTCCTTCCGGGCGCTCCCCACCTGCTGACCCTGCAAGTCAACGCGCTGACCGGAGCCGCGACGATCCTCGGCGACACGACCCGCAACATTGCCGTCAATTACTATCAGATCACTAGCGCGGGCGCTTCGCTCGATGCCGCGAACTGGACCAGCCTGGCCGACCAGGACTTCGACGGGAACGGCCCGCCCAACGGCTCGGGCAACGGCTGGGAGGAAGCCGGCGGCGCCGGAAGCCGCGCCCTGGCCGAAGCCTATCTGTTGGGCAACAGCACCATCGGCAAGACCGTGCCGGTCGGCCTGGGAAGGAGTTACAACGTCATCGTGGACGCGCGAGACCTGGCGTTCACCTACCGGACCGACGCCGGGAAGATCGTCGATGGACTCGTCACATACGTCTCCCTGCCCATGGCCTGGACCAATGCCGCGGGCAACAAGAAGTGGAACGACTCCGGAAACTGGAACAACAACATTCCCGATGCCGAGGGCGCTGCCGCCCGGTTCGGGAGCGCCCCCGCCGAGGTGATCCTCGACACCAAGGACGTTACGGTGGGGACGATGCAGTTCACCGCGAACAACTCTTACGTGAGCGGCACCAAGAGCATCACCATGCGGACCAACTCGGGCAAGGCGCTAATCGACCTGCGAGTGAGCGGCGGCACGAACACTCTTAGCGTTCCGCTGGTCATCGCCAGCAGCACGGACATCAACGGTCCGGGCGCGCTAACCGCCGGCGACGTGAGCACCAACGGCGGCACGACCCTGAACGTCAACGCGACCGTTGCGGCCGGCGACATCGGCGGCCTTGGCAGCACGTCGGTCGCTGCCGGCGCGCGCCTGACGGCCGACTCGATCGTGCAAAACACGCTGACGATCGGGGCCGGCGGTTCGGTGACGATCCGCGCCGTGCCGGTCGGTGCCGCCGAGGCCAGCCCCGTGCCCGAGCCAGGCACGTGGGCCTTGATCGACATCGGGCTGTTAAACCTGCTAGCCTTCCTCCGGCTGCTTCGCCTCCGCAATCCACTTCGGGCCACCGCAGTTGAGTAACTCCACGTGCCGGAGTGCCTGAAGACCAAATGATGCACGCGGAGAGGCAACCAACGGCAGCCGGGAGTTCGGCTGCCGTTCTGCGTTGGCGGAGGGGCAGGTCGGAAAGGCAATGTGGAGTGTTAATGGAGTGTTGCCCGGCTTGGTGGAGCGGGGACGGCTACGACGTGCGATGCAAGTGCTTGTGGTGCAATGGCTTCCGAAATAGGCCCGGTAGGGATCGAACCTACGACCAAGGGATTATGAGTCCCCTGCTCTAACCGCTGAGCTACGGGCCCTAAACAACTGTAAGTAAACGATTTATGGCGTTTTCTCGCTATTCTTGTAGACCCAGTTGACACCTGGACACACAATTTGCTTTGCAGCTACGAGAACGACATCCGCCCAGCGCACCAGACGGTTGCCGAGGTGCCCACGAAGGAACATCGACAGGAGGAAGCGGTGAGCAGTAATGCAGGGAGGTTTATCTTCATCGAGTTCCTTGTATATTTCCCGGGGCATAATCCCGGCCGTCGTAGCTGGCCCGCACGTCGCGGCGCCAGGCGTCGAGGGATGCTTGCATGCGCTGCACCACATCGGGAAGTTTGTCGGCGAGGTTCGTCTTCTCGGCGGGGTCGGCGTAGATGTCGAACAACTGGACGCGGTTCGCCTGCTCGTCCTTCTTCTTATCCTGGCCGACGATCAGTTTGTATTTGCCGTCGATCCAGACTCCCTGCGTATCGGCCACGAAATCGGCCTGCTTGAACCCGCCGTCGCCTTTGCCGTTCCAAAGCATGAACCCCAGCGGTTTCGGCCGCGCGGTCATTTGTCCGTCAAGCAGCGGGACGAGGCTCACTCCGTCCAGCGGCGGCTGGTTTCGCATCGCAACGCCGGTGATGGCCAGGAGTGTGGGGTAGATGTCCACGTGGCCGCAGGCCACGGTCGTGCGGAGCGGTCGCTTCACCCGCGCCGGCCATTCCAGCAAACCTTGGGTGCGGACGCCGATATTCATCTTGCCTTTGCCGGCCGGGTCTTGTGACTCGGGGGTAATGCCGCCGTTGTCGCTGGTGAACCAGATGAGCGTGTTGTCGGCGATCCCGAGTTTCCGCAGCTCGGCGCGCAGGTTGCCGACCGCGGCGTCTACCCCGGACACTTCGCCCCAGAAGTTCTGCTTCTTGTCCGGCAACCCTTGATACAGTTTCTTGAACTCCTCTGCCGCGATGTGCGGGCTGTGCGGCGAACCGAAACAGACGTAGGCGAAGAACGGGTCCGGGCCCTTGGCCTGCTCCCGCACCCAGTCGAGGGCCAGCCCCATGACGGCGACCGAGGTGTCGCCTTGGAGCGGGATCTTCTCGTTGCTGTCGCCGACTTGGAGCGAGGCGCCGAGATCGAAGAAGTTGATCGCCCAGATAGCCCGATCGAATCCCATCTTCGCCGGGCTGGTTTCCTTGCCCCCGAGGTGCCACTTGCCGAATTGACCGGTCTTGTAGCCAGCCGTCTTGAGCGCCCGCGCGACGGTGATTTCCTGCGGCCGCATGGCGCCGAGGTGGTGCAATCCGGTGCGGCACGGGTTCCGCCCGGTCATGATCGCGAATCGACCCGGCGAACACATCTGCTGGCCGGGATAGAAATAATCGAACTGCAGCCCGTTGGCCGCCATGTTGTCGAGGTGCGGGGTCTTCACGACGGTGTTGCCGTGATACCCGGTGTCCCGCCAGCCCATGTCGTCGGCAAGGACGATGACAATGTTGGGCTTGCCCGCCGTGGCGGGTTTCGCCGGCGCGTCAGCGGCGCTCGCGGACCAGGGAATGGCGAGAAGACACGCAAGGCGGATCGGTAGCATTCGTTGCATGGATGGTCCCTTGTGATACGTTTGGAGTCTACGCTTTCTTGCTGCGTTTGCGTTCCTTCTTCTTCGGCTTCGTTTCAGCGGGCGCCTTCTTGCGGGTCTTGGTTTCACCGGCCGCCGGATTGAGCTTGTCGAGCACGCCCTGCAACTGTTCGCGTGCCGCTTTGGCTTCGGGACTTGGCGCGTTGGCGGGAACCGGCTTCTGCGCGAACGGCGCGTCACTCATGTCGAAGAGTTCGCCCTTTTCGGTGAGCTTCCAGCCGTCGTTGCGAACGTACCATTTCGCACCGAGTTGCACGTAGGTCCACTCGCGCGGGCGGCCCTTCTCGCCGCGCAATTGCGGTGCGAAGCTCTGGCTGTCGAACGTCAGCCCCTCGGGCAGCTTCGCCCCGCCCAGTTCAGCGAATGTCGCGTAGAAGTCGCTGAAGCCGACAAGATCCTTGAGCACGCGGCCGGGAGGAGTCACGCCTTTCCAGTTGGCAATCAGCGGCACGCGGCTGCCGCCTTCGAGCAGGGTGCTCTTGTGGCCGTCCACGGAGCGGCCGTTGATCGTGCCGACGGGCACGCTGCCGTTGTCGCCGGTGAACACGATGAGCGTCTTCTCGCGCAGGTTCATCTCGTCGAGCGCAGCGACGAGTTTGCCGACGAGCCTATCGAGGTAGGCGATGTTGTCCGCGTAGAGGGAGTTCTCGCCCTGGCCCTTGGCTTTCCCCTTGCCATCCGCCTTGCTGTCGGGCGTGCGCAAAATCGGGCCGTGGATCAGCGGCGTCGGGTAATAAACGAAGAACGGGCCATCGCGATGCCGCTTGATGAAGTCCACGACGAACTCGTGATGCAGATCAGGACCGTAGCTCGCCTCCGTGACCGGCACCGGCTGGCCGTTCTTGTTGAGCGCGGGCTTCCAGTAGCGTTCGCCTTTCGATTTGTCCCAGCGCAGGAACTCATCGAAGCCCCACGCACGCCCTTCTTCTGCCGTGTCGAGGTACGAGAGCTGGCTCCATTTGCCCGCGAGCGCGGTGGCGTAGCCGGCCTGTTTGAGGGTCTTGGCGATGCTCACTTCCTTGTCCGGCTTCGCCGCTGCGCCGCGACCGTTATCGAGCACGCCGGTGCGAAACGCATAGCGGCCGAACATGCACAGCGCCCGCGACGGCGCGCACAGCGGCGCGGCGAAACATCGCTCGAAGCGGATCCCGCCCGCCGCCAGCGAGTCGATGTTCGGCGTCTTGTACGCGCCACCGTAGCAGCCCACGCCGGGAATGCCGTAGTCGTCGGCGAGGATGAAGATGATATTGGGTTTGGCGGGCGTCGGCGCATCAACGGCGTACAGTGCAGCCGGCAGCGTCAGCAGCAAAACGGCGGCGCAGGCAATGGAAGTGTGTCGTGTTGTTTTGCTCATTGGGGGATTCTCTTTCGCGCGAGGGGTAGCCATGTGGCCCATGACCTCCACGCCTGGCGGGGTCAAGCGACCTGGTGCGGGTTCATTTTGGAAAGATCTTCGCAGCCGTCTTGAGAAACAAGTCGCGGGCAGCCCACTGGTCACCGCCGCTGCATTGTACCATGAAGATGGCCACTATTTCGCTCTTTGGGTCGACCGACAGATCGGTGCCATAGGCACCATCGTGGTCATGATTCGGTTCACCGCACGTTGCTTGACCACTTCAGCGTGTTCTCGCCGGGCTTGAGGTCCGCCAGCGGCCCGGCGACCGGGCTGGCACGGTTCTTTCCGAGGAAATCGGTATCCACGCGAATGGGCTGGCCGCGGTGATCTTCGATGGTCTGCCCGGCGGTCGGAAGAACTCCGACCAGCGTGCGATCCACCCACGGCCCTTTCATTCCGAATGGCGCTTGGTTGACGTGGAACGCGATGGAAACGCCTTGAGGAGCGTCTTCGCAACGGAACTTGGTCTCGAAGGGATCGACGATACTGTGCTCGTCGCCGAAACTGCTCTTCCGGGCCCCTTCCAGGAAGACATTGTAGTCGGACGCGTAGCCGGGGGCCTTTTTGACGCCGTCCAGGCCCCGGCGGACGAAGACGTTGTGGAACCACTTGTCGTCGGACGGAACGCCGGGCTTGCGCGCGACGACGATGCGCGTGTGCGGCCGGTAATACTGCGACTGGCGACTCGTGTCGGAACCCATCTCGAACTTGCAGTCCACGAGCAGATTGTGTGCGAAGACGCTGCCTTCCGACCAACTCTTGAGCCCTCGTCCGATCAGCACGTTGTTGTCGACCAGGATCGGCCCGTGGTTCATCTCCAGGAAGATGGTTTCCGCTTGCGTGTTGTAGATAATATTCCCCGTGATGCGCGTCCCCTGGTTGGCCCAGTCCATCCAGATGCCGTAGGCCGCATATCCCTGGTGATAGACGCCGCGGATCAGGTTGCCGCGGAGGACCGCGTCGACCGACTCGTGGAACTTGATGGCGGCCGTTTCCCAGCCGCCGAACTCCTTGCGGTAGTTGGTGTCTTCGATGAAGTTGCCTTCGATGAGGCAACGCGTCGCTCCCTTCTGACCGGCGATGCCCGCCTGGCCGCAGCGGCGGACCACGTTCTTGCGGACGACGTGGGCGCCGAAGGCGTCGATGTCGTTGTAATCCACGCTCTCCGCATGGCCGAGAACGATGCCCACGCACCGCGCGTTCGTGACCGTACAATTCTCGATGACCCAGGCCTTGCCCATGCGCGGGCCGATCGCTCCCATCTGCAGTTTGAGCACGGGGGGCTGCCAATTCTCGGCGGAGTGCAGGATGTGAAAGCCGGTCACCGTGATGTAACTCAGCCCGCTCTGTACCGGCATGAACACGCTTTCGCGGACGTTGATTTCCGCAAGCCGTTCGTTGGGCTTGGCGGCGCCGAAGTTCGCCCAGATGGTGGTGTTCTCCGGCGTGGTCCGGCAACACCACGTGTGCGCGTGCTGCTTCACGTCCTCCGGGGTCTTCTTCTCGTAGAACGCCTGGCCGTCGAGGTAGACGTCGCCGCGGTGCAGCCACTCGCCGTAATGGAGCCAGCCGCCGGAGATATTCAGCGCGTAGGGGTTGTAATCGCCGAAGAACCGCTGCGGCAACTGCACCATCCAGACGCCGCCACCCTGGTCGACCCAAGACGTGATTTGCTCGGAGCCCTTGATCAGCACGTCTTCGCCTGCCGCAGCGCGGTAGGTAATACGGCCGTTCTCATTCCTGCCGCCACGCTGGGGCTTGACCCATTCGCGATAGGTTCCGCCGTGAACGGTTACCGTATCGCCCGGCTGGGCCGCTTCCGCCGCCTTGCCGATCGTCAGGTAAGGGCTTTCGGGGCTGCCCGGGTTGGCATTGCTGCCGGTCTTTGCCACGTGAATCTCGCGCGCCGCTGCGACTGGAGCCGCCGCAAGGACCAACGCGATACACGCGAACACCGACAATTTCCATGAGTTGTGAACCATTCCCCAACACCTCGCTAGGTTACCGTTGGCTCGTTGAGGCGCCGACACCGCGTACACGCGCCAACATAGTAGCCCGGCCGACCGCCTGTCAAGGCAGCGGGCCGTCGGCGCCAGGAGAACTGCGAAGTCCGCACTTTCCTCGGAGACAACGGCGGTGCTAGCAAGCAGGCGGAGAGAGCCGTACCCCAGCCGGATCGTCTCCTCGGGCCGCGGGTGGCGAGAACCGCCCGAAAACTGCTCTTGTGAGCGTCCGCGTAAATCCGCTAGACTTCCCATTCCACTGTGGACCATTGCGTCGCGGGAATAGCCAATGGAGGGAGCCATTGCAATGAGCCAGACCCCGGGCCGCCTGACCGTGCCGCTGATGGACATCCGCGAGCAGAACCGCCGCATCTGGGACGAGTTGCAGGAGGCGTTCGAGACGGTCGCGCGCGATGCACAGTTCATCCTCGGGCCGGCCGTCGAGCAATTCGAGCGGGCATTTGCCGAGTACCTGGGTCGGGGGCAGTGCATCGGCCTGAACAACGGCACTTCGGCCCTGCACATGGCGCTGCGCGCGTACGACATCGGCCCGGGCGACGAGGTGATTACCACCCCGCTGACCTGGATCAGCACCAGTTGGGCGATCAGCTATTGCGGCGCGAAGCCGGTCTACGTCGACGTCGATCCGGTTACCTACACGATCGACCCGGCGCTCATCGAGCGGGCGATCACGCGGCGGACCAAGGCGATCGTGCCCGTGCATATCTACGGTCAGGCGTGCGACATGGGCGAACTGTGCCGCATCGCCGACGAGCACGGCCTGGTGTTGATCGAAGACGCCGCCCAGGCCCACGGAGCCGTCTACCAAGGGCGGCGCATCGGCGGATTCGGCCATGCCGCGTGCTTCAGTTTCTATCCAGGTAAAAACCTTGGGGCGTTCGGCGAAGGGGGCGCGGTCGTCACCGACGACGAGCAGGTGGCGGCCCGCATCCGCTCCCTCCGCGATCACGCGCAGGCCGGCCGGCACCATCACGTCGAGTTGGGCTACAACACGCGCATGGAAGGCATTCAGGGCGCGGTTTTGGGCGTGAAGCTGCGGCACCTCGACCGCTGGAACGCCATGCGCGGCGTCCACGCCGCGCGTTACCGTGATCTGCTCTCCGGAGTGTACGGACTGCAACTCCCGCACGCGCCGCTGCCCGAGGCCCACGTGTGGCACCTGTTCGTCGTGTTGCTCGACGGCATCGACCGCCAGCGCCTGGCGGCCCGACTGGCCGAGCACGGTATCGCCACGGGAGTTCATTATCCGACCCCGGTCCCGCTACAGCCGGCCTACGCCCACTTGGGCCACCGTCCGGGCGATTTCCCGGTGGCGGAGGACGTAATGCGGCGGTGCCTGTCGCTGCCGATGTATCCCGAGCTGAGCGCCGCGCAGATCGAGCACGTGGCCGCCGGGCTGTCGGCCGCGTTGCGGCGCAAGGCCGCATAGGAGCAAGAGGCAATCCGAAAACGGGGACTGGCTCCCGGATATGGTGCGTGAATAACTTTGTGACCACGACGGACCGGGTGCCTGTCCCCGTTTTCGGATCGCCGCGATAAGGAAGACCGCCATGGAACTGCGGCAGAAGACGATCCTGATTACCGGCGGCGCGGGCTTCATCGGTTCGCATCTGGTCGACGCGCTGGCCGGCTGCCGGGTCCGCGTGCTGGACGATTTCTCCACCGGCTGCCAGCGGAATCTGGCCCACCACGGCGGTAATGCCGACGTGGAAATCATCCGCGGCGACGTCCGCGATCCGGCGGCCGTGCGGCGGGCCATCGACGGCGTGGAGGTCGTGTTCCATCTGGCTTGCCGCGGCGTGCGACATTCGATCGGGCATCCGCAGGAGAACCACGAGGTCAACGCCGGCGGCACGTTGGTCGTGCTCGAGGCGGCGCGGCGCGCTCGCGTGCAGCGGTTCGTACACGTCTCGTCGTCGGAAGTCTATGGAACGGCCCGCTGTGTGCCGATGGACGAGAGCCATCCGACCTACCCGGAGACCGTCTACGGGGCGGCCAAGTTGGCGGGCGAGTGCTACGCCCGCGCCTACCACCAGACCTACGGGCTGCCCAGCGTGATCGTCCGCCCGTTCAACAACTTCGGCCCACGGAGCCATCACGAAGGCGACGCGGGCGAGGTGATCCCGCGGTTCGTCGTGTGGGCGCTGGCCGGCCGGCCGCCGGTCATCTTCGGCGACGGCCAACAGACCCGCGACTTCATCTATGTTGAGGACACGGCCTATTGGCTCACGCGCGTGGCCGAGTGCGACGCCCTGGTGGGCCGCACGCTCAACCTGGCGTCGGGCCGGGAGACGTCGGTGCGGGAATTGGCCGACGTGGTCTACGAAGCGGTGGGCAACGGCCGGATTCCGCCGCAGTTCCATCCGCCGCGGCCGGGCGACGTCCGCCGCCATCTGGCGGGCATCGACGCCGCGCGGCACCTGCTGCAATTCGAGCCGCGGACCACGCTCCGCGACGGCGTGCGCAAACTGGTGGCCTACTTCCGTGCCATGCCCGGTGGCGTGTCGCCCCTGCTCGAAGAGACCGCGCCGACCAATTGGACCGCACCCAAGGCGGCATGAAGGCAGAGTCGCCTTTCGCTCCGCGAAAGTAGCGGAGCTTTCGCGGAGCGAACGGCAACTACAAGAGCGGTGAAACGATGAACTTGCAGATTCCGATCACCGTGCCGTGCCTGGGCGAAGAAGAACGCCGCGCTGCCGACGCGGTGATCCAGAGTGGCTGGCTCACCCAGGGGCCGAAAGTGGCCGCGTTCGAGCGCGCGATGGCCGACTATTGCGGCGCGGCGCACGCGGTGGCCGTCTGCAATTGCACCGCGGCGCTGCACCTGGCGCTGCTGGCGTTGGACGTCGGCCCGGGCGACGAGGTGATCTGCCCT
>Ga0233425_10011832_pt1 | contig 10053 bp, 7 predicted proteins | sample Watercolumn_Towu_2_FD_181712 | JGI IMG/M metagenome (GOLD analysis project Ga0233425, IMG submission 181712) | Freshwater microbial communities from Lake Towuti, South Sulawesi, Indonesia - Watercolumn_Towuti2014_140_MG | ecosystem: Environmental > Aquatic > Freshwater > Lake | place: Indonesia... | reverse complement strand
AGCTGGGCCGTGCCTTCTACGGCAATCTGGCCGGGATCGAACCGGATTCCGCCCTCGCGGACCGCTTGCTGGAATGCGCCGCGTTCCCGCGGACGTCCGCTGCCCGCCAGCGGATCCAGGTGTGGCTGCAGGAGTTCGCGCAGCTGGATCCGATCGATCGCCTGGACCTTTACTATCTGGAGCAGCGTCTGGGCGCGTGGGGCGGGGTTTGGCCGTATGCGGAGGCTGGGGCGGCCCGGTTCATCTTCTTTCCGCTGGCTCACCGCCGGGTGGTGGAGCTCATGTTTGCGCTGCCGCTGGCCTATCTCCGCGGAGGAACGCTGTCGCGCGACGTGATTGCCTCGGTCTGGCCGGAATTGAATGGCTTTCCGGTCAACACCCCGTTCGGCAGCCTTGCGCTCCGCACCGTGTTCCGCAAGGCCTTGGGGATGGCGGGCAAGGTCCTGCGCGATCCCATGAAGTACGTGCGCAAGGTGGGCACCCGCGGGCGCGGTCGGCGCAGCACGGATGCCTAGCCAACCTGCCGCCGCCGCTGCCCCGATAACCCGTATGTCGAGAACTGAGTCATGACCGAAGCGCAACATGCCAAAAAACCAACTCCATCCCCGCCGCCGGATGCGGTCACCTGGTGGGACTACTGGAATACCTCCTATCGCAGGGATGACGGGGTCGACGATGTCTCGTCGGAACTGTTCGAACGGGTCGCCCTCACCGTAAGGCGGCTGGCCGGCGACCGGGGCCGCATCCTGGAGGTCGCCTGCGGAACCGGCACCCTCTCCCGGCTGCTGGCCCTTTCCCACTACCACGGCCTCGACATTTCACCGTCGGCCATTGAGATCGCCCGGGAAAAGTCGCTGCCGCAAGATGGCGGAACGGTGCTCTACGAAGCGGCGGATTTCCTGCAGTGGAACGCACCCGTGGAGCCGTTCGACGTCGTCGTTTGCGTCGATGCGATCGCCTATTTCAGCGATCAGCGGCGGGCCCTGAGCAAGATGGCAGAGTCGGTCCGGCCCGGTGGCCACCTGCTGCTGACGACGATCAACCCGTTCGTTTATCGGCGTATCCGCAGAACCGCCACGGTTCAGTTCAAGGAAGGTCCGGTCAGCCGCTGGCTGACGCGGAAGGAGCTGAAGGACCTGATCGCCGCCGCCGGATTGGTGCCGCTAGAGATGGAAACCATCATTCCCAGGGGCAATCTCGGCATTCTCCGCATCGTCAATTCCCCTCGCCTCAACCAGGCCTTCGGTTCCGCCGTCGCCGCCAGGCTGCGCCGGTTCAAAGAAGTGTTGGGCCTGGGCCAGTATCACCTGGTGGTTGCTTCCCGCCCCGCATCGTGAAGCGCCTAATGGCCAAGGCAGGGCGCAGGGGCCGGCCGCTTCGCGGCGCAGCGCAAGGCGACCGTTTGTTGCAAGAGTTGCTCCCGCTCGGAGGGTTCCGTCTTGGCAGGGCATGAAACGTTGCGGTTTGGCCCGGCCGTGGGCGAGGACTTGCGCCCTGAGGCCGGTGGCGGCAGGTGAACCTTGAGCCCGCGGGATAGCATGAAATGGCTGGGAAAAGCGGTCGGCGGAGCGCTCGGGCTGGTCATGGGAGGCCGCATCGGCGGCTTGCTGGGCGCTGTCCTGGGCCACCAGCTGGATCGCGACGGCAAGGCCGCACCCGGCTCCGCGGCGGGTCACCGGGAGACGGTGCAGCAAGCCTTTTTTGACGCCACTTTCGCCGTGATGGGCCATGTCGCCAAGGCCGACGGCCGGGTGAGCGAGGCCGAGATCGACCTGGCGCGGACGGTGATGAACCGGCTCGATCTCAACCAGGACATGCGCCACGCTGCGATCCAGCGGTTTACCGAGGGCAAGCACCGCAGTTTCCCGCTGGCCGAGACCCTGGCCCGCTTTTCCCAGGATTGCCGCCGCAACTTCGCGCTGATCCGGATGTTCGTGGAGATCCAGGTGGAGGCGGCGCTGGTCGACGGTCCCCTGCACACCGCGGAAGAGCGGCTGCTGCTGCAGATCTGCGACCGCCTCCGCTTCTCCCGGTTCGAGTTTCAGGCCATCCGCTCTGCCCTGGAGGCGCAGTTGCGCATGTCCGGGCGCTGGCGCCAGCAATCGTCCCAGCAGAGCCGTGCGGCGACCCCCAAACCGGTGTCCCTGGAGGACGCCTATGCCGCCCTGGGGCTCAAGCCTTCCGCCAGCGATCACGAGGTCAAGCGGACCTACCGGCGCCTGATGAGCCGCCACCATCCCGACAAGCTGGTGGCGGACGGGATGCCGGAGTCCATGGTGCGCCTGGCCAACGAGAAGACCCAGCAAATCCGCCAGGCCTACGAACTGGTGAAGCGTTCCCGCCAGATCTGACTGCCGCTACCGCCCGAATTGGCAGGTTGGCTGATCGTATCCATAGCCCTGAGGTGACAAGCCCATGCCATCCTTCGACATCGTCTCCGAGATTGACCTGCACGAAGTCCGCAACGCCGTCGACCAGGCCGCCCGTGAAGTGGGGACCCGGTTCGATTTCAAGGACGCCAGTCCCGAGCTGGAACTCGCCGACGACATCATCACCCTGTCTGCCAGAGCCGAGTTCAACGTCCAGCAGATCCGCGAAGTGCTCTACGGCAAGCTGGCCAAACGGGGGGTCGACCTGGGCAGCGTGCAGTCGCAGCCGATCCAGCGCAGCGGCAGCCACGCCAGGCAGACCGTCAAGCTGATCCAGGGCGTCGACGCCGAGTTGGCGAAGAAGATCGTCCGGCTGATCAAGGACGCCAAGTTGAAGGTGCAAGCCAGCATTCAGGGTGACAAGGTTCGGGTGAGCGGGAAGAAACGCGACGATCTGCAGGAGTGCATCGCCACCTTGCGCGCCGCGAAGCTGGAGCAGCCCCTGCAATTCAACAACTTCCGCGACTGACCCGGTTGCGCCCGGCGCAGGTGGCAACCGCGCCGCGCCGGTGCGGGGACGAGATCCCTCGTGATGGATCGATTACCGCTGGCGCGCACTTCCAGGCTTAGTGCGACAGCGCACGTTTCCAGGCCGCGCGGCGTTCCGTGGTCTCCGCGACCGACCCCGGAGACGGCAGGTTCAGGTCAGCGCTATCCACTACCAGGACCCAGTCGTCGCCGTCCGCTGGCGTGAAGGCGGCCGGTGCGCCGGTGGGGTAGATGCCGATGGCGATCGCGGCGGCGGTACGGGGGTTGAACCACCAGGCGCGGGCCGAACCGCCGGCGAGGCGGGAGAGATCGACGGTGACGGTGCGCGCCGTGGGCAGGTAGGCGATGAGGGTCGAGCCGTCGCGGGTGCGGGCGGCGGCGGCATAGGTCGTCCCCGATTCGTAGCCGGCGGTGAGGACGCTGTGGTCCTGATCGGGAACCAGCAGGGGAAAGGCGCGGGAGGTGAGGAGCCGGCCGACGTGGGCCAGCGTCACCGCGCCCTCGCTGTTGAGCTGCGACTGCCAGGTGGCGGCCGCGCAGAAGCCCACCGCCGCCGGCGCGCCGAAGTGCCACATCGGGCAGTTGCCGAAGATGTGGCCGGCGATGCCGCCCGACAGCACCGTCCAGTAGGCCTGGCGGCGCAGGCTCTGGGGCGTGGAGTCGTGTTCGTTCTCGTAATAGCTCTCCACCAGAAACACCGGCTTGGCCCCGGCCCGGTTGTATTGGGCGAGGGCGGACTGGTATTCGCTGCCGGAGGTGTAGATGTTGTTGAGGTCCAGCCAGGACTCCGCGGGCCAGGGGTCCATGGCGGCCTGGTTGCGGATGTTGTGGGCGGTGAACAGGTGGCTGGTGTCGGTTTCCCGGATGCCGGCGACGAACTCGCGCAGCTGGTCGGCGACGCCGGCGGCGACCGGGTCGGCATCGCCGCCGATCATCCAGATCAGGTTGGGGAAGTTCTTGTAGCGGTTGCCCAGGTAGCGGCCGTAACCGCGCAGGGTGGCGGCGCTGGCGGCCTTGACCTCGGGGCACCAGCCTTCGCTGACGCAGAGGTAGCCCAGATAGAGGGGCGACAGCAGGACGGCGATGCCGTTCTCGGCAGCGTGGTGGAGGACCCGGTCGGCGTGGGCGAAGTAGGCCTCATTGGGGGTGGAGAAATCGCCGGCGCGGGTGAAGGGGGCTTGGCCGGCGAGGTTGGCCGGGGCGTTGGTGGCGAAGGTGTGCTCGATGAGTTCGGCGGCCACCAGGTTGTAGCCCTTGGCGGCGCGGTCGGCCAGGTAGGATGCGGCATCGGCTTCGGACAGCTGGGCGATCAGCGACCAGGCGGTATCGCCGTTGATGAAGAAGGGCTGATCGTCCTGGTCCACCAGGTAGCTGCGGTCGGCGCTGAGCTTGACGGGAAACCGGGTGGCGCCGAAGCCCGGTACCGCCGCCAGCAGAAGCAGGGCCAGCAGCGGGAGGAGCCGCACGACGCGGCGAAACGGGAGTCTTGGCAGGGCGGGACTCGGCATGGTGCGACCTCGCAGTTGGTATGGGCTTGGGCTCGCTGCAGATGATAAGGCATCCGCGGGCGCTTGGTGAGAATCGCGCCAGCGGGAGGCGGCCGCTTGCCTGGGCGATGGGGAAATCAACGGTTTGGACCCGATGAACCCAAGAAAAATGGCTCTGCAGAGAAATCTGTGGGTGAACTTGCGGCATGGGTAGAGCGCCAAGTGCGTGATACAGAGTGACTTCCTGGGCATGAAAGGTTCGGAATCCGGTTCGACCCTGTCGTTCCGAAGGAATCGTTGGCGCCTGGGGTCACGGCGCAAGTGAGCCGGATGCGTTGGGCCAAGCGTCTTTGTGCTTTGCTTTCGAATAGAATGTGGCCGTACCGTGCAGGATAACGCCCCACCAGAAACCGGCAGCTTTTTCGGAGAAATCGTGGCCGACATCTTCATTAGTTATGCGACCGAAGACCGCGACCGAATCAGGCCTTTAGCCATGGCTCTGGTGAATGAAGGCTGGGCGGTGTTCTGGGACCGGACGATCAAGCCAGGGCAGACGTGGCAAAAGGTGATCGGGAAAGAGCTACATGAAGCTCGCTGTGTGGTGGTGGCATGGTCCGCGGCGTCGGTCGAGTCGGAGTGGGTGCTGGAAGAAGCCGGCGAAGGAAAGAAGCGGGGCGTGCTGATTCCGCTGAGCCTGGACTCGGTGAAAGTCCCCTTTGGATTCGGCCAGATCCAATGTGCGGATTTGACGGATTGGCGGGCCGATCGGGAGAACCAGGGTTTTCGCGATCTGGTAGATGCCATCGCCGACAAGATCGGGCGGCCGCTGCCCCGCGATGCCGAACCGCCATCTCCGTCAACCGCTCCGGCGGAAGGAACGCTGACGGCGGAGTTCGTTTCCGTTTCGTCGGTAGCGGTTGAGGAGCCGGTGTGCGCCGATCCATTGGAAGGCAACGCCCAAACGGGGCCGGCTGCGCAATCGACGCTGCCGCCCCGCGAGCCACGAAGACCGCAAGATCCTGGAAGTCATGCGTCACGCAGGGTCCGCGGCTGGTTGGGCGCGCTTCTCGCGGTCGTCTCGGGAGTCTTCCTGGTTCAAAGGGTTTTCGAGGTAACGACGCCATCCGCCGCACCACCGAAGCCTGCTGATCCGGTTACGCCAAAGCTTGCCATGGTGCGCTTGCCGAATTCCAAGGTCGCCATCGGCCAGTACGAGGTGACGCAAGGGCAGTGGCGCGCGGTCATGGGCAGCAATCCCTCTCTCTTTCAGAGTTGCGGGGACGACTGTCCAGTAGAGAGTGTTTCCTTCGATGACATCCAGGACTTTCTGAAAAAACTCAATCAGCGCACGGGCCAGCGGTTCCGGTTGCCGACCGAGGAGGAGTGGTTTGCCGCGTGCCAAGCGGGAGAACAGCACGAGTATTGTGGGTCCGATAGTCCTGATGAGGTGGCTTGGTATGGAGACTGGTCGAGAGGAAGCACCCATCCCGTGGGCAGAAAGAGAGCCAATGCCTGGGGCTTTTACGATATGAGCGGAAATGTGAATGAATGGACGTCGAGTTGCTACGAAAATGATTGCGGCCGGCGGGTGCTCCGCGGCGGTTCCTGGAGCTACGTTCCGGTGGACCTCCGCTCGGCCGCCCGCAACTGGAACAACCCGGCCAACCGGAACAACGACCTGGGGTTTCGTCTTGCCCAGGACTTTTAGCGCTTTGCCCTTTGTTCTTTTTCCCTTTGGTGGGGTCCAGGGGCGGAGCCCCTGGTCGCGGCGCAGTTAAGGCAGCGGGGCCGCGATGGTTTCATGACGCTCGTTCCGAACGATCGTGACTCCCTTTTTCCGTCCGCCACGGGACACTTCGACGGGCCGCCAGGTTCGGCTTGACCGTCCAGTCCTTGCCGGCCCGTCGCCGCGGGCCCGCCGGCTTGAACCGCAAGAGCCGGTTCCGGCTGGAGGCCGCGGTGCTGCCTCAGTCCTGCCCCTGCAAGCAGCGGCCGCGGCTGGCGATGACCTGCCGGTAGAACTCGGCGCTGGCTTTGGGGGTGCGCCGCTGGCTGGCGAAGTCGACGTGGATCAGGCCGAAGCGTTTGGCGTAGCCGCAGCTCCACTCGAAATTGTCCAGCAGCGACCAGGCGAAGTAGCCGCGGATGTCGGCACCCTGCGCGATGGCTTCCAGTACCGCCTGCAGGTGGGAGCGGAAATACGCGATGCGGCGGTCGTCGCAGAGGATGCCGCCGGCGGGTGCGGGATCGGCGAAGGCGGCGCCGTTTTCGGTGACGTAGAGCGGAATGTCGCCGTAGCGGCGCTGGACCCACAGCAGGGTTTCCGTCAGTCCTTGGGGGAATACTTCCCAGCCCATTTCGGTGTACTCGGCGCCGTCCTGCGGTACCGGCACCGCACCGACCGGATGCGCCGGGTCGGCCCGGTTGACGCTGCGGGTGTAGTAGTTGACGCCGAGGAAGTCGAAGGGCTCCGCCAGCAGTTTCATGTCTTCCGGCGCAAACTGCGGCCAATGGGGGCCGAAGATTTCGGCCAGTTCGGCCGGATAGCTGCCCAGCAGGACGGGGTCCAGGTATTGCCGGTTCATGTAGGCATGGGCCCGCTCTGCGGCACGCCGGTCTTGGTCTCGATCGCTGACCGCGTACTTGGGCTCCAGGTTCACCACCAGGCCGATCCGGCCGTGGCCGTCGGCGCGGAAGGCCTGGACCGCCAGGGCGTGGGCGCGCAGCAGGTTGTGGGTGACGATTGGCGGTTCCGCGAGGCCTTGGCGTCCCGGCGCATGCACCCCGAACAGATAGCCGCCGTCGTTCACCACCCAGGGTTCGTTGAGAGTCATCCAGTGGCCTACCGTGTCGCCTAGGGCGCGGAACAGGGCGTGGGCATAGTCGGCGAACCAGCGGGCGCTGTCACGGTTGGCCCAGCCGCCTTGACGGTCCAGCGCCGCCGGCAGGTCCCAGTGATAGAGGGTGGCGAAGGGCTCGATGCCGGCGGCCCGCAGTCCTTCCGCCAGCCGCTGGTAGAACTCCACCCCTTTGCTGTTGATGCGGCCGCGGCCTTCCGGCAGCACCCGGCTCCAGGAAATGCTGAAGCGGTAGGCCTGCAGTCCCAGTTGCTGCATCAGACCGATGTCCTCTGGATAGCGGCGGTAGTGGTCGCAGGCCACATCCCCGCTGCTGCCGTCGGCGATCACCCCCGGGCGCCGCACGAATTCGTGCCAGATGCTGGGGCCGGCGCCGTCGGCCAGGGGAGAGCCCTCGATCTGGTAAGCCGAGGTGGCGGCGCCGAATACGAAATCGTCGGGGAACTGCATGGACACCACGGCGGCGGCGAGTCCCCGGCTAGGACAGGGTTTCGGTGGCGTAGCTCCGCGCCTTCCAGCGGCTCGCCTCGCCGCGCCAGTAGCGCCAGGCGGAGGTCCAGGTCATGGCCAGATAGAGCCCGGCGATCACCGGCAGCGCCAGCGCCCACAGCGGTGACTTGCGGTAGTAGGACAGGGTCGGCAGGTAGGCGACCGCCATCGAGACGCTGGCGACCGCAGCGGCAACCGCTCCGAGGCCTCCCCATACCAGCAGGCCCAAGGGCGGCAGCCAGAACATGCCCGCCATGAGCAGGGTGCACAGTGCCAGCAGGACGGCGGAATGGTGCAACTGGGTGTAGGCGGTGCGCGCCACCATCTCCCAGACCGATCCGAGGTCCGGGTAGCGGCGCAGGCTGACCACGCCGTGGGACTGGCCGATCCAGGTGCGGGCCCCCAGCGCCTTCACCTTCCGGGCCAGGGCGCAATCGTCGATGATGGCGCCGCGGATGGCCGCGAACCCTCCGATCTCCCGGAGCAGCCGGGTCTCCAGCAGAATGCAGCCACCGGCGGCGGCGGCGCAGCGGGGGTTGGTGGAGTTGGCCAGGCGGAACGGGTAGAGCAGCTTGAAGAAGAAGATGAAGGCCGGCATCAGCAGCTTCTCCCAGAAGCTCTCCATGCGCAGGCTGGCCATGACACTGAGGAACTGGCAGCAGTCGCGGCGCGCGCGCTCCAGCAGGGCCGCAAGTACCCCCGGCGCCAGCCGGATGTCCGCGTCCAGCAGCAGGGTGTGAGGCGTCTGCACCGCGCGGAGACCGTGCTCCAGCGCCCACAGTTTGCCGCTCCAGCCCGGCGGCAGGGGTTCGGCCTCGAGTATGGTGAGGTCGATGCCCCCCACCGTGCGGGCGCGGTCGGCGGTGCCGTCGCTGGAGCCGTCGTCCACCAGCACCACCCGGATAGCCACGCCCTGCATCGCGATGCTTTGCAGGGTGTCGGCGATGACCTCCGCCTCGTTGCGGGCCGGGATCAGCACGGTGAGCCCGGAGAAGTCACCGGCGGCGGTGCTGTTCTCGTCCAGGGTCTCGCCGTTGCGCCAGGGCCGCCAGGGCAACAGCAGCAGGCCGATCCAGCCGAGCGCCGGCAGCCAGGCCAGGATTGCGGTGAGGTTAGCCATACCGTGTTTAAACACTACGTTGTCGGAATTCGAGACACACTGCCGGTAAGCGTGTTCCTTCGGTCCCCTACAGCCGCGCTGAGCACCGGAGCTTTCAGCAGGAATGGCCCGAAGGGGCGCGGCAGGGATGCCGCGCGTTGGCAGAGGGCGATGAATCGCCCTTCTGCCAACCCCTGCTGAAAGCGAGGAGCGCAAGGGCTTTCGCGGCTGGGGGTGGCCTTTCTTTTGGATACTTTTCTTTGGCCACACAAAGAAAAGCATCTCGGCAGTGGGTCCGAGAACCCACATTCAAATTGGTTATCGCGCAGCGATTCAAAACTAGCTCAACCACGGAGCTACGAGGGACAGTAATCCAACAACGTTCAACTAAGCCCGGAGACACGACCGCCCGCCCCGGCAGAACCGGCGGCGGGCGGCAGGGGAGGGAGCGTGATCGCTTATTCCACGGCTTCGATGCGGATCGCAGGACGCGCCACCATGGCCGGTTCCGGCTGTACATTCACCCATTCCGGCACCGGTTCCGGCGCCATCGGACCTTCCGTGCGCGGTCCCCGCAGCGCCACCCAGGCGGCCTTCAGCGGGTTGCGGATGGCGTCTTCCACGGCGCTGGGCTCGAAGCCGCAGTGGGCCATGCAGTTGGCGCACTTGGGATTCTTCGAGTTGCCGTATTTGTGCCAGGGGGTTTCCTCCATCAGTGCCTTGAAGGAGGGCGCGTAGCCTTCGTCCACCAGCAGGTAGCAGGGCTTCTGCCAGCCGAAGATGTTGCGGGTGGGGTTGCCCCAGGGCGTGCAGTTGTAGCCCTGGTTGCCTGCCAGGAAATCCAGGTACAGGGTCGAGTGGTTGAGCTTCCAGTTGCTGTTCTTGCCCAGCTTGAAGACCTTGCGGAACAGCTCCTTGCTCTCCCGCATCTTGATGAAGATGTTCTGCAGCGGGGCGTGTTCGTAGCTGAAGCCGGGGGCGATGGTCGCGCCCTCTACGCCGAGTTCCCGGGTGTAGTCGAGGAATTCCGCGATCTCCTCGGCCGACTCGCCCTGGAACAGGGTGCAATTGATGGTAACCCGGAAGCCCTTGGCGATGGCCAGCTGGATCACTTCCACGGCGCGGTCGAATACGCCGGACTGGCACACCGAGGCGTCATGCCGCTCGCGGTTGCCGTCCAGGTGCACCGAGAAGGTCAGATA
>Ga0233425_10011831_pt1 | contig 10053 bp, 15 predicted proteins | sample Watercolumn_Towu_2_FD_181712 | JGI IMG/M metagenome (GOLD analysis project Ga0233425, IMG submission 181712) | Freshwater microbial communities from Lake Towuti, South Sulawesi, Indonesia - Watercolumn_Towuti2014_140_MG | ecosystem: Environmental > Aquatic > Freshwater > Lake | place... | reverse complement strand
TGTAGGAAGACAGGCCGAAAGTGAAACGTATCGGGAGCCCTGTCCGCAAAGTTAAGAAAGTTTTCAGAAGATGTTCCCACCAACAGCCATATTAGAATGGATTTCAAATTCTAATCTAAAAAATTGTTCCATATGTTGGACCGATAGAAATACATTTCAAAAACAGAATTGGATTTGCAGAAGCTCTTGTTATGGGCGTCCAGGTTTTATTGGGTGCTATTCCTATGGAAGATATGGATTTGATTGTTATTCCGAAATCAAGAACCATTGACATAAATCCCGAGAGTCCCAACATTGCGACAACAATTGCAAAATAATAAAAATTTAATTATTCAATATCTGATTAGAATAAAGTCTTAAACGTATTAATCGTTTAATAGTAAAAATTTTTTACGTAGTATTTGTTCATGCTACTTTAGATTTAATTTCAGGAAGGGTGGATTCAGTATTGATAGGTTTGTCATTTAATTGCTTGACAAGTTTATCTCAAATTAAACCATCCAAGACAGTTGTTATCGGACGTTTTTGCTCTTTTGCTAATTTGTACAACCGAGGCACAAAGTCATCTGATACTTTGGGTGAATACATATTTGGGGAATTCTTTTCTTGTTTTAGGTGGAAAAGACGTGGATTCTTTTCTGCAAAGATATTATACCATGAAAAATCAGATTATATCAATATTCTGAGCACAAAAGTGAAAGGATTATATTAATACTGATAAAACAAGATATTACACAAATAAGATATATTAACATAATAACTGTTAATATATCTTGACATTTTAATTGTTGTTATTTATATTTGTATAAATTTAACGCATATGAAAAAATATACCATCAACGATTTAGTAAAACATACAGGACTCAATAGAAGGCTAATCTATTTTTATGTTTCTGAAAAACTTTTAAATCCTCCGTTTGGTAAAGGTGCTGGGTCTTATTATGAAGAAGAGCATTATTTACGTTTGATGATAATAAAAAAACTTCGTGATAACCATTTTAATCTGCAAACTATAAATAATATACTGTCTAAATTAAGCATTGAAGATATAAGAAACTTTGTTACGTCGAGTTTTAGAAACTTAATTGAAAAGGTTATTGAAGAATTGCAAAATGATTCTTCTATTGCAAATAGAAGTTTAATAAATGAATACTACCATAAACCAATTAATATTTCATTTGTAACAAAGAAAAGAATCGATCCAATTGATGACAAAATAACCAAAGCACAAAAAGAATATATATCCTCTCCAATCGACGAAGAAGAGAATAGCGTTAAAGAAATCGAAAAAAAAGACTATGATAAAAAACAACTATCTACGTGGTATAAACTTACAGTCAATAATAATTTAGAAATAAATGTTCGTTCAGATTACTATTCTAAATATGGTGGCTCCATTGAAGAAATTATTAGCAAATTTAAAAATATATTCCCGGAGGAATAAAAATGAAAACTAATTTATGCTTTGATTACAATAAAATCCCATTTGATAAGGATTTTAATTTAAGAGTAGTGTTAAGATTAAAAGGCGACGAGAAGACAAAATCAAAGAGATTACCACTTAATCTAAGTTTGGTTTTGGATCATTCTGGTTCTATGTCCGGCGAGAAACTTGAATTCGTAAAAAGCGCCGCAATAAATCTATTTCAAAGATTAGAACCGAATGATGTTTTTTCTCTTATTGTCTTTGATGATGAAATTCACTCCTTAATAAAACCTACAAGAGTTTCTTCATTAGATTTTAAAAATGTTCAGATAATTATTAATGAAATTAGAGCAGGAAGAACAACCAACCTTTCAGGTGGTTTTGAGCACGGCTTTGAATTTTGCTCTGAATACAAATCAGAAAGTAATATTTCAAGGATCATACTTCTTTCTGATGGCCTGGCAAATGTTGGAATTACTGATATCAGGAAACTTAAATATAAAGCTTCTGAATATTTTGAAAACGGAGTTTCCACATCAACAATAGGTGTTGGATTAGATTACGACGAAGACCTAATGGTAGGGCTGGCAGAAAGCGGAAACGGGAACAGCTATTACATAGAAAACCCTTCTGACGCGGAAAGTGTTTTTGGAGAAGAGCTGTCATATCTAATGGGTCTTTGTGCAACAAAAGCTAAAATTACAGTTCACTCAAAAATTCCTGGTCTAAGTATTGGCCAGCTTACTACATATGAAGAGCTATCTCCAACTGAATATATAATTGGCGATATCTATTGTGAACGCGAGAAGAATATAATCTTTGAGTTTGGTATACCCGCACATAATGCGCTAGAAAAAATTAATTTTGCAGACTTGGAAATAATATACGATAAAGTCTCTGATAATGATAAAATTAAAAAATCTGAAATAATAAATCTAGAAGTAGAGATTGTAGATTTAAAAGATTTTGAACTTCAAATTCCAGATTCTAACGTTCTAAAAGATATTGCATTAATACTAATTGCAAGATCAAAAAAAGAAGCTAGACGTGAAGCCCTTAATCATAGATTTGATAACGCATCCAGCATATTTGATAATATTATTCTAACAATCAATAGTATGAATATTCAAGACAAAGAGGTTATACAAGAATTGGAAAAATTAGAAAACAGATCTCTAAATATTAAGAATCAAAGAGAAAATTATTTTGATAGTAAAGAAAGTAAAAGATACATGTATGAGGCTGAGAATATTTCCAAGGGAAAAAAATTCGCTTATGATGCACATAATGCTCGCATCTTTAATAACATAAATTCTAAAGGTGCAGGTTATTATTTAGTTGTTGATATTAATGCTAATGAAAAAATAGATTTTAAAAAGAAAATAATTCCAAGATTGGTTCAATTTGCCTGGATACTTACAGATTCAAATTTAAATATTTTAGAAGAATCCAATAATTTAATAAAACCTGTGGGTTTTGATATTCCTCCTGAATCTGTAAAATTTCATGGTATAACCAAACAAAATGCAGAAATAAACGGTCTGTTTTTTAATGACGTTATAAGAAACTTGACAAACCGACTGGTAACCATAGCGAATAAAGATTTCAGCAATATTACAATCTTGGCACATAATATTGATTATTTTATGACTGTATTGAATAATGAATTAAGAATAGCAGGAATTACAAATATACCATTTAATGGTTTGAATCAAATTTGTATAAGACGTCTTTCTTTAAAAGTTTATGGGGTAACTCTTTTATCTGAACTTTATAAACGTCTGTTTAATAGTCCCGTTAGTACCCATAATAATCCTCTGAAAGATGCAAAAGTAATAATTGAGTGTTTTAAAAAATTAAAATTGAATTTATATTAAATAAATAATCCTATTTTATAATTAAACTATTAAAAAATGAAAATATTAATTCTAAGAACAATTGCCCATAATAGAATTTGGGAAGGAATCCAGCCTAGTTGTCATTACGAAGAATTAAGTTATGACATTATAAAAAAGTGGGAACCTAATATTGTTGAACACCCACTCAATCAAATTTCTTATGGAATTGGAATATATACTCATAAGTATTATTCGTATGGTCCGCCAAAAGCTTATTCGGAAACACCGGAGGAACATCATCCATCGTTATTAAAGTTAGAGCCAATTTCAGCAAATAGTATATATTATGGGGAAGAAAATTCAAATCCTGATAATATCAAGATTGCATTTTCTTTTATCAAAAAGATATTTGAGGTAGATCAAATGAAAATGATTTCTATAGATAATTTATTAATAAAAGAGAAAATGTGCGAACTAAATATTAATAGAATCCATACAAGATTTCCAAGTTTATGTTTTACTTTGGATGAAGGTTCTGTAAAGAATATATTTAATAATTTTAGTGTAAGACTTCCGTAATGAGGAAATTATTACAGTTTTTAAAAACTTAAATATAATACTTATGGCCGAGACATTCCTTGCAAAATAAAACTATTGCAGAATAAACCAGATACAGGAGAATCACAATACGGTAAATGGTTCCTGTACAATGTAATCGCTAATAATCAGGAACAGAGCTTATTTGCTCCTGAGCAGGTACAGAATTTTATCGAAGAGAATCAGTTGAAGAAAGGCGATGTGATGCAGATAACGAAAACCATGATAAAAAACGGAAGAAACAATGTAATTGATTTCAAGATTGAAGTTATATCAAAACACACAAAGCCCGTTAACAAGCCGGAAGAAATTCGCATTGCAGATGATATTGCAGTTATGAAGGACTGTCTGAAGTCAGCCATTGAACTACAGCTTGAACTCGGTCCGGTAGTCGATGTAAACAGAATAGCGTTAAGCCTTTACATCAGCAGGACGAAAAACGGCAACGGTTATCAGTTCTGAATAATAAGTCGGAACTGTTAAAGGTGCTGCCTTTAAATAATTGTACTGCACTAAGTTACAAAGTGCAGTTAAATTGTAATTACATATTAAACTCAAATTAAATATTTTTAAATTTAAACCCATAAAAATGCAAAACAGAAGTAAACTTGATGATGAATTTACAAAAGTTGTCAGCGATAATCCGGATAGGAAATTCATACTTTATTTAAGGACTCATCCGGAAGATGAAAAGGAAAAGATTTTCATGAACGAGCTTTCAAAAGAATACGGCAAATATAAAGAACTGGAAAGAGAAAGAACGGCAATATTTATCACAGAAGGCAAGAAAGTAAACGAATTTATTGATAAGCTTAACTCTTCCGAAACAGAACTGTATTTATCATATATTCAAAGCGAGGATGAGATAATAAAAAGATAACGAATTACGAATAATATACTATGGATAACCTTACTAAAGAACAGCGCAGGAAAAATATGCAGGCCATTAAGGCATCGAATACAAAAATAGAAAAGGTTCTTGGAAAAGCTTTATGGACAGAAGGATTGAAGTATCGAAAAAACGATAAGAATGTATACGGCAAACCGGATTTTACTTTTAAGAGATTCAAATTAGCTGTTTTCTGTGATAGTGAATTTTGGCATGGTAAAAACTGGGAAAAAGATAAAAATAGAATAAGTACAAATTCAGATTACTGGAGACAAAAAATTAATAATAATATCAAAAGAGATAAAAAAGTAAATAAATTATTAAGAAAAGACGGATGGACCGTAATAAGATTTTGGGGAAAAGCTATCACAAAAGACACTGATAAATGTGTTGAAAAGATAAAATCAAAAATTACTATAATAAGAAATAATTTGTGAGATGAATGTATTAAGCGTATTTGACGGAATCGCAGGAGCAAGAATAGCTTTTGACAGAGTTGGGATTAAAATAAAGAATTTCTTCTCTTCAGAAATTGATGCTTCTGCAATAAAGGTTGCTGAAGAAAATTATAAAAATATAATCCAGCTCGGTGACATAAAAGATATTAAATCCAAAAACCTTCCCAGAATAGACTTGTTAATCGGGGGAAGTCCCTGCCAAGACTTAAGTAATGCCCAAAAGGGTGAAGGATTGAAAGGTTCAAGGTCAAGATTGTTCTTTGAATTCATAAGGCTTTTAATCGAACTTAAACCCAGATATTTTATACTTGAAAACGTTAAAAACAAATGGGGAAGCATGATGAGCAAAATAATCGGCTGTCCTTTTGAAGAAATAAACTCATGTTATTTCTCTGCTCAATACAGACCGAGATACTATTGGACCAATATTGAGACTAAAGATATAATAAGCAAGAGCAGATTTATGAATAATCAAAAAATAAAAAATATATTGGAAAAGAATGCCGACAGAAAATATTCACTTGCTCAAGAAAAAATTTCAAAAATATTAGAACTGGTTGAAATTAAAAACATTAATAAGTCGGATGGGATAATTAAGCTTTTCGATATACCCAGAAACATACATAAGGATATGGAAAGGCAGAGAAGAGTATACAGCATTAATGGAAAAACGCCTACTTTGCTTGCCAGAGCCGATACAGCGAAAATATACATTCAAAATGAAAATACTATAAGAAAACTGACCCCGCTGGAATGTGAGCGTGCCCAGACGCTTCCTGATTATTATACATTATCGGCAAGCGACACTAAAAGATATAAAATGATCGGCAATGGTTTTACTGTGAATGTAATCGCTTCCATTCTTGATAACATAAAAAAACCGCTTAAGAAAATTTACCATATTGAAAAGCATTTTGATAACATCGAAGAATATTTAGATTACTATAACAAAAAACAACAATTACAATTATTTGAAAACAATTAAATTTATAGATTTATTCTCAGGGATCGGAGGGTTCAGGATTGCTGTAGAGAGTATTAAAAAAATAAAATCCGAATGTGTATTCAGCTCTGATATTGATAAATGGGCCTGCGAGACATACAAGCAGAATTTCGGAGATTATCCTCTCTCTGACATAAAAATAATTGACGAAAAGAATATTCCGGCGCATGACTTTCTCTGCGCCGGTTTCCCGTGCCAAGCTTTCAGCATAGCTGGTTACAGGAAGGGGTTTCAAGACACGAGAGGAACTTTATTCTTTGATATAGAAAGAATATTGAGATACCACCTACCTAAAGCCTTTTTACTCGAAAATGTAAAAGGACTAGTAAATCATCAAAAAGGTAAAACTTTAAATGTTATATTAAACACACTTGCTCTTAAAATTAACGGAAATATTAATAAAGAAAGATTTGAAAACTGCTTAAATTATAATGTGTACTACGATATTCTTAATTCAAAAAATTTCGGAGTTCCTCAAAACAGGGAGAGGATTTATATAATTGGTTTTAAAGACTCTGTCGGTAAATTTGAATTTCCTAAACAGTCAAAAAATATAGTTGATATTTCTGCCGTTCTTGAAAATAATAACATTAAAAGCGACATAACAGAAACAGCAAAATTTAACATTGAAAATAATCTTAAGAAATGGGCTGCGGGCCGTGATATCATTAGTAAAGATTTTTTACTGGCCTATGAAATAAGAAAATTGCGATGTACTTTCAGAAATGACGGTTTGTCTCCATGCCTAACAGCGAAAATGGGTACCGGAGGAAATAACGTTCCGGTTCTTGTAAAACATATGCGAAAATTAAGCACCAGAGAATGCCTGAAAATACAGGGATATCCGGATTGGTTTGTAATTAAAGAGAATAATTCACAAAGTTATAAACAAATCGGCAACAGCGTGTCTGTGCCGGTAATACGAAAAATTGCAGAGGAGATTCTTGCTAAGCTGGTTTAAGTACAATCGTGAAATCTCCCCTGCTTCTTCCAGAACCAGTGGTAACGCTGAAATCTGAGTATTTCATTTCGGAAAATTTACCACCGATGTATTGATAATTTGCAGTATACGGTTCTTCAAAGTTTCCCAGTCCTTTAAAGGCAAAATCCAATTTTCTTTTATCAGATATAATTTCTTCTTTTATCTTTTTTGAAGAATAAGATTTAATTTCTTTTGCAATTTTTAATCTTACTTCATCCTCTGCATTGCAGTCGTTCAAAACAGAAACTTTGTTAAATTTCGAAAAATACTGAATAAATTTTTCCCATGTTGTATCCCATCCCGCAATTACATAATTGTTTTTCTTAAGTTCTATTGCTTTTTGGCAGTATATTGAAGCACCGGCTCCGAGTTCTGTATTGCCAAATATTTTTTTAAAAGTATTCGGGACCATTTTAAGTATCTGATATCTATCGGAATCTAGTCTTTTTACAGAAATACCCGAATGTTTCACGGGATTTAATTCCAATATACCAATCATAGATTCGTCAAGGAAAAAATCAGATTTAGAAATTACTTTTTCATCTACTTTCCCTTGTGCAATAAAAACATCAGCTTTTGGATAAACTTTTTCCCCATTAATTTCCCCGTATTTTTTTTCTGTTACTTTTACCGCATAATGACTTACTGGATCAAGCATTAATGTTTCCCATAAGGATTTGTCGTTTTTCTTGTTTAATATTCTTACAAAATTAATTTCTTCCTGAGTCCCCTCAGGTGTTCCTTTATTCATATAATAAATTATCTTTTAATTAACTTATGTAAATCAGCTTCTAATGAAGGCCATTTTAACTGTATTACACCTCTTCTGCTGTCTAAATATGTATTTCCATTTAATACTCTATTCCACGCCTGGAAACATAGACCACCAACAGGTACAGCGCTTCTTGATGTATTACAACCATCTGTTAAAAAATTCAAAATATCCTCTGCGCTTATACAACTGCCGTTAATTACATTTCCGTGATATAAAAAATCAATAGGGCGAATGCCGTTTTTACCGATTAATACAAAACGTTTTATTAAATCACTTTTATGAGTTTCAAAATATTCTTTAAGCTTTGTAATTTTATCAGGAAAACTATTTCGATATTGACTTGCACTGAGTCTTTCACATACCATACCACAACCATCAAGAGTATCATCTCCCCATATAAAATGCCTAATACAATCAGCAATTTCTTCTGTTATACCGAATTGTTCTCCTAAATATTCTATAAAAGTTTCAACTGGTTCTTGATGAACACTGTTCCCGGTACCGATTTTTATACTAATTAATTTTTCAACCGAACCGATTTTAATTGAAATATCCGGCTTACCTTGACCTGTACAGTGCCTCGCTATTATTCGTTCAGAATTGTAATTGCTCCCTTTGAAAAATATTCTGATTGCTGACTGTAGATTAGAATTAAGTTCATTATAATGTTTATTATCAAGAGAGGAAATTAATTCATACTCATTTATGAATCCATTCGACATATTTTTATTAAATATTAAATGAAAAAATATTAATTCAATTCTATTGCTTCTTCCAAATCAATCCGACCATGAATAAGCTGAGGCGTGGCCACTCACCGCATTTCTGAATTGCAACACTACGGTTATAATCTGCCGCCTCTTCAAATACATCCTTCTGTAATGTAAGATAGATACTCATATTAAGGAGATTAATTTACATTAAATTATATAATATTGACACTATTTGTAATTCAGAAAAAAATGATATACCTATAAACATTTTTTTTTATCAATATATTAACAACACAATTATTTTATTATTTTTGTTATGACACTACTATTTCATATTCATTTTATTTTATTTCATTTCTTCCTATATATCTTTATACTTTACTCCTTCTTAATACATAACTACTCCATATTTCTATATACATACCATTATTAAGTAGTTATCCCGGATTGAATCCACAGAAAGAAATAAACAGCAGGTAAATCCCCGAATATGTTATACCACAAAGAATTGTAAACAAGATCTTGTATTTATATATTAGCTAAAACTTAAAATTAAGAAGCTGGGCATAAAACTGGTTATATATATTACCACAATATCGGAAATAGTTGAAATGAACTTGAATTTTATCATATGGGAAAACCTTTTACAGACAAGCATTTCAGAGGATATGAAGGAATTACCAAATGATTCAAGTGTTGATGCTTTTACGTCTGAAAAGCCGTGTGTCGCCGGTTAAATGGAGTTTATCTTTACCTGTAGGAAGACAGGCCGAAGGTGAAACGTATAGTGAGCCATTTTCACTTTCCATTTATAATTGGTTTATACTTGCATTTAACAAACCGAATCAACAGAAAAAATATATGATGAGCCTATTTATATAATTTTTAAATTTTATTTTAAATATATTTACCGAAATTTTATAAGTTCATTAAATAATTGTTATTATTTTTTTCCCGTATATGCTAAAAAAGACCTCGTTATTCATTAAACTTTGTTTTGTAATTTTTTCATTCCTGTCTCTTAACATTAAGATTAACGCACAGCATTTAAAACCGGATACTATTAATGCATTTTTTACAAGTGAAAAAATTTTATTCGATGGAAAATTAACTGAAAAATGCTGGGAAAATGCAAACAAAATTTCAAACTTTACTCAAAGAGAACCGGAATTCGGCAGTCTATCTTCAGAGAAAACTGAAGTTGCAGTCTGTTATGATAAAAATAATTTATATATAGGTATTTGGTGTTATCAAAAAGAACCGGATAAAATTGTTGCAAAATATATGCAGCGAGATTTCAGTTATAATAATGAAGATAATTTTCAGATTCTTCTGAGTCCGTTTAATGATGGAAGAAATGGTTATTTATTTG
>Ga0233425_10011830_pt1 | contig 10053 bp, 9 predicted proteins | sample Watercolumn_Towu_2_FD_181712 | JGI IMG/M metagenome (GOLD analysis project Ga0233425, IMG submission 181712) | Freshwater microbial communities from Lake Towuti, South Sulawesi, Indonesia - Watercolumn_Towuti2014_140_MG | ecosystem: Environmental > Aquatic > Freshwater > Lake | place: Indonesia... | reverse complement strand
CTTTGCATAATCGTACATAAACGGACCTTTAAAACCGAAATTACGTACAAAACCGAAGCACTTATCAACACTATTAAGCATGACCCTGCCGATTAAATGAAGGAATAAAAAACTTATTTTTTAAAAGAGAAAGACGACCTATTAATGGTCAAAAGTAGAAAAATTTCTCAATCCTGGTTCTTCTGTATAAAAATACTGAACTAAGCTTTTTGGCAACCGAATGCCACATTGATTTCCAATCATACGACATTCGCCTGAAATGCTTGGTCATCCAAACTTCCCGGAATATATTTTTTTCAAGCCCAGAAAAAATTACTCTGTGATTTTCATTTTGTTGCTCCAACATCAATTGATCTGGAACAGTCTCGAAATGCCGAATCCAAAATAGATATCGCCATTTAACCATGAGCCGTGTGTGTCTGTAACAATTCCACTGTCGAAAAATGGCTGGGCATTTGAAAAATGAAGCTGGAACACATGTCCGCTGGTTTTAATTTCCAATGCCACTGAAAAAGGCTGATTAAATCCGTATGACAACTGGTTTTCGGGAGTGTAGAAATATTCGGCAAATATACTGATACGGCTTGTTAATATTATCCTGCCACCAATTCCAAACGAGTAGACGTCATTATTATCTTCGGGTGATGCCACAAGGTTTTTATGAACCAGCGTGGGAATAAACTGCATCGAAAGTACATTTCCGAATTTCCGCGCAATAAGTAGCTGATGGATGTATGCCAATCTCGACCTGAAATAAATTTCCCTATCCCCAAATCCCATGGCTTCACTTTTCAGGCTTGTGACCGAAGCGCTGATACAATAGGAAATTGTGACGGGCAATAAGGGCTTACAATTGCTTTGTACAAGAATTTTATATTTAATAAGTCCATCGAATGTCTTTTGGTACGAACTTCTTCCAATTCCGGCAGACAGGCGCTTTGTAATTCCGTATTCGAGCCCGAAACGGGTAGTTGCCAGATCGAGTCCGAATAATTCATACGGTCCCGAATTCAACCGACCGAAACGATGCTGGATCATGAACAGCAAGACACCTCTGGCAGGATTATCAACCGAATGTGTATTGATGATCCGGCTCGTCCTGAATGCCGATGTCACACGATCTGTGTATTCTGCAGAATCACCCCATTGAGTAAGACTGTCGGTTTGAGCTGAAAGATTTGCAACACAATTAAACGTAACTGCCGGTAGTATGAATTTAAATTTGTTTATGTTAGTCTTTCGTTTGAAATAATGCGTGGATTAAACTCAATTATTTAATGCGCCATCCTGAACCCAGATAGTAATTTTGAGAATGTCGCAATCAGAAAGTTTGGGTTTATCTTTTGGCATTGCAGGAAAACCTGCAGCATGATTGACTACATTGAGAAGCAGTCCGTTTTCAGCTACGATTTTTAAATCCTCGTAGTTAACGGTTCTCACATTAGATGGCGGGGCTGATCCGCTATGGCAGACATTGCAGTTAGCACTGACGATCTGGCTTATATCACCTGAATAAGTTACATTAGCAGTATCGCAGCCGGCGATTTCAGGATATAGCTCCAACTCATTTTCGTAAGTGCAGCTAGCCAGCCACAGGCTAAGTGCAATTGGCAATACCAAAATTGAAATCCTTCCTTTAAGAACTTTAAAAGATAAATCCAATAATTCCATTTTAAGACCCACAGTGATTCAATGTGTTAACAACATATCAGAACCCTGAAAGTTTTGCTTTAGTACATTATAGCAGCGAATCAGAATGAATCTTCGGTCGAATCGGATATTCTTTTCTATTTGATGACTTCAATAAAATCTCCTATTTCAATTACCCAGGCATATTTACAGGGTGGCATTTCCAGGACTTTGTTGGGTACGGTAATCTCGCAGCCCGTGTTTGTTTTCTTCCAAGTCAATTGTGTTTCCGATCCCAAAAATTTTACAATCGCACCTTTCTTTGGTTGAAATGGCTCAATGATTATTTGAGAGGGTATTTTACTTTCTTTATCGTCTGCAAGGTAAACAACATAAAGGGATCCATTCTTGCCGGCAGTAAAGCAAATATTATTATTCTTGTAGGGAGCGATAGCCCGCGTATCGAAAATTGCTTCGCTGTTGATATTCATCCATTCACCTATTTCCTTCAATAACAAATAAGCTCCGTCATCCCAGTTTCCATCCGGTCCGGGTGCTATGTTGAGCAGCAGGTTCCCGCCTTTGGCGACAATGTCCACAAGCAGGTGAATGGCAGCGTGACCGGTCATGTATCTGGCATTAGGCGTCCAGGACCATCCGCCACCCGAAATGATGCATGATTCCCAGGGGTAGGGCAGCGATTCTTTTGGAACCGTGTTTTCGGGTGTAAGATAATTCTGGTTTTTCCCGGGAACCGCCCTGTCCACGACAATCAAACCGGGTTGCTTCTCTCGGACTTTCTCTACGAGCTCATCCATACGGATATCCTGGTTCACGATATTGCCTTTGAGAAAACCGGATTCGGAATCTTTTATATTTTGATCATAAAAATTTTTAATATCATCTTTTGATTGCCTGGCTACCCAACCTCCATCGAGCCAAAGAATGTCCATTTTGCCGTAATCCGTCATCAACTCGATGATTTGGTTCCGGGTGAATTGAACGTAGTTTTCCCATTTATCAGGGTATTTAACCGGATCATAGTTCACATTCCTGTCCATCGGCGGGAAATAGGGATTCCAGTAATCATCGCAATGCCAGTCGGGTTTTGAAAAATAAGCGCCCGCCCAGAATCCTTCCGCACGAAAAGCGTCGAAGATTTCATTTGCAATATTGGCTTTTGGATTCGAGTGGAAAGGACAGGTTTCATCCGTGATTTTATAATCGGTGTACTTTGAATCGAACATGCAAAATCCGTCGTGGTGCTTGGTAGTGAAGATAACATAGCGCATTCCGGCGTCCTTTGCCGCTTTCGCCCAGCGTTCAGGATCAAAACTGACCGGATTGAAAGTCGTTTTCAGGTTTTCATAATCCTTCACATATTCAAAATAGTTATCCGGATCAGTGCCTTTCTTCCGCTCGCACCAGCCGTAATCTTCAGGGCAAATCGACCAGGATTCGACAATTCCCCACTGGCTGTATGGTCCCCAGTGCATCAGCAATCCGAATTTCAAATCCTGCCATAGTTCAAGTTTTTGCTGCACGAGCGGATCGGGATCAGGGATATATACTTTTTCATTTTCCTGTGCACCCAATTCGGATATCGGTAATAATAAAAAAAATAAAATGAAATTTCTTGTCCTCATTTGCTTTTTATGTTAGAATTAATTGATACATACATTCCAAATCCCCGTTGCCTAAGTGCTTCAAAGACCAGAATTGCAACTGAAACGGAAACGTTCAGCGAATCATGCGCACCCTGCATTGGTATAATTATACTTTCATCGGCTGCTTTAATCCATTCGCTGGTTAATCCTGTGGCTTCTGTACCAAGGATGATTGCAGAGGATTGCCTGAAATCAGCAAGATCGTATCTTTTGCTTGCGGTAAGTTCCGCGGCAAACATCCTGATTTGCTTTTTCTTCAGAAATTCTATTGCTTCAGAATTGTTACAAGTCACAACTGGAACCGAAAAAACGCAACCCAGGCTTGACCGGATTATATTTGGATTATAGAGGTCGGTAACAGGATCGCACACAATAACGGCATCTACCCCAGTAGCCTCAGCGGTTCGCAAAACTGCACCAAGGTTACCCGGTTTTTCAACCGATTCAAGGACAATGAAAAGGGGATTTTCCGAAAGCTTAAGTTCATCGAAAGTGTGAAATTTGGGAACTGCAACTGCCAGAACGCCTTCCGTGTTTTCGCGGTAGGCGATCTTTTTAAATACAGATGGAGAAAGCAGTACGATTTTTTCTTTAAATTCCTTGAGATCATGCAAATTTTCAGAATCAGCCTTATCCTCGTTAAGGTATATAAAAGCAAGCTGAAATCCCTCACGGACAGCCTGCCTAATTTCTCTCCAGCCTTCGATGAGTATGAGGTTTTGGTTTTTCCGTTCTGCGCTTTTTTGAAGCCTGACAAGGTTTTTGATCCGCTCATTATGAAGGCTTGTAATTTTCTCGAATGACATTGCAAATTTGTTTTTAGCCGCGAATGCACGAATGACTTATTCGCGAATTCGCGGCTTACTTTTTACCCATTTTTCAATCTTTTCATCCAATACAATTCTTTTTGATGCAAGTTTAAGTTCCCCGAAATTTACAATTAATGCTAATTTGTTGTTGGAAACCTTAAGATAATTTATTGCGAGTGCTATAAATTCATCGGTAATACCCTGAATTGCTTTCACTTCAAGGATAATGGAATCATAAACAACAAAATCAGCAAAGAATTTATGTCGAAGAATAATATCCTTGTATTTCACTTCATATTCTTTTTCTCTTTCATATTGGATACCTGCTTTTCTAAATTCATATTCCAACGCGTCTTTATACACAATTTCTAAAAATCCCGGACCAAGATTATTATGAACTTCAAAACATTTCCCGATGATAGTATAACACTCTTCTTTGTAAATTAAATCAGCCATAATTTTTTTTAGCCGCTAATGCACGAATGGATTGTTTATCGCATAATTTAGTCATTCGCGCATTCGCGGCTTATTATTTATTGAAATCGAACCTTTCACTTTTATATCCGCGGAAGAACTCCCGGCATGAATCTTATATTCACCCGGTTCAATCAAATACTTCTGCTGATTAACATCCCAATATTGAAATTGCTTCCTTTCGATTTCCAGTGTAATGATTTTTTGTTCCCCTTTTTTAAGCGATATTCTTTTAAATCCAACCAATTGCCGGATCGGACGCCAATATGCGGGATCCGATTTTCTTGCGTAAATCTGAACAACTTCATCGCCATCATATTCGCCGGTATTTTTCACAGATACCCTAACACGGATTTTTTCTCCTTCTAATTTTACTATTAGATTCGAATATTCAAACTGTGTAAAACTCAATCCATATCCAAATGGAAACAACGGTTCACCCGTATAATACCGGTATGTTCTGCCGTCCATGGAATAATCTTCAAATGCTGGAAGGTCCTGATCCGATTTATAAAAAGTAACAGGTAATCTGCCGGACGGATTCACATCTCCAAAAATTATATCTGCCAGAGCATTCCCACCCTGCTCTCCGGGATACCAGGCAAACAGAATAGCATCAGCAAGTTCATCTATTTCAGTAAAAGATAGAGCACTACCTCCGGTCAGAACCACAATCAAAGGTTTGTTTCCTATCTTTTCCCTCATTTTTCTGACATACTCGACCTGGTTTGCCGGCAGGGAAATAGAAACTCTGTCGCCTCCATTCGGATTCATCATGGCATCGCCTTCTTCGCCTTCGAAAAGCGGGCTGAGTCCGATGCAAACGATCACTGCATCAGCCCGTGAAGCTTGCCAGAAGCCATGCATTGTACTATCATTATGATACATGAATCCCTGGTTATGCTCGACGACAGTACCCTCATTCACCCGACTGATTATTCCTTCCAGAATCGTTACGAATTCACCGGATAATCCGTTGTAGTTTCCAAGCAGGCAGTTAACATCCGTGGCGGTGGGGCCTGTGACGAACAGATTCTTTAATGTATCCCGGTTAAGGGGAAGCAGGTTGTTTTTGTTTTTGAGAAGAACGATTGACTTCGCAGCCGCTTCATAAGCCAGTTGTTTATGCTTTTCGCAATTGACGACCTCTTTCGGAATCTTTGAATAGGGATTCATTTCATCCGGATCAAAAAGACCGAGCTTAAATCGTGTTCGAAGTAAAGGTTTAAGCGCAGTATTTACGATTTCCTCAGTGATCAATCCGGTATCAACAGCCTTCGGCAAATAACCGTAGATATAGCCGCAATTCAGGTTCACACCGGCTTTTGCCGCCATAGCCGCAGCCTCAACCCTTGTCGGAACCACCTTATGCATCCGCCAGATATCATCCAGCGCCCAGCAATCCGATACTACATGCCCCTGGAAATGCCATTCCTTATGGAGGATGCTGTCGATAAGGAAATTACTGCCACAGCATGGTTGATCGTAGGTACGGTTGTAGGCACACATCACCGATTCCACGTGACCCTCCTCAACAAGCGCCTGGAACGCCGGCAAATAGGTCTCTCTAAAATCCCGCTTATCAGGCAGGGCATTAAATTCATGCCGCAGCTTTTCCGGTCCGCTGTGAACTACATAATGCTTTGCACAAGCCGATGTTTTTAAATATTTAAGATCATTTCCCTGTAAACCTTTTACAAAGGCAATTCCTATCCGGGAAGTGAGAAATGGGTCTTCACCATAGGTTTCCTGCCCTCTTCCCCAGCGGGGATCTCGAAAGATATTGATGTTGGGTGTCCAGAAGGAAAGCCCGTTATATTGTGCACGATTACCCATTTTCACCGCTTCATGGTGTTTGGCTCTCGCTTCATCCGAAATAGCTGTCGCAACTCTGAAAATCAAATCCTCATCAAAGGTGGCGGCAAGCCCAATTGCCTGAGGAAAGACAGTTGCCTTGCCGGCTCTTGCAACCCCATGGAGGCATTCGTTCCACCAGTTGTATTCGGGGATGCCAAGCCGCTCAATAGCTGGACTGTTGTAAAGCATGAGGGAGGCTTTTTCCTCGAGCGTAAGTTTCGAGATAAGGTCGTCGATTCGTTCTTCAATATTAATTTCCGGATTATTGAATGGGTACTGATAGCTATTTTTATCGCTTATTTTCTGTTGGTTGCAACTGGCTATGACGATAATTAGAATGAAACGCAAAAGCTTTTTCATGTTCAGCAAATTTTCTTTGTAAAAATAATGATTTCTATTGTTGACCGAAATGGGTTCATAAATGTAATGGAATAATTGATCATGAATAACGATCACACTATTTCCTTCAAATGCTTTTCTAAAAACACCGGCAAACTACACACACGAATGTTCTTTTTTGCCGGGTAATCATCTGAAAAGGGTGTAATGATGTAATTTAATTCCGTTTTTAAATCCTCCGTGCAATTGATCAAGCCTTGTGCAGGATGAGGAGTTGAAGTAAATTTGATTTCTGCTGTGGCAACAGGTTGCAAAGCCTTTACAAAAACCAGATCGACTTCCGCGCCGTTGTGTGTGCGATAAAAATACAGTTCAAGATCATTACTCTTCAAACTATAAGTCTGATTAATTACATAGGCTTCCCACGAAGCTCCAATCGTTATGTGACCTAATAATTGATTGTAATTATTTATTTTCAATAATCTGTGGAGAATACCGGTATCTGTCAAATAAAACTTTGGTGATTTCACAAGTCGTTTCTTTAAATTAAAATGAAATGGCTGTAACCGACGCACCAAATAAGCATTTTCAAAGAAGTCAATATAGCGATTCACGGTGTGATAGGTAATTCCCATTGATTTACCAAGGGAATTAAGATTGACCAGATTGCCATTATTCCAGGCTAACATTTCCCATAACCTGCTAATGGTAGTTGGTTCAGCATTTAATCCGAAAAGCGGCAAATCGCGTTCCATATAGGTTTTAATAAAATTATCACTCCAGTTTTTTGCGAATTCGCTATCACCGGCAAGGATTGCATTAGGAAATCCACCTGAGAAATGATGATCCTGCACCGATTTTAATCCCTGAATTTCATTATAATTAAACGGATTCAGTTCAAGATAAGAAATCCTGCCCGCCAGAGATTCTGAAGACTGCCTCAGTAATTACGAACTTGCCGAACCAAGATTATGAACCTCTACTGAACCCGGTTTTGATCAATAGCACTCTTAGCAAGGGGAATGATTCCGGGTTTTCCTGTATTTCATCTAAAACAATGCAAGCATCCTGATTCTGTAAAAGAAATATTTCCGGATCTTTAAGATTATCCATATCAGTTGTCAACTCCAAATCGAGATAAACACTTTTTTTCTCCATCCTCTTTATAAACTCCTTAATGAGGGTGGTTTTTCCTACTGCCTGGTACCAATAATACATATTTCAGGAAAATGTTGTACTAACTTTTTAAGTATATCTTCGATTGACCGTTTTATCACATACCATGAAATTTAGAATTTGAAATTCTGATTTTCATGGTAAAGAATTCTTGCAAGAATGTGTTCTATAAAATTTGATCATCAGCTAAAACTCAATTATATAACTAACCTGCAGCACCACAATGGCTCATGGCTATTTTAAAAGGATTGTATAAAATGACAATTATACTGCAGTTAAAAAATAGAACCAAACTAATTTTTCCAAATCTTTGTTAATAAACCATCTAAAACAAAGGATTTTAAATCCGCTACTGAAACTGCTGTGATGTTATTGCTGAGTTGGAAAGTTATTTGTCCGGGATAAACAACATAAAGCAAGTCTAAACCAAGATCCTCACTGGCAATCAGCATTGATTTGGTTACTTTGGGGATATCGGTATTCTTTATTTCAAAACCGATTCGCTTACCCTTATGAAAAAGTAAAAAATCGAGTTCTGCCCCTGCATGAGTTGCCCAAAAATAATAGTCCCTGCTCCCGGTTAAAGAAATGATCTGTTCGATGACAAATCCTTCCCATGACGAACCTACTTTAGGATGCGACAGAATTTTATTGTCGTCGAGTGAAAGCAAAACGTGAAGTAATCCACTGTCCCGAATATAGATTTTTGGCGATTTAACCTGCCTTTTTTTTACATTCTCAAACCATGGAGGAACTTGTCTTACGACATAAGCGCCGGTTAAAATGTCAAGGTATCGCCTTACTGTCGGCTCTGAAATTCCCATTGCTCTGGCAAACTCAGACCCGTTCCAAACTTGTCCGTGATAATGAGAAATCATTGTCCAGAACCTTCGAAGTGTAATCATGGGAATGTTGATGCCCAGTTGGGGAATATCCCGTTCAAGAAAGGTTCTGATAAAATTTTCTCTCCATTTATAGCTTTCTGCCTCGCTTTCTGCCAGAAATGACCTTGGAAAACCGCCCCTGATCCAGAGGTTTGTGTATTCATTTGATTCAACCTCGTCGAGAACAAAGCCTGACATATCAATAAAAGATATTCTACCCGAGAGGGATTCAGAAGCGTTCTTTATCAGATCAGGCGAGGCGCTTCCCAGTATCAGAAATTTAGAACCATGTCCATTTTTATCGCTTAATACACGGAGTAATTTAAATAAATCCGGTATCCGTTGAATTTCATCAATAATAACAAGATCTTTCAAGGGTTCGAGTGTCAATTTCGCCGTTTTGCTTAACCTTTCATAATCCAGCGGGTCTTCCAGGTCAAATACAGTAGTTTTAAATTTTTGAGCAATAACCTTGCTGATAGTGGTTTTGCCGCATTGTCTTGGACCCAAAATAGCTGTAACCGGGGCGTTTTTAATAGCTGATAGTATTTCGTTTGTAAGCCTTAATCGTTCTCTCATTGCCTTGAAAATTGAAAATTTATTTTTTAAATTTCAAGGTAAAAGTAGAAAAATTTATTTTCGTAAAGGCAAAATAAAATATTATCCGGGTTTTGAATTTAAAACTCAATCTTATAGCTTATCTGCGGCATCACAATTACCTGCTGATCTTTGTCGATGGTGTTGTATTTATAATTGTACTTGTAACTGAAAAACTCAGGTGTTCCCAGTGCGTTCATCACCTGCAGGCTCCGGATGCTGGCGTGGCGGCGGCTCAGGCAAAGTACTTAATATGGCATAAACGCTGAATATGCTAAAGATTTCATTTTTAATAAAAAATAAGTCAGTTACTTAATTTTAGCAGGGGGGCAGACATAATCCAAACTCAAATGGAATAGGAAATTAGTCAGCCAATGTGATGGCAAACTTGCAAGACTAAGCAAAAAGAGAGGAAGCTTTCCTAAGGTACTATAGTTACCCTCCCTCGGAGATAAAAATTTGGCTTCCAAAAAATAATTACTTATTGGATTTAGGGCTAAATTATTATTTGATGTGCTAGGCATAAAATTGAGATAATCTGAAGAAGAAGAAATCAGGGTCTCTGGTGCCGTAATTTGAAGCAATAAGTCTTTGTATTTTGCTATTAATTGCTTCAGCCAT
>Ga0233425_10011829_pt1 | contig 10054 bp, 10 predicted proteins | sample Watercolumn_Towu_2_FD_181712 | JGI IMG/M metagenome (GOLD analysis project Ga0233425, IMG submission 181712) | Freshwater microbial communities from Lake Towuti, South Sulawesi, Indonesia - Watercolumn_Towuti2014_140_MG | ecosystem: Environmental > Aquatic > Freshwater > Lake | place... | reverse complement strand
TCCCGGTCGACGGATCGGACGGTCCCCTCGACGGCCTGGACCAGCAGCGGCATGGCAGCGTCCGGTGGGAACAACAGGCGGTAGCCGATGAGGCCCACCGCCAGGATGGCTGCCATCACCACGACGAAACGGATGTTCTCTCTCATCTTACGCCCTGGGCATCAGCAGCATGAACGGCGCATCGCGATCGGGAGGGGGCTCCTTCAGCCTACCGCCGTGCTCAGAGAGTATCCTGCGCGCAATCCAGAGCGACATGCCCGCGGCCATCCAGTCGTCGCGGTGGACGGGTCGAGCCTCCCCCGGCCCGTTCTCGAAGGCGAGTTCGACCTGGATCTCGTCCGCGATCTCGGTCGCGTGGATGCGCAGGCATCCGCCTTCGGAGAGCAGCGACCGCAGCGATGAGACGAGCTGGGCCAGGGCCCGACCGAGCTGGGCACGGTCGGCGCGCACGGGCAGGCGACGGTGGCCGGGTGTGTGGGTCAACGACAGCCCACGCTGGCGGTAGGTCGGCGCCACCAGGGCGCTGACCTCCGCGAGCACCTCCTCCAGATCGAGTTGCTCCAGCAGGACAGGGCGCACGCCGTCCTCGGCGAAGGCCAGCAGGGCCCGGACGATGCCCGCACAGCGCTCCACCTGCTGCTCCAGGGAGGCGAGCAGGGCACCATCCGCCCCGTCGCGTCGACCCTCGGCGAGGATCTGTGTGATGCCCAGGATGGCGGCCAGGGGGTTGTTCAGCTCGTGGGCCAGACCCGCGCCGAGCTCGGCGACGGCCGCCTGCTTGCCGGCGGCCACCAGCCGCTCCTGAGCCGCCTCCAGGGCGCGCGTGCGTTCCTCGACGCGTCGCTGCAGCTCGGCGTTGAAGACCTGGATCTCCTCCTGCTGGGAGGCGATGCGGACGGCGTCTTCCTGGAGCTGGGCCGACATGGTGTTGAAGGCCTCGGCCAACTCCCCGAGCTCGGCGATGGGGTCGGGCCTGACCTGGTGCCCGCGGCGCCCTTCCCCCAGGGCCCGAGCGGCGTCGCGGAGCTCGAGGACGGGCCGATGGATCTTGCCGGCGAAGTGCAGGCCGAGCGCCCCGGCCAGCCCGAGACCCACCAGCCCGAACCAGGCCGCCCGGAGACGAATGCCCCGCGCGGGCGCCACGATCTGCGTCCAGGGTTCGGCCACGACGGCCAGCCACCCGGTCCGCTCCACCCGGGAGAAGGCGGCCGCCACCCTTTCGCCGCTCTCGAGGTCGTACTGCAGCTCGGCGGCTGGCACACCTTGCAGGAACCAGGTGAACCGCTCGGCTCGCACGAGCGCATCGCCGGTGCGCGAGAACGGTCGCCCCTCCAGGTCGAGCAGCGCCACCTCGGTGGTCGGGCCAGCCAGGCTCTCCAAGCGGGCCTCCACGGTGGCCAGCGAGAGCTCCACGGCCAGCACCAACCCGTCGTCCCCCACCCCTGGGAAGAGCACCGGCGCGACGTGGTGCTCGCCGCCGGGGGGCAGGTAGGGCGTGCCTACCACCTCATCGCCTTCCTCGATGGCTGCGAGCGGCAGGTGGGCCCGGAAGGCCGCCAGACGCGCATCGTCCACGATCTCGTGACCGTCGGGGGGAGCGCTACCCGGCGCCACGCGCTGGCTGGGAGCGGCCTCCACACCCGCGGCATCCAGGAGGGAGACCACGTTGATCTCCTCCTGCTGGTTGTAGACCAGCCGCTCGAACCCGACGCGCTCCTCGACCGAGAGATCCTCCACCGGAAAGGCCTGACGCAGCAGGGAGACGGCCTGGGTGTGGCCCTCGAACCAGGTGTCCACCCAGGTGGCCAGGCCATCGGCCTCCTGGGCATGCAGCGCAAACGCCCGCTCGTTCACGGCGCGCGTGGCCACCTCGGTCGCGGCGTAGCCCAGCAGCAGCAGGGGCGGCAGGGCCGCGGCGGCGCTGCCGGCGATCAGGAGCGTGCCAAGGCGCATCCCCCACCCCGGGGGCCTAGCCGTCGGCCGGGAAGGTGAGGGTGAAGACGGTGCCCTGGCCGACGGTGCTGCGCACGGCGACGGTTCCCCGGTACTTCGTGACGATGCGGTAGACGATGTTCAGGCCGAGGCCGGTGCCCTGCCCCGGCTGCTTGGTGGTGTAGAAGGGATCGAACACCAGGGTCAGGTCGCTCTCGGCGATGCCGGGGCCGTTGTCCTCGACCTCGGCCCAGACCTTCCCGGCGTGCGTGCCCGCCCGGACCTGCACCAGCCCCCCGCCGGCGGAGCCGCGCACGGCCAGGGCCTCGACCGCGTTCTTCACGAGGTTCACGAAGACCTGCTGGATCTCGTTCGTGCGCGCCTGGAGCAGGCAGGGCTCCTCCAAGCGGGTGTCGAACCGGATGCCTTCGGTTTGCGCGGATCGCTCCACCAGGCGGATGGCGTCACGGATGGCGCGGGGCAGATCCACGGTGGTGAGGTACTCGCCCTTGGCGGCGCGGCTGTAGCTGGAGAGCTCCATCACGATGGTGCGGATGCCCTGGCAGTACTCCACGATGTCGCGTGCGTACTGGGTCACCAGCGAGCGATCGTCCTCGTCGAGGATGGCCTCCGCCAGGCCCAGGACCCCGAAGAGGGGGTTGGACACCTCGTGCGCGATGCCGGCGGCCAGGGTGCCGATCCCCGCGAGCTTCTCGGACTGAATCAACTCGGCCTGCAGCCGCCGGGTCTCGGCCAGGGCCTGCTCCAGCGCCGCATTCTGTCGTTGGAGATGCTCCAGCAGGACCCGATTGCGGACGGCCAGGCGCTGTTTCTCGACGGCCCGACGGATCTTCTTGCGGATGTCGAAGACGTTGTTGAGGGGCTTGAGGACGTAATCGAAGGCGTCCAGCTCCATGGCCGTGAGCGCGGTCTCCAGGGAGGCATACCCCGTGATGATGATGACCTCGGCGTCGGGGTTGGACTCCTTGACGGCACGCAGCAGATCGAGCCCGTTGACATCCGGCAGGTTCTTGTCCGTCAGGAGCAGGTCCACGCCCTCGCGCTGGATGACGTCCAGGGCATCGCGCCCCGTCGCGGCGAGGGTGAGGCGATAGGGCTCGTCCTCGAACACAGCTTTGAGGATCTGGAGGATGACGGGCTCGTCATCGACGATGAGCAGGTGGGGGACCGACTCTTCGGGGTCGTGCAATTCCATGTTCGGCACCGGGAGGGGTGAATGTAGCACAGCCGCCGGGTGGGCGCCGTCTCGCCGGAGACGCCGACCGGGAGGGTTGCGTTTGACAGCGCAGGGGGGGAATCGGATAAGGCGCTGCAAGTCTTCGCCCCGGAGAAGCCGCCGTGAGCAGCCGTTCCCTCCTGGTCCTCTGTCTGGTCCTGTCCGCCGCAGCCTGCGGCAAGCAGAAGCCCCCCGTCACCGCGGCCGCCGCTGATCCCGGCACCCTCCGGGAGCAGGCCACCCCCGACGGCAACCTCATCGTCGAGGTCGACCTCGATGGCGACGGCCGGGCTGACATCTACAACTACTTTCGCCAGCTCGAGGACGGCGGGCGCCTGCTCCTGCGCAAGGAGCTCGACCTCAACCGTGATGGCCGGATCGACGTGTGGAGCTTCTACACCGAGGCCGGCGTCATGGAGCGCGAAGAGATGGACGGCGACTTCGACGGCAACGTCGACTGGGTCGATCACTACCAGGGCGACAAGCGCGTCATGAGCGAGATCGACACGAAGAACTCGGGGCGCTACGACCTCTTCAAGTACTACGAGGGTGATCACATCCGCCGCAAGGAGCGTGACACCAACGGCGACGGCCGCATCGACCACTGGGAGTACTTCGACGAGAAGGGGGAGAACGTCATCAAGGTGGGCTGGGACATCGATGGGGACGGGCAGATGGACGTCCGCGAGGAGTAGACGCGCAGGCTCACCAGGCGTCGGTTTCCATCCCACCCGTCGAGCCCGCCGCGGGGCTCACTCGACCTCGAAGTCGACCACGTCCACCGCGAAGGCGGCGTCCTCCTCGTACCAGCCGAGCTCGTAGCGACCACGCGGCGGTGCGACGAGCACGATGGTGGGCTCGAAGCAGACCGTGCAGTCGTCCTCGGTGAGCGCTTCCCAGTACTCGTGCACCGTCAGGATCTTGCCATCTCCCACCACGTCGGGCTCGAAGATGTCATCGCAGCCCCGCACGACGTTGGTGTGGGTCACACGCCAGTCGCCGCCGTCTTCCACGGCTTCGATGGTGCTCTCGGTGCCTGGGGTCCAGTCCACGCAGGTCGGGAACTCGACCTCGATCTGGACGGTATTGGCACAGCCGATGAGCGCAGCCAGCAGCAGGGTCAGCATGGGCACCTCCGCGGGACAGGCACATTCTAACCCAGGACACCACGCGCGTGCGGCCTACAGGTAGTGGGTCAGCCCGCGCCGCTCGACCTCGTCGTGGATGCGGCGGATCTGCTGGGCGTACTCGACCCGCGAGACGAGCAGGACATCCTCGGTGTCGACCACCACCAACCCGTCCACACCGAGCAGGGCGGCCAGCTTGCCGGGAGCATGCACCACGTTGCCGCGGGCATCGAGCGCCACGCTCTGGGCCGCGACGATGCTGCCGCCGGTGGCCCCCGGGAGGAGATCGCGCAAGGCCGACCATGCCCCCACGTCGGACCAGCCAAACTCGGCGGGGACCGTGAGCACCCCACGCGAGCGCTCCAGCACGCCATAGTCCACCGACGTGGCGTCGAAGCGCTCCCACAGCTCGTCGAGCGACTCTGGCCGATGGGTCAACGCCTCCATGGCGGCCCAGGTGCGGGGCAGGTACTCACGGTAGGCATCGCGGATGGCGTCGACGGTCCAGCAGAACATCCCTGCGTTCCACAGGTGGCCGCCGGTGGCCAGGAAACCCTCGGCGGTGCGCGCGTCGGGCTTCTCCACGAAGCGCCGCACCCGCAGGAAGGGGCGCCCACCCCACCGGCCGAGCTCGCCCCCGACCTCCAGGTAGCCGTAGCCGGTCTCGGGGCGCGTGGGCTGGATGCCGATGGTGACCAGGGAGTTGGTGTGGGAGGCCGCCTCTGCGGCCGCGGCGAGCACCGCACGGAAGGCTTCCTGGTCGGCTACGAGGTGGTCCGCCGGCAGCACGGCCATCACGCTGTCACCGCCCCAACGCCGCGCGGTCTCTACAGCCCCCCAGGCGATGCACGGGGCGGTGTTGCGCCCCCGCGGCTCCACGAGGAAGCTCTCCGGGGGCAATTCCGGGAGCTGCGCCCGGACCTCCGCCTCCATGTCCCGGCCAGTGGCCACCATCACGCAGTCCGAGCCCACCAGGCCCAGCACGCGGTCGACGGTCTGCTGCAGCAGGGTGCGCCCGCCGGTGAGGGCGAGGCACTGCTTGGGGCGCCTGTTGCGGGAGAGCGGCCAGAAGCGGGTGCCGCGGCCTCCGGCCATGACCAGCACCATGAAGCGGTGGTTGCAGCACGTTTCCATCGAAGCTCCCGGTGAACGGGCCGACCACCGCGCCGCGGTCGGCGACCGCAGGATAATTCGCCGGGCTGCCCCCGGCCCCCGCCCCATCAGGCGCCGAAGATCTCCGGAGAGATGGCTTCCAGCGCCCTGAAGGCCACCACGGCGACGGCGTTGGCCAGGTTCAGGCTGCGGATGGGACCTGGGACCGGGATGCGCCAGCAGGGGAGCTGGCTGCGCAGGACGTCCGGCAGGCCGGTGCTCTCGCGCCCGAAGACCAGGACGTCCTGGGGCTGGTATGGCACGCGGCTGAAACAGCGCTCGGCGTGGCTGCTGAAAGCGTGCACCCGGCGACCCGCGGCCCAGGCCAGGAACGCAGGGAGATCCTCGTGCACCTGGAGATCCACCTTGCGCCAGTGATCGATCCCCGCGCGCCGCACGGCTTTCTCGTCCAGGCTGAAACCCAGCGGCTTGACGAGGTGCAGCCGCGCGCCGATGCCCACAGACAGCCGCCCGATGTTACCCGTGTTCTGTGGAATCTCGGGGGTGATCAGCGCGATGTGCAGGCGCGGCGGTGCTGGGTCCGGCGCGCTCACGTGGCCTCGGGGAGGGGGCTCTGATCCGGATCGGGCCCGGGCGCGCCCCCCGGATCAGCCGGGCCGTCGGGCTCCGTCGAAGCCTCGGGTTCGACGTATTGCCCGATGATCACCCGCGCGGGCTGGATGATTTGACTGCCCACCCGATAGCCGGCCTCGTACACCTGCACGACCTGCCCGTCGAACATGGGGTGCTGGGTGGGCACGGTACAGAGGGCGTCGTGGATGGCGGGGTCGAAGGGCACGGGCGCCGCATTGATCTCCTCCAGACCCAGCCGGGCGAGTGCCCCCTGGAACTGATCGAGCACCAGGGCGAGCCCCTGCACAGCGTCATCGGGCACACCCTGTCGCCTCCAGGCCTCGAGGGAGCGGCGCAGGTTCTGGACGGGTTCGAACATGGTGATGACCACTTCGCCGCGCCGACGCCGATCCCGCTCCTCCTGCAGGCGCTCGTTGCGCTCCTGAAAGGACTTCATCTGGGCCTGCAGCTCGACATAGGCGGAGCTGACCTGCCGCAGCCTGCGCTCGATGGCGCTCTCCCGGTCGAGGGACTCCTCGGACTCGGCGAGCGACGCGGCGCCGGCTTCCGGGAGCGACTCACAAGGCTCCACGGCGGGATGGGCGTGCGCGGGGGGCCCGTCTTCGGCCGCCGCTTCGGCGGGGGAGGCCTCCACCACCTCAGCCTTGGCGACATCACGCAGATCACGCTGGTTTTTTGCCAACTCCTGCTCCTCCTTCGGCGACCCGGTGCGCGCGCGGCGCGGGGCAGGATGGTAACCACCCCCCTTCGCCCGTCAACCGACCAGACCAGCGCCGTCCGGGGCAGGCGCGCGGCTGCCCGCCAGCGGTTAGCCCGTGCCCTCCCGCTGCAGGAGATCTCCATGACCGGTGGGCAGAAACAAGCGCTGGTGTTCCTCGCGCTGGCGCTGGTGATCGCCGTCGCGCTGCTCTGGCTGCCGAGGCACGAAGACGGGGCCGAGGGGGGCCCGGCGCGCGTCTTCCCGGAGATCGACGTGGAGGAGGTGAGCCACATCTCGCTGCAGCACGGCACCGCCGCACCGGTCGCCGTCGTCCGCACCGACGAGGGCTGGCGGATCACCGCGCCCGAGCCCCTGGTGGCCGACACCTGGCGAGCGGACTCGCTGGCCAGCACGCTTGCCCTCCTCGAAGCCCAGGCTCCAATCCCGGGGGCGAATCCCGTCGACTACGGGCTCGTGGCCGACCAGGCGCTCCATGTCGAGTTCGGTCCGGCGAGCGGCAGCGGGATCAGCATGCTGGTGGGGGACGCGGCGCCAGTGGGCGGCACCTACATCCAGGTCGAGGGGGAGGTGCGGGTCGCCGAGGGGCTGTCTCTGGCCTCACTCGACACCACCGTAGACGCCCTGCGAGCCCGCAACCTCCTGCAGGGTGAACCATCGGAGGCTGGCTTCCTGGCCATCGAACTGGGGGATCTCCGACTGGAGGCGGTGCGCCGCGACGACGGCTGGCACGACGGCTCTGGGCGGCCCCTCGACTCGGACGGGTTGGACGCCTGGCTGCGCAGCCTGGCGGGGATGCGGGCCTCCGGATTCGGCCCGCCACCGGGGGAGCTGGTGGCGCGCGGGCGGATCGAGGTCCGTGCAGGCGAGCAGCCCCCGGAAGTCCTCTCGGTGGGGCAGGTCGAGGGGGCCCCCGATCTCTGGTGGCAGGGGGCGGTGCAGGCGAACCCCGTGACCCTGGACGAAGGCGGGCCGGGGCTTCTCGACGAAGGCATCAGGCTGTTGGGGACCCCTTGGGAGCCAACCCCACCCCTCCCATGATCTGGCCAGTGAGAATCTCTCGCGGGACGGGCAGGCGCCGCATGATCTCGGCCGCCGTGGCGAGCGGGGCCGGGCGGCGCAAGAGCAGGACGAGCACGGTCACGCAGCCACAGACCACCGCAAAGCCGACCAGCGCGAGCGGCAGACCAGCCCAGGCCCACGCCCCCGACAACGCGAGCGAGAGAACCGCCGCAGCCAGGAATACCTTGCGCCAGCGCGCACGCCAGACGAGCGCGCGGACCAACCGCAGGGGTGGGCTGTGCTCGCGGGCGAGGGCTGGCAGCGTGCGGGAGACCAGCCGCCTGGCTTCTGCCGGCCGCCCCAGGTGCAGGTGCAGCAGGGCCGCGAGCAGGCGCGCCGGCAGTAGCCGCGGATGACGCTGGACCGCTTGTTCCAGGGGTTCGACGGCCTGTTCGTGCTGCCCGCGCATGAAGTGGACGACGCCCAGTTGATACAACAGGACGCCGTCTTGTGGGGCGTACGCCAGGGCGAGGCGCACGTAGAGCTCCGCCTGCGATACGTCGCCGGCCTGGGCCGCGGCCAGGGAGGCGGTCAACGCGGCGTTGCGATCGTCCGGATGCTCGGCGAGGACCGAGTCCAGTATCCGCAGGGCTTCCGCCGTCGCGCCCGAGCGGAGCAGGCCGGCGCTGATCTGCACCGGGCCCGGCTGCGGCTCCCAGGGACCGAACAGGGCTGAGAGCTCTTCCAGCGCCTCGTCGTGCGGGCGCGGCTCGCGCCCGGTGAGGATCAGACCGAGGTCCGCCGTGGTGTGGCTGGCGTGCAGGTGCTCTACGTCCTCTCCGTCGCCTGGGACATCGAGGGCCTCCCTCAGCCGCTGGTGCTCCTGGAGGATGCCTTCCGCCCCGGCGCCCTGGAACCGGTGGAGGTACAGCAGCCTCGCCAGCGCTCCGGGCAGCTCGACGAAGTACACCCGCGCGTGGCCTTGCCACCCGATCTCCCGCAGCGCGCACTCGGCCGGGATGCCGTGGGAGTAGCGGGCCAGCAGGCCCACGATCTCCGCGGCCTCCTCGACATCCAGGCCGAGATCCAGGGCCCCCCGGAGCGTCGGTGAGGCGTAGCGCTCGAAGAAGCTCATGCGGAGCTGTCGGATGCGCGCTCGGCAGTGGGCGACCTCAGCCCGAACGACCTCCTCGTCGGGGTAGCGCGACGACGCGGTGCTGACCCTGCGTTGGTACAACCGGATGGAGTCTTCGAAGCTGTAGATCCTGATCTGCCCGTTGCGCCCCACGATCTCGACCGGAAAGTCCACGAGCTGGGTGTAGTCTTTCTGGCGATACCGACTCAGCTTGCGGTGCTTGTCCATCCCTATTCCACCACGGCGCGGACGCTGGGATCGAAGCCAGGGCGGATGCCCATGGCGAAAGGGTAGCACCTGCCACCCGCGGTCCGCAAGGAAGAGCAGGCCGCCGCACCCGTGCTGAAATAATGCCCAGAGGGTCCCGTACCACCGGCGACTTCGGCACTGGCGCCAGGTCACGTCCATGCTTCGCTCACGGAGCGACCAGGTTCGGGAGCCCCTTGCTCAGACTGGAGCCAGCCCCTGTGGACGAACGCGCGGTCATCGCGGCGGCGGCGAGCGGCGATCCTGCCGCACGGGCAGCGCTCCTGCGGCAGCACAGCGTGCCGGTGTTCCGTTTCTGCCTGCGGATGCTGGCCAACGAAGAGGACGCCCGGGACGCCGCCCAGGAGACGATGATCAAAGTGCTGCGGAACCTCGACCGGTACGACCCTTCCTGGCGTTTCTCGACCTGGGTCTTCGGGATCGCCCGCAACACCTGTATCGACGAGCACCGGCGCCGCGCGCGACGGCGGACCACCAGCGATGTCGAGGTGGTGGAGACCGGCCCCTCCCCCTTCGAGCTGACCGACCGTGAATTGCGCGCCGAACGGCTGCACCGGGCCTTGCAGCAGGTGCCGACGATGTACCGCGAGGTCCTGCTGCTCTACCACTTCGAGCAGCTCAAGTACCGCGAGATCGCCGACATCCTCGGGTTGCCGCTGGGCACGGTCATGAACCGCATCTTTCGTGCGCGGCAGAAGCTGCGCGAGATCTACGACGCCCTGGAGACAGGAGGTCAGGTATGACCCAGCACCTCTCGGAAGAGACGCTGCGGCGCTTCGCAGAGGGGCGCCTCGGCGAGCGCCAGGCGGTCGAGGTCGCCGTCCACATCGACGCATGCCCCCAGTGCGCGGCGCGCGCGGTGGTGCTGGACCCCCTCGCGCCCGTGTTCG
>Ga0233425_10011828_pt1 | contig 10054 bp, 8 predicted proteins | sample Watercolumn_Towu_2_FD_181712 | JGI IMG/M metagenome (GOLD analysis project Ga0233425, IMG submission 181712) | Freshwater microbial communities from Lake Towuti, South Sulawesi, Indonesia - Watercolumn_Towuti2014_140_MG | ecosystem: Environmental > Aquatic > Freshwater > Lake | place: Indonesia... | reverse complement strand
CCCGATCCTGCCACCAAGGCGTAAACTCCCCGCCCCGCCTGTCGCGGCCCGCGCCCACACGGTCTACGCTGCCGCAATCCGCAGCCCCCGAATCGTCCCACGAATCGGGCCCGGGCACAGGTCTGGGTTCCGATTCCGCGTGGGGCTATGATGGGCACGTTCTCCGAGGGTCCCATCGTGCGCCTCCTGTCCCTGCTCGCTCTCGCCGCGTGCGCCCCCGCGCCTGGCCCCGCGCCCGCCGAGGTGGTCCCGGTCGCCGCCGAAGCCGACGCGCCGCATGCCCTGCCCGCCGAATCCGATCTTCCGCCCTCCGACGCGGGGCGTTGGTCCCTCGCCTGTGGCGCCACCCTGACCCTCGCGACGGGCGGCGTGCTGGCGCTACAGACCCAGGGAGATCCCGAGACACTCCCCGGGGTCGCTGTCGGGCTCCCCGCCATCTCCACCGACGGCGCGCGGGTGGCCTGGAGCCGGGCGCCGCGGCAGCCGCCCGAGACCGAGATCGCGGTCATGACCTGCGAAGGCGGTACCTGGGGCGCGCCGCGGACCCTCGCCCGCGGTCCCGGCTCGCCCGACCGCGCCGCCATCACCCCCGACGGCGCCTGGGTGCTGTGGTTCTCCAGTGTCAGCGGCGTGCCGGCCCTGTGGACCGCCCCCTTCGCCGGGGGCGAGCCCAAGCAGATCACCAACCGGGGTGTCACCCGCGAGGGCGCCTCTCCTGGGCACCCGCCCACGGGCTTCCTACCGCCGCCGCACCGGGGCACCGTCTCTGTGGAGGCACTGGATGGCGGCCGCTACCGGGCCCGCTGGGAAGGGCCCGACGGCGAGCACGCGGCGGAGCTGCCGTGATCGCGCTGCTCGTGATCGCGGCGGCACTGTCCCAGGACTACTCGTTCGCCACCACCGCGGAGCACTACGGCTACTTCTACCCCACCGCCTACTACGACCACGACGGCGCGGACTGGAACTGCGGCGACTTCCAGTACTCGGGCCACCGTGGCAACGACTTCGGGGTCGGCTCCTGGAGCGGGATGGACGCAGGGCGCGACCTGGTGGCGGCGGCGGACGGCACGGTGCTGGTGGCCCACGACGGCGAGTACGACCGCTGCTCCACCGGCGACTGCGACGGTGGGGGCGGCTTCGGCAACTACGTCAAGCTGCAGCACGCCGACGGAAAAGTGACCTACTACGGGCACATGCGGCAGTGGTCCGTGGCGGTCGCGGAGGGGCAGTACGTCCCTTGCGGCACCCACCTCGGGCAGGTGGGCTCCTCGGGCTACTCCACCGGGCCGCACCTGCACTTCGAGGTGCGCAACGCCGAGGGTTCCCAGGGCGACCCGTTTGACGGCGACTGCTCCTTCCCGCCCTCCTGGTGGGTGGTCCAGGGCGCGTACATGGGCCTCCCGGGTCGAGCCTGCGAGAGCAGCGGGCCCTGCACAGCCGCCGGGGTGCTCGCCTGCGGCGACGCCCTGGACGGGCGCAACGACGGCGCGGGCGCCACCGACGAGCACGCCTACTATGGCTGCTCCGAGTTCAGCTACACCGGCCCCGAGGTCGTCTGGACCTTCTCCACCCCGCGGGACGAGCCCGTCACCCTCGCGCTCACGGGCCTGGCCGCCGACCTCGACCTCTACGTCCTCGGCTCGCTGGCCTGCGACGCCTCCGACTGCGTCACGGCCTCCTCCAACCCCCACGGCGAGGACGAGGGTGTGACCTTCGACGCCGCCGCGGGCGAGGAATACGCCGTCGTGGTGGACGGCTGGGAGGACGCGGTCTCGGGCTTCCACCTCGCGGTGGCCTGCCAGGGCGGTGAGGACTCCGGGCCCGACGACACCGAGGGCCCCACCGACAGCCCCGGCCCCGACGACAGCGAAGCGAGCGGCCCCTGGCCCCCCGGCGACCGTCAGCGGCTGGAGCCCTCCGAGCCCGGCTGCGGCTGCGGTGCGGTACCTCGAATCTCGGGCGGTGCCTGGTGGCTCGCGCCGCTCGGGCTCGCGCTGCGCCGGCGCCGTCGAGCGGGATAGCGAGGCTCCCAGCCCCCGGAGCCTGCCATGCGCCTCGCCTTCGCCCTCCTCTTCGCCCTGACGCTCGGCTGCGTGCCCCGCACGGTCCACCGGCACACGGTCCAGCAGCTCCAGCAGGCCCGCGGGTCCGCGGCCACGCAACAGGCCGAGATCGCAAGTTTGCAGGCTCAACTTCGCAGCCTGCAGGAGCGCTGTGGAGCGCCCGCCGGGCCGCCGCCGATCCAGGCCACCAGCTTTTCCGCGATGGATCTGCAGGTCCCGGCGCTCTTGGCCCTGCCCTGGCTGCAGCAGCAGGCCGCCATGACCGCCCTCAACACCGCGCCGGGGCCCTGCCAGCCGTGCGTCGATCAGGGCCTCACCGCGGCGGGCTGCCTGCTGACGCATCGTGAATGCCTGAACATGCCGGGCCTGGCCGGTCGGGTGGCGCGCGGGGCGGCCCAGGGGCTCGATCCCGCGGCGCTGGCCGGACTCCTGCAGTACGAGAAACCCTGGCGCGCGGTCTCCATCGGCGATGCCCCCGCCCGCGGCGGCACGCGCGAGCCCGTCATCATCGTGATGTTCATGGACGTGCAGTGCCCCTTCTGCGCCCGGGCCGACGCCACGATGAACGAGCTGGCCGAGCGCTACGGGGATCGGGTGCGGTTCGTCTTCAAGCACATGCCGCTCGGCTTCCACGACCAGGCCATGCCCGCCGCCCTGGCCCTGGAGGCAGCCGCGCGCCAGGGGCGCTTCTGGGAGTACCACGACCGGCTGTTCGCGCGAGTCACGGACCTGCGAAACGAAGGCTTCTTCGATGAGATTGCGGCGGAGTCCGGGCTCGACCCGGGGCGCTTCCGCCGCGATCTGGAGGATCCGGCCCTGGCCAGCCGCATCGCCGCCGACCAGGCCCAGGCCCAATCGCTGGGCATCAGCGGCACCCCGAGCTTCCTGGTGGCCGGCTACCCCATGGTCGGGGCCCAGCCGATCGAGAGGTTCATCGCGGCGATCGATCGGGAGCTGGTGCCGTAGCGGAGGCGCTTGAGCATCGCTTGAGCCTTGGCCGCCCTCCGGCGGGGTAGGCTCGAGGCACGCCCGACCGAGGACCCGCCGGGCGCCGGAGGTGTCCCATGAACCGTGCTTTTCGCCGCAACCTCACCGCCCTTGCCAGGCTCGCCGCGGCCACGTGCCAGGGTGTCCTTCTCGGCTGCGACCCCGGTCCCGGCCCGGCCGACCCCGACGACACGGGCGAATGCGCCCTGGCCATCGACGAGACCTGGCCGCTGGACGGCTCGGCGGACTTCTACGTCCGCGACGAGATCGCGTTCTACCTCGACGCCCCCGCCTCCCAGCGCGATCCCGTGCTCGCCCTCTGGCAGCAGGACGTGGCCATCGCCGGCGAGTCGCGGGTCTCGGAGGACAGGGAGACGGTCACCTTCACCCCGGCGGCCCCCCTCGATCCCAGGACGCCGTACACCGCCACCCTCTCCTCCTGCCTGGGCGAATCCAGCATCGGGTTCACGACCTCGAACCTCGGTATACTCCTGGAGGCAGAGGTCGTGGGGCGGACCTACCTCGTCGACCTCCTCGACGGGCGGGTGGTGACCCCGGAGGGGTTCGGGGACATCGTGGTCGTGATCGTGGAGGAGCCGAGGTTCCTGGTGGAGGTGCAGGAGGCGGACGAGACGCTGGTGCTCCTCGGGGCCGCCACAGACGGGCACAAGCTGCAGCAGGCTCCCTGCGCCCCGACCATCCCGTTCCCGCCCGCAGACTTCTCGCAGGCGCCCTACTTCGAGGTCTCGCCCGTGCTGGTGCAGCTCGAGGTGGACGGGGTCACGCTGAGCCTGCACGAGTTCGAGCTCTCCGGCACGTTCGCGCCCGATGGGACCTGGTTCGGCGGAGGCGTCATCGGGGGCGAGCTGGACACGCGCGACCTGGTGGACCTCGTGCCCGACATGGAGAGCCCCGAGGATCTGTGCGCTTTGGTGGCCTCCTTCGGCGCGGCCTGCGAGCCGTGCACCAGCGACGGGGAGCTCCTGTGCCTCCCGGTCCTGATCGATCGGCTGGAGGGCTTCGAGGTCCCGGTGGACGTGGTGGAGATCACGGACCCGTCGGAAAACCCAGATTGTCAGTAGGCTCCCGCCGCACGCACTCGGCGGGCAGGGCCAGGCGGGTGCGACCGCGATGCGTGGGGTCCTTCTCGACCAGCCCCGCCGGAAGGCCGTGGCGCACGAAGAGGCGGCGGGCGTTGTAGATGGCGGTGTGCAGCGTGGTGCGAGCGCGCCGCCCGGCCGAGGCACCCCACAAAGCCGCCTTGAGAGCCTCATCCTCGACCCAGGCCCCCGGTGTGGCGGCCAGCTCCCAGAGCAACAGGAAGGTCTGCCCGGCTGGCTCCGTCCAGGACTGGGCGCCGTGCTCCACCTGGATGAGGCCATCTTCGCCGTCCCAGGCCAGGGTGAGGTGGAGCTCCGGCGGGAGCGGGTCGGCCTCGGTGCGGGCGGGGGCGGTACGCCCAGCAGGGCCCGAAGCCCAGGTGACGACCCAGTGGGAGCCACCGCCGAATTGGACCCGGCTGCCCTGCCCCAGCTCACACCAGCCCTCCACCCGGCGACCGTCCACGGTGGTCCCGTTGCGGGAGCCGAGGTCGCGCAGGCACCAGCGCCCACCGCTGAGCTCGATCACCGCGTGATGGCCGCTCACCCGCGCGTGATCCACGACCACGGTGTTGCTGGGATCGCGCCCCACGGTCAGCAGGCGGTCGGTCCAGACCAGCGCGACGCCATCCTCCTCCCGCAGGCACAGGCGCGCCGGCGCCTCCGCGGCGGTCCAGGTGGGGGGCGACGTGGGCGCGCGGGTCTCTTCGGCCAGCACCAGGCGCCAGCCGGGACCACCTCCGAAGCTCAACACCTGGCCGGGTCGCACGCGGCACGCTCCGACCACCGGCCGCCCGTCCACGGAGGTCCCGTTCTTGGAGCCGAGGTCGCGCACGACCCAGCCGTCCTCGTCACGCTCGATCACGGCGTGGTGTCGGCTGGCGCCCTCGTGGGCGAGCACCAGGCCGTTGGCGGGATGGCGCCCCACGCAGAGCCGCGCGCCGAGCGGCACGCGGTCCCGCCCGTGGGCGTCGTGGCCGTCGATGGCCATCAACAGCGTGGGCGTCACCGAGGCCTCGTGGGTGTGGGGAGCGCTTGCAGGAGCTATGGGATCACGGAGCCGCCGCCATGTCCACCCCCGAGACGACCAGGACGGCCTGCCACGGGCGCTATCTGCTCGCCGAGGAGCTGGGGCGCGGGGGCACGGCGACGGTGTGGCGCGCCTGGGACACGCGGCTCTGCACGGAGCGGGCGCTCAAGACGCTGGCGCGCGAACGCGCGGGAGATCCGGTGGCGCGCGCACGGTTCCTGGCCGAGGCGCGGGCGCTGGCCAGCCTGGCCCACCCCGCGGTCGTGCGCCTCTACGACATCGAAGAGGACGAAGGGATCGACGTGCTGGTGATGGAGTTCTGCCCGGGCGGGACCCTCTGGCGCTGGGTCGAGCGCCACGGCCCGATGCCTCCGGCGCAGGCCGTCGGCCTGCTGCTGCCCATCGCGGAGGCCCTGACGGCCGCCCACGCTCTGAGCGTGATCCACCGCGATGTCAAGCCCGAGAACATCCTGCTGGACGCCGCGGGCCGGCCGCGCATCGGTGACTTCGGCATCGCCCGCGTGACCTGGGCGGCCGAGGCCGCGCTCACCCGCACCGGCACTTCGCTGGGAACCTGGGGCTACATGGCGCCCGAGCAGCGCCGGGACGCTCACACCGCGGGCGCACAGGCCGACGTCTACGGGCTCGGGGCCACGCTCCTGGCGCTGCTGACGGGCGCCCCCCCCGTGGACCCCTTCGCCTGGGACCTCGACGCGGAACTAGGCGCTCGGCTTCCTGGGGCGCTGGTCGCCCTGGTGCGCGATGCCACGCGCTTCGAGCCCTCCGAGCGCCCCCCGGGGATGGAGGCCTTCCGCGCGCGCCTCGCCGCCCTCCTGCCGGACCTGCCGGCGGTGCCCGGGACGACCCCGAGCCTCACCGTCGCCGGTCCGGTCGCTCCCGCGGGCGCCCTCGACGCCACCCACACCGCACCCTCGGCGGCGCCCCGGGGCCGGCGGTGGTGGATGGCGGGCGCGGCCGCGCTGGGCTGCCTGGCGGCCGGCTGGCTCCTCACCCGCTGGAGCCCGCCCGCCGAGCCGCCGCACCCGGCTCCACAGACTTCGCCGCTCCCCGCAACGGCACCGATGAATATGGACGAACCACTGGTTCCAGCCGAGGCCGCACCGGCTGCCCCGTCCCCATCCCCACCGGAACGACCGCCCACCGAAGCCGCCCCGCCGCCCGACCCGGCGCCCAAGCCGGTCCCACAGGCCCCCGAAAGCCCCCTCCCCGCCCCCGACCCGTCCGGCGAAGTACGCATCGAAGGCGACGTCTTCAGCGCGACCCTCCGTGGCGGCGACGGGCAGGACCACCCCCCGGGCGTGCTGCCGCCCGGAACCTACGACCTGCGCGCGACCCTCACCAACGGCACCACCATCCTCCGCCCGGCGTTGGTGCGTGTGGCGGCCGGACAATCGGTGCGGGTGCGCTGCCTGGCGGTGCTGGAGAACTGCCGCGTCGAGGGGGAGGGGTCAGGTCGCTAGAATTACAATTAACTGGGGGTGCCCTATGGGCGAACGCCAATTATCGCGGAGGGAGGAAGGGGCAGGTCGCCTGGGTTTCGTTTTTCATGGGGGCGCACAACGGTTGAACGCCCATTATTCCGGAGGAAATTGTAATTGTATCGACCTGACCCCTATGGGAGGTCGGTGGCGGGCGCGAACAAGGCCGCGTCGGCGGCGGACTCGCGCAGGTCCAGGCCCCCGAGCACCAGCGCTCCGTAGAGCGGGTCCACCGCGCCGCTCGGGCGATGGACGGCGCTGGGCAGGGCTCCGGCGGCGCCTGCGCAGGGCTGCAGCAGCTCCCAGGCGTTCAGGGCCAGGTCGTAGATCTCGGCGCAGGCGGTCGGATCGCGCACGTTCCGGCCGAGGTTGGTCAGACCGGCCGCGCCGCCCGCGACCAGGACCCTGCGGTCCGGCAAGGCCAAGGCGATGTGCGCCGCACGTGGCAGGTGCAGGTTGCCTGGCGTTTTCTTCCACATGCGGCGGTCCACATCGAGGATCCAGGAGGCCGCCTGAGCCTGGGCCCAGTCCTCCGCGGAACCCGCAAGGCGCGGCAGGATGCCATCCACCACCGCGCCCCCCACGAGCAGGGCACGGCCGGGCCCCAGCCGGGCCATGGCCGGCAGCAGCAGCCCCTGGCCGGGCATCAGCGGCGAAGGCAGGGCCTCGGGCTGGCCATCGGCGGTGAGGAGCCAGCATCCTTCCTCGGCCCCGAATCCCTCGTCGTCGAGGCGCAGCCCTCCGCACCACGCCACCACCATCCCCAGGGCGGCGCCCGCGCCCTCCACCAGGCAGCCGGGCAGGGGCTCGGAGGCGGCCACGACGTCGCGTGCCTCGGGCTCCCAGACCTCCACGCTGCGCGCACAGGCGATCCCGCCGGTATCTTCCCGTGTATAGCCGCCCGCGATGAGCACCCGGCCGTCGTCGAGTTCGAAGGCGGCATGCCCGGCCCGAGGCTCGCGGAGCGTACCGGCCGGCTCCACGGTCCGCGCGACGGGGTCGAACAGCAGGATCTCGCCGAGCAGGGTTTCATCGCGATCGAAGGCTTCCCAGCCCCCGGTGAGCAGCACCTTGCCCCGGTCGGCGTGCCCGCCGGCCTCGAGGCGGGTGGCGGTGAGGTTCATGCGGCCGCCGCCCGCGAGCCCGGTGTCGGTCCCGTCCGGCGCCAGGCGCCCCACCACCTGGAGCGCGATGCCGGGGTCGGGCTCACTCAGGGCGAACACGGCGATCTGGTCGCGAGCCTGGGCCTGGGGCTCGCCCGACAGCCCCGCGGCGCTGCCCCCGAAGACGAAGAAGCGGCCCACCCCGTCCGAGGCCACGGCGGCGCCGAAGCTCGCCGGCGCGTCGAGGGTGGCGGTCTGCTCCACCGGTGCCAGGAACACGGGTACCTGGACCTGCTCGCCGCCTCGCAGGACCACCGCGTCCGCCGCGCCGGAGAGGAGCTGGAACCCGTCGGCGGGCTCGTAGCCCGAGAAGCCCTCCACCAGCAGGGTCGCCGCGCCGTCCTGCGCGGGAAGCTCCGCCCGCAGCGCGCCCGCGTCGTTCGGCCAGTCCAACAAGCCCGACCAGCCGGGCTCCGCTCCGGTCACCGTCAGGCGCACGCTCCCGACCCCCGCCAGATCGTCCTCGTGGCCCGGCGCGAGCAACGGGGCGAGGATCACCTCGCTGCGTCCGTACCAGGCGGCCCGGTCGGCGGGCCCGAGGACCACGCAGCCCGCCGCCCCGGGCGCCAGCAGCAGGAAAACCCGAGCCCGCATCAGCGCTCTCCGAGGGCCAACGCGCCCCCGGTGGCGGCGCCCGCACCCGCCAGCAGGACCCAACCCCCGATCCCCAGGACCCGGTTGGCCGCGTACAAGCTCTGCTCCTCCGCAGGGTCGTAGCTCTGCCAGTAGGCGGCCTCGATCCGGTGTGCGCCCCACAGCGACGCCGCGCCCCCGGTGGCCGCCGCCCCCGCCACCAGAAGCCAGCGGGCGCGCCGGTCGCCCCTCGGGGCTGGCGGGGCGGCCAGCGCCAGGCGTTCCAGGAGGTCGTCGGGCAGGCCGAGGCCGTCGAGGTAGTAGCTCTGCAGCGCCGCATCCGGCGCGTGCCACTGCACCAGCGCCGCCCGGGCCTCGGGCAGGCTCGGGCCGCCAGGCTGGCCGTCCACCCAAAGGGCCGGGCCCGCGACCTCGATCAGGCCACCGGCGCCCCCGGTGCGGGCGGTGGCGAACATGGCGCGCAGGCGGCTGCCCTCAGGCGCGATCTCGGGAGGAGGCTGGAAGGAGGGATCCAGCACGACGACCGCCCGCGCCGCGGCCGCCAGCGCTCGCGGGTCCTGGTCCAACCAGGCCGCCAGCCCCATCTGGAGGTGCAGGTCGAGGGCCAGGCCCGGGCTCACCACCTCCCCGAGGCAGGCCAGCAGCACGCGGACCTCGGCGGCCTCAGCGGCGAACGCCTCGAGATCGAAGCGCACGTAGGCTTGCTGCGCCGCGGCTACGTGCTCCGCGAGGGCGGCCGCGCTCGCCGGGCAGGGCGCGGCCGGAATGGGCGGCGAGGCGAGCAGGAAGAGGAGGAGAAACGGCACGTTGGGGATCCCAGCGGACATCCCTCCCGTATCCGCTGGCGCGGTCGGGGCCAGCGGGCAGGGCGCGGGGCACCTCAGCGCACCCTGGTCGGATCAGTAGTAGTCAATCTCCACCAGGCACTCGTGCGAGACGTGCTCGGTCACGCCCTCGTGGGTGACGTCCAGCTCGCACTGGCCCATGTACCTGAGGAAGTAGGGGTTGGTGTAGAAGGCCTTGATGGCCATGCGCACCGGCAGGCTGATGCGGCCGAGCACGTCGATGCTCTCCTGGTAGCGCAGCTCGCGGATGGTGCCGGTGACCTGGTAGCCGCCGCTGTTCATGGAGACGGTCAGCTCGGTGGGCAGAGAGAGGCCAGCCTCCGGGCGGGTCTGGGTGGCGTCCAGGCGGAAGTTCCGCGAGGGGGCCACGATCTTCCCGTCCACCCCGAGCAGACCGAACTTGTTGTCACCGCCGTAGCGCGGCTGCAGGAGCTGGCGGTGCAGCACCAGGGTGTAGCGCTCGTCGAACATGCGCACGGCGTACCAGAGCTTGATGAAGCTCGGCATCTTGATCGTGGCCCAGCCGTGGTCGGTGTAGCCGTAACCGGCGAGGTCGAAGCGGGTGCCGCCGAAGCTGACGCTGCCCGAGGTGCGCGCGCGCGGCGCGTTCATCCCGATGGTGTACTGCTGGGCACGGTCCGCGCCGAAGAACAGCTTGCCGTTGCCGAACTTGTAGGACGGCAGCTCGTTGACCAGCGTGAGGTCGAGGCTCACGTCGGCCTCGGCCAGGGTGACGCGGTAGGTGCCGCCACCGCCCCAGGTATGGGCCTTGC
>Ga0233425_10011827_pt1 | contig 10055 bp, 8 predicted proteins | sample Watercolumn_Towu_2_FD_181712 | JGI IMG/M metagenome (GOLD analysis project Ga0233425, IMG submission 181712) | Freshwater microbial communities from Lake Towuti, South Sulawesi, Indonesia - Watercolumn_Towuti2014_140_MG | ecosystem: Environmental > Aquatic > Freshwater > Lake | place: Indonesia... | reverse complement strand
TCTTTTTTTGAAAATTTAATAATTAGACCCAGGAGGTCCCTGCTCAAGAAGTTTAAGCCTTCAATCAACGACCTTATCATTTCAAGCCTGCCTGTTCCTGACGTAAGACCAAAAATCGCCCCTGATACTTTCTCATCTTTAGGAAAATAGCTTCCTGTTAAATATGGCAAAAATAGTAGCCCTCCTGAACCTGGTTTTGTGGCAAAATTTACATTACTTTTAAAATAATCCCAAAATCCGATATTATCAGTGCTTTCCATCAAGGACTTTATCCACTCGGTACAACCAGTATAATATTGAAAACCATATAATGCATATAGGTTTTTTACAACACTAGACTCAGTAATAAGGTTTGCTTTCATGTATTCTTTCGATAACACAGGTTTTGGAGAATGTAAAATCATTGATTCAAATGTTCCACCTATGTCTACAAGAACACCGTCTTCATATCCTGATGCCGCAAGACTGCCACAGATATTATCATGTCCACCAATTATTACTGGGGTATTTTCATTTAGCCCCGTAGCCAATGCTGCTTCCCTGGTAACTCCTCCAAGAAAATCACCGCTTTGTTTTAATTGGGGTAATATCCGTTCGTCTATACCGGATATTTTCAACAGGTAGTCTGACCAGTTTCTTTTTTCCTGGTCAAGCAATAATGTTGTGGAGCTTATTGTATAGTCAGACGCCGCGTTGCCGCAAAGTCTGTAATTTATAAAATCCTGGATTAGCAGCCATTTGTATATTTTGCTATAAATTTGTGGTTTATTTTTCTTCATCCACATCATCCTGAAAACAGAACATGCGTACCATGGTGCCTGGCCATTTATCATAAAAGCATCTGTCGGACTTATATTATGTAAAAAATCTTCCATTTGTTGTGACGTACCAGTATATTGCCAGCTTATAAATGGATAAAGAACATTCCCATTTTTATCAATCGGACCGCCATCATCTCCAAAAGCACTTACAGCAATACCTCTTATATACGAACTGTTTTCTATTTTTTTAATTGATGTCTTTATCGCTTCAACTACATTCTGCCATAAAGTTTCAGGTATCCAGCATTCAATTTTTTCACCATTTTCAATAACCGGTTCAGGAGAACCAGTATCTACCCTGCCAATAGAAATGATGTTACCGCTAGTACCGTATATTACAGCTTTAATTGTTGTGGAGCCTATATCTACTCCCATCAGATATATATTATTTTTCAAGATTTTTTACCTTTATTAAAATTGATAAAAGATTTATTTGAATTATTCAATAATAAGGTCTAATTTCCATTCTTTATAGCTTTTCGCCTTAACTACATCAAATGCTCTTCTTGCTACAGAATCTTCAAACCTGTCAGTTATACAATTACAGGGTTCTATTGCAAGCACTTTATAAGGATTGTCATTGAAAGGCCAGCCCCCGTGGTCTATCCAAATACCACAATAACTCAGTAATTCGCTGTTAAACTTAAAAGTAATGCTCTCTTTTTGGTCTGGGTAGCAAAGCTTGACTCTCCCCTCTTTTAAATTGCAAGCATATAACTTTTCTGCCTGGCCATTATCGATTGCTGTTATTTTTGAGAAATCTATTGATTTATTATCGCCTGTTTCTAATATTGGCCATTTATACTTTAATGTTTTTAACTGAAAATCATTTGTTTTTGTAAAATCTACAAATATATCAGTGCCATTTTCCATATGTATTTCTGTATTTTCAAGAAGTATAAAATGGGGGTGAATCGACCAGGCATACTTGAAATCAAAATTGCTTAAATTTTCAACCCTATAATTTAAAAAAAGAGAATTATCTTCAAGGTTAATTGCACGATTAAAAATATATGGAAACCTTACTCCATGGGCTTTTTGTACAATAGTTTTACCTATCACCTCTGTTTCCATTTCCTGTGACCATATTTCCCCATGATCCGGTATCTCTATATTTTCCCAGGGGTATTCTGTGTATTTGCTCAAGGCCACTGTTGGGAAACACTCGTCTATACCTGATGCGCTTGAATTAGAAAAATCACTTGCATATTTACAGGAATAATTTTTAATATGCGGATTTTTAAATGTAAAATCAAAACCGCTTTTCTTATCTTCAACAGACACAATTTTACCTCCAAGCGAAGGTATTGTTGTTATTGAAATAAAGTCATTTGAAATGTTTAAAGCCTTAAATCCATCTAATTCAATTTCTTTTATTATTGACATATATTTCTCCTGATATTTTCGGTTAGTATTTTTTATAATGAAATATTATCAGACAATAATTTTTTCAATGCCTGCAAAGTCACAGAAATCAATCATTGAATCTATTGCGTTATCATAGGTCATACAATAATGATGAATAAATCCTTCCTCTGCCAGGGTCCTGTATAATCTATTTAAGTCCCTGACCTTAACCCATCCCCAGGAGCCTCTTAGATTATCCGGACTGTCAATTACCTCACCTTCAGTTATTAACATTTTATAAATTCCATTATCTTCAACCAGGCGGTTAATCATTATTTTCCCAGGTTTTAACTGGAACTCGCCTGTGCCCATACAATTTTCCCTTCCCCACAGTCCTCCAAATATCCCATGCTCTTTTATAACAACATCAGTACCAGGTTTTGCCAAATCCCTGGAGGCATTGCCACAATGATAGGTTAAAAAAACATTTTCCATGCTGTTACTATTTGTAACTATATCCATAATATGAGGTGTGCTGCTGTTTAAGCTGTTTGCATATTGAACAAGCATTGTCAATGCACCAAATATATCAACCTCACAAGCTGAAGGGACGCCCAGGCCCGTTAATCTCCCCATTGTCAAACATGGAGATATTTTTATAACTTCCTGTATTGCAGACCAGCATTGTATTGCAAGACACGAAAGATCCTGGCTCTCAATAAAGTTCTTCAGTACTGCTTCAAGCCTTACAATCCTGTCAAGTGCATCTTCTGTCACAAAACCACAGTTATAATTATCCTGGATATCCTTTAAAAGAGCTTCTTTTAAAAGCTTATTATCAAATTCATTTAATTGCTTATAAAGTTCAAGCAAAGACATTGGAATGATTTTCTGGTTATAGTTTTGCAGCATCACAATCTCATTTACAGCTACAGTTTCAAAATTGGAAGGCCTTGTCCCAATCGCTCCAATCCTTGCACCAATAAAAGACTTATAAGTATTGCTTGCCTTTATAAAATTTGATACATCCTTTAAAAATAGATCTTCCTCAGGAAAACAGAGGTCTATAAATTTAAACTTTATTCCCCTTTTATATAAGCCTGAAGTTATTGATAGCGTACCGCACATGGAATAAGACTGAAACTGGCCATCCGGCTGCAGCGTGCCTTCCTTTGTGCCATAAACAAGTATTGGTAACTCACTGAATTTCTCACAGATATTTAATACCGGGACCTCTTCTCCAAAAGACATTGCACCGAGTATAATCCCGTCGATTTCATTAGTTTTAAAAAACCTGATTACTTTTAAAGAATCTTCATAAGTGGTAACAATTCCATCATCTATTAAGGCATCATCAGGATATATAAGTTCCATTCCCTTCATAGATTTTATTTGTGCGATAGATCTGTTTTTCATGTCCTTTGCCCAGTTTATATCCAGGCCTGTTCTGTGAGTAGGAATAAAGCCGATTTTTAAAGCCATTTTAATCATCCCTTTCAATATTTTTAAAAAAAATGAGCCAACAAAATAACTAATCAAGTTACTTTGTTGGCTCATTTCTCTTCCAACAAAAAAATACTATCACTGATACAAAGCAGTGTCAACAATCCGCTAATAATATAAGTCCCATAACTGGTTTTTGCTCGTTGTAACGGCAACTGCGCCATTTTCAATTAACAATTTTATTTCCTCGGAACTTGAAATCAATCCTGAACAAATAATATTTTTCTTTTCAATTGAGCCAAAAAGTGTTTTGAACTTTAACATGGAAATACCAGGTCTTATATCTATAAAATCCGGTTTTATTTCTTGCATCATTTTTACCGCTTTTGCAATGGATTTGCTATCAAAAGTAAAGATTGTCTGTATTGTTATCAGCCCGATTTTTTTTGCTGAAGACAAAGCTCTTGGTGAAGAACTTTCAATTGCCTGGATCCCAAGAAAATCCTTTAAAAACCTGACCCCTTCATCATCATTTGCAATCCCAGACATAGTCTCAATGCTGAAAATAGTAAATTTATTACTTTCACCAACAGATAATTTAAATTTTCTTATGTCAAATATGCTAAAATCATAAAGAAGAATTACGCTGGATTTTTTATATTTTTCATCTTGATAAATACTGAGGTCATTTGTGCAGGGTATTACAGGATTTTTTTTTAATATTGTTAAGAGTTCATTTATTATCATTGATTTTAAGCTGTTCGATTAGATAGCTTATAAGTTCTTTTACTTCTATACCACTTGAATATTCTTTTAAATAATAATAGCAGATTGGTGAAACAGTAACAATAACATCACTTTTTAAAGACTTGGATTTGTAAATAATGTCATTTACATATTTTTTGATATCTTCGCTTTTAAAACAGTTAAGAACTCCGCCACAATTTGTATAGAAATTATTTTCACTGATAAACTCACTGTTGCCGGTATTTTTCAAACCCAATATTATATCTTTGGCCGATTTATTGATTTGAATTTCATTCCTGAACTCTCCAGCTTCTAAAAAAAATACATTTTTAATTTTTAAAGCAGGATCCCTGCTCAATTGTTCTGGTAAAGCATTTATTTTTTTAACAGTCTTTTTTAAAGCATCATTTAAGAAATCAGTATAAAAAATAACTCTGGCTCCTATATCCACACCAAGTTTTTTACACCAGTTTTTAATGTAGTCATAACCTGCCGGACAGAACATAACAAGGTTTTTAGCGTTGCAATTTTTAATTGCATCTTTTAACCCTATTGCTTTTCTTGTAGCAGATTCTATATCTCCTGCAAATAAGTAAGGTGCGCCACAGCAGAGTGCGTCATTTATAAGATTAAATTTTATGTTATTTTCTCCGAGGAATCTTGATATATCTTCAAATAACCCGGGTAATTTATATTTAATAATACAACCAGTGAAAAATACATTTTCTGAACTTTTGTCTAATTTCAAATGTTTTACATCGATTCCTGCACCAGTTGAGCAAAAAATATTACCGCTTTTATTAAGGTTATTTACTATTTCAAGAACTTCTTCAGGAATCAAATCACGATGCTTTTTAAATATCTCACTGCGTATTTTGATAATATTATTAATGAAATCCTTATTATCATAAACACAGTTTATCTCACAAAGGGAACACGCTGTGCAACTGTAAAATATTTTGACAAGGTTTTCCGTGATTTCAATGTCTCCTTTTTTAAATAAACTGTAAAAATAACTTATGTTCCTCGGAAGGAAGCAGTCATTTCCTGAAATATCAAAAGATGGACATGAAGATTTACAGAAACTGTGGCAATAAATGCATTCGTCGAGTGATTGCTCGTTTTCATTTATTAGATATTTATCCATTTTTTATTAGTCCACTATTTTCCCTTTATTAAGTATCTTGTTGGGATCAATCAAGTTTTTAATAGAAGATATAAGTTCATAACCATATCCAGTCTCTTTTTTGAGCATTTCTTTTTTTATAATCCCAATGCCATGATGATGGCTGATGGACCCATTGTGCCTAAGGGTGATTTCCAATACCTCATCCCAGGTCTTATAAAATAATTCTATCGCATCATTCTCACTATTGCTTTTTATATAGAAAATAAAGTATATGGAAGCTCCTGTCTGATAAATATGTGAAAGATGCGCGGCAAACTTTATTTGCTTTTTCTTGAAATAGGATATGACTTCTTTATATAATTCATTTATGTCTGCCCAGTTAACGGAAATCTCTATTGCATCTGAAATGCCCCCTTTCATGCGGTTATATTCCATTATGCCTTTTGTGTCATACCTGTGTTCAAACCATATCTTTCCTATTTCTTCGCCAATATATTCCAGCTTATTTTTTTTATTAATGATTTCTGTTTCTGCAATCTCTGCATTAACTATTCTTTCTTTTCCCTCAAAACACAATATTAGAAGCGAGCCTATTTTATTTAAACCCAGCTTTTTGAACTTAAGCTCTGACTCTTCCTTATTATATAGCCTGACAACTGGAGGTTGGATGCCCGCTTGAATCATTTCACGTATTGCATTTATGCCATCATAAAAACCCTTGCATAAATAACTCCTGAAAACAATTTTTTCAGGAATTCTTATTATTTTTAAAGTTGCATTAAGTATTATTCCAAAAATCCCTTCGGAACCAATAAATAAGCTTTTCAAATCAGGTCCGGTAGAAGTCCTGGGAGTTTTTGTTGTGCTTATTATTCTGCCGTTAGGAAGCATAATATCAAGGCTAATTAATATATTTTCAATGCCACCATATTTTGTTGAAAACTGTCCCACTGATTTTGTTGCAATAAGTCCTCCTATTGAAGCTGACTTTAATGATTGAGGAAAATGTCTCATTGTGAACCCTTCAAAGTTCAATTCTTTTTCCAGTCTATCTCCAATCATCCCTGATTCAACTGTTACAAGCCCGGATTCTTTATCAAGATTTAAAATTCTATTAAATCTGATCATGTCAATTGTAATCCCGCCTTCAAGAGGAAAAACACCCCCTACCGTACCGGAACCACCGCCATAGACAGTTAAGGGTATGCTATTTTTATTGCAGAATTTAAGAACATCCCTGATTTGTTCTATGGTAGAAGGCCTGAAAACACAATCGCAAAGATATGGGGGCTTATTATAGATATTTAGCCATTTATAGCTTACAGGAGTAATATCCCTGGAATAGACCATTCTATCCTCAATATTGAAGCTTATGTTATCTTCACCAATAATATGTATTAATTGTTTTTTGTTTTTTTCTTCCATAATAAAAAAAGAGAAAAGAACCAGTTCTATTTTAAGTCGGTTCTCTTCTCTTCCAACTATTTAAATTTAAGTAAAATTTTAGCTTAAATACTAAAAAGTAACAATACTATATTTAATGTCTTTTAACTGGAACTTACTAATTTTAAAGTTTCTCTTGCAAGGATTAATTCTTCATCTACATCTACGATGATTATTTTTACCCTAGATTCATTTTTTGAAATTATACCCTCATCAGAAATATTAATATTCTTATCTTTATCTAATAATATTCCTGCATAATCCATGTCCTCGAGTATTGCTTCCCTGGTTATGGATGAGCTGCCACCAATCCCACCACCAAAAATTATCAAATCAACTCCATTCATGACTGCTAAGCATGAACCTATATATTTTTTTATCATATATGTATATACATTAAAAGCTCTTGAACATGCTCCATCTCCTTTTATTTTTCCATCAACAACACTGGCAAAATCACTGTATTTTTCAGACAATCCCAGCATTCCGGAATGGTGGCTAAAAATATTGTATATTTCACCTAAATTAAATTTTTGTTTCTTCATAAGATAAAAAAACATCCCAGGGTCAACGTCACCGCTTCTTGTTGACATAGGAATGTAACCTCCACTGGGAGAAAAACCCATTGAGGTATCAATGGTTTTGCCATTTTTAAAAGCAATTGCTGATGAACCACCGCCCATCATTAAAGCGACTATTTTTGTGTCTTGAACTTTTAAACCAGTTATTTCAAGAGCCCTGCTTATTATGTATTCATAAGCAATCCCATGAAAACCAAATTTACGGATATTGTATTTTGTAAAGAATTCATAAGGGATAGGGTAAAGAAATGCTTTTTCTGGTATATCTTTATGAAAAGAGGTATCAAAAACAGCCACATTTATTGCATTTTTAAAAAAATCTATGCAGAATTTAATGCAGCTTAAGCCTGCAGGATTGTGTAGCGGTGCAAGACCAGAATATTCTTCAATGATTTTCAGTAATTCTTCATTGACGATCTTTGATTGTGTGCCAAAATGACCTATGTGAACTATTCTGTGCCCTATAATAGTAATTTCATCCTTATTATTTAATATTTTATAATCAGAATTTAACATTAAATCAATTAATATACTTAAACCTTCAGAATGGTTTGAAATCATATTAAATGATTTTGTTGATTTATTACTAAAAAATAAGGAAACCTCTGAAGTTTTTTTACCTATATCCTTAATAGAACCACTGCAGATAATATCCAATGTAGATATCTTGTACAATTTAAACTTTATGGAAGTTGAACCAGCATTTATTGCCAGTATTTTCATATATAAACCTTATTAAAAGTTATTAATATTTAATAAAACCCGGACTGTCGGCAGGCGCATCATAATATTTTTTTAATTCTTCATCCAGTTTCAAGAGAGTGATAGAAATTCCTGCCATTTCCTGTACAGTTGCAAATTCACCTAGCTCTGATGCATATACAGATATTCCTTTTTCTGCTAAAAAAGAATGAATCCTGCGCATTATAATAAACATCTCCATCCTTGTTGTTGAGCCATAGCTATTTACAAGAGCTATCACTTCATCGCCTTTTATATATGGTAAATCTTCTACAATAGCAGTAAGAAGTCTTTCAGTTGTTGCGTCTGCAGTCATTAAATCAACTCTCCTTGCACCAGCTTCACCATGGACTCCCATTCCAAACTCCATTTTCCCTTCCTCAAAATCAAACGTAGGAAGCCCTGTGCCGGGGACAGTACATGCTGAAAGTGAAACGCCGAGGGATCTGGAATTATAAATTGCTTTTTTAAGTATTCTTACCACTGTATCAAAATCATTACCGCTTTCTGCTGCTCCACCTCCTATCTTTATTACCAGTCTGTCTGCTGTTGTGCCCCTCCTATCAGCAAGTCGTTCTTTTGGAGCTGAGGATATCTCGTCAGTTATTAATACAGTATCTACTTTGATACCATCCTCTCTTGCCATTTCCTGAGCCATATCAAAATTTAAAACATCTCCTTCATAATTATTATAAAGTAATATTACTCCATCTCCTCCATCAGCAGATTTTATTGCATCTAATATTGTATCAGGTGTGGGGGCAGTGAATACCTCCCCATGAGCTGCAGCATCAGCAACACCTTTACCAATATATTCAAGAAATAAAGGTTCATGACCTGCACCACCACCAATAATGATTGTGACCTTTCCCTTAATTGGAGCATCTATTCTTGCAACCACTTTTTTAGATATTCTTTTTACCTTCCTGATATTAGTCAAGACAAATCCATCAATTAACTCTTCAACAATATTATCTGGGTCATTTATCAATTTTTTCATTTACATCCATTCTTAAACTTTTTTAAAATTATTTAAATATAGTAAAAAAAAATCAAATACTTTCATATACAGCGGAAAGGATAAGATAAAAAGAAGTAGCTCCTGCATCCTGGTAACCAATTGATCTTTCACCAAGGTATTTTGCCCTGCCTCTAGATGCAATCATATCCTTTGTTGCAATTGCACCCTGTTCAGCTGCTCTTACTATTTCTAATAATGCATCTTTCATACTGATTTTTTCTACAAGCAACTCTTTCGTTCTTTTTAGAGCAGGTCCCATACTGTCTAAAATAGTTTTATCACCTGGGGCTGCTTTGCCAAACTGCATTATTTTTTGCATTGCAGCTTCAAGCATTTTATTGAAATCTTCCAGATTAATAATTTTATTTTCAGGTACAGCTTCTCCCATTGATTTAAATAGTATTCCAAAAATTATGCCTGATGCGCCACCCATTGTTGAAGTAAGCCTATTTCCAAACATTATAAGCAGTTCAGATATTGATTTATATTTTCCTTGCTCAATAATATCCACTGCGTTCTTGAACCCCCTTGAAATTGTCAGTCCATGGTCTCCATCTCCAATAAAAGAATCCAGCTTGCAAAGATATTCTTTATTGGCGTTGAGTCTTTTTTCAATACCAAAAAGTATTATTTTGAAATCCTCTAAGTTTAGATATTCTTTCATAAATAAAAAAAATAATTTTTAAGAATTAATAACCACATAAAATCAATAATGTTATGTAATATTCTTATAATCTCTGTTATTTACTGCAGTTATATAAGCACTATAAATCATTTCACCT
>Ga0233425_10011826_pt1 | contig 10055 bp, 9 predicted proteins | sample Watercolumn_Towu_2_FD_181712 | JGI IMG/M metagenome (GOLD analysis project Ga0233425, IMG submission 181712) | Freshwater microbial communities from Lake Towuti, South Sulawesi, Indonesia - Watercolumn_Towuti2014_140_MG | ecosystem: Environmental > Aquatic > Freshwater > Lake | place: Indonesia... | reverse complement strand
AGGACTTGAACCTCCATGGGATTGCTCCCACCAGCTCCTAAGGCTGGCGTGTCTGCCATTTCACCACCCCGGCAAATATTTCATAGATTGAGGTATTCACCCCAAATATCCCTTATACATCGCCAAAACTGCCTCATCCTAGCATGTATTGACTTTTTTGTAAAATTGTGGTAGCATTTCCTGATGCTCTTGGAGCATTGAAGGGCGCGAAAATCAGGAGCCCTTGAGGGTTCCTTAAAAAAAATTAAAGCGAGGAATGTCAAATGGACGCCAACGTCTTGAGAGTTTTGGGAATCATTATTCCTTCCATCTTTGTCGGAATAGGATCAATTATGGGAGGAATCCTTGGTTTTCTTTTGGATTCTTTGTTTTCCGGAATCATAGGCGGCACTTTTTCTATGGCAATCCTTTATGTCGCCATTGGATACCGCAACCCCTCACAGCAAGAAGCTTGGGTAATCGAGCGTTTGGGAATAAAGTATCGAATTTTGAGAGCAGGGCCTCGACTTCTTTGTCTTCCTGGTCTCATTGATAAAATAAAAGAAATTGTGACTCTTCGGAAACAAAGCCAAAAAGTCTATCAGGATGAACTCGACCACGAAAGCGAATTTGGGGATGGACCCACCGCTCCCGTGAGAATAGAGTTCTGGTTCACCATAGCCGATACTGAAAAAGACATTTTTAGTTGGGTCTATGGAACCGTCGATCCAAACAAATACATCGAGCAAAATGTAGACAGCGCCACCCGAGCCTACACTCCCAAGGTGACTCTCGAGGAAGGTTTGCAACTCAAAGGAAATGCTATTGACATCCTGGATGACGATCTCCAGCAAAGGCTTCATGAAAACACTGGCATCATATCTCAAGAATGCCTACTGGAGGATATTATTCTTGGCGATGAGTTGAAGAAACTTCGTCAACAAGAATATGAAGGAAAAAGAGCAGCGGACAAAAACGTCCAGGAAGGACTAGGTCACTCAATGGCAGTCATAAATTCAATTATGGCTGAATTTAAAAAAGCCGGGTATGAAATCACACCGGAAACGGCGATGGAGTTTTACAACTATCAACGCACGCTTGATACTCTCCCGAAAATCGGGCCGAATGTGACCCTCATTTCGGACAAAATAAAGAATTTTATGGCTATGTTCGGAGCCAAGTCATAAAAGCGGAGGCAAAAAATGAAACAACTCCTGATCATTGGAATCCCGCTTCTACTGACAACCATATATCTAATATCCCGTATTCGGAAAGAAAATTTGAAGGAGAACCCCAAGAAAAGACCTTCTTTACAAGCCACCCCCGCCCAGCCGGCTCCGGCGCCGACCGTGGACAGCGGGGGAGTGAGCTTCAAGACGCTTTGGTTTCCCGTTCTGCTCGTCGGCGGATTGCTGGTGATTGGGTATTTCGCACTCCCAACCGCCCATAGAGCCGGCCCGGCGCCGCAGGCACAACAACAAGTGCCCAGAAAATTCCGCATTGAGATCGACCCGCTCTCGTTCAATGAGTCGAAGAGTCAAGGGGTGCGGGTTGAGAAAGATTTCGGTTTCACAAGCATTGTTGTGCCCCCGGACACAGAACTGGTCTATGAATTTCATATACGCGACAAACTGTGCCCAAGCGGGTATGCATCCATCGACTACCATCTCTGGCAAATACTCCCCCAATATGCCGGATATCGTATCAACAACATCCGGCACAACGAGGAGTATGCATTTGGAAGCGGATTGACAAGACTTGGTCCCGAACTTCGGGAATTCAAGGAGGGGAAAAATGAGTTCGCCCTGTTCACAAAAGGAGAACTTCGAATAAATGGCGATGAAAAAATCGTCATTTATCAGAGATAACAAAAACCCCGCGCGAGGCTGCGTCCTCGCCGCGGGGTTTTTCTTTTGAAGCGATGCCTGGAATCTAGAAATTACGCCCACCTTTCAACCAAGAATCAACCGCTTTGATGACAACATATCCCGAAAGACCGATGATCACACCGAGAATCGACCAAGTCATCTGGTTTTTCGCTTTTTTTTGCATATCGTCGTTGCCAGTCGCCACAAGATACATCACGCCGGAAATGACGAAGCTTATGATCGCCAGAAATCCAAAAATCCCCAAAAGCCAAAGCATAAGATTTTCGATCACCTTGGAAAGCGTTCCGCCGGGAAGACCGGTATTCTTGGGAGTATCTATATTTGCCAAAGCCGGGCTTGCAAAAAGTGCCACTGCCGGAAAGAAAATTTTCTCAACCAATTTTTTCATCATTCTATATATAGTTGTAAGCGCCACTCAACATATTGTCTATCGCGTATATGGCAACGAGCCCGACCAGCCCGACAATCACACCGGTTATCGACCACATCATCTGATTCTTCGCTTTTTTTTGCATATCGTCGTCACCGGCCGCCACAAGATACATTATGCCAGAAATGACGAATCCGATAATCGCTACAAAAGCGAAGATTGCCAGAAGCCACATCATAATTCCCGAAATTATGCTGTAAACGGAGTTTTGGGGAAGTCGGGAACTGCTCCCGGCAGTTGATGGGTTCCATTGAGCAAGCGCCACTGCCGGAAAAGCAATCGTGGGCAAAAGAATTGCTTTTGCTTTCCGGAAAAATTTTCTTTTCATTTTTGTTTTTGATAAATTATTAAACCTGCTTGTATTATACATAACTTTCAAAAAAACAACAACCCCGTCCCGCCTAGGCGGGACGGAGATGCTGAAAATTTGTTTCTCGAGAAACAAAAGCAACAAAAGCTAAAATTGACTCTGGGAGCCGAGCATTCTTTGAACGGCATAGAGAACAACCAATCCCACCATTCCGACAATCACGCCCGTGATTGAATAGAACATCGCTCGCTTTGCTTTCTTTTGGCTGTCTTCGTCACCGGCCGCCACGAGATACATTATGCCGGAAATGACGAAGCCGATGACCGCCACAAATCCCAAAATTGCCAAAAGCCACATCATTATGCCTCTGATTATCTCAAAAAGGGAAGACTGAGGAAGTCCCGTTCCGCCGGGAACCGAAACCTGGGCCATCGCCGACAAAGGAAGCACGAGCGTCCCCAGCCGGAACAAATTTTTGATTTTTCTTTTCATTTATTCACCTCCCTTCGCCAATTTTGTCTCCGCCTTGGCGGAGCAACAAAATTGAGCGCCCCGCCCCTTTTCCTTTTTTATTTCTGAATTCTTGTTTACTTCAAAGGCGAAGCCGATTTTGCAAATTATTTATTAAAAAAATAGAATTTCGCACGAAAAGGGGCGGGGCTGACAATTTTTCCCATTCTATCTGCCACGATTTTTATATTCCTATCACTTGATTTTTCTTTATTTCATCCTGGTCAAGAGTTGGAACAGTTTGTTGCTGATTGGAGTTGGTATTTGAACTGCCTCCCCCAATAATTGCTTTCACCTGATTGACAATGATGAGCGCCGCAACGGCAATCACAAGACCAATGATTGAATAGGTGGCGGTTTTCTTTCCAAGTTCATACCTGTCTTCGTCACCGGCGGCCGAGAACATCCAAATCGCGCCGATCAGCAAGGATATTATAGCAAGAAATCCGACGATTGACAAAAGGAGCTGGAGAACTCTTGAAAGAATATCCTTAAGCGTCGATCCGGGAGAACCGCCGTCGATAATGGCCTTGATTTCCTGATAGAAATAGGGAGCAGCAAGGACAATGGCCAGGCCGGCAATGGCGAAAATGAGCGTTTTTTTGGCGCGCTCGACGGCGTTTTTGTCGCCGATGGACATCATATACATAATCCCGCCGATGATGATGAAGATGACGGCGATCGTTCCGGCGATTCCCCGCAAGTAGCTCATTATACTTGAAAGGACTCCCTCAATTGTGCTGGATGAAATAGGATTGCCGAAATTGGAAGTCTGATTGCCGCCGGTTGTTTGTTGAGAATTGCTGGCATTCCCGCAACAATTTGTCCGATTGAAGTTTGGGTTGCCTGATTCCCAGCAAGACCCGATAGTATTGCTAGAATTTCCGCAGGATGCCGCTTGGCAAGTTCCTCCCTTGGAATTACACTCCGCCTCCGTATACGCATACGCCGATTGAAATCCCCCGGCGGAAAAAACAATGAGTAGGGCAAGAAAGATGATAATCTTTTTCATTTTGGTTTTTGTTATAAAAATTATTTCAATCAAAACCCTCAAACAAGAAAATGGCCTTTTCGACACATTTTGGCGACGTTGAGACGACTATAAGGTTGAGAGGTGAACCGGCAATTTTGTAATTTATCGAGCTTTTTCCGGATGACAAATCAATGTCCGCATATCGATACTTCCCGTCTTTGAAAACGAGTTTTTGATTCAAAGAATTTTCATCAAAACCCGCTTGAGGAAAAAGAATTGTATGCAAATCTTTCAACAAAAAAGGTTCCCATTGGCGCATATATTCATTCGCATTGGCGACATTTTCCTTCGTCTTGGATAAATCCGCTTCACTCATATCAAAAACAATGCCGTATTCTTTCTGTTTATTTTCATTGAGACAAGAAAAAAGGGCATAATAGTTCATTCCGGCAATGCTTTTGACTTTTTGATTCACGCTGGCGCCAACCGATCCGAAAAATTTTTCGAGCGGAATCAAGTTCGCATTCCTGTCGGAAGGAGCAAAAGCGTCTGATATGCCATTTTTTTCAAGATAAGGGAATTCTTCGAAATTCCGGCTTACATAATCATCATAAGAATTCTTTGCTTGAGTTGTGTTGTTGATATCATCCACGCGCAAAGTTGTTATTTCGGAAATTTCTTCGGGCAAATTCGGCAGGATGCCGTTTTCTTTGCCGGGAGTTTTTCCTGCTCCGTTTTGATTGCTTTTGTATAATAACAAAGCTAATACTGCAACAACCACGATCAAAGAAACAGCAACGAGCGCAATGATTATCTTTTTTTTGTTCATAATCGTAATTTGTTATTACTCTCTTACTTTGCCCAATCACATCCGCAATTTTTATTATTGACACTCACATGCGCATGGTCATAGTGATCGGATTGATTGCCTACATTATTGTTCCCGGGTCCGTAATAGGCCTTTCCGTTAATTAAAATGGTATCAGCTGTTCCGCATGCCTTAGCTGCATTGGCCGCCGCAACCGGATCACCGAATATATCAGCCGCATTTCCGACACCCGAACAATTCCCGCCCCCATGACAACCCCTGCCTCTGATTATGCTATTGAGTGAAAGCCAGGCTCCCGAACCTGAACCGAGTTGATTGTTTATGCATTGCAAAAGACTGCTTAATTCAGGAGAAAGTTTTTTACATATACTCGAATCTCCTCCTTTTGTTTTCAACCCGCCGCAATCACCATTTGGTGTTCCCTGTTCAGGAATACAACACGTTTCTCCCGACTTGCACGAATCCTGCCCGCCTGATTTTTCCTTTTCGCCGCAACTCGTTTTGCAATTTCCCTTTCCGCCGCCGCAATTTCCGTTATTATTATTATTATTGCTACTACTGGAAGTTTGCGTCGTGTCGCAGGTGAAACTCGACCAGCCGCCGACGCTTTTGTATCCCACGGCGTGGAGAATGGCGTTCACCAGCAGCCAGGCCGTAAGCGCAATGACGGCGCCGGTGAGAGAATATGTGAGCGCGGTTTTCGCTTTGTCGATGATCCCTTTGTTCCCAGACGAGACCATATAGAGGATCCCCGAAATGACGATTGTCAGCGTGAAAAGGGGGAAGAGAACCGTTTTGATAAGGTAGTCGAATATTTTTTGGAGACCAATGACCAGATGGCAAAGAGTGCAGTTGTCCTTGCAGGGAACAAGCCCACCTGTGCTGGAGCTATTATTGGTATTCGTGTTTGTGTTTGTATTCGGATTGGGTGTGGGATTCGGACTTGGTGTGGGATTTGGATTTGGCGTCGGGTTTGGGTTTGGATTGGGATTGGGATTCGCCGATTTCTTCTTGCAACAAGCGCCCTGGGCAAGCGGGCCTCCCTGACAAAGACCGATGGATTCTTCATCTTCATTGCAGTTGTTGGACACCCAGTTGCATTTTCCGCTCTGCGCTTCGCACTGCTTTTTTGTCATATATTCGGCGCGGGAAACCTTTATATCAAAAAGAAAAAAAGAAACAAAAAATAGTCCTAAAAGAGCTATCTTTATAAAATTTTTTTTGTTTATTTTTTTCATTTATTCATATATTCGAATAAAATTCGCAATTTCGCAGAGAATATCTACTTTTGCATCAAAACATTAACTGCGTTCTGCGCTTTTTCGATTGAATCGCGCACGCTTTTGTTTCGAAGAACGACATCGTCGATCATTTCGTCGAATATTCTTTCCACCGCCAGATTGTCCGGCTGTTCCGGCCAGCTTTGGGCGATGAGATTTCCCTCGGCGAAAGGGCCGAGCAAAACGTCGCTTTTCTGCTTTTCAATGATGTCGCGCCGGGCGGCCGGTTTTTTGAGCTGTTCGGCGTATTTCGCGGCCGGATCGAAATCTTTCATATTGCTTGCCGCCGCCACTGGCAAGTTCTGACTGAAAGCCGGGGACATCGTGAGAAACCGCACGAATTTCCACGCTTCCGCGATTCTTTGCTCGTTCGTTGCGTAGTTCGAACCGCTGTCCTTCACATTCTGGACGTCCGCCTGATTTGCGATTTTGTTGCCGGAAACGGCGAATCCCCAATAGTTGGCAAAATCCACGTCAACCCCGCGTCCGCTGCCATCTTTGTTTTGCGGAACCTTCGAAACTCCAAAGTTCAGCTTCGGCGCCCGCGACCCGATTTTCGGAATGAGCCAGGAATAATTGATTGTCATCGCCGTTTTCCCCTCGATGAAGCTGTCGGTCGAATTGTGCTGGAGCGAATTCCAGGAGTAAACCGAATTGTACGGATTGGAGAATTTTGTGAAATAGGCGAGTGCGTTTTCACCCGGAGAAACTTTGTTTTCAATCGTCGAAGCGCCCTTGTAGTCCGCAAAACTGGTCTGCCCCGTCTTTTTGTCCGTCATTTCCGCCCCGGATTGGAGCATCAGCAGGGTGAGAATGTCGGTCGCCCGGTTGATTTTTCCCGTCCCCGCGCTCGCGTCGCTCGACGTCCCCATTGCCGCGCCGGAAAGAACGATGTTTCCGAAGGAATCCGATTTTGTCATCTTTTTCACCGCCTCGTCGAAGTCAATCCATGTCTTCGGAGGCTCGGATATTCCGGCCTGATTCAGAAGATCTCGGTTGAAATAGAGGGCGAGCGAATCGACGCTCAACGGAAGAGCGTATATTTTTCCGTCCGCGGTGAAATCCCTTGAAACGACATCCGTGAATTGCTCCCCCACTTGCCGGGTGTTTAGAATTTCCGTCTTGCCTCCCGTGAGATTGTCCATCGGAACCGACGCCATTTTGTCTTTGTGCTTTCCGAGCCACGTATTGTGGATCAGGAAGATATCCGGCCCATTTCCCGTCGCGAGCACGTCCAAAAGATCCTGCTCATAGGAATCGACAGTGAGTTTTTTGTAGTTTATCTCCCGCACGCGCGGATTCCTTTTCTGGAACTCGCTGATTGCTTCGGACATTGTTTCCGAATCGTCAAAAAGCCCCCAGACTTCGAGCTTCACCCGATATGTCGTCTGGCTTTTCTTGCAGCCGCAGCCGGAAAGAATCAAAACCGAAACAAGAAGAAATGAAAGAAGAATTGAAACGTGTTTTTTCATCTTTTATTTTATATAGTTCGATTGATGTTATTGTATAATATTTCCGGAAAAGCGACAACCGGCCGCAAAAAAAACGGATTTCCAGGAATCCGCTTTTTTCTTTGTTCTATGTTTACAGCACCGCCGTCGCCGCGATTTTGTCGTCCGTGTTGAGACGCATCACGCGCACTCCCTGCGTCGCGCGGCCAAGGACGGAAACGCTTTTGAGTGGCGTGCGGATGATTTGCCCTTTGGCCGAAGTGGCGATGAGGTCGGTTTCAAGGTTGTCTGTGTTTATGATATGCGCCGAGACGAGTTTTCCGGTTTTGGAAGTGATTTTCGCCGTTTTGATGCCTGAGCCGCCCCGTTTTTGGATTTTGTATCCCTTGAGGTCGGACCGTTTCCCGAATCCGTTTTCGGAAAACACCAGAAGCTGATTTCCTTTTTGCGCCTTGAAAACCACATCCATCCCGACCACTTCGTCTCCGTCGCGGAGCCTCACCCCGCGCACGCCGGCCGCGGCGCGCCCCATCGGACGGACGTCCGTTTCCTTGAAATGGATGGCCTGGCCGCCGGCAGTGGTGATGATCACCTCGTCTTTTCCCGTTGTCGGCGCCACCCAGCGCAGAGCGTCGCCCTTCTGGATGGTGAGGGCAATGAGCCCGGAGCGGCGCACTTTTTCGAAATCTTCAATGGCCGTCTTTTTGACCGTTCCGGCTTTCGTCGCCATAAAAAGATATTTCGCCTGGCTGCCTTTCCGGACGGAAATCATCGCCGTGATTTTTTCTCCCGGCGCGAGCTGAAGGAAATTCACGATGGCCTGCCCCTTGGCCGTCCGCGAGGAGACGGGAATTTCATAAGCCTTCGACTGGAAAACTTTCCCCGTGTCCGTGAAGAAAAACAAGTCGTCGTGCGTCATCGCTGAAACGACGCGGTCGATCGTGTCGCCCTCTTTGGTCGTCGCGCCGATCACGCCTTTCCCGCCGCGCTTCTGGACGCGATAGAAAGAGGGCGGCATCCGTTTGATATAGTCGTCTTCGGTGAGCACGATGATGGTTTCCTCGTTCGGGATGAGATCTTCCTGTTTGAATTCCCCGACAGCCGATTTCACGATGCGCGTTCTTCGCTCGTCGGCGTACTTTTCCTTGATTTCAAGAAGTTCCTTTTTGACGACTCCCAAAATCTTCTTCGGGCTCCTGAGAAGATCCTCGAGTTCGGCGATCAGCCTCTTTTTCTCTTTGAGTTCGTCCTCGATTTTCTTTCTTTCAAGCCCCGCAAGCGTTTGGAGCTTCATTTCGAGAATCGCCGCCGCCTGCTTGTCGGAAAGCTTGAACTTTTTCATCAAATTGAGGTGGGCCGCTTCCTTGTCGGACGATTTTTTGATGGTGCTGATGATCGCGTCGATGTGGTCGAGCGCTTTTTTGAGCCCCTCGAGGATGTGTGCCCGGTCTTTCGCTTTTTCGAGGTCAAATTTTGTCCGGCGCGTGACGACGACTTTCCGATGTTCGACAAAATGTTCGAGTGCCGCCTTGAGATTCAGGATTTTCGGCTCGATTCCGTCAACGAGCGCCAGCATATTCACGTGAAACGATTTTTGGAGATCGGTGAGGGTGAACAATTTGTTGAGAATTTTTTTCGGAAAGGCCTCTTTTTTGAGCTCGATCACGATCCGCACCCCGTCTTTGTCCGATTCATCGCGGATATCGCGAATTCCTTCGAGTTTTCCCGTCTTCACGAGCTCGGCGATTTTGGAAATCGTCGCTGCCTTGTTTGAAGCGTAGGTTATTTCCGTCACGATTATCTGGAATTGACCGTTTTTCGCTTCGACGATTTCGGCCTCCGCCCGGCACGCGATGCTACCGCGCCCGGTGAGATAGGCCTGGGTGATGTCCGATTGGTTGTATATCGTTCCGCCGGTCGGAAAGTCCGGGCCCTTCACGAATCCCGCGAGATCGCGGATGTCGCAATCCGGATTGTCGATGAGATGGGCGATTCCGTCCACCAGCTCGCCCAGATTGTGCGGGGGAATGTTCGTCGCCATCCCAACCGCGATTCCCATCGTGCCGTTGAGAAGCAGCTGGGGAACTTTCGCCGGAAGAACCGAGGGTTCTTTGCGCGACGCGTCATAGTTCGGGATGAAATCGACCGTGTCTTTCTCGATGTCGGCCATCATTTCTTCGGCAAGCGTCGTGAGTTTGGCTTCGGTGTATCTCATCGCCGCCGCGTTGTCGCCGTCCATAGAGCCGAAGTTTCCCTGCCCGTCGACAAGAGGATAGCGCATCGAAAAATCCTGGGCGAGGCGCACCATCGAGTCATATACGGCCGTGTCGCCGTGCGGGTGGTATTTTCCAAGCACTTCTCCGACGACCGTTGCCGATTTCCTGAATTTCGCCGAGTGAGTGAG
>Ga0233425_10011825_pt1 | contig 10056 bp, 9 predicted proteins | sample Watercolumn_Towu_2_FD_181712 | JGI IMG/M metagenome (GOLD analysis project Ga0233425, IMG submission 181712) | Freshwater microbial communities from Lake Towuti, South Sulawesi, Indonesia - Watercolumn_Towuti2014_140_MG | ecosystem: Environmental > Aquatic > Freshwater > Lake | place: Indonesia... | reverse complement strand
CTGTTGCAGGTGCTGGAGGACGGCAAGCTCACCGACAGCCTCGGCCGGACGGTGGATTTCCGCAACACGGTCATCATCATGACCTCCAACGTCGGCGCGGACGTGATCCGCAAGGGCACGACGATGGGCTTCGCCGCCGCGAGCGAGGCGCACACCTACGAAGCGATGAAAGAGAAACTCACGGAAGAAGCGAAGCGCGTCTTCCGGCCGGAGTTCCTGAACCGTCTCGATGACGTGATCGTCTTCCGCTCACTGACGAAAGCGGACATGGCGAAGATTATCGAGATCGAAGTCGGCAAGGTCTGCACGCGGCTCAAATACAAGGACGTCCACATCCATCTCTCCGACGCGGCGAAGAACTTCCTGATCGAGAAAGGCTACGATCCCGCGCTGGGCGCGCGGCCGTTGCGGCGCGCCGTGGAGCGTTATTTGGAGGAGCCGCTGGCGGAAGAGTTTATCCGCGGCGGCTTCAAGCCCAGCGAAGTGATTGAGATCGGTCTCGGCGACGGCAAGCTGACGTTCCAACAACTGGCCACCCAGCCTTCCTAGGGGAAACTATGATAGCAGCGGTCATCGTGGCAGGCGGTAGAAGCTCCCGCATGGGCAAGGGAGTGGACAAGCTCTTTCTCAAGATCGGCGACGTGCCGATCATCGCGCACACGCTGATGAAGTTCCAGAACTGTCAGGCGGTGAAGCACATCAACCTCGTTGTGCGCGCCGACGCGCGAGGGAACTTCCAGGCAGTCACGCGCGACTACAGGATTTCCAAGGTCCGGCAGATCGTGCTCGGCGGCGCGGAGCGGCAGAACTCGGTCTGGAACGGCTTGGAGGCGTTGCCGAAGGGCACGGACATCGTGCTGATCCACGATGGCGCGCGGCCCTGCGTGTCGGACGAGTCGATCAACCAGACCATTCATTCGGCGCGGGAGTTCGGCAGCGGCATCGCGGCATGCAAGATCGCGGACACGATCAAGGAAGTGGACGACGAAGGGCGCATCATCTCAACCGTGCCGCGCGACCGGCTCTGGGCGGTGCAGACGCCGCAGGCGTTCCGCTACGATCTGATTATGCGGGCTTATCGCAACCTGATCGAGCGCAACGCCCGCGTTACCGACGACGCCTCCGCCGTGGAGTTGCTCGGCGAACCGGTGCATATTGTGGAGAGCCTCCCGACGAATCTCAAGGTGACTACGCCGGCCGACGTCAGCATCGCTGGCGTCTTGTTGCCAGCGAAGATCGTCGCAGAGCCGATCTCGGTGCCGACGGGGACGTTTTACTTCGGGCGAAACATCGAGAAGAACTTCCGCTGAGCCGGCGCAGGAACCTGCGCGAGGGTCACGCTCCCAAGAGCTTCATCACGATCTGATTCACCAGCTTGCCGTCCGCCCGGCCTTGGAGCTTAGGCATCACGGACTTCATGATCAGGCCGGCCTGTGCTTTGGAGGCAGCACCCGTCTCGGCGATGGAGGCCTTCACGAGGGCGGTGATCTCAGCTTCCGACAACTGTTGGGGCAGATAGCTCTCCAGAATGATCAATTCTTGGCGCTCCTTCTCGGCCATGTCGGAGCGATTCGCCGCCGCAAAACTCTCGATGGAATCGCGGCGCTGCTTTACCTGCCGCTTCAGCACCTGGAGGATATCCTCATTGGCGAGGGCCTTCAGGGATTTCTCCTCCTGGTAATAGCGCGCCGCCGAAACGAGCAACCGCAGGACGGAGGTGCGTAGCGCGTCTTTGCCGAGCATCGCCTGTTTCAGGTCGGCCTGAATTTTGTCGAACAGTGTTGGCGTCATGAAGCCAGAATAGATGTCCATCAGCGGATGGCAACCGAAATGAGCAACTGGCCGTTGTCGTATTCCGGCCCGGTGATGAAGTAGGCGCTGCCGCTGGTCATGGAGACGGAGGTTTGCAGGATCTCGGTGTCGCCACGCAATAGCTGGCACCGGGTGAGATAGGTGGGTTTCGTGTCTTTCAAGAGTTTGACGCGGAGCAGCAACTTGCGGCCGAGGTCCAACTGGCGGACTTCACCTTCGCGCAACGACGTGCTGGTTTCCGTGAGCAACTGGTATTCACGCCAGCCAAACGCCTTGGCGAGCCGCGGCTCGCTTGCGGCCAGATCCTTCGCCGCGCCCGACACGGGCACGTTGGTGCCATAAATCAACCGCGCGGTGAGCTGCGCCGCCGCGCAGGGCGTGGCGGCAATGAACAAGGCGACAACCGCCAACATCCACTTGTGTAGTCGTGTTGCCATTTTCAACGGATTACAGTTCTTCGCTTGCGAGGTTCAGGTTTTTGCCCAGGTGCGGCAATCCGTCAACCCAGATGACGGCAATGTCAACGTCCGGTTTGTTGAACCGGACCACGCTGGCCGAGATACCCTTCGTGTGTTTCAAATCGCTGAACTCGACTTTGCCGCCACCCGGCGGCGGGAGCAGAGGAGCCTCGGCGGCCAATTGCAGGCTATCGCTGCCAACGCGAATGGAGCGAACACCAATCAACACCGCCACGAGCAACGCAACTGCGACCGCCGCAAACGCGAGTTGCCGCGCGGGGAAGAGGCCGAAGAATGCCACGCCGCGCGGTTCGGCATCTGGGAGGGGTGGGGACTGCAGACGCGGCCGGAGTTGTTGCCAAAACAACCGGTCGTCCAAGGGGGCGACGTAGCGCATTTTTTGCTCCGCCACAAGTTCGCGGACGCGCCGCAACTCAGCGGACTCCGCATTGCATCGCGCACAGCCGGCCAGATGCCGGCGCAGCAAGAAGTCGCGCCAGCCGGTGAGTTCATCATCCACCGACGCGAGCAGCCATCGTTGATACCATGCGCAGTTCATAACATGTCCTTCAGCAGCCGTTGTAGGTGGCGCCGCGCGTAGAACAACCGCGACATCACCGTGCCGATCGAGCAGCCCACAACCTTCGCTATGTCCTTATACTCCATGCCTTCAAAATCCTTCAGCAACACCACCGCGCGATGCTCCGGCGACAACTCCGCCATCGCCCGGTCTATCGCCACGCGCAAGTCGCTGCGTTGCGCTTCATCCGATGGCAGGCGGCCCTTGGGCGCGTCGGCCATCTGCGCCTCAATTGGTTTGGCGCCCTCCGGCGTCTCCAGCGGCACCGTCTGGCTGCGCGACCTTTTCCGCGCCATGTCAATCACCAGGTTTGTCGTAATCCGATAAAGCCAGGTGTAAAACGCCGACTGGCCGCGGAAGCGATTGATGGAATGCCAGGCGTGCACGAAGGTTTCCTGCCGGATGTCTTGCGCGTCTGACTCGTTCCGCGCCATCCCGTAGGCAAGCGCGTAAACTTTTTCCCGATACCGATTCACGAGTTCCTCGAAGGCGGCCATGTCGCCGCGTTGGGAGCGGAGCACCAACTCAGCATCGCTTGGTTGGCTCGGCTCCATCGCTTCTGCCGGTTTCGACGGAGTTGGGTCCGGGTTATTCATGGAAACTTGCGTGTCAGCGGACATTTTGTCGCGTCTATCCTTTCACGACGCCAAGCGGGCGCAATCGGCACACTTTCTTCGCCAGACCCGCGCTGTCCACCACATCCACGACCTCGGCCACGTCTTTGTAAACCGCCGATGCTTCCTCGACGGCTGTGCCTCGGCCGCGCGCCATCATTACCACGCCCCGCCGCTCCATGTCACGGCGGAGCTGCTCGAAATTCAGCTCGCGCTTCGCTTGGCTACGGCTCATCACCCGGCCCGCGCCGTGGCAAACCGTCCCGAACGACTGCTCTATCGCCTCCTGCCGGCCGGCGAGCATGAACGAGTAACGCCCCATGTCGCCCGGCACCAGCACCGGCTGGCCGATGGCGCGGTAGCGGGCCGGCAGCGACGGATGATTCGGCGGGAACGAGCGCGTCGCGCCCTTGCGATGCACGCACAGTCGGCGCGTCCGGCCGTTGATGACGTGCTCCTCCATCTTCGCGATGTTGTGCGGCACGTCATAGACAAGCTGCATGCTGAGCGCATTCGGTGAAATCCTCAGCGCGTGCAGAAACGCTCCCTCCGCCTTGCTCGCCAACACCTGCCGGTTCGCAAAGGCGTAGTTGGCCGCGCACCGCATGGCGGCAAGATATTCCTGGCCTTCGGGCGAGTTGACCGGCGCGCTGGCGAGTTGGCGGTCGGGCAGGCGGAAACCGTATTTCTCCGGCGCGTGTCCCAGCACGCGCAGGTAGTCGTCGCAAACCTGATAGCCGAAGCCGCGCGAGCCGCAGTGAATCATCACGGTGATGCCACCGAGGAACAGCCCCATCGTGGCGGCGGCAGTCTCGTCGTAGATCTCATCCGTGACCTGCACCTCCAGGAAATGGTTTCCGCTGCCGAGACTGCCAACCTGCCCCGCACCGCGTTCGAGCGCGCGCTCGGTGATGCCCGACGACTCTGCTTCGGCCATGCAGCCTTTCTCTTCGATGAAATCGCAGTCTTCCGGCGAGCCAAAGCCGTGCGTCACCGCCCAATGCGCGCCTTGCGTCAGCACCTTGCGCTCGTCATCACGCGAGAGGCGCAGGTCACTCTTCTCGCCCAACCCGCACGGAATATCGCGGAAAAGTTGGGCGACGAGATCGTGGATTCTCGGCGCGACTTCCCCCTGCGTCAGGTTCGTCCGCATCATGCGCACGCCGCAGTTGATGTCGTAGCCGACGCCGCCGGGCGAGATGACGCCGCCCTCGTCCGGGTCGGTGGCCGCGACGCCACCGATGGGGAAACCGTAACCCCAATGGATGTCAGGCATGGCCAGCGAGTAGGACTGGATGCCCGGCAGACAGGCGACGTTGGCGACTTGTTCGAGGCAATTGTCGCCAGCGATGCGGCTCAACATCGGCTCACTCGCGTAGATGTGGCCGGGGACGCGCATACCCGGCTTGTAAGTGGCCGGCAATTCCCAAAGCTGGTCCGTGATTCTCGTCAGCGGTCGCATGGAAAAAACGTAACGCCAATGGCGGCGGATTCAAACATCGAAAATCACCGTCGCCGTCCAGCCGTCGGCGGTTTGCTGCACGGACAACTGATGGTAAGTGACCGCCTTCACCTCCTCCGAGACCTCGGAGCGGCTGAGATCCACCGCGCCGCCTTCCATCTGCGCAACGAGCTTGTGTGGATCGGTGAATTGAAGCCGGAAGTGCGTGAAGCAAACACCTTCCGCGTTGAAACGGTAGAGCAGTTCGGAAAGCCAGCGCACCAGCAACTCGTCGGCGGAATCGGCGGACACCTCCACCTTGATCATCCGCCGGTCGGCAAGGTCGAACCGGCCTTGCACTTCGTAGAGCGCGCGGGCGGCGTTGATGAACAACTCTTCCCGCGTCTTGCCGTAGGCACGAACGCCGATGTCGGCGGTGTGCTCAAAGAATTCGAACGGCTTCATGGGGACGCTGTCAGCTTTCAGTTCTCAGTCATCAGCTACTGATAGCTGCCGTTCCGTCTTCAGTCGCAGTTGCCCGCAGGCCGCGCCGATGTCGCCGCCTTTTTCGATGCGCAAAGTCGCCGCCACGCCGCGGCTCTTGACGCGCGCAGCGAACGCGTGGCAACGATCCATGGACGGCCGCTGCCAATGCAAACCCGCGACCGTGTTATAGGGGATCAGGTTCACCTTGGCGTGGAGCCGGCGCGCCATCGCGGAAAGTTGGTCGGCCATATTCAGGTCGTCGTTCACACCCTCGATGAGGATGTATTCGAACGTCATCATCCGCCCCTTGGTCTTCGCGTAATACTCGCACGCCTCCATCAGTTCGCCGACCGTATGTGCACGGTTCACGGGCATGATCTGCTCGCGGACCTTGTCCGTGGTGCCGTGCAACGAGACGGCGAGGCGGATTTGCAACGGCTCGGTGGCCAGTTTCTTGATCTGGGCGGGTAACCCGCAGGTCGAGACGGTGATCTTGCGCGAGCCGATGTTCAAGCCCCACGGCGCGTTGATGATCTTCAGCGCCTTCACTAGGTTATCGTAGTTCGCCAACGGTTCGCCCATGCCCATCACCACGATGTTCTGGACCCTGAACTCCGGATCGGGCTTCGGCGGCTCAACTCCGACGCGAATGCCCGTCGTGCGCCCCATCCGAACGATGGCCAGCACCTGGTCAACGATTTCTCCTGTCGTCAGGTTGCGGCGGAATCCGTTCAAGCCGCTCGCGCAGAACTTGCAGCCGTAGGCGCAACCAACCTGCGTGGAGACGCAGACAGTGTGGCGGTCAGCGCGGGAAGTGAGGCCGGGCGTGGCCGGGATGAGAACGGTCTCCACAAGCTGGCCGTCACGCAACTGCCAGAGGAACTTCTCGGTCGTGTCCGTCGAGTGCTGTTCCCTCAACTCCTTCACCGTCCAGAGGTCAAACTCCACCGCCAGCCACTGCCGCAACTCCAGCGACAGGTTACTCATCGCGTCAAAGGATTCCGCCGCCCGCTCGTAGGCCCACCGCACCACCTGCTGCGAGCGATAAGCCGGATGCCCCTGCTTGATCAACAAGCGGGCTATCTCATCCTGCGTCAGCGATTTCAGGCCTGGCTTCACTCAGTCAGAATCTACCGCGGCTTGAGTCAGAGGCAACGGCGCGCCTAGATCTTGTTCTCTGTCGGCGGCGTAGTGATCAGCGGTTCGTTCTCCGCGGCGTCTTCCTGCGACTCGCTGATGACGCGGGCGATGGCGACGAGCTTGTCGCCTTTGTCGAGGTGGATGAGGCGGACACCTTGGGTGTTGCGGCCGGTGGTGCGGACATCCTTCACGCGGCAACGGACGGTCTGGCCGCCGGCGGTGGTCAGCATGATCTCGTCGGTGTCGGTGACGCTCAGCGCGCCGACGACGCGGCCGGTGCGTTCGCTGGTGGCCATGGTGATAATGCCTTTACCGCCGCGCGATTGCTTGCGGTATTCCTCGAAGTCGGTGCGCTTGCCGATGCCGTTCTCGCCCGCGACGAGCAGCGTGGCCTGCGGATCCACGATCTCGACGCCGACGAGCCGGTCGCCCTCCTCCAGGTCCATGCCCCAGACGCCGGTGGCGGTGCGGCCCATGTCGCGCACGTCTTCCTCGTGGAAGCGGATGGACTGGCCGTTGTGGGAAACCAGGACGATCTCGCTGTTGCCGGTGGTGAGCTTGACGCCCATGAGTTGGTCGTCCTTCTCAATGTTGATGCCCGCGACGCCGGTGCGGCGGACGTTGGCGTATTCGCTGAGGTTGGTCTTCTTGACGATGCCGTTCCGCGTGGCGAAGAAGAGGTGCTGTTGGTCGCTGAACTCCTGCACGCGGATCATCGCGGCGATCTTCTCGCCCTCGCGCAACGCCAGCAGGTTGGCGATGGATTTGCCGCGGGAGGCGCGGCCTGCTTCGGGGATGTCATAGACCTTCTCGCAGTAGATGCGCCCGTTGTCGGTGCAGAACATGATGAAGTCGTGCGTGCTCGCCGTGAAAAGGTGCTCGACGAAATCCGTGTCGTCCTTCGTGTCCTGGCCGCTGACGCCCTTGCCGCCGCGCCGCTGCGCGCGGAACGCGCTGACGGCGGTGCGCTTGATGTAGCCGCCGTGGGTGATGGTGATGATGGCGGCTTCGTTGGCGATGAGGTCCTCGATCCTGATCTCGCCCTCGTCGGGAACGATGTCGGTGCGGCGCGGGTCGCCGTGCTTCTCGCGGAGGTCTTTCAGCTCCTTCTTGACGATGCCCCAAATCTTCGCCTCGCTGGCGAGGATGCTCTGCAGCTCGGCGATGTTCTCGATGATCGCCTTGTATTCCTTCGAGATCTTGTCGCGCTCCATGCCGCAGAGTCGGTAGAGCTGGAGGTCGAGGATGGCGTCCACCTGCGTCTCGCTGAACTCGTAGCGGCCGCTGACGAGCCGGGCCTCGCTGCGGATGTGCATGCCGAAGTGCGTGATCTGCGCTTTGGTCCAGGAGAACGAGAGGAGCTTGATCTTCGCCTCCTCGCGCGTGCGGGACTCGCGGATGATGCGGATGAACTCGTCGAGGTTGGCCAGCGCGATGAGATAGGCGTCGAGGATTTCCGCGCGAGCCTCGGCGGCGCGAAGCTCGAACTGCGTGCGGCGGACGACGACCTCGCGCCGGTGCTCGGTGTAACACTGGAGCAGTTGCTTGAGGTTCAGCGTGCGCGGCCGGCCGTGGTCAATGGCCAGCATGTTGATGCCGAAGGTTGTCTCGAGTTGCGTGTGCTTGTAGAGGTTGGTGAGGATGATCTTCGGGATCGCGCCGCGCTTCAGCTCGATAACGAGACGGACGCCGTCCTTGTTGGTCTCGTTGCGGATGTCGGCGATGCCTTCGATCTTTTTGTCGTTGACCAGCGCGGCGATCTGTGTCTCGACGGCGGAGGGCGCGACGTTGAACGGCATCTGGGTGATGACGATGTGGTCTTTGCCACCGTGTTCCTCGACGCCGGCGCGGCCGCGGAGCTTGATGGAGCCGCGACCGGTCTTGTAAGCCTCCAGGATCGGCGCGCGACCACAGATCATGCCGCCGGTCGGGAAGTCGGGGCCTTGGACGAACTTGAAGAGGGATTCAACCTCGCAGTCGGGATGGTCAACCAGATAGATGAGCGCGTCCACGACCTCGTTGAGGTTGTGCGGCGGGATGCTGGTGGCCATGCCGACGGCGATGCCCGTGGTGCCGTTGCAGATGAGGTTCGGGAAACCGGCGGCGAGCACCTTCGGCTCGACCTTGGACTCGTCGTAGTTCGGCTGGAAATCAACCGTGTCCTTGTCGAGATCGGCGAGCATCAGCATCGCCAGCGGCGTCAGGCGCGCCTCGGTGTAGCGCATCGCCGCGGGATCGTCGCCGTCAATCGAGCCGAAGTTGCCCTGGCCGTCCACGAGCGGATAGCGCATCGCGAAATCCTGCGCCATGTGGTAGAGCGTCGGGTAGATCGCGAGGTCGCCGTGCGGGTGGTAGTTACCCATCGTTTCGCCGACGATCTTGGCGCACTTGCGGAACGGGCGGTTCGGCTGGAGGCCAAGCTCCAGCATCGAGAAAAGGATGCGGCGCTGCGACGGCTTCAACCCGTCGCGGGCATCGGGCAACGCGCGGGAGATGATGACGCTCACCGAGTAATCAATGAACGACTTCTGCATCTCGTCGGCGATGTTGACGGGGCTTAGTTTTTCGCCTTGGACATACATGATGGGTAAGTAGGGCTGATTGGCTGATAAACCTGTGTTCGGGGTGCGCAAGAGCAGTGGCGGCTAAACGTCCAGGTTGCGGACGTTGAGCGCGTTCTCCTCGATGAAGTGGCGGCGCGGCTCAACCTCGTCGCCCATGCAGATCGTGAAAATTTCCTCGGCCTTCGCGAGATCGGGCATCTCCACCTTGACCAGCTTGCGGCGCGCGGGGTCCATCGTGGTCTCCCAGAGCTGCTCCGGGTCCATCTCACCGAGACCCTTGTAACGCTGGATGGTCATGCCGCGTTTGCCGTTCTCCTTCACGCGCGGGAGAATCTCGCTGACCGAGAAGAGCGGCGTGCGGTTCTCGCCCTCAACGACCTCGAAGAGCGGTTTGGGCTTGGCGTTGGGATTCTCGTCGCGCGGCGGCGGGAGATATCGCTCGACTTCAATGCCCTTCTTTTCCAGCGCTGCGAGCAGCTTGGCGATCTCCACGCCCTCGTAAATCTCGTAGGTCTTCACGAACGGTTTCGCCGCAGTCGCCGGGCCTTTGCCGTTCTCGGCCTCGTGCTCGTCGTCGGCTTCTTCCGTCTCGTGCTCGTCATTGAACTTCTTCAGCGCCTTGTCGTCGCGGAGAAACTCGACGTGTTCGTCGCCGTTGTTCTTGATGCGCGCCACGTATTGCGGCAGCGCGCCTGATTTCGGGTCGCGCGCCTCCAGATAGGCCTCGAAGTCCACGCGCCGGCGCTTGACCGCGTCGGCGAGTTTGTCGAGTTCGACGAGCGTTTCCAGCAAGCTCTGGAGTTGTGAGCCGGCCAGCTCCTTCTCGTCCTTGCCACGGATGAGTTTCACGTCCTCGCAGCCAAGCTCGATGAGCATCTTGTCGAGCTTCTCGGTGCTATCCACGTATTCCTCGCGGTTCTTGCGCTTCACCTTGTAGAGCGGCGGCTGCGCGATGAAGACG
>Ga0233425_10011824_pt1 | contig 10056 bp, 8 predicted proteins | sample Watercolumn_Towu_2_FD_181712 | JGI IMG/M metagenome (GOLD analysis project Ga0233425, IMG submission 181712) | Freshwater microbial communities from Lake Towuti, South Sulawesi, Indonesia - Watercolumn_Towuti2014_140_MG | ecosystem: Environmental > Aquatic > Freshwater > Lake | place: Indonesia... | reverse complement strand
GGCTGGGCTGGGGGGGGATCCGGTTGCGCGGCGGTTGCGGTGGTTGCAACCGGTTCCGGTGCCGCTGCGGTCCGGGCCGGTACGGCCGGTGTCACGGGCGTGTCGCCGGTTTGCGTGAGCGCATGCATGCCGAAGCCTATGCCCAGGCCGGCCGCCAGCATGGCGCCTGCCACCCACCATGACATGCGTTGCGGTGTCACCAGCGCTTCTTCCGCGCCGAATTCGCTGTCCTTGATGGCGACGTTGATATGTTTCGGCGTGATGGAATAGGCGTTTTCCGCGAAAGCGGCCAGCAGCGCCTTGTCGGCCAGGATGTTGATGCGCCGCACCAGGCCGTGGGAAGCTTTGGCGATGCGCTTGACGGCCCGGTTGGTGAACAGGGGCGGCCCGAAATAGCCGGCGGTGCGCAGGCGGTAGATCAGGTAGTCGGCGATGTCGTGCTCGGCCAGGGGGCCCAGGTTGAAGCTGTGGGTGATGCGCTCCTTGAGCTGGCGGATGTGCTGCTGGTTGAGGTTGGCATCCAGTTCGGGCTGCCCGAACAGGACGATCTGCAACAGTTTGTCGTTCTTGGTTTCCAGGTTGGACAGCAGGCGGATTTCTTCCAGCGTGGACAATGGCATGCCCTGCGCTTCTTCGACGAAGATCACGACCTGGCGCCCCTGGGCGTGGCGTTCGATGAGGTGATTCTGCAAGGCCTGCATGACTTGCAGGCGGTCGGCGGTGGGCGGCAAATCCAGTTGCAGTTCAAAGGCGATGGCGTGCAGGATGTCTTCGGGGGCTACGCTGGGATTGGCGAGATAGGCCCGCTCCACGGATTCCGGCAACAGGGTTTCCAGCATGCGGCACAGCATGGTTTTGCCGCTGCCGACCTCGCCCACCACCTTGATGATGCCTTCGCCGCTGGTGATGGCGTAGACCAGGGCATCCAGCACCGCCCCGCGGTTGCCGCCGGAAAAGAAGAACTCGGTATTCGGGGTGATTTTGAAAGGGGGCTGCTTTAAACCGAAATGCGCGTAGTACATTACTCCTCCGTGGTTTCGAACAGCTGCATGCGACCGTACAGCGTGGTGCGGTTGACGCCCAGCATGCGCGCGGCCTGGCTGAGGTTGCCGTGGGCCATGCCGAGCGCCGCCTCGACATAGGCTTTCTCCCATTGCCGCAACATCAGGTCGAGGTCGATGCTGGTGGTTGTTTGCAAGTGGTTGCGGGCGAAATCAACCAGCGCCAGCGGGTCGTTGATCAGTGCGCCGCCGGCGGGCAGGACATGTGCCGCTACCGGATCCAGTTCGGCGGACAGTTGTTCCAGGCTGACGGTGGCGCCGGAATGCTTGGCAGCGAGGCGGATGACGATGTTGCGCAGTTCGCGCACGTTGCCGGGGAATCCGTAAGCGCGCCACGCCTGTTGCGCGCGCGGGTCCAGCTCGAACCGGGGCCGGCCGATTTCGCGGGCGTAAAACGTGCGGAAATGATCGAGCAGCACCAGCCGGTCGTCTTCCATTTCACGCAACGGCGGCACATGGACGGCAAACACGTTGAGGCGGTGGTAGAGGTCGGCGCGGAAGCGGCCGGTGCGCACCTCTTCGCGCAGGTCGCGGTTGGTGGCGGCAATCACGCGGGCACGGCATTTGCGTACCTGGGTTTCCCCCACGCGATGGTACTCGCCGTTTTCCAGCACGCGCAGCAGCTTGGCCTGCATGTCGGCGGGCAGTTCGCCGATTTCGTCCAGGAACAGCGTGCCGTCGCCCGCGTCCTCGAAATATCCGGAACTGGAGGATGCGGCGCCGGTAAACGCCCCCTTGGCATGGCCAAACAGGATGGATTCGGCCAGGTTGGGCGAAATGGCCGCGCAATTGAGCGAAAGCCAGGTCTGGTGCTTTCTCGCGCTCAGGGAATGCAGGCAATTCGCCACCAGTTCCTTGCCGCTGCCGGATTCGCCTTCGATCAGCACCGGGTAGGGGACGTCGGCAAACTGCATGACCTGGGCGCGCAGGGCCTGCATGGCGAGGCTTGCTCCCAGCAGGCCGCATCCGGTTTGCGCGCTTTCGGCATGCTGCTCCGCGTCCTGCAGGCGCAGCGCTTCAAGCAACAGGGCGCGCAAGGGTCCCACATCGCAGGGCTTGGCGACGAATTCGATGGCGCCCAGTGATAGCGCATGACGGGCATTGGCATCGTCACTCTGTCCGGAAAGCACGACAATTTTCATGCTCGGCGCGTGCGCCAGCAGTTCACCAATCAGCTTGAATCCTTCCTCGGGAACATGCGGCGTCGGTGGCAGGCCGAGGTCCACCAGCGCCAGGCGGGGCAGGGCGTCGAGCTGGCGCAGCAGGCTGCGCACCTGCTTGCGCGATTCGGCCACGCAGACCTCGAAATCCTTGCTCAGCATGAAGTGCAAGGTGTCGGAGATGAGCGGGTCATCGTCGACGAGAATCAGGCCGGGTTTTGCGTCTGCCATGGTGGGCTGGGGTCGGTGCTTGCAGGTGCTCAACTATATCGCTTCTCGGGGCGAATGAACATATTGCAGTTCCGGGGCGTGGCCCCGGGTTCCGAACACGATCGCGCTTTGGCCAAAGCGCGAAGCCAGGGCATGCGCGCCGGGCCGGGTGATGCCCAGGATCAGCAGGCTGCGCTCGGGTGTCCAGTCGGGTGTGGGCGGGCATCCCGCCCCTTCGAAATGGATCAGGCCAAGCTGGTTGACGGCCGCCACCAGGGCAAGGTGCCGGGAGAGGTTTTCCCGCTCCCCGAGCCGGTTTGAACCCGGGTTGCCGGCCGAAATGAACGCCCAGGTGCGGCAGTCCGATTGCACCAGCAGCCGTTCCAGCGCTTCGCAGGGCTGGCCGATGCGCAGCGCCAGCGTGTTCGTGGGCAGCCGGGCCCGGTAGGTGGTGGCGCGATAGGCCGCGTCCAGTTGTGCGGCGGATAATTTAGAATGTCGGACAGTCATCTTGAGCCGCCATTATGCAGCAGACTTTACAGACCGCATTGCAGTACCACCAGTCAGGCCGCCTGAGCGAGGCGGAAGCTTTGTACCGGGAACTGTTGCGGAAGCAGCCCGACAACGCGCGGGTGTTGCACCTGCTGGGCCTGGTGGCCTATCAACGGGGTGATTTTGCCGCAGCGGTGGCCGAGATCGGCAGGGCGATCGCCCTGCAACCCGGCGACGCCGATTTTCACAACAATCTGGCAGTGGCGTTGCGTGCGCAGGGGCAGACCCTGCGGGCGATCGAATCTTATCGCCGGGCGTTGCAGCTGACGCCGGGCGATGCCGACGTCCACAAGAACCTGGGCAATGCCCTGTATGCGGCCGGCAAGCTGGAGGAAGCCGCAACCAGCTACCGGGAGGCTGTGCGCATCGCTCCGCAACAGCCGGATATCCTGGCCGGCCTGGGCGGGGTGCTGGCCGATCTGGGGCAAACTGGCGAAGCGGAACAGCTTTACCGCCGTGCGCTTGCCGTGGAGGGCGCGGATCCCGACCTCCATAACGGGCTGGCCAATGTGCTGAGCCAGGTGGGACGGCTTGAGGAAGCCATGGCGTGCTACCGGCAGGTGTTGCGGCTGCAGCCCGGATATCCGGCCGCAGCACGCCGGCTGGGCTGGCTGTTGCAGGAGGCGGGGCAGGTCGAGGCGGCCGTGGCTTGCCATCGGGAGGCGGTGCATCACGATCCGGGAGACGGGGTGGCCCACTACAACCTGGGCAACGCGTTGCATGATCTGGGGCGTTTCGACGAGGCGGTGGCCAGCTATCGCGAAGCCTTGCGCGTCAATCCCGGGGATGCCGATGCGCACAATAATCTGGGTAACGTGTTGCGCGAGTTGGGCCGGATCGGGGAGGCGATCGCCTGCTACCGCACCGCGCTGGCGCTCGACCCTGACATGCACCATGCCCGGGTGCATCTGCTGCACCAGTGCCAGCATGCCTGCGAGTGGCATGCGCTCGATGCGCTGGCCGAGGAAGTGCATGCACTGGTGCGCGAAGTGCCGGAGGCCAGGATGCCGCCATTCGCATTGCTCGCCACGCCGGGAACGACGGCTGCGGAGCAGCGCCTTTGCGCGGAACATTGGGTGGCCGGTCAGTATGGCAGTACCCGGCCTGCGTTCACGTTCGGGCGCACGGCGCGCCCGAAAATCCGCCTGGGTTATCTTTCAGCCGATTTTCACGAACACGCCACTGCCTATCTGATCGCGGAAATGCTGGAATTGCATGATGCCGGCCGCTTCGAGGTCAGCGCTTACTCCTATGGCCCGGATGACGGCAGCGCGATGCGACAGCGCCTGAAACAGGCTTTCCATGTATTCGAGGATATCCGGCAACTGACCGTCGAGCAGTCCGCCGCGAAAATCCACGCCGACGGCATCGACATTCTGGTCGACCTCAAAGGCTATACCGCCCACACCCGCTCGCAGATTCTTGCGTTCAGGCCGGCGCCGGTCCAGGTGAATTTTCTGGGCTACCCCGGCACCATGGGTGCCGGTTTCGTCGATTACCTGATCGGCGATGCTGTTGTCACGCCACCGGCCCAGGCGGAACACTACACCGAGCGGCTCGCGCTGATGCCTCACACCTACCAGCCCAACGATCGCAAGCGCCCCATTGCAGCCATGCCGACGCGGGCGGAGTGCGGTTTGCCGGAAGGGGCATTCGTGTTTTGCGGTTTCAACCAGACCTTCAAGATACTGCCCGCAGTCTTTGATGTTTGGATGCGTGTGCTGCGCGAGGTGCCGGACAGTGTGCTATGGCTGTTGCAGGGCAATCCGCTGGCGGAAACGAACTTGCTGCGCGAGGCGGCCGCGCGCGGGGTGGACGCCGGGCGGCTGGTGTTCGCGCCGCGCCTTCCGCTGGCGCAGCATCTTGCCCGACAGGGGCTGGCGGATCTGCTGCTGGACACGCTTCCCTACAATGCACATACCACGGCGAGCGATGCATTGTGGGCAGGCGTTCCGGTTGTGACCTGCATGGGCGAAACCTTTGCCGGGCGCGTGGCAGGCAGCCTGCTACAGGCGGCCGGCCTGCCGGAACTGGTGACGCATACGTTGCCGGACTATGCCGATCTGGCGCGCAGGCTGGCGCTGCAACCCGGGGAACTGGCCGGCATCAAAGCCAGATTGCGCGTGAATCGTGATCGCACCCCGCTGTTCGATACGGAAAGATTCACGCGGAACATCGAAACGCTCTATGCACGCATGTGGTCGGGATGGCTGGAGAACAGGACGCCGGAACTGATCCGGCTGGATCCCTGAAATAAAAAACGGGAGCCGAGGCTCCCGCTCTTGTGCTGCTGTCCGGAACTTAGCGGTTGCAGACGTACATCGTCACTTCGAAACCAAAACGCATTTCGGTCACTTCGGGCTTGGTCCACATGGTCATTCTCCTTTGCATTGGGGGTTTAGTATCACTCAGGAGCGCTCATGGAGGTTCGCGCTTCTGATATGTTGGAGGCAACTATACTTGGGAAATTCCCATCCACCATTCCTCAAGGTCATGAAAACGGGCTCATGATTTTCATGAGTTTCGGAATTTTCTTCAAAGGCCAAGCGAGGCCAGCAGGTCATCCACCTCATCCTGGCCGTTGAGGTTGTTCTCCGCCTTGAGCCCGGGACCGGCGGTCAGTCCTTCCTTGCTGATGAGCGAATCCCGGGTGTCAGGAACATATTCCTTGAGGATGTCCAGCAGAATGCTTTCGATTTCCTGTGCGGCATCGACGATCTTGTTGACCATCTGTCCCGCGACATCGCGAAATTCCTGTGCCTCCATGATTTGCAACAGATTGTGCCGAATGGCTTCATCACCGGCGGCAATTTCGCCCAGTTTGGAAACCACTTCGTCGATGAGGGCCTGATGCTCGCTGAACGCGGTGTCGGAAAGCCGGACGGTAAGGTCCGCACATATCCTGCCATTTTGCGCGGTGACAGGGACCGAGGCCTCTACCGCACTGATGGTTTTTTCGGAAGCCTCGTGCATGGACCTGTCGATATAGGACAGGCGTTCACGCGCATCCGGCATGGTGGCAGCCGATTTCTCCAGGCTGCGGTCGTACCCCATGTCCTTGAGCAGACGGTGCAGGCGGGCGGCGGCGTGGCCGATTCTTGCGACCCGGTGATCGTCAGTTGCAACTCGTTTTTTGCGTGGGGTGGACATGATGGCCTGCTCCTGTCGATTCTTCCCGGGAAAATCATAGCATGGAGTCGGCGATGGTCGGAGTGGAGCGGGTGACGGGAATCGAACCCGCGTATTAAGCTTGGGAAGCTTACGTTCTGCCATTGAACTACACCCGCCCGGATGGATGCGTATTGGTTGGCGAAGCGGTTGTCGCTTACAATAGGCACCGGCCTTGCGGGGCAGGACTCCGCGAAGCCCGGATTCTACTTCAATTTACTGGCTGTACAAAATTGATCGTTCTCAATATCAACGGCAACGAACGCCGCTTCGACGAGTCCAGCCTGAGTGTCGCGCAACTGGTCGGCCGGCTCGGGCTGGAGGGAAAGCGCCTCGCTATCGAGCGAAACGGCGAGATTGTTCCGCGCGGGATGTTTGCCGATACAGCGCTTGATTCGGGTGACAGGCTGGAGATTGTCGGCGCGGTCGGTGGGGGTTAAGCGCCTATTCAGTAGGCGCACTTCGTTTACTACTGAAATAGGCTCTAAGTTTATGGATAGCTTGAAGATTGCCGGCAAGGCCTATGGTTCGCGCCTGCTGGTGGGGACCGGCAAATACCGGGATTTCGCGCAGACCAAGGCGGCGATAGATGCCAGCGGCGCGGAAATTGTGACTGTCGCCATACGCCGCACCAATATCGGCCAGAACGCGGGGGAGCCGTCGCTGCTCGACGTTTTGCCGCCGTCCCAGTACACCTATCTGCCGAATACCGCCGGCTGCTATACGGCGGAAGATGCGGTGCGTACCTTGCGACTGGCGCGCGAGTTGCTGGATGGCCACAAGCTGGTCAAGCTGGAGGTGCTCGGCGACCCTCATACGCTGTACCCCAACGTGATCGAAACCATTGCTGCCGCCAAAACGCTGGTCAAGGACGGGTTTGATGTCATGGTCTATACCTCGGACGACCCCATCATTGCCAGGCAGCTTGAAGACGTCGGTTGTTGTGCGGTCATGCCGCTGGCTTCGCTGATCGGATCGGGCATGGGCATTCTCAACCCCTGGAATCTGCAGATCATCATCGATACCGTCCAGGTTCCGGTGCTGGTGGATGCGGGTGTCGGTACCGCCTCGGACGCCGCCATCGCCATGGAGTTGGGTTGCGATGGCATTCTCATGAACACCGCGATCGCCGGAGCGAATGATCCCGTGCTGATGGCCTCGGCCATGAGAAAGGCGGTGGAGGCGGGGCGCGAGGCTTTCCTGGCGGGGCGTATGCCGAAAAAATTGTATTCGGCGGCACCGAGTTCCCCCACTACCGGCATTATCGGAAGCTGAACGTCGTTTTATGACCACGCATAAACGCTATGAGCTTTCAGTAGAGGTTGAAACGGCGTTTTTACCGGAGCAGTCGGACGAGGCGCGCGACCGCTATGTATTTTCCTACACCATTACGGTCAGCAATACCGGCAGCGTGGCCGCGCAGTTGATCAGCCGGCGCTGGGTGATCACGGATGCTGCCGGGGAAATCCAGGAGGTGCGTGGTCTGGGGGTGGTCGGCGCCCAACCGCTTTTGCAGCCCGGGGAAAACTTCCAGTACACCAGCGGATGCGTATTGGCCACACCCATGGGTACCATGCAGGGGAGCTACCAGATGGTGGCGGAGGATGGTACCCAGTTCGAGACGCCGATTCCGCCATTCACGTTGACCATGCCGCGCGTGCTGCACTGATGAAGCGATTTCTGGCCTTGCTGGCGTTAGTGATGACGGCCTGCGCGGCGCAGCCCACCAAGCCGCTGCCTCCAGCGACGGCGCAGGCGCAGCCCACCGAGGCCGTAACCCCGTGTGTCTGCCCGGCTGTCGAAGAGCCACCGCCGGTCCGGATACCCGAGATCGAGCGCTACGCGCCCCCGCCTGTTGCCGTCAAGCCCGGCGATTTGCCCAAGGGTACCGAATACCAGTTGCTGAAACCCGCAGTTTGGGAGGCGATTGACGGATTTGACCAGGACAACCCTGTCGCGGCGTGGGGTGCACTACAGCAGAGTTGCGGCGTGCTCAGAAAGAATGCGGCATGGCGCACAGCCTGCGAAGCGGTTCTGGCGGTTCCCTCGCCGTCGCCTGGTGAGGCGCGCATCCTGTTGCGCACCTATTTTTCGCCATGGCGTGTCGCTAACCCGGACGGCAGCGAAAGCGGAATGATTACGGGCTATTACGAGCCGCTGCTGCGTGGCAGCAAGGTGAAGAGCGAGCGTTATCGCTATCCGCTGTATACCCGCCCGGATGACCTGGTGACCGTAGAACTGGCCTCTCTCTACCCGGAACTCGGCAACCGGCGCCTGCGAGGCCGCGTACAGGGCAACAAGCTGCTGCCTTACTACAGCCGGGGCGAAATCGAAGTTGCTCCATCGCCGTTGTCCGGCAGGGAGTTGCTGTGGGTGGACGATATCATCGATCTGTTTTTTCTGCAGATTCAGGGGTCGGGCATGGTGAAACTGGAAAACGGCGAACAGGTTCACGTTGGCTACGCCGACCAGAATGGCCAGCCTTACCAGTCCATCGGAAAACTGTTGATCGAGCGCGGCGAACTGACAGCGGATAAGGCCTCGATGCAGGGTATCAAGGATTGGGCGCGGCGCAATCTCGACAAGTTGCGGGATGTGTTGAACAGCAATCCCAGCTACGTATTTTTCCGCGAATTGCAGAAAGGCCTGCCAGGTCCTCTGGGAGCGCTGGGAGTGCCGTTGACGGCGGAGCGCAGCATTGCAGTCGACCCGCGCTATATTCCACTGGGGGCGCCCGTGTTCCTTTCCACCACCCTGCCCAACAGCACCAGACCCTTGCAGCGGTTGGTGGTGGCACAGGATACGGGGGGTGCGATCAAAGGTGCGGTGCGGGCGGATTTCTTCTGGGGTGCCGGTCATGATGCAGGGCGGCAAGCCGGTGCAATGAAGCAGCAGGGCCGCATGTGGGTGCTGCTGCCCCTGGAGTTTCAGTTGCCGGGCAACGGCCAGACGAAATAGGCTTTAAGACAGTTTCCTAGTACGTTACCCACAAACGATAGCCGGCAGGCTTATCCCCGTTTACCGTCAGATACAGTTGGGCGCTCGCCTCGCTGCCTGCTCCGATGCCGGCCGCGGCATCGATTCCCTTGGGCAGATATTCGCGTGGCGTGAAAGTGCGACGGACGACCGGTTTGTCGAATGTGTCCGTCAGGGTCAACTCCAGCAAGGGGAACGCTTGCGGGTACAGGGCGCGGTTGTAGAGCACATAGGTCAGCACCATCACGCCGTCGTGGTCGGCGTCATCCTTGAGATCCGAATCCTCGATCACCAACATGTCCGCATGGCGTGGCAGTTCCACTGTGCATCCCAGCAGCATGCAGCCCTGTTCAAGCCAGGGTTTCGCTGGCGGAAACTGTGATGCAATCGTGGTGCGCAGGAAGTATGCCATTTGGCCGGCTGCCGTCAGCAACAGCAGGAGCGCGAAGATCGCCAGCAGCCAGCCGGGTAGAAATCTGCGCCGGGCGGGTTTTTCTATAGAGAAATCACGCGTGTTTTTCACCGACGGTCGTGCGGTGGCTTGGATGGGCACGTCGATCGGGGGCGGTGGGGCGGTTTCTGCCTGGGGAGGGTCGGGATCAGCGGGCGCGGGGGGCGCGGTCTCGATCACATGATGCTCCGGTGCAGCATCTAGCTCCAGATCCAAGTGTGCCGTATCCAGCAAGGCCGCCTCGGCTGGCGGCTCAGGCTCAGGCTCAGGCTCAGGCTGCGCCGTCAGATGTTCGGTTTCGGCTGGCTCTGTTTCGACCGGAACAGGCGGGGTGGCCGTGGCGTCCAGGTTTGGCGGCTCGGCCTCAAATTCCAGCTCGGCCTGGGGCGAAGCGGTCGGTGCCGGCGCTGGAGGAACCTCGACCAACCGGCTCAGCGCGTTGAAGACATGATGGCATTGGCCGCAACGCACATCACCG
>Ga0233425_10011823_pt1 | contig 10056 bp, 8 predicted proteins | sample Watercolumn_Towu_2_FD_181712 | JGI IMG/M metagenome (GOLD analysis project Ga0233425, IMG submission 181712) | Freshwater microbial communities from Lake Towuti, South Sulawesi, Indonesia - Watercolumn_Towuti2014_140_MG | ecosystem: Environmental > Aquatic > Freshwater > Lake | place: Indonesia... | reverse complement strand
GTTGCGCCTGAACCGGAGGCTGAACAGCCTGCAGTCCGTCTTGCCGAGGGGGTGCTGATGGGCACACCCACGCAGGATCCGCCGCGTCGCGGGCAATCCGCTCCCAAGCCGCCAGAGTCGCCAGCTTCTGTTCCGGTTCCTGCACCTGAGCCTGCAGCTGCGCCTGCACCTGCACCTGTTGTTCAGGCAACCAGTGAAGTGCCTGCTGCTCCTGTCGTGCAAGCGCCTGAAACCGTAGCCTTGTCGCAGGCGGTCAACGAGATACGCCCTTCAGGGACACGGGTGGTTTATGCCTCGAATGTGGATCGCGCTGCTCAGGTTGTCCTTCCCGCGAAGGGGGAGGACTGGCGCAAGCGGATGAACGAGCTTGCTGTGGCTTCTTCCCTTCGTGTTGAGGAAGTCAACGGCACACTGTTCGTTAATCCTGCAAGTCAGGCGGTTTCGCTGGATGAGGGCTATCCTCAGCCTGGTCAGGTACAGGTATCTGCCTCATCGAAGCCGGAACCTGCAGAAACTCCCGAAGCCGAAGAGGATCCGGTCAGTCTTGCTGCTGCGCCTGAAGTGCAGCCTGTTCCTGCCAAGCAGGATGCTGCAGTTGTTGTTGCTTCCGCCGCAGAGCCGGTTGCCGATACCCCTGTTCCTGAAAAACCGGTGTCAGCTGTGGCTGAGCCTGTGGTTTCTCTGGCTCCGGTTGCGGAAGAGGCAGCGCCCAGCGCCGGGTCAGCTGTTCCTGCCGAAGAGCAGCCGGTTGAAGTGCGTCAGGCGGTTGCGCAGGCCGAGCCGGTTGAGCCTGACATGACAGCGGCTGTCGGCAGCAATTTTGATCCTGATGAGGGGCGGCCGTTTCCATCTGGCGGGTTGTGGCGGGCCGAACGCGGGTCGAGCCTGCATGATGTCCTGTCGGACTGGTGTCAGCGTGCCGGGGTGCAGCTGGTCTGGTCGAGCCGGTTTGATTTTCCGTTGCAGGTTTCCATTAGTCTGGATGACAGTTTTGAAGGGGCAGTGAGGACGCTGCTGAGCGGTTTTGTAACGGCTTCGCCGCAGCCGGTTGGCCGTCTGCATCGCCAGGCCAATTTCGGTTCACGGGTACTCATCATCGAAACCCGCGGCAACCGCTATGGGGAAACACAATGATCTGTACCTACAGCAAAAGCGCTGTCCTGCTCGCTGCCATCCTGCTGGCGGCCGGATGTGCCGACAAGATCGTGGAAAACGAAATTGACGGACGCATTGATACCATTCACAGTCGGCTTGAAACTGCCAAAGCTCCTGCCGCCGAGCGGCTGGCTGATCCCCTGCAGGTAACGGACAGTGTCTGGCTTGGCGGGGCGGCAGTGGAACTCAAGCGGGGAGTGCCGCTCCCGGAGGAATGGGAGCAGAACAACTCGATTGCCGTCCGCTCGGATAATCCCATCGGCCTGTCACAGATTGCTGGCATCATTGCCTCGCAGACCAAAATTCCGCTGCGGATGACCGGCGGGGCTGGTGAAACCGGCACATCTTCTTCTGGCGGAGGAGATCAGCCGCGTGGGGAACGCGCCCAGGCTGGCGGGAACGCTGTGCCGGAAGGCATGATCCTTTCCTATGAAGGCAAGCTGTCCGGGCTGCTGGATCTTGTCTGCAGCTATTTCAATGTCAACTGGACCTATGTCAACGGAACGATTGACATCAGCCGCTATGAAACGCGGACATTTGTGCTTGATGCCCTGCCGGGGTCAATTGACATGAGCGCATCGGCCGGTGCGCCGGGAGCATCGGGAGGTGCTGCCAGTTCGGCTACGGCCGTGCCGCTTGCCTCTGCCAGCATAGATATCTGGGCAGATATCAACACGACTCTTGACGAAATCGTGGGAGATGAAGGGTCGGTCACGATTTCCCAGTCAAGCGGAACCGTGGTGGTCAGCACGACTTCCGACCGGATGGAGCGCATTGCGTCCTATATCCAGGAAGAGAACCGCCGTCTCAGCCGCCAGGTGGCTGTTACGATTGAACTGTATACGGTTGCGGTCAATGATGATCAGGACTACCAGCTTGACCTGGATCCGGTCATTGATGTGCCCGGCAATCTGATTGACCTTGCCCTTGGCGGTGTGCCGCTGGATGCCCTTAATGGCGGTTCCGTTGCGGTTTCCCTGCTCAACCCCAATGCCGTGGCGGGGTCAAGCGCTGTGTTCGAGGCTCTCAACACGCTGGGCAAGGCCACGCGGGTTGCCCAGATTCCGATGACGACTTTGAACAACCGTCCGGCCATTCAGCGTATCGCGGTTGATCGTTCTTATGCAGCGGAAGTTTCCACGACAACCAGCGGAACGGATACCGTCTCTACCGAAATCACGACAGACACGGTGACAACGGGCGTTTCCGTTTCCGTTCTGCCGCGCCTGATGTCGGACGGGCGCTTGCTGCTGCAGTATGCACTGGCTCAGGGCGCACTGGTTCAGCTGCGCGAGTTCTCGTCGGGGGACAGTACGGTGCAGCTGCCTGAAACACAGGGACTGTCCTTCAGCCAGCAGGTGATGATGAAGAACGGATCCACCCTCATTCTGGCCGGGTTTGATGAAAGCAATATTGGCACGGATCACACCACTCCCGTGAGGGGGCTGGGTCTCATGCTGGGCGGGGCAAGCGGCACAACCCATTCCCGCCAGCTGGTGGTGATTGCCATTACTCCGCGTGAAATTGTAGTCAGCAATCCGGAGGCATCGTAAGTCATGGCAGCCGGCGTAATTTCCGTCGGCGGAAAGAAGTTCGCCGTCGGCCTGTATTGGCAGGTTTCCGATTCGGCCAATGCTGCCAAGAACGCCAAGGCTGCGGCCAAGCAGCCGGGGGCAGCGGCGGACTATTATTGTGTGCGGTCCGGGAATACGAAGGGACGTGCGCCCCAGTTCGGTCTGGGTGAGCAACGCTTTGGTCATGGCTGGAACATGCCGGCGGCGGCGGCCTCTCTTGCCAATCGCCAGCCCGGTTCATGGGCGGGCGTGTTTGTTGTTCCGGAAGGGGTCTGGTTTGTCGAGGTGCGTGATGACCTTATCGCACCGGAAGGCGACCAGATGTTCGCCGATGAAGCGGAGGCAATGGGGCGGCTGCAGGAAGCCAGCGCCCGGGGCGGACTTGAAAAAATCTATGCTCCGGCCAGCTGGGCCATTCCCGGTGCGGAGAGCAGCTCCCTGCCTTCTCTTCTTTCAGGACGGGCTGACGCGAGGCTGCAGCCGGTTCGGTTGCCTGCAAAGGCCAAGAAGGCCATTGCAGGTGCACTTGTTGGATCTGTTTTGCTGGGTGTCGCCGGATACTACGTCATGGACATGCGTGAGCAGGCCGAGATGGATCGGCTGGCGGAGGAGGCCCGCAATGCCACAACGCGTGCTCACGAAGAGGAAGAACAGCGCCGACAGCAGGAAGAAGTTCGCCGCCAGCAGGAAGAGGTTCGCCGCCAGCAGGAAATGGCCCGGCAGATTTTGCAGGCTCCGGCCTATCAGCGGGTCTGGGAAAACCTGCCCAAGCCGATTGACTGGCTTGCCGCCTGCCGTGTTGCTTTCGAAAATGTCCAGGTTGCCCCTCTGGGCTGGACGCTGGGCGCGGTTGTGTGCAGCGGGTCACAGGTTACGGTGTCCTGGACGCGGGGGACGGGGCCTGCTGTTATTCCTTCGGGAGCGCAGGTTGATCCAACCATGCGTGCGGCAACAGCAAGTTTTGACCTTCCTGCCCTGCCGCCGCGTGGTCTGGAGCAGCTCTGGCCTGCGGATGCCATTGTTTTGTATTCATTAACCAATGACTGGCAGGCGGATCTCAGTTATCTGCCGGATTTGGCCCCAAAACCCATGCCGGATGGCCGTCAGTTGCCTCCGCCACCGTGGCTGAAACGCAGCGTTAACTGGACTGTTCCACTTTCTCCGTGGACTCTTAAGGGTCCGTTAGTAGACCTTCCCGGATTAGTAATAGAGAGCCTGACCTGGACTCAGGCAGGGGAATGGCAGATTCAGGGAGTTCTCTATGAACAGCGCAAATAGACACAGCCGCGTTGTCGGGAGTGTTCTTGGGGGCATTCTCATGGCGGTCGTTCTTGGCCCGGTGGCTCTCGCCAGTGCCGGGGAGCCTGCGCCTGTTGATGCTCATTACCCGCCTGTGCCCCCCATGCCGGGCGTGGTGCAGCCTGTTGTGCAGGTTCCATCCACCATGGCTTCCGGGATGCAGACTGAAAGTCCGGCTCCTGTTGCAGAGTCTTCGCCTGTCCCGTCTTCTGTCGGGCTATCCGAGCCTGTTGAAGATGTTCCATCTGCTGTGGTTTCCGGATTTGAGGCTGAACCAGTTCCTGCAGCAGAATCCACTCCCGCAGTGCAACCTGTTCCTGAACAGCCTGCCCCTGTTGCAGCGGCAGAGGCGATGACTGATGTTGTTCCGGCTCCGGCCCTGCCAACAGATTCTGTTTTGGCTCCGGGGGCTGAAGCCCCCATTCCTGCGCCACCGGCCAATCTTCCGGCCAATCTTTCCGAACCGGCAGTTCCCGGCGCAGAGGCTGCAGTTGAAGCTCCCGCGCTGCCTGCGCCCCTGAGCACGGCTGAAGTTCTGCAAATTCTCCGCAGCAAGGATGCTAGGCCGCTGACCGTGGCCGAACTGGCCTCCATTAATGATGCCATCAAGCGCATGGAGTACGCCTCCGAGATTGAAAAGAAGATGGGTGAAATGAATCTCGGCGGAAGTGTTTCAACCTCTTCGGTCAATTCTGCTGCGGTTCTTTCTGACCGTCCGGGAGGAAATGACTCCGCAGGTTCCGGTCTTCCTGCTGGCCTGAATGTTGTCCGCATCACCGGGACGAGGGGGGAATATTCAGCCTTGCTGTCTTCCGGAGGGCCGCAGGTCATGGTGAAAGTGGGAGACAGTATTGGGGAAGGCCGGATTGCCGCCATCACCCTGTCGAGCGTTCAGGTGGCAACGGGTAACGGAGTCATTGCGCTGCCATTCGCCGCGCCGCAGTTGATGGGCACGGTCAGCGTTTCCGGAATAAGGTAAAAAGCGGGACTTTATCGTCCGCGGCGGGCCATCCGCTCGATCTCGGCTTCAACCAGCCGCTCAACCAGCGTGGGCAGATTGGTGTCCATCCATTGCCGCAGCATGGGCCGGAGAAGCTCACGCACGAGTGTTTCAACCGTCTGGCCTTCAAACTGGCTGTGGGAAGACAGGTTGGCGGAGGACAGGCCAGCCAAAGCTGCTGCTGCTGCTGCTTCTGTCTGCGCCGACATGAGGGGTTCGGAGGCTTCCATCAGGGGCAAGGCAGGCTCTGGCATGTAGGCAGGGGAGGGAGCAAAAACAGGTTCAGGTATCGCGGCAGGAACTGGCTCCGGCTCCGGTTCAGGAAGAGGAGGCGGGGCCGCCCGCATGTCGGGTGTCAGTTCCAGAATGTCATCTGCAGCAGGAACTGCTTCCGGTTCATCACTGGACGCACCGGGGGCCTGAGGCTCATCAGAAATAATCCGGCGGATTGAAGCCAGGATTTCTTCCATCGAAGGTTCATTCTGGGGCTGGGTTGTCACGCCGCACTCACCTGTCCTGAGGGTCTACTCGACATCGCTGCCAATCCACTGGCCGCGCACTTGGTCAGCATAAGCCTTTTCGTCATAATATTCGACAGGCAATTGCAGGTCACGGGCGGTCAACCGTCCAATGGCGGACAGGATCTGGTATCCGGCCAGCATTTCATCGTGTTCGGCGCGGACAAGTCCGACTTGGGCATCGAGATATTCCTGCTCGGCATCCAGCGTATCCAGCACGGAGCGGGAGCCGACAAAGGCTTCCTGTTTGACACCATCAAGGGCGACTCTGGCGGCTTCAACTTGGCTTGCCCGTGACTCGCGTGTGGCTTTTGCCGTCTTGAGCTGTTCCCAGGCACTGGTAACCAGTTCGGTTGCCTGGCGCTCGGCCGAGTCGCGTTCGCGTTCCCGCCGGGCAACTGTTTGTCGTGCTTCGCGAATGCGGCTGGAAACGGCTCCGGCCTGATAAAGCGGAATATTGATGTTGAGCAGGGCCGAGGCAGTGTCTTCCCGATCAGCAAAAGGGCTTCCCGCATCATAGCTGCGGCTCAGGCTGCCCTGTGCCGTAAGGGTTGGAAGCCGTTCCCCCTTCACGCCGTCAAGTGCGGCATCAGCTGCATCACGGGAATGAGCGGCAGCAATGAGGGCCGGGTTGTTCTGGGCGGCAGCCTCCAGCGCTTCATCCAGCGTAATAGGCAGATCCAGTTTTGTGTTTTCAGGTTTTTTCAGTTCTTTGGGAGCTTCACCGACAATGCGCTGGTAGGTGGCGCGGCTGTCGGTCAAAGTGCCTTCGGATTGCACTTTTGCGGCAGTTGCACCGGACAGGCGGGCTTCTGACTGGCTGACATCCGTGATCGTGACTTCACCAACAGAAAAGCGGTCTTGTGCAGCCTGGAGCTGTCTCCGGAGAACCTGTTCATTGTTTTTGGTCAGTGCAAGAACGGCCTCATCACGCAGGACAGCAAGATAGGCTGTTGTGGCCTGTAACAGGATGTTCTGCTCTGTATTCCGCAGGCTGGCACGCTGGGCAGCAATACTGCTGTCAGCTTCGCGCACGGCAGCAGCTGTGCGCCCGCCGCGGTAAACGGGTTGCTGCACCTGAAGGCCGGCGGAGTAGGAGTTCCAGTCGTGGTTGCCAATGGATTGGCTTTCCTGGCTGGTAATGCCGGCTGTTGCCGTGGCGCTGACATTGGGGCGATAACCGGAGAGAGCCTGAGGAGCCAGTTCGTCTGTGGCCCGCAGTTCGGCCTGTGCGGCAGCAAGATCCGGATTGGTATTGTAGGCCTTGACCATGGCTTCAGTCAGCGTGTCAGCAAATGCTGGCTGGGACAGAAAAACGACCAGTGCCATTACCGATATTTGACAGATTCTCATTCCAGCCCCCGCAAAAAATCCGGGACAGGATGGCATAATTCCCAATAAAATCAAGACAGAATCGGGCTACAGAACGAAGGCAGGTGTATCAGCAAAAGGTTGCAACAGTTGCACACCTGCATCAAACAGGGTGCGGCAGGATATAACTCCGCCTGTTTTGTGCCAGATTGTAGCCTGTCCAATCAGGCCACGTCCCATCTGCACGGCAGCCAGTCTTCCGCCTTCTGCCAGCTGGGTGAAAAGCGATTCAGGGATGGTCTTGACTCCCCCTTCAACCAGAATGGCATCGTAAGGGGCCTGCGCGGCATAGCCATTGGCGAGGGAAGACGTGACAACAGCCACATTTTGCAAACGCAGCCGGTGCATATTGGCCGAAGCTGTATTGGCCAGATTCAGCTTGTCTTCCACCACAATGACGCTGGCTGCCAGACGGGCCAGAAGGGCTGCGCCATAGCCAGTCCCCGCCGCAATATCAAGCACATGGTCACAGGCCTTGAGTTCCAGAGCCTGAATCAGGCGGGCCAGAACCAGCGGTTCCAGCATGACACGGCCAGATCCGAGGGAAATGGCCTCATCTACGTAGGCGGTGGAATGGCTGCCGGGCGGGACAAAAAACTCCCGCGGCACGGCTTCGAAGGCCTCCAGAAGGCCGAGGTGGCTGACATCGTTGGTGCGCAACTGGCCGTCAATCATGTTGCGACGGGCTGTTTCAGGGCTTTTCATGTCCGTTAACTCCTGTGCTGCGGTTATATGCCCTTGTCCCTGTTATGACAACAGGTTGACCTGTGGCCTGTTTTTCCCCTATATCACGGGCCGGATGGCGCGGTGGCAGAATGGCTATGCAGAGGACTGCAAATCCTTGTATGCCGGTTCGATTCCGGCCCGTGCCTCCATCTCTCTGTTCGCAGACGTTCGCAAGCGTCCGCAGGAGTTCAGAAAAGCCCAGCATTTGCTGGGCTTTTTGTTTGTCCTCATTCGTGCTAGTTTTCTGACGTTCTCCTATAGCCGCCAGATTTGGGGGCATAGGTGGGGGCATTTCGAGAAACGTGGGGGCATTGATGAAGCTCACAGACAAGGCGTGCAAAACAGCCAAGGCAAAGGAAAAACCCTACAAGCTGGCCGATGGCGGCGGGCTTTATCTTGAGGTTATGCCCACGGGATCGAAGTGCTGGCGCATGAAATACCGCATATTTGGCAAGGAAAAGCGCCTTGCCATAGGGGTGTATCCGCTAGTCAGCTTGGCAGATGCAAGGCAAAGCCGGGAGATAGCCAAAAAGCAGCTCTTACAGCAAATAGACCCCTCGGATGCCAAGCGGGATGGCCGCCGAGAGGCCCAGAGGAATGCCGATAACACCTTTAAGGCCGTAGCCCTCGAATGGCATGAGGTGAAGAAAGGCGGCGGCTGGAGCGACAAGCACACTGCCAATGTCCTGCGCCGTCTTGATCTGGATATTTTCCCTTATCTGGGCAGCCGTCCCATTGTGGCGATCACTGCCCCGGACGTATTGGATGCCCTGCGTAAAATTGAGGCACGAGGGGCACTGGATATTGCCGCTAGGGTCAGGAGCATATGCAGCCAGATTTTCCGCTTTGGCATCCAGACGGGCAAGTGCCCGGCAGACCATAACCCGGTCATCCATCTGGCCGGCGCTCTTAAAACCCGTAAGACCCAGCATTTCGCGGCGCTGGAAAGCAAAGAGATCCCTTCCCTGCTTCATGCTGTGCATACCAACGATCAGCGGCTGCATGGCACCACCCGCCACGCCATCCTGTTTAATCTGCTAACATTCGTTCGCCCTGGCGAATTGCGCGAAGCACAATGGGATGAGATCGATTTTGAGGAAGGGCTTTGGACTATCCCAGCGGAGCGAATGAAAATGCGCCGCGTCCACCTTGTGCCCCTTTCAAAGCAAGCCATTGCCATCCTCAAAGAGCAGCGTGAACAAAATCAGCATATCAATACACCTTGGGTTTTCCCCAGCCCGATACGCCCCCGCGATCCGATGAGTGACGGCACTGTGCTGGTGGCCCTAAAGCGTATGGGATTTAAGAACCGCATGACAGCCCATGGTTTCCGCGCCCTCGCCCGCACAACCATCCGCGAACAACTGGACTATGAGCCTGACGTACTTGCCCATAAGGCTGCCGGGCCACTGGGCGAAGCCTATAACCGCGCCCAACACCTGACCAAGCGCAAGCGGATGATGCAAGACTGGGCCGACTACATTGATAGGCTGGCCAGCGGTGGAAAGGTCATTAAGGGGAAGTTTGGAAAGATGGCCTTAATTAGCTAATTCCTAAACAGCAGCATACATACACATCAACCGCCTCCCACATAAGGCGTAAATTATTCTCATTAGGAATCGTATTAAGTGAATGGACAAAAAGGTGGGTTGTACGAGCAGATATTAACTGCTCAGAATCTGCAAATGCCTTTATAGTTTTTATTGCATTAGCATCTAACGAGCCAGCTTTTCCCATATGATCAGCGACATCTTTCATACGCAAATGCAACTCCGCTCTAACAGTAATACGGTGCTTTTGCACATAGTAATCTGTCGACAACCAAATTAGACATCTCAACATCACGCCAATTGAGCAAGGGTTTCTGTTAAGATAAAGGCGGTTCTGCAACTCATCCCAAACCCGCCATATTTTGGCTAAGCCCGGTTTAGAAGTAGCAAAGTCAAAGTTTAATGCTTTTGGAATTAGAGTGCTTCGCACATCAAAATTGGTCTTCTTAGACCGCCTTTCACTTGATGGCTGTGATGCTTTCTGCTTTCGATTAGAATCATTAGTGACTGAGTGAACAGAAAAACCTTCTTTTGCGAGCCTATCAAGATAGGCATTCTTATCATCTTTGCTCCAAAGGTCACGCAACGTGACCTCACTAGAAACTAGGTCTTGGATAATCTGCTTGAGGGTCTGCTTGGTCGCACGATCATCACCTACAATCTGAACATCATCCCCCTTCACATCAATTCCAATTCTATCCCTTACATCCTTGGATGAAAGAAGCCTGTTAAGCGTTGAAGATTTAATTTTCTTTGCGTCATCAACTAGGGCGTGTCCCCAATTAGAGGATTCCCAATTAGTTTAATGTGTGATTCATAGGGGGTTAGCCATTTGGAGGGGCTGACTGATGACACGACGCTAT
>Ga0233425_10011822_pt1 | contig 10057 bp, 9 predicted proteins | sample Watercolumn_Towu_2_FD_181712 | JGI IMG/M metagenome (GOLD analysis project Ga0233425, IMG submission 181712) | Freshwater microbial communities from Lake Towuti, South Sulawesi, Indonesia - Watercolumn_Towuti2014_140_MG | ecosystem: Environmental > Aquatic > Freshwater > Lake | place: Indonesia... | reverse complement strand
CGTGTTGAAGGCCTGGTCGGCGACCGCGCCGTCGCCGATCCAGCCGCCCAGCCTGAGATACCCCTTGAGCAGCGGCGGCAACCTGACGAAGGACCGACGGCAGTCGCCCGACGATTGGCCGGTCGAGAGGGGAACGGCGATATCGGGCCACGCGACCGGGCGGATGTCCACGGGCGCCAAATGGCGCTCCGCGAGATAGGCCAGCGTCTCGGCGTGAAGCGCGGGATTGGACCCCGGCAAGCTCACGCAGCCAAACATCGTTCCGACTTCGAAGGCTTTGACGTAGGCGGCGACTCCCGACCAAAGCATTTGCATCGTATTGCGAAGCCGATGACTCGGCGCGATGCAAGAGCGGCCAAGCTCGAGAATTTCGCCCTTTCGCGCGAGCAGGGGCGAAATGTCGAATTCGGACTCCGTGTAGAAGCGCCCGACCCTGCGGGCCGCGCTCCGCCGGATCAGCCTATATCCGCCGACCACTCCGGCCGCGCCTTCGCCGAGCCGAGGGTCGAACACGAGGAGGTGGTCCGCCACTCGGTCGAAATCGTCGATGTCGAGCCCGCTTGCCCGGCAGATCGGCGTCGGCAAGGCGCCCATTTCGTCCACGAAGACCGAGTAGCGAAGCCGCTGATAGGCTTCGACTTCGAAAGCGTTGCGGGCGAGGCGGACGATCAACCCGGTCTCCCGCGGCGGCTGAAAGGCCAGCTTGGAAGATGGCTTCTCGATGATGTCGATGCTCATGGGAGGCTCCCGAATCGGGGCGAATCGATCAAAACGACCCTAGGCGCGCCAAATGACCGATTTGTTAACCGACCATGACGCGGCAGCGACATGCCGCCGCGCAAGTCCAAGGACATCGCGGCCAAGCCCACCGCCGTTCGTGTCCCCAGGAGTGGCGTGGGAGCTGAGCGGGGGCGCGGCGCGGTCAGGGTCCTCGAGGAGATCGTGGCAACGCGCGCCTGGGATCGCCCGGACTATCTCGCCAACAAAGCCGTGACCTGAAAGGGTTCAACGCCGCCCGCGCCGTCCGGCCTTTTTGCGTGGCCGTTTGGCCGCGACGCGGCGAGCGGCGGCGAGCGCGGCGCGCGCCCAGACGAGAAACTCGTCGGGCTCGTCGAGCAGGCGATCGGGCGCTCGCCAGAACGCCAGGTCGATGAGCGCGCCGCCCTTGGCGTAATTGAGCGGCGGATGGGCCTTGGCCTCGGCGAAGGCGTCGCGATTGCCGTCGTCGACCCGGAAATAGAGGACATCGTCGGCCACTATGCCGAGCATGGCACCGTCGCAAAAGACGCCGGTCTTGCCGAACATGCGCCGGAGGCCGATCGCGCCGAGCGGCGCGAGCTGCTCGCGAAGGAATTCGGCGTAAGAGGCGCTGGCGACCATGGCGACGACATGCCTTCGGTTCAGCGCATGGCCGAACTCAATAGGGCTCCGGCTCCTTGTACAGAACCGAAATCGAGATCCGTTGGTCGGGGTCCGGTTCGAAATGCTCGGCCACGAGGGAAAAACTCTCCTTGGCGATCAGGCAGTAATGCCCTCCGGTGGTAAAGAAATCGGCGTTCGAAGTCTTGTAAGTGAACAAACCGGGCTTGTGGTGATAGGGCCGCTTGTATCTCCGGTTCGGATCGAAATCGAGAATCGCCAGGAATCCGCCGGACCTCAGGACCCGATTCGCCTCGGCCACGACGCGGAAAATTTCGTTTCGATCGACGTAGCAAAGGCAAAATCCGAGAAAGACCAAGTCGAACGCGGCGTCCGAATGAGGCAATTTCGACGCCGTCCCTACCGCCAGCCGCAACTCCGAAAAAACCTTGCGCCCGTTGTCGATCGCGGCGGCGGACGGGTCGACGCCGTGCCCCGTGGCACCGAAATACGTCGTCAAATCGTGAAGCTTGACGCCGTTGCTGCATCCGATTTCCAGGATATCGCGGATCGAAGCCTTGAACGCCCGCAGCACGCGCTTGATGGTTTCGGTGTCGTGAAAATGCGCCTGCGCCAGAGCACCATCCTTGTTGCGCTGAAACCAGCGATCGCCTTCGCCGTCAAGAAACGCCTTGGCTTGCCTCGCGTTCGATATCTCTTCATCCGACATTCTGGTCTCTGGATTTTCGTTGCACGGCGGCGCGGTCGCGCGATCCCGAAGACCGCAGCGAAACGCTCGTCCTTTGGCGCGCGCGATGGAGCGGGTGAAGGGAATCGAACCCTCGTCGTAAGCTTGGGAAGCTTCTGCTCTACCATTGAGCTACACCCGCGCCGCCAAAGAAATAGAAGGGTTTGACGGTCGTTGCAAGGTGTCCGCGGAGCTGGACACTGCGTCCCGACCGCGCTTAGGCCGCGCGGCGCTCCTCGAGCGCGTCGAATTCGGCGAAGCGGCGCTGCCCCTCGGCGGACGCGCCGAGCGCCGCCTGGATGGCCGCGCGCGTCTGATCGCGCCCATGCTGATAGGTCGTAACCGCGTGCCAATGGACCATGCCCGTCCAGATGCGGTCGATCAGATCTTGGCCCTGAATGCGCCGGCCGTCTTGGCCCCGGAAGGTGAAGCTTCGCATTTCCGAAATCGTCGTCTGGAGATAGGCGACATGGATTGCCTCGTCGGTACGGATGCGTTCGACGAGCTCGGCCGCCCGCGACGCTTCGGCGCGGCGGTCGCGAAACAGGGTCGGTTCGCGCATGACCCGCTGGCAAAACGAAAAGAAGCTCTCGGCCCTGACTTCGATCATCAGCACGTTCATCAGGAGCAGCATGGTCTGCTCGACCGCCTGCGGCAGGGCCGGCATGAGGCGGCCGAGCTCGGGCCTGGCGATGCTTTCGGGCACGACCGGATCGGGATAGGCGTTCTTGCCGAACAGAATGTCGCGCAGCGCGAACCACATGACGTCATGTCCGCCTTGGCCGGTCGTCGGATTGCCGCCCTCGTCGAGGCCATGGGCGACCAGGAGGCCCTTGGCGAGATGACCGGTCGCGGTCTCGGCCAGGGGCTCCTCGATGACCGCCTGAAAATCGGGCGCCTGGAATTCGACGAGCCTCTTGCCGCGCGCCTCGATGACGCCGGTGATCGTCAGCGCGTTCCAGAGCGTCCGGCCGATGCCCCAATCGAGCAAGCGCCGTTGCTGCTCGAAGGACGGATAGTTGCCGCGCTCGAGCAATTTGACGGTCGCGTCGATGAGCGGCCAGCCGCGCGCCGTCAGCGCCGCCTGCCAGGCGCGCACCGCCGGCCAGCGGATCAGCGTGCGCGGCGAGACGTAGCGGCCCTCTCCGTCGAAACCGCCATGCAGGCGGTAGCCGGCCTCGACTTGCGGCCGGGCGTATTCGTGTTCCGCCATGAGTTCTTCGGTCGAATAGACGAGCTTCGTCAAGACGTCGTGCTCCTCGAAAAGGGCTTCAAGCGGGATCCCGCAGCCTATTTTGGCACGCCGTTTTCCGCGAGATCCATGATCAGCCGCGCGGCAAGATATAGACGCGCCGGAATGCGGTCGAGATCGACGAATTCCTCGCGGGGCGAGTGATAGCCGAAACCGGGGAGCCCCAGGGTCTCGATCACCGGGCGCCCCGATTTTTGGGCGTAGCCCGCGTCGGTCCCGCCGGTCGTGCGCTCGAGAATGGCGAGTTCGCCGCCGACTTCGCGGTAGAGCGCGACCGCGCGATCGCCGATCGCGCGCGACGGCGCATCGGCCTCGTAGGCCGGCCGTCCGATCGTCGCGTTCAGGATCGCCTCGGTGTCGGGAACCTTGCGCTGGGCGAGGCGCGCGCGCAGGAGATCGAGCTTCTCCTCCATCAGCTTTTGCGAAAAATAGCGGAGATCGGCATAAAGCGTCGCCTCTTCGGGAACCTGATTGCGCGCGCCCCCGGAATTGACATGTGTCCAGGTGAAGCGGAAGGCCTTGGCCGGCTCGTCGAGGTCCTGGGTGCGCAGCACGATGTCGGCGGCCTCGACCAAGGCGTTGCGGCCGCGCTCGGGTTCGACGCCGGCATGCGCCGTCCGGCCCTTGACGGCGACGTTGACCCCGACGGTGCCCGCCGCGCCGCGCACCATGTATTCCTTGCCGGCGGTGCTCGGCTCGAAGGACAACGTCACGTCGGACTCGGCCGCGAGACGCTGGATCAGCGCACCCGAATCGCGCGAGCCGATTTCCTCGTCGGTGTTGAACAGCACCGTGATCCGAGAGAAGTCCGTGAAGCCGCGTTTCTTGAGGATGTCGAGCGCGTGCAGGATGACCGTAATGCCGCCTTTGTCGTCGGCGATGCCCGGTCCGAAGGCCTTGGCGGCTTCCTCGCGATAGGGGCGCTGGGCAAGCGTGCCGACCGGATAGATCGTGTCCATATGCGCCATCAGCAGGACCCGAAGCTTGCCGGCGCCGGCGATCTGCCCGACGACATGGGCGCCGAGCGAGGGCTGCGTCTTGGCTTCGACCAACTCGACCGTCGCGCCGAGGGCCGAGAGCCGACGCGCGAGGACGTCGCCAAGCGCCCGCAAGCCGGCCTCGTGACGGGAATGGCTCTCGATATCGACCGCCTGACGCAGCGTCTCGATGGCCGCCGCCTTTTCCGCCTGCGCGAGCGTCCACAAGGCATCGTCCCGCGCCTCGACGCCAAAGCTCAACGCCATCATCGCAGCGCCAAACCCCGCCGCCGCCACCCGCGGCACTCCGATCATCGCCATCCGGGCCTCCTCAAGTTGCGCTGCTCACTATAGCGTCAAGCGACGCGGCGCGGCCACCGCGCGCCGGGTTCGGCAGCGATCGGCACCTCGGCAGCCCGATCGCCGAAGGATGCCTCATCGCGGCTGCCTCCTGCGCCTTGAGCGCAGGGACCGGATCCCTCATAGTCCGACCGCGGATCGGAGAGGATGGGGTGCAGCGCCGAGACGGAGGCCTGCCGTGAGCGACGATCGGGCGGAGCGACAGCGCATTCGCGAACTCGTCGAGAATTGGGCGCTCTGGCGCGATCAGGGCGATTGGGCGCGCTTTCGGACCTGTTGGCACGACGACGGCTGGATGATGGCGACCTGGTTCCAGGGACCGGCCGAGAAATTCATCGAGGCGAGCATCGCGGGCTGGAACAAGGGCGTGAGCATTCTGCATTTTCTCGGCGGCTCGACGATCGATCTCGACGGTACGCGCGCCGTCGCCCAGACCAAGATGACGATTTCCCAGCGCGCCTCGGTCGACGGCGTGTTGTGCGACGTCGTCTGCACCGGACGCTTCTACGATTTCGTCGAAAAACGCCAAGACCGCTGGGCCGTCGTGCTGCGCCAGCCGATCTACGAGAAGGACCGGCTCGATCCCGTCGATCCGGCGGCGCGGCTCGCGCTCGATCCCCAACTGCTCGCCGCCTTCCCCGAAGGCTATCGCCACCTCGCCTATCTTCAGACGCGGATCGGCCACGCGGTCAAACGCGACATGCCCGGGCTCAAGGGCGCCGAAGTCGAGCGGCTTTATGCGCGGGGCGCCGCCTGGCTCGCGGGCCGACCGCTCGCGCAACCCCCAGCGGCTTGCGATTGAGAGTTCTATTGGCCGCTTCACGGCCGCTCACACTCTTGTGAACGAGGCGCCCGAGCGATTGATGCCGGCGCGGCGCGCGCCTAGTCTGGGTCCGACTCCGACCCGCGCCAGGGAGCCCACGCCTCATGACGATCGTCGCCCGTCTCCAGCCGCGACCGCTCGATCCCGCCAAGTTTCGGGATCCCGCCGTCACCGCCAAGGGCGAGGTTCGGGCGCGCGTCGGGCTCGAGCGCCTGGCGACGCTCTGGTTCAACGCCGGCACGCTTTGCAATCTGACTTGCCCGAATTGCTACATCGAAAGCTCGCCCACCAACGACAGTTTGGTCTATCTCGGCGCCGCCGAGGTCGCGGCCTATCTCGACGAGCTCGACGTCGCGGGCGCGCGGCCCATCGAAATCGGCTTCACCGGCGGCGAGCCTTTCATGAACCCCGACCTGCCGGCGATGCTGAGCGACGCGCTCGGCCGCGGTCATCGGGCGCTGGTGCTGACCAACGCCATGCGCCCGATGATGAAGCAGGCGGCGGCGCTGCTCGCGCTCGCGCCTGCGGCGCGCGCGCGGCTTGTCGTCCGGGTCTCGGTCGATCACTACACCGAGACGCTCCACGATCTCGAGCGCGGCAAAGGCGCCTTCGCCAAGACGCTCGCCGGCATCGCCTGGCTGGTCCGCAACGGCTTCGCGATTGCGATCGCCGGGCGGATGCTGTCGGGCGAAAGCGAGGCGGCGCTCCGCGCGGGCTTCGCTCGTCTATTCGCCGAGCGCGCCATTCCGGTCGATGCGGACGATCCGGCGGCGCTTGTGATCTTTCCCGAAATGGACGCGCGCGCCGACGTGCCCGAAATCACCGTCGCCTGCTGGACCATACTGAACAAGCGCCCCGCGGACATGATGTGCGCGACGTCGCGCATGATCGTCAAGCGCAAGGGCGATGCGACGCCGGTCGTGATGCCCTGCACGCTCCTGCCTTACGACCGGGCCTTCGAACTCGGCGCGACCTTGGCGGGCGCGGCGAAGACCGTCGCGCTCAACCATCCGCATTGCGCCAAGTTCTGCGTGCTCGGCGGCGCGTCCTGCAGCCGCGCGGGCTGAGGTCGTGATGACGACGGTTCGCGATCTGGGCCGACTCGACGGGCCGGTCCTGGTCTGCGGCGGCACCTACGGCAATCTCGAAGCGACGCGGGCGCTGCTCGCCGAGGCGACGCGCCTCGGCGTTCCGCCCGCGCGCATCGTCCACACCGGCGACGTCGTCGCGTATTGCGCCGACCCGCAAGCGACGGTCGATCTGGTCCGCGCGGCCGGCATGGCCGTGGTCATGGGCAATTGCGAGGAATCCTTGGGCGCCGGCGCCGAGGATTGCGGCTGCGGCTTCGCCGAGGGCAGCCGCTGCGACGTCAACGCAGCGCGCTGGTTCGACTATTGCGCGCGTCGGCTCGACGCGGACGCCAAGCGCTGGATGGCGGCACTGCCGCGCCGGATCGATTTTTCGCTCGGCGGCTTGCGCGTCGCCGCGGTCCATGGCGCGCCGTCGCGCATCAACCGCTTCGTCTTTCCCTCGACCTCGGCGGCCGAGCTCGCAACCGAGGTCGAGGATCTCGACGCCGACGGCGTCGTCTCCGGCCATTCCGGCATCCCTTTCGCGCGAAGGATCGGCGCCCGCTTCTGGATCAACGCCGGCGCCGTCGGCATGCCGGCGAACGACGGCACGGCGCGCGTTTGGTTCGCCTTGCTCGCGCCGACCGAGGCCGGCCTGAGAGCCGAGCTTCGCCCGCTCGCCTACGATTGCGGGGCAGCCGCAGCCAAGATGCGCGCGGCCGGCCTGCCCGCGGGTTACGCCGACGCGCTCGCGAGCGGGCTCTGGGATTCCTGCGAGATCCTGCCCAAAACCGAAATGCTGCAACGCGGCATTCGACTTGAACCCAAGGTCTTGGACCTCGCGATTCTGCGTAGCGCCGCTTGATCCCCGGGGGCCGGCGGTCCACAATCCGGCGCTTTCAAAATCGGAGTCAATGCTTTGCGCGTTCTGACACAAGTCGCGGTCTTGGTCGTCGTCGGCGCCGCCGCCGTCGGCGGGTGGTATTGGTGGCAGGGCTCGAAGACCGCACCGCAAGCGACCCAGCAAGGCGCCGGCGGCCAGGCGCTGCCCGTCATGGTCGCGCCGCCCCGCGTCGCCCAACTCGCCGAAAGCATCGAATCGGTCGGGACCGCGCGGTCGAACGAATCCGTGACCGTCACGGCCAAGCAGACCGGCATCGTCGCCAAGATCGCCTTCGAGGAAGGCCAGAAGGCGCGCGCAGGCCAGGTCCTGATCGAGCTCGATGCCAAGGAGCGCAAGGCCGAACTCGACCAGGCGATCGCGGAATTGGAGCAAGCCAAGGCGGCGCGGGACGAAGCGCGCCAAGCCTTCGAGCGCGGCAAGCAGCTCCGCGGTTCGGGCTCGGTCACCGAGGCGCGCTTCGAGGCGCTCGAATCGGCGGCGCGCTCCTCCGTTTCGCGGGTGATATCCGCCGAGGCGCGCATCCACGGCGCGACCGCGCGGCTCGAAGATACCCGCATCACCGCACCCTTCGAGGGTCGGCTCGGCCTTCGCCAGGTCTCGCCGGGCGCGCTCGTTCAACCGGGCGCGGCGATCACGACGCTCGACGACGTCTCGCGGATCAAGCTCGAATTCTCGGTTCCCGAGAACGTGCTGGGCAAGCTCAAGGTCGGGCTCGACGTCACCGCGCGCGCCCAGGCCTACGGCCCGCGCATCTTCTCCGGCAAGATCACGGCGATTGACACCCGGGTCGATCCGGTGACGCGCGCGATCCGCGTGAACGCCATGTTCGATAACGCCGACGACGCGCTGAAGCCCGGGCTCTTTCTCAATGTCGTGCTCGCGCTCGCCATGCGCGACGGCGCGCTGATCGTGCCCGAGGAAGCGATCGTGCCCGAGGGCCTCAAGGCCTCGATCTTCGTGGTCAAGGACGGTCGTGCCGAGCGGCGCGACGTCAAGATCGGCGAGCGCCTGCCGGGCGAAGTCGAGATCCTCGAAGGCGTCGGCGTGGGCGAACCGGTGATCGTTCGCGGCGTCCAGAAGGTCCGCCACAACCAGCCGGTCGCGGCGCGCCCGCTCGGCGCCCAGAGCTAGGCTCGCGAGGAACGCGCCCATGGTCCTCTCCGACGTCTCGATCCGCCGTCCGGTCTTCGCGACCGTCATCAGCCTGATGCTGCTGGTGCTCGGCATCGCCGCCGGCACCAAGCTGCCGGTCCGCGAGTATCCGGCGATCGATCCGCCGATCGTCACGGTGACCACGGTCTACAAGGGCGCGTCCGCTCCGGTGGTCGAGACCCAGGTCACCGAGCTGATCGAGAGCGCGATCGCCGGCATCGAGGGTATCAAGGCCATCACCTCGACCAGCCGCGACGAGCGCTCGCAGGTCTCGATCGAGTTCAAGCTCTCGCGCGACATCGAATCGGCGGCGAACGACACGCGCGACAAGGTCAGCCGCGCGCTCAATCGCCTGCCGACGGGCACCGAGACGCCGGTCATCGCCAAGGTCGACGGCGACGCGCGCCCGATCCTCTGGTTCACCTTCCGCTCCGAGCGCTTCTCGCGCCTCGAGCTCACCGACATCGCCCGGCGCCAGACCATCGACCGCCTGTCGATCGTGCCGGGCGTCGCCTCGGCGATCATGTCGGGAGATCGGCGCTATTCGATGCGCGTCTGGATCGACCGCCAGGCGCTGGCGGCGCGCGGCCTCACCGTCGAGGACGTCGAGAGCGCGATCAAGCGCGAGAACGTCGAGCTGCCGGGCGGACGGGTCGAGAGCAGTTCGCGCGAGTTCACCGTGCGGACCGATTCGCGCCTCAGGACGCCCGAGCAATTCGCCGCGATCACGGTGCGCAATCTCGGCGGCTATCAGGTCCGCCTCGGCGAGGTCGCGCGCGTCGCGCTCGGCCCCGAGGAAGACCGGAGCGAGATGCGGATCAACGACAAGCCGGCGGTCGGCGTCGGTCTCCTGCGCCAGTCGACTGCCAACACGCTCGACGTCGCCAACGGCGCCAAGGCCGAGATGGAGAAGATCAAGCAGTCGCTGCCCGAGGGCATCGAAGTGCTGGTCGCCTACGACGAGTCGGTCTTCATTCGCGAGTCGATCGAGGGCGTGCTCCGCACCCTGGCCGAGGGCATGGCCCTCGTCATCGGCGTGATCTTCATCTTCCTGCGCTCGTTCCGCGCGACGCTCATTCCCTCGGTCACCATTCCGGTTTCGATCGTCGCTTCGCTCACCGTGCTCGCCGCGCTCGGCTTCTCGATCAACGTGCTGACGTTGCTCGCGCTCGTGCTCGCCATCGGCATCGTGGTCGACGACGCGATCGTCGTGCTCGAGAACATCCACAAGCGGATCGAGGAAGGCGAGCCGCCGCTGCTCGCGGCCCAGCGCGGCGCGCGCCAGATCGCCTTCGCCGTGATCGCCACGACCCTCGTCCTGATCTCTGTCTTCGTGCCGATCTCGTTCATGGAGGGCAACACCGGCCGGCTCTTCACCGAATTCGGCATCGCGCTCGCGGCCGCGGTCGCTT
>Ga0233425_10011821_pt1 | contig 10060 bp, 5 predicted proteins | sample Watercolumn_Towu_2_FD_181712 | JGI IMG/M metagenome (GOLD analysis project Ga0233425, IMG submission 181712) | Freshwater microbial communities from Lake Towuti, South Sulawesi, Indonesia - Watercolumn_Towuti2014_140_MG | ecosystem: Environmental > Aquatic > Freshwater > Lake | place: Indonesia... | reverse complement strand
GGCCATTTGCGGCTCCCGGCAATCGTAGCATCATCGGCGCCCGCCCTCGCGCGAAAGGCCACGACGATGGACACCCAGGAGATGATCGAGCTCTGCAAGCGGCACACCCTGTACACGTGGGCGGCCACCGACGCGGTCAACCCGCTGCCGATCGCGCGGGCCGAAGGGGTGTACCTCTACACGCCGGAGGGCAAGCGCATCCTCGACTTCAACAGCCAGCTGATGAGCGTGCTGATCGGCCACAGCCACCCGAAGGTGGTCGCGGCGATGAAGAAGGCGGCCGACGGCCTGATCTACGTCTACCCGCAGACCGCCACCGAGGTCCGCGCGCGTTACAGCAAGCGCCTGGCCGAGCTCACGCCCGGTAACATCAACACTTTCTACTACACGCTGGGCGGAGCCGAAGCGAATGAGAACGCCATCCGCGCTGCCAAGCAGTTCACCGGTCGCCAGAAGATCGTGACCCGCTACCGCGCGTACCACGGTGGCACCAACGCCACGATGCAGCTCACGGGTGATCCTCGCCGCTGGGCCAACGAGCCCGGCATGCCCGGCGTGGTGCGCGTGATGGACCCGCACCCCTACGACTACAGCTTCGGCAAGGCGGAGGAGGAGATCACCGCGAACAACCTCCGGTACGTGGAGGAGGTCCTCATGTACGAGGGGCCGCACACCATCGCGGCCATGATCCTGGAGACGGTCACCGGGACGAACGGTCTCTTGGTGCCGCCGAAGGGCTACATGCAGGGCTTACGCGCGCTCTTGAAGAAGCACGGCATCCTGATGATCTGCGACGAGGTCATGGCCGGCATGGGGCGAACCGGCAAGCTCTACGCCTTCGAGCACTTCGACATCGTCCCGGACATGGTGACGATGGCCAAGGGCCTCACCAGCTCGTACGTGCCTCTGGGCGCGGTGGGCTTCTCCGACGAGATCCGCGACTACTTCCACAAGAACGTGTTCTGGGGCGGTCTCACCTACAACTCGCATCCGTTCTGCCTCGAGGTGGCCGAGGCGGTGCTCGACGTCATGATCGGCGAGGGCCTGGTCGAGAACGCCGCACGCATGGAGAAGGTGGTGCGCCGCGAGATGGATCGGCTGACCGCCAAGCACCCGAGCCTGAAAGAGGGTCGCGTGATCGGCCTGTTCGGCATGATGGACGTGCAGAAGAACGCGAAGGGCGAGCTGATCGCGCCCTACAACGGCAGCCACCCGGCGATGACCAAGCTCGCCAAGTTCTTCGAGCAGGAGGGCCTCTTCACCTTCGTGCGCTGGTCGAGCTTCACCTGCAACCCGCCGCTGACCATCAGCGAAGAGCAGCTGATGGAAGGCTTCGCCATCGTGGACCGCGGCCTCGAGATCACCGACGAGGTCTTCGAGGGCTAGGGCCGCTCGCTGCAGGTCGCCGCTCGGCCTGGTGGACCGGACGCAGCAGGCGGCTCGCAGCCCTTCCCTAGCCCGAGACGGGAACGTTCAGTCCGCCGGCGTGCTCCAGGGCTGCTCCGCCAGGAGCGCGTCCGCCGCCACGCGCAGCGGCGTCGACAGCTCGCCGCGCGCTGCGCTCCTGAACGCCTGCGCGAAGACCAGCGCCGAGTCGAAGCGGCGCTCGCGGTCCTTCGCCAGCGCGAGCGCGAGCACGCGGTCCACGTCCGGAGGAACCTGGGTCGAGAGCGAGGGTTGAGGCGGCTGGACGTGCACGACCTTGTAGAGCGTCGCGCTCGGATCACCTGCGGCGAAGGCCGGCTGCCCGGTGAGCGCGCGGAACGCGATGGCACCGAGCGCGAACACGTCGGCGCGGTGATCGACGCTCTCGCCGCGCGCCTGCTCGGGCGACATGTAGCTCGGCGTGCCGACCACCTGACCGCGCGTCAGCTCGCTGCCCTCCCCGAGGATGGACGCCACGCCAAAGTCCAGGATCTTCCAGGTCGGCCTGCCCGCCTCGTCGGTCGAGCGAAACACGTTGTTGGGCTTGAGGTCGCGGTGGACGATGCCCGCCTCGCGAGCGACCTCCAGGCCGCGGCCGAGGTGGGTCAGGAGCTCTTCGGTCGAGGCCGAGTCGAGCTTGCGCTCCTCGCGCAGGATCGCAGCCAAGTCGCGACCGACCAGCAGCTCGGTGATCAGATAAGGCGTGCCGTCCTGGGCGCGATCGGCGAGCACCACGCGCACGACGTGCGGTGACCCGAGCGCGGCGGCCGCGCTGGCCTCGCGCAGGAAGCGCGCCACCTGGTCCGCCTCGCTGGCGTAGAAGGAGTGGAGCACCTTCACCGCCGCTTGAGCCCCGGACTCGCCGTGGCGCGCGGAGTACACGTCGGCCATGCCTCCGCGCCCGACCACCTCACCGAGCAAGTAGCCCGAGAGCCGCTCGCCGCTCCAGCGCCCGAGCTTCGGTCCGCTCAAGGCGCGCTGGAGCTCGGCCCGCGCCTCGGTGAGCAGCGCGTCGCCCTGCTGCACCTTCTGCCGCGCGAGCTCCAGCCGGTCCATCGCGGTGCGCGTCGCGCGGCGGTTGCGCCGCGCCATCACGTAGGTGCCGAAGAAGGTCGCCTCGAGCATGACCGTGAAGCCGACGATGGCCCGCGGGTTCTCCTTGGAGAGCGCGATGACCGAGTCGGTGAGCGGCAGCGCGCCGGCCAAGCTCAGGATGGCCAAGAGCAGGTAGCCCAGCGCAGCGGCGCCGTAGGCCACCCGCGCGATGAACGACGAGTCATCCATCGCGTGGTAGAAGATGACGACCGGGAGGAGCGCGGTGACCGGCGACAGCAGCCCGAGCTGCACCACTGCGGCGAGCGTGGCCGCGATGGCCAGCAGCACGAGCACCGCCAGCCACCAAGGGTCGAGGCCGCGGTCTTTGGGCGTCGCGAGGAGCACGACGGCGGTGACCGCACCGTTCAGCGCGATGGTGAAGGTGAGGAGCCAGTGCTTCACGTCCTGGTTCACCGTGAGCTGGAGCGCCACCACCGCCACCACGCTCAGCCACAGGTTGACGTGCAAGCCCGAGCGGTCGCGCGCCTTGCGCTCCTCGCGGAGCTGACGCCAGAGCAGCGATCGCTTCTTGTCGTCCGCCACCTCGGGGCAGTCTATCAGGACCGCCCTCTGCCGTTCACTTCGGCACGTAGATGGTGTCGCAGCCGAACTGCACGTCGATCTGACCGTTGGGGTCGGACTGGATGCTCTGACACGTCGACGGACAGACCAGCACCTTGCTCGGGTTCTGGTCGTTGTCGTAGTACCAGCCGCCTTGCGGCCCGCACTCGGCCGCCGAGCCCACCTTGCCGATGGGTGCGCCCCCGCCGCCGCCCGGCGTGAAGATCACGTTGACCTTGCCGGGGTTGAAGTTCTGCCCGGCGGGTGGCGGCGGGATGCCCCAGGCACAGTCGAGCTTGGCCGCGCCGACCACGCCCTGCGCGAGCTGGTTGAACACGGGGTCGAAGTTCTGGAGGCACATGTCGCTCGACACGCCCCCGGTCTGCTGGACGAGCTCCTTGTACACGCTGCCCGGCTTCGCAGCGCTCGGGCAGTTCGTGTAGCAGTAGATGCCGTACATCTTCCACTGCGAGGGCTTGATCATCGCCGGGTCGAGCGCGTTCAGCTCGGTGGTGAACTGCGCCGCGGGCTTCGACGAGTTGTCGTCGGTGACCACAGTGAAGATCTTCACCGACTCCGGGCGCAGCATGTTCTTGTAGTTCGGGTACTGCTCCAGGTACTTGATCAGCGCGTCCGTGCTGTTCACCGTCTCGTAGACGTGGGCGTACTTCGGGAAGTTCGTGTCGCCCGGGCACTGGCCCGAGCCGAGCGGCTTGTCGATGCACACGCCGTCTTCGGGCACGATGCCGGGGAAGGGCGAGGGCGCCCACTGCTCCGCGATGACGACGATGCGCACGTCGACGCCGGCGGTGGCGATGAGCTGCGAGAACTTGTTCATGTTGGCCTTCACGGCCGCCGTCTCTTCGGTCATCGAGCACGAGGTGTCGATGGCCCAGATCACGTCGACGGGCAGCGTGCCGGACGCCTTCTGAGACACGCCCGCGCACGAGTTGCCCACGCCGCCGCCGCCGCCCTGACCGCCGCCGCCGACGTTCACGCCGCCGCCGCTGCCGCCGACGTTCACGCCCGCGCCGCTGCCGCCGACGTTCACACCGCCACCGCCACCGCTACCGCCACCGCCCGCGCCGATCGGGTCGTCGTTGCTCGACGCGGAGCACGCGCAGAGACACAACACCGCCGCCACCAGCGCCCAACGCAGGTCCCGCATGGGCGAAGTGTGCCGTCGATCGGGCGGTCCGGCCAACCCCCCCGAAGCGGCCGCCTCAATTGATGCGCGACGTCAAAGCTCGGCGACGCCGGAGAAACGCGGCCAAAACCAGCCCCAAGCCCGCGAGCGCGAGGCCCGGGCTCGACACGCCCGCGGTGCGGCAGCCGCAGCCGCCGTTGTCGCCGGAGCCCGAGCTGCTCGACCCCTTCCCGCCCGTGCTGCTCCCGCCGGTGCCGCTGCCGCCGCTGCCGCCGCTCGACGAAGCACCGGTGCCGCCCAATCCCGCGTCGCTACCCGCGCTGCCGCCCGTCGCGCCGCCGCCGCTGCCTCCCGCGCCGCCGGTGCCCGCGTCCGGCGGCGGATCCGGCTGTACGTCGTTCGTGTACGCGCCGCTCGCGTCGAGCGCGACCAGCGTGCCGTCGTCGAGCGCGCACAGGAGCTCGAGCTTGTCGTCCTTGTCCAAGTCCGCAGCGAGCGTGTGCACGACCGGTGCGCCGAGCGAGAGCGACCAGGCCAGCGTTCCGTCCGCGCCGTTCAGCGCGTAGAGGTAGCCGTCGTCGGAGCCGAGCACGATCTCGTCGTCGCCGTCGCCGTCGAGATCGACCGCGATGGGCGAGTACACGGCGGCGCGCTTGGCCGGCGGCGAAGCCTTCGGGTGCACCGCGCCTGCCGCCAGGTACACGAACCAGACCTCGGTCATGCTCGCGCCGTTGATGCGCGCCACTCCACCCAGGGCGTTGCCCGCCATGCCCGACCAGACCAGATCCTCGGCGCCTGCGACGCCGGGGCGGCGCATCAGCGCCGAAGTGTTCGCGTCCGAGCCCGCGACCGAGCCCGTGGGCGGCGTGTAGCTCGCCTCCACCACCCCGGAAAGAGAGCGGCGCTCCAGCGCGCCGAACGCGTTCTGCGACGCCGTGCGCACCAGATCGATCTCCGCGTCGCCGTCGAGCTGCCCGGCCATGGCTTGGCCGTTGGGGCCGTTGGCGGTGCGGAAGAGCTGCACGAAGCCCTGGGCGGGCGTGCCCGTGCCGGCCTTCGACACGTCGATGCCCACGAACCACTGGCCGTGGAGCGCCGAGACGACGTCGAGCTTGCCGTCGTTGTTGACGTCCACCGCAGCGTGGCCCTGCAGGTAGACCCCGCTCGGCGGGAACAGGTCGCCGACCGCGCGCGTGACCATGTTGCTGCCGTCCAAGCCCTTCTTGATCACGAGCTGCTGCTCGCTCTTCGCGTCGAGCTCGGTCAGGAAGAAGTCGCGCGTGCCGTCACCGTCCAGATCGTCGAGCAGCTCGAAGTTGTCGAAGCCCGCCACCGTGCGCCCGGCACCGATGTCCTTCTTCCAGGCCTCGGTGCCGTTCGACTCCAGGGCCACGAGCGCGGTCTCCTCGTAGCTCGCCGTCGAGTGCCCGCGCACCACGAGCCGCGCGCCGCCGCCGGGCTTGGGTAGGACGAGCCCCGGCGCGTTCACGTAGCCGCGTGACTCGGGCTGCGCCGCGTCCGCCATCTTCCACGCGGTGACGGGCACACCTTTCGTGTCGAGCAGCGTGCCGTCGATGGCGACCAACGCGTCGCTGGAGTCGACGGCGAAGATGCGGTTGTTCGTGCCGTCCAGGCTCGCCACGCTGACCAGCTTCGAGTGGTTGCCGGCGCGGAGCTCGTGCTTCTGCAAGAGCTGGTTGTCGAGCACGCGCAGGCCGCCGTCGGTGAGCATCACCAGGGACTGCGCCGGCGCCGCGCTCGCGCTGATGTTCTGGTCGAGCAGGTGCACCGCGCCGGTGATGCCATCTGGGAACGCGTACTTGAACAGGATGAGGCCGTCGGAGCCGTGCACGGCCAGGAGCGCGCCCGGGCGCGCGTCGGTGATGGACGAAGCCGCAGCCTTCTGGAACACGTAGGCCTCGGCCGCCGCGTCGCTCGCGCCGTTGACGTTCTGACGCGCCAGGACCTGCCCCGCGCCGCCGGTGACCAGGGCGTAGCGCCGCGCGCTCACCGTCGCCGCGCGCGCGCCGTCCAGGGCCCAACCCTTGTCGGTGAGCGCGGAGCCCGTGAAGGTGTAGCCCCTGAGCTTGCTGAAGAACGGCTTCGGGAAGCTGCCCACACCGTTCGCCTCCCGCAGCAGCACGTCCGGCTTGCCGTCCCCGTCCACGTCGGCCACGCCCTCGAGCACCTCGCCGGTCTTGCTGGCGAGCGTCGCCCCGGTCGAGGCGTTCTTCACCAGCGTGGTCCAGGTCTTCGAGGGCGCGTCCCAGACCGAGTAGACGATCTCCAGGGCGCCCGCGCCATCCAGGTTGGCGACGGCGTCGCCGAGGTAGCGCACTTGCTTGACCTCGACGTCGTTACCGGGGCCCGCGGTGACGTCCGTGACGTATTGGTCCTTCCAGCGCAGCGCGGGGGTCAGCGTCGTGCCCGTGCCGTTGCACGACACCACGAACACGCCGGCGTCCTCGCTGTAGTAGTAGCTGTAGTCGTAGAGCACGACCTCGGCGCGGCTGTCGCCGTCCACGTCCAGGCTGGAGAACGCCGGGAAGTAAGTCGGGTACACCGTGCCCGTGACCAGGCTCGACTGATCGCAGCGCACCGCGCCGGTCGCGGCGTCGTAGGCCACGAAGCCGCGGTCGTGCCCGCGGATCAGCTCGGGCTTGCCGTCGCCGTCCAGATCGCCCGCGGCCATGTCCACCGACCAGGGCGAGGTCGAGCTCTGCCAGAGCTGCGTGCCGACCGGCGTGGTGAACGAGTAGCCGATCAGCGTGCCGAGCTGCTCGGCCAGGAACAGGCGCTGACCCCCGCTGCCGTTCGGGACCAGCAGCGCGTCGATGGCGATGGTGCCGGTGGCCTTGTACCAGAGCGTCGCGCCGGTCTGTGCGTTCAGCACGTACAGGCCCAGCGGGCTCGCGCCGGTCGCCACCACCTCCAGTGGTCCCTGACCGTCCAGGTTGGCGACGGCGATCACCCGGCGCGCGCCGATGTTCTCGCTCTTCCAGATCGTGGAGTCGTTCGCCTTCCGTGCGACCACGGAGCCCGCGGACACCATCACCACGTCCTTCGTGCCGTCGCCGTCGACGTCCGCGGTCGTGACCTGGCTCTCCACCAGCGCCCCGCCCACCGGGCGCTTCCAGGCCACGCTCGGCGTGGCGCTGATGGCACCGACTCCGGCGGACCGCGCGCTGCGCTTGGCGTCGTGAGCCATCGCCGGCCAGGCGTCGCCGCCCGTGGCGCGGGCCGAGCCACTGAGCTGAGTGACAACGAGGAGCAGTGGGCCCGCGATGGTCCGTCGCATGATGCGGCGATGATAGCTCGGTTTCAGCGCCTCGCCTTGGGTCTGAGACCGAGCTCGCCGAGCAGCTCTTCGAGCCCACATAGGGTCAGGCCCGCTCCGATCTCGCGATGCTGCGACACGGCACTCGCCACGTAGCCACGGTCGAGCTTCAGGTCCCTCATGCAGGACTCGAGCCCACGCGTGTTGGGAATGCTGCTCCCGAGCTTGATCTCGATGGGTATGAGCTCCCCTCTGAGGAGGAGCAGGAGGTCGACCTCCGCGCCGGCGTGGGTTCGATAGAAGTAGGCCTGGGCCTGGGGATCCGCCAGTTGGGCGTGAAGCACGATCTGCTCGATGCAGAACGTCTCGAAGCTGGCGCCAGCCTTGGGGTGGGCGAGCAGCGCCTTCTTCTTGAAGGGCAGGCGCAAGAGCGAGTGGAGCAGCCCGGTGTCGCGGAGGTAGACCTTCGGGCTCTTCACGAGGCGCTTCCCGACGTTCGCGAAGTAGGGGCGCAGGCGCCGCACCAGGAAGAGCCCTTCGAGGACGTCGAGCACGTGGTCCACCGCGTGATAGCTCACGCCGAGGGACCCACCGAGCTCGCTCAGGTTGCAAATGCCGCCCTGGAGGTGTCCGATCATGGTGAGGAGCGTCCGCATCCGCTCGGCCGGAATGCGAAATCCGAGCTGCGGCACGTCTTGCTCCAGTGAAGTCTTGAGGTAGGCCGGGTACCAGTCCTCGGGCTTGGCGCGCGGGCGGCTCCAGTGCACGCGTGGGAAGCCGCCGCGGACCCAGATGTCCTCTGCCCGCGCTTCGAACACCGAAATCTCGCCGAGCTCGAGCACTCCCACCCTCCCGGTCAGGGACTCGGACACGCGGCGCCCGATCTCAGGCGAAGCGGAGCCGAGCAAGACGTACCTCGAGCTCGGTTGCCGATCGACCAGGCTGCGCAGGATCGGGAACAGCTCCGGCATGCGCTGCGCTTCGTCGAGCACCACTCGCCGGCTCTGGGTCAGTGCGAACACCGGGTCGCGGCGCAGACGCGCGACGTCGTCGGGATGCTCCAGATCCAGGTGCTCGTAGCCGGGGAGCGCCCACCTCGCGAGCGTGGACTTGCCGATCTGCCTAGGTCCGACCACCATCACCACGGGGAACTGACGCAACAGCGCGAGCAGCCGCGGCTTGGCGATGCGGGCGTGGGGCACATGTGAAAATTAGCGTCCTATGATCTAATTTTCAAGGCTCAATCCGCGTAGAACGCTCTGAGCCCCCTGAGGACCCAGTCCGTGGCGTGCGTGTTCGCGCCCAGCCGCACCGGCTTCGAAGAGTCCGGCTGGTACGGAAAGGCGGAGTAGTCGACGTCGTAGTGCTCGCGCACGACGCCGCGCTCCGTCACCGTGGTCGTGACCTTCTTCGGAGCCGGCGAGCCCGCCTGGTCGACCCCGACGCCGACGCGCAAGAGGTACTCCGTGCCTCGCATGCCCCAGTCGATCTGGCGTTCGCCGAGCTGGGCGAAGGCTCCTGCCTGGAACCCCATGGTCTTCATCACGCCACCTGGACCCGTGGTCGGCAGGTCCACGTTCGTGCTCCAGGTGCTCGGGGGCGCGAAGTCCGAGTCGGCGCCGGCGACGTTCAGGTTCAGCGCGAACGAGTTCATGTTGGTGCCAAAGGGGTCGACCGCAGCGATGGTGAACAGCGCTTCGATCACGTAGGGCCGCGCCGCGTCGACGCCGACACCTCGACGCACGACGTGCTGGTTCGCGCCGTCGCCCTTGTCGTGCATGCTGAGCGAGCCGGGCGCGACCTCGAAAGCAAAGCCGGTCGGGTGGGCGTGGGCGGCCCACACGCCGTTGGGGTGGGCGCCGTCGAACTCCTCCAAGATGCTCTTCGGGTGCTCGCGGCCCCCCGCCCAGTCGATGCCGCCGGATACGTGCGCCAGGAACGCGGGCTCGCTCCAGCTCTCGAGGGTGTGACCGAGCGCGGTGTAGAACGCCCGCCCCCCGCCGAAGCCGTGATACCAGGCGACGGGGTGGTCCCCCATCGGGGCGCCGCCGGGGTCGTAGCTCCCCTCGTCGAGCGACAGCACGACCTGCACGTTCGCGCGCGGGTTGGACTTGAACGCGTACCACTCGTCGCTGCGAGCCCACTCGCTCGGCAACCCGTCCGTCGCGAGATGCCGCTGTCGCTCGACGCGCAGCTTCGCGCTCTGGATCGACGGGTGCTGGAGGAACCAGGCCCCGACGAGCTCCCCGTACCAGGGCCAGTCGTACTCCGTGTCGCTCGCCGCGTGGACGCCGACCCAGCCGCGCCCGCCGGCCAGCCAGCTCTGGAACGCGCTCTCTTGCGACGCATCGAGCACGTCGCCGGACGTGTTCAGGAAGACGACGACGTCCGTCGTCGGCAGGCTGGACACCAGCTCCGCTGCATCTTCGGTCGCGGTGATCTGCCAGCCGCGCTCGACGCCCTGCTTGGACAGCGCCGCTATGCTCGCCGGAATGGAGTCGTGGCGAAACCCGGCGGTCTTGGAGAACAACATCACCCGCAACGCCGGCGCGGCG
>Ga0233425_10011820_pt1 | contig 10060 bp, 9 predicted proteins | sample Watercolumn_Towu_2_FD_181712 | JGI IMG/M metagenome (GOLD analysis project Ga0233425, IMG submission 181712) | Freshwater microbial communities from Lake Towuti, South Sulawesi, Indonesia - Watercolumn_Towuti2014_140_MG | ecosystem: Environmental > Aquatic > Freshwater > Lake | place: Indonesia... | reverse complement strand
CTGAAGGTAAAAAGGGGGGACAATTCTACACTCCTGCCTGTGTTGTGAGACTTCTTGTTGAAATGCTTGAACCATATAAAGGACGCATATTCGACCCCTGCTGCGGCTCGGGCGGAATGTTTGTCCATAGTGAAAAGTTTGTACTGGCTCATCAGGGTAAAATCGATGATATTCATATTTACGGACAGGAAAGCAACCAGACAACCTGGCGTCTTTGTAAAATGAATCTCGCTTTAAGGCATATGGAAAGCTCGCAGGTGGTTTGGAATAACGAGGGGTCTTTTCTGCGAGACGCTCATCCGGATTTAAGAGCAGATTTCATACTTGCGAATCCTCCGTTTAATGACAGCGACTGGAGCGGTGAACTACTTGTAAAAGACGGAAGATGGAAATTTGGAGTGCCACCTGCGGGGAATGCAAACTATGCCTGGATACAGCATTTCTTATATCATTTATCACCCACAGGAAAAGCCGGATTTGTTCTGTCAAACGGTTCTCTGACAACTAATACATCAGGCGAGGGAGAGATTAGAAAAAACCTTATAGAAAATGATTTAATAGATTGCATAGTAAATCTACCTGCGAAATTATTTCTGAATACCGGAATACCTGCCTGTTTGTGGTTTCTCTCACGAAATAAAACCGACGGCGGATTCAGGGATAGAAAAGGAGAAATACTATTTATCGATGCACGTAATCTCGGGTATATGATAAACAGGCGTAACCGTGATTTAGCAAAAGAAGACATCGAGCAGATAGCAAACACATATCACAACTGGAGAAACAAAAAAGGTGATTACAAAGACATTCCGGGATTTTGCAAAAGTACAACAATATCAGAAGTAAGTAAATTAAATTATGTTCTCACTCCCGGTCGCTATGTAGGTTTACCTGATGATGAAGACGATTTTAATTTTGAAGAACGATTCGCATCGTTAAAATCAGAACTTGAAAGGCAAATTGCTGAGGAAGCAGAAATAAATATTAAAATATTTTCTAATTTATCTAAAATTATTTTACCTGATAATAATAAAATATGAAAAAAACATCCTCTGTTTCATTACCTATTGAACAAATGATATATATCATCAGAGGTCAGAGAGTTATGCTGGATAGTGATTTAGCTTTTATTTATGGCGTACAAACGAAAAGATTAAATGAACAAGTCAGAAGGAATATCAGTAGATTCCCCATTGAATTTATGTTCCAGTTGACCAAAAAAGAATGGGAATTTATAAAGTCACAAAATTCATCTTTAAACTTGAAGTCGCAAAATGCGACCTCAACCAAATCTAACTTGAAGTCGCAAAATGCTACTTCAAGCTGGGGAGGTAGAAGAACATTACCGTATGCATTTACTGAACACGGTGCAGTAATGCTCGCAAGTGTTTTAAATAGCCCTCAAGCAATAGCAGCGAGTATTCAGGTGGTAAAAGTATTCATAAGATTAAGAGAAATATTATTGACACATAAGCAATTAGCGAAGAAACTCGAAGAATTAGAAAGAAAATATGACAGTCAGTTTTGTGAAGTATTTGCTGTATTGCGAGAAATAATGACTCCATATAATTCTGAGAAAGAAAAGTTAATGTTAAAAAAAGGTATTAAAGAATAATGGAAAACATTCCACATACAAAAAAGGATTTGGAAAGGCTCATCAACGATAAAATTGAAGAAAGTTTTAATCTTGAATATAAAGGAGTTGAAGCAATACAGAATACGGATGGTAAAAAGAAAGAAATAGTAAAAGATGTAAGCAGTTTCGCAAATTCTGCGGGAGGTGTTATTATATATGGTATTAAGGAATTTGATGAACCTGATAAAAGACATCTTCCTGAGAAAATTACACCTGTTAACAGAACACAATACACTAAAGAATGGTTGGAACAAATAATAAATAGTAATATCAGTCCCAAAATTGAAGGATTAAAAATTTATCCAGTAACTTTAGATAATAATAATGAAGTTGCATATGTAATAGAAATCCCTCAAAGTACAACAGCTCATCAAAATACAAAGGACCAACGTTATTACCGCAGGTATAATTTTGAAGCAACACCGATGCTTGATTACGAAATCAGAGATATTATGAATAGAGCAAAACATCCATTAATAGAAATTGGATTTGAAATACAGAAACGAATTTTTAAAGTAAAAGAAAATTCATTCCTTCAAACATTACACAAAAAAACGGATATATTTGGTATGATTCAGAAAGATAGTTCATCAATTCCAGAATATAAAACTGAGTTTGCCTTAAAATTTTTTCCTATAAATAAAGGAAACATTTATGCTTTATACATAAATTATTATATACGGATACCTGAAAAAATATTGTTAAGTAAAGAACAAGGTAGTTTGAACAGAATAGATAATGATATTGTAGAATATTACGGGGAAAATACTTTTCGAGATGTCGTAGATGTCCAAGGAGATTCAATGACAGGTTATTATAAAAAATACGGACCTTCAAGATTTGACCCTGTACTACCAGGATTAAAAGGGCGTTCTGAAAAGTTGAAATTAATTGAAGAAATTATTCTTGATGATAGAGAGATCACATGGACAGTATATGCTGATAATGCGACACCCAAAAGTGGCAGCATACAATTAAAAGACATTCCTTTTATAGAAAAAGATGAAACTAATGAGTGAATGGGAAAAAATAGTAGTTGGACAATATGCTGATGTATTAAGCGGATTTGCATTCAAATCTGACGATTTTAGTAATATAGGTACACCTATAATAAAAATAAAAAATGTAGCGTCCGGCAAATTAGAGATGAATGAGGTCCAATATTATCCTTTAGAAATCAATAATAAAATAAAAAAATATTTATTAAAGAAGAAAGATATTTTAATAGCTATGACTGGATCACATGTTACACAACCTTCATCAATGGTAGGAAAAGTTTGTAGATATGAATTGGATAAATATTCATTATTGAATCAAAGAGTAGGAAAAATCTATAGCACAAACATTTATAAACTTAACGAGGACTTTCTTTTTTACTTCTTTAAACAAAATGAAATAACTATAGAGTTGGCAACATCAGCTGGAGGCAGTGCGAATCAAGCGAATATATCCCCATCTCAAATTAAAAGTCTTTATTTTTTACTTCCCTCTCTGGAAGAACAAAATGTTATCGCATCAATCCTTAGCAGTTTAGATGATAAAATAGATTTACTTCACCGGCAAAATAAAACTTTAGAAGCATTGGCAGAAACACTTTTCAGGCAGTGGTTTGTGGATGAGGCGGAGGAAAGGAGGGAGATTGCATTATTTAGTAATTATGTTCAATTTATAAAAGGGAAAAAACCTAATGATGCTGTTGATATTTTTGTTGAAGGTTTATTCCCTCAAATTTTAATTGAAACTTTTGATACTGGAAAGACATTATATTCAGATCCTAAAAATATGATTATCGCAAATGAATATGATATTTTGATGGTAATGGATGGTGCAAGTTCCGGAAGAATCGAAATAGGATATACTGGTATTGTTGGGTCAACAATTGGATTATTTAAACCAGTCCCTGATTTTGATTTCCCATTATTTCTTTTTTATTTTCTTAAGAATAATGAAAATCATATTAAAGATAATACAACGGGTTCAGCTATTCCTCACGCTGATAAAGAATTAATTCTTAATCTGGTTATGAAATATTCAAATATGGAAAAAGTCAAAGATTTCGAAACAATTACGGAGAGGTTGTTCGTAAAGAAACAATCAAATAAAAAACAAATCCGCACACTCACTCAGCTTCGTGATACATTATTACCAAAACTGATGAGCGGAGAGGTGAGGGTGGGAATGTGAAAAATTAAAACATAATCGGTATGAGAACAGGATTACACAACAATAAATTCAGTGTTCATGCGATAGCGGGAACACACGTTATTACTTTAGCATTCGATGCTAAAAAAGAAGAAACAAAAAAGCTATTAGGATTTGCAATTCACAGAACAAAATTTGATAAAGATGGAAATGATATTAGCCAGGGCGGCGACTGGATGAAAGGATATAAACCTTTTCAGGAAGTTATTCCGAAACCTCAGCCAAAAGTAACTTACCCAACAAACTTACATCCTATACAATCATTTACCTGGGCAGACTATGCAGTTGAGCAGGACAAGATTTATAAGTATAAAGTGATACCTGTATTCGGTAAACCTGAAAAACCTGAATATGGAGATGAACTTGAAATAGATGTTAAACCGGAATTATACGAGGACGAAATGCATGAGATATATTTTAACAGAGGTTCGGCTGCAAGTCAGGCATATGCCATCAAATTTGATAATCTTAAACCTGATGACGAATCTCTAACCGAAAAAGAGAAGCAGGAGAGACTTACCTGGCTATCAAGAGGTCTTTTCGAGGCAATTTGCGAATTTATCAGACAAGCAAAAGATGAAAGATATGGACTTCACGCTGCATTGTATGAACTTGATGAGATTGATGTAATGAGGGAATTTAAAAAGGCTTTGGACAATAAAGTTGATGTGAAGATTGTATATGAAGCAAGAAAAGGATTAAAACAAACTGAGGATAATCAGGAAACACTTAAAGAGGCAGAATTTAATAAAAACGATGGTATAGTGACTTTTCCAAGAAAAAATACAGATAAAATTCCGCACAATAAATTTATTGTTCTGCTAAAAGATGATAAACCACTGATGGTCTGGACAGGAAGCACGAATATTTCGATGGGTGGAATATTCGGACACTCAAATGTAGGACACTGCGTGAAAAACAAGGATATTGCAGAAGAATATGAGACATACTGGCAGATATTATCCACAGATCCGGACAGAGATGAACTCGTATCACAAGTTAATGAAAAATGGCCATATCTAAAAAAAGACGAGGTACCTAATGATAAGATAACACCTATTTTCAGTCCGAGAACAGGAAATAAAATGCTCGAAACGTATGCGGAATTATTTAATTCAGCAAAGAACCTTGCCGTGATTACTTTACCTTTCAACCTTGATGAAAAATTTGCATCAAAGCTTGAGGGGGATTCAGAAGCCATCAGATATGTAATGTTAAATTCAGGGAAAGAAAATATTGATATAGCAAAGAAATATAACCCTGATCCCGATGTAATTGTCGCAGCCGGCTCAAAATTTGAGGATGTTTGGGGACAGTGGTTAAATGAAATTCATACAGGATATAACGGCTCAAACTGCTTATATATCCACACGAAATTCATGCTGATAGACCCGTTAGGACCTGAACCGATGGTGATAACAGGTTCAGCTAATTTCAGTAAACCTTCAACTTCGGGTAATGATGAAAATATGCTGATAATACCCTGCAGTAATGAAGAAGGTAAAACACGGGTTCAGGATATTTACCTTGGAGAGTTTTTCAGATTGTTTGATCATTGGTATTTCCGTTATCTGCACAGCATTGATACAAGCAGTAAAACAGAACAGGCAAAGAAACGCTTTCTTAAGTCAAAACCTGCAGATTGGGTGACAAGATATTTTGATGGGAAGTCTGACCAATATAAAAGAAGAGAAATATTTAAGTGGGGCTGGAAGTAAAAATAAATTTTCATATAATTTAATAATTAAATAAACAAAACTAATGGGAACAATTATTGCTTTACGAGGAATAGGTAATTCCGGAAAGTCAGAAACAATAAGGATTTTACATGAATTAATGTTAAATAACGGCTATCAAGAAATAGATGGGAATTATAATCAAAGAAATGATTTTTATTCTATTTTTTTAATGAATAAAATTAGGATTGGAATTACAAGCTCAGGAGATAATTACGATTTAGTTCATGATAACTTAGAAATATTGATTAACAACGGGTGTGAGATTTGTGTTTGTGCTTGTCGAACATACGATAGAGTTCCTCCCGGAACTAATGCCGCAGTTGAGGGATTCAATAATTATACATACCGTTATATTCAAAAAACATACGATAATAATATAAACACACAAACTCATACAAATGCTATTGATGCCCAAAGATTGCTTACGGAAATTGAAAATTTGTTGTAAATATAATTTTATTAAAAATATATGAAATCCTCTGAAATATTTTTAAAATCGCTTCAAATTAGAGATGAGCTGAAAAAAAATAATGATTTTTCAGATAATCCTATAGATGATTCATTACTGCCTGTTTTACCATTTCGTATTTCAAATAAAATAAAATTAATCATAATTGGGCAAGATCCGACGGTAAAGTTGCCCGAAAGTAGAAAATCTATTGAATATACCTTGAATCTTGATAAAAATGGCTCTTTAAAAAATTATATTTTTCAAATCTGCAATGCTCTTGAAATAGATTTTAAGCATATTTATGCTACAAATATATTCAAGTATTTTTACACAATTCCACCGGAACGAATATTATCTGTTTTAGAGAATCATTTCGAAAAGAATCTTGAATTATTAATAGAAGAATTATCGAATTATCCAAAGGTTCCAATTATTACTTTAGGATTGCCAGTATTACAATTGCTTGTAGATACGAATGCTCAAGTAAATTATTATTGGAATCATAAAGGAATTACCCGTAAATCAGGTGGGGTGTTCAATTATTGCGAAGCAAAAGATAACAAATTAAACAGAGATTTCTTCCCATTTCCGCATCAGCCGAGTTACTCAGGTAAGGTGTTTTACAAAAATACTTTTATAGATTATTTAAATTTTATGAAAAGTAACATTTAAATTATTAATTATATTAAAATATAAATTGAGTGAAAATAAAAACTTATAAGAAATTAAATAAAAAAGAACTTCTGAGAAGATTACTAAGTAACGGATTGTTCCCTGAAAAATTATCAGGTGTATTAAAAAGTAATCAATTTGGAGCTAAAATCATTCAAAATCATTTTTCTAAAAATATAAGTACTGATGACTTTTATTACGCTTTTTATAATCAGTCAAGAGAAAGTAATGGATTTCGAAGATTGGGAATACCAAATCCTTATCCATATTATTTATTATCCGAAATTTTAGTAGATCATTGGTCGGACATTGAGAAAGTAATAGGTAAAATAAATCAATCAAATAGCCGAAGCCAAATCAGACCAAAGGTTAATAACAAAGGGAAAAGATTAGTATCAATGAGTCATTATAATAAAGATGAGGATTTTTTTAATTTAATAATAAATAAGTCGATAGGGAAAAAATATATTGTAAAAACTGATATATCAAATTATTATCCCTCTATTTATACTCATGCAATTGCATGGGCTTTAGTTGGGAGAAAAATCGCTAAAATGAAAAAAGTAAATAAAGGTTTATGGTATAACAAAATCGATTTCCATTGTAGAATGCTTCAGGATAAAGAAACAATTGGAATCCCTATAGGTCCTGATACATCATCAATAATAGGAGAGATTATTTTATCAGCGGTAGACTCTACTCTTACTAAATACGAATATACGAGATTTATAGATGACTACACTGCTTTTGTTGATTCCAAAGATTATGCAGATGAATTTTTGATCGATTTAGCAAATTCATTAAATGAATATAGATTATCATTAAATCACAAGAAGACTTTCATTCAAGAATTACCTGATTTTTTGAATACTCTTTGGGTAAGCGAATTAAAAATTATTATTAATAATTTTTTAAGTAAAAAAGAATATAATAAAAAAGATATAAATAATATTGAAATTTTTTGGGACAAATCTTTAGAAATCCAAAACAGTAATGCTAATTCTTCAGTTCTGAGATATTCTGCAAAAGCATTTTCAAGTAAAATTTTTATAGATGGAGATACTATCGATTATGCAATAAGAAGATTAGGTTATTTATGTGTTTATTATCCATACATAACAGATTGCTGGGTCAAATTAATTTATAGAAGTCGAAATAATATCAGGAAGAATACTAATATAAAAAAAAATATTATATTGATTTCTGAAACTATCATGAGGAAATGCATTCAGCAAAGGAACTCAGATGCTGTGACTTATATTTTATGGCTTTTTAAAAAATTGAAGTATCAATTCAAAGATTATTCTTTTATTATTAATGAAGTTAAGAAATATAAAGATTGTGTCTCACTCACATTATTAAGACATTATGATAAGGAAATGAAAATTAAAACAAGATTCGATCCTATTATTGATGAAATTAAATCTGAGGAATTGGAAAATGAATATTGGTTGTTTATTTATGAATCTTATAAATTAGACAGAAAAAATAAGATTTTTAATAATATTCTGCATAAAGATATTTACGATCATCTTTTAAAATTGGGTGTATCTTTTGTAAACTGAAAATAAACCTAACATTTATACATAGTATGAATTTAAATATCAAATTAATGAAAGATTTAATACGAAATATATCTATTATTATTTCAATTATATTCATTTTAATTATTTATGGCTGCAGTAAAAAGGTTAATTGCGATAAATGCGATGCTTCAGGTAAAATAACATGCAATATCTGCGGTGGTGATAAAAGATACACTTCATCTTTTACTTGCAATCATTGCAGAAACGGTTACAGAACTTGTAATGAATGTAGCGGAGAAGGACAAGCAAAATGCAATTATTGTTATGGCGATGGTTATTCAATGCAACCTTGCTCGGTTTGCGGTGGAAGCGGGTTGGATTATAATACCGGTGGTTATGGTGGACCTTGCCATTTTTGCGGAGGAGCGGCAATGAAAAATCAGCCTTGTCATAAATGTAATGGAGACGGAAAAATTGAATGTGAGGAATGCGGAGGTGATGGAACAGTAGTTTGCTCATATTGTTTCGGAGATGGTAGTTATACGAGGGAGAATAACTGTAATATTTGCGATGAAAATGGCAAAGTATCTTGCATTAAATGCCTGGGGAAAGGTTATATTATTGAATAAATATTTATAAAAACTTAAAAGTATGAATATGAATACAAAATTATATCAACTTTTAATTTTATTCATCTTTCTGGAAATTTTTATTTCGGGTTGCAAGAAAAATCCTGAAACCGATACAGGAATAAAAAAAGATTCAGCACAAACGAATAAAGAGGATAAAATTGACGATAGATGGAAATTATATTATACTAACGCTGATAATGATAAATATTATTACGACACAAAAACGTTAGAGCATTTCGATAGGGGTGAATTATCCGCTGAACGGTATTACATTTGGGAAAAGATTATTTTTGATAAAGAACAAGTGTTCGATTTCAATAATAAAGATAACAATTATTCAGGGGCTCAAGGAAAAAAATACAAGGAGATAAAATATTATAAGGAGTTGAGATGTACATATAAAATGATAAAAATAAATGAGTATAAAATATTTTTTATAGATGGTAAAGTATTAAATGCAGGGTCTTTTAATGTAGAATATATTGCGCCTGAATCTTCAGATGAAATTCTATATGAAACGCTTTGTGGTGATAAAAATCAGGATTCAAAATAAACAATTATGTCCAAAATAACCGAAACCGATATAGAACTTTTAGCAATTGAGGAGCTTGAAGAACTCGGATGGAACTATGTTTACGGTCCTGATATTGCTTTTGACGGTATGTATCCTGAGAGAGAAAATTATCAGGAGGTTATTCTCAAATCAAGGCTTAAATCTGCAATACAAAGAATAAATAAAAAACTACCTGCAGAGGCTTTGGATGAAGCTTTTAATAAAGTCCTGCGTGTTCCGTCACCAGATTTGATACAAAGCAATGAAACATTTCACGATTATCTGATAAACGGTATTAATGTAGAATACCAGGTTCAGGGTGACATCAGGGGAGATTTAGTGAATCTGATAGATTACGAGAATACTGATAATAATGATTTCCTCGTCGTAAACCAATATACGGTAATTGAAAACCAAAATAACAAAAGGCCGGATTTAGTGCTTTTCATAAACGGAATACCATTAGTAATTATCGAACTCAAGAACCCTGCAGATGAAAAAGCAACAGTTCAGAAAGCATTTACACAACTGCAGAATTATAAATCTTCAATACCTGCTTTATTTTATTACAATGCTTTTCTTGTTGCATCTGACGGACTTGAGGCAATTTCAGGAACCATAACGTCACAGTTCAGCAGGTTTATGGCAT
>Ga0233425_10011819_pt1 | contig 10060 bp, 4 predicted proteins | sample Watercolumn_Towu_2_FD_181712 | JGI IMG/M metagenome (GOLD analysis project Ga0233425, IMG submission 181712) | Freshwater microbial communities from Lake Towuti, South Sulawesi, Indonesia - Watercolumn_Towuti2014_140_MG | ecosystem: Environmental > Aquatic > Freshwater > Lake | place: Indonesia... | reverse complement strand
TGCCGAGGCCTATTGCCGTATCTCCAGCTACCTGCAGACCATGGCTTACCAGGGTTACAACCCGCTCATCGCCATCCAGATGGCCCTGTCAGGGCAGATTTATGAGACGGGGGGCGAGTAGTTACCAGTATTGCGGATCAGGGTTGGGGGTCGGCCGCGGCCGGTTCGCCGTCCGAACGGGCGGATCGGGACTGGCGGAACTCGGCCACGAGGTCGCGCAGCGTATCCTGGTACTGTTCCAGGGCCAAATCCGCCAGCGGCCGGTGAGCGTCGTCCAGCTGCCGGCGGAACCGCCGTTCGGCTTGGCGCTGGGCATCGAGAAAGGTCCGGCTGGCGGGCTCTGCCAGCCAGGCATCGAGCCGCCCCAGAGCCTCGGCGGAAACGCTGTCGCGCCAGGCCTGGGCGTAGAGGTCCAGGAAGGCAGACGAGTCGGCCAGGTGGCAGTAGCGTTCCGCATAGCGCTCCCAGGCTGCCACCAGGTCGGGCCAGCGGGGCGACTTGGGGGTCAGCCCGCCGAAATGGCCGGGCTGCTTTTCCAGCGTCCGGAGAGGCGCGAGGGCGTCCATTTGGCGCCGGCATTCGCTGCGGAACACCGGCAATTCGCTTGCCGCCTCGAGTTTGTCCAATAGTCTCCGGTAGCCGTCCTCGGCCGCGCCATCGGCAGACCGGGGGGTGTCGCGCTCCGCTAGGAAACTCCGCCACTTGGCCAGCATCTTCGGAGCGGCGGCGATCTGGGGATCGGAAGCCGCATCGATTTCCTCCTCCTCTTCCCGTTGCGCGATGGTGCGGCGGGCCGACTTGAAGGCCTGTTCCAGGTCGCCGTCGTCGCGCAGCGCCTCCTGGAAAAACGCCCGGCCGAAATAGGTCCAGTCGTTCTCGTCGCTGCAGCCGAAGGAGGACTTATCGGCCGCAGCCGCGCTGATGACGACGGTCTGTTCGTCTTGCAGCGGCCCGATATAGCCGCCCGAATAGCAGGCCGAGACCACGATCACCCGCCAGCGGATGCCGGCCTCGTCCAGCATCCGCTTGAGCACCTGCGGGGTCAGCGGCTTGAAGCGCAACGGCCAGAAGTCCAGCACGAATTCATGCTCACTGGAACCGTGCGAGGTGAGGAACAGGAACAGGATGTCGTCGTCTCGGTCCATCAGCTCGCCGATCCGGCGAAGCGACTGCTGCAGGGCGGTGACGCTGGCCACCGGGTAATCCATGGCGGAGCGGTAGCTGTTGATCAGGGCGATGCTGCGGCCGGCGGCGCCGAAGCGCTGTGCCATCATCGCCTCCACCGCGCGCACCTCCTTCAGAAACACGCTTTGCTCGGCATCGCCGCCGACCCCGACGAAATACAGGTCGGTGGCACCGCCACGCTGGGGCTTCAGAGCCTGAAGCGCCCGCTCCAGCAGGCGCGGCTGCTGGTAGAAGGCCTCTTCCGCCGTCAGCGCCTCGTATTTGGCACCGAAATCCACCGGTGCGGGCGGCGCAATCCACAACTGCTCGTCGCGCGGCACCAGAGCCAGCGGCAGCGCCAGCACCGCCGCCAACAGCGGGGCCAAGGCCAGGATCCGGCGCCTCCCCAACAGCTGCAGCCGGCTCAGGGCCACGATGGCCGCCAACGTGAACCAGCAGGGGAACAGATATCCCAGGTGGGCGGAGAGGACCTCAGGAGCATCGGGGGGCTGTGCCGCCAGCTGCCGCACCAGCAGCGCGACTGCGGCGATGGGCAGAGCCGCCGACAGCAGGGCGGTCAGCGACGCCAGCAATCGTTCTCCCCGTCCGCCGAAGACGGCTGCCTGCACCGCCGCGATCACCATCAGCCCCAGGGGAAACGACAGGCCGGCCACGCCCTCGGCGTTGAACCGCCCGGCCGGACCGGCCTCGGCGATATCGGCCGCGCCGTGCAGCGCGAACCAGCCCACGAGCAGCATCAACAGGGTCTCGGGCGCCGCCCGCAGGGCATCGGCCGGCACCTTCCGAAGCAAGGCCAGACGCACACCCACCCGCAGATCGGCGGCCAACGGCGCACCGAAAGCCGACCAGAACCGTCCCAAGGTTTCCCGGAATTCCCGGCGGGGCACGGCCGGCGGCGCTGCCAGCCGGGCCCGGACGAACGCCAGCCAGGCCCGGCGTTCGTCCTCCTCCTGGAACACCCGGCCGGGAACCAGCACCCGGTGAGCCCCGGCCCGAACCACATGGAGGTCACCCCAGGATTCCAGGGCGGTGACCGCGTTCCAGTCGAACCGCAGCTCGCCTACGGTCCAGGTCAGGCTGAGGCCGTTGCCGTCGAACCACAGCCGGCGCGGCCCGAGATACAGGGCCGGATCCGCCGCTAGCGCGGCACGGCGCGCCGGCCGCTCCAGCAGCACGGCACAAACGCCTTGCCACAGCAATGCGCCGAGCAGTCCGTAAAGGGCGTAGCGGATGGCCGGGATCGATTCGAATCCGGCCGCATCGAGCAGCGCCAGTCCGGCAATGCTGCCCAGCACTCCCAGCAGCCACAGCCGCGCCCGCCAGTCGCGCCATCCGCCCTGCCGCTGCTGTGCCCATCTCAGCGTTTGCAGCTGTTCCTCTTCGGTCGGCGTGAAACTGAATTCCCAGTGCATGAGATTCCCTTGGTGTCCTGCCCGATCGACAGTATCTGCAGACTCGCGGGTCAACGATGGAATGGTCCGCTGCCGGCCTGGACGCCGCGCGGGAGTGAACCGTGCTACGGGGAGGAGCCGGCGGCCGCTGCCTTGGGCAACCAGGTGCGGACGATCTCGCCGGCGGCAACCGGCCGCCCGAACAGATAACCCTGGCCCAGCTGGCAGCCCTCCCGCAGCAGCCAATCCGCCTGGGCCTCGGTCTCCACGCCCTCCGCCAGGACCTCCAGCCCCAGGCTCCGGCTCAATCCGATGATGGCGCGGACGATGGCTTCGTCGCCACTGTCCTTGCCGAGGTCGCGCACGAACGACTGGTCGATCTTCAGCAGGTGCAGCGGCAGCCGCTGCAGATAGCTCAGCGAGGAATAGCCGGTGCCGAAATCATCGACCGACAGCCGCACCCCCAGGTCGCGCAAGCCTTCCAGCGCCGCCACAGCCCGCCCGGTCTGGCGCATGATCATGGACTCGGTCACTTCCAGTTCCAGGGCGCCGGGCGCCAATCCGGTGACCGCCAAGGTCTCGCTGACCGCGGTGAGCAGCGCGTCGCGCTCCAGCTGCTGAACCGACAGATTGACGGCGACCCGGCCCACCTTCAGCCCGCTGCGCTGCCACACCGTCACCTGGCGGCAGGCCTCCTGCAACACCCAGCTCCCCAGTTGGCCGATCAAACCCATTTCTTCGGCCACGGGCACGAAACGGGCGGGCGATATCCAGCCGAGCTCCGCGTGATTCCAGCGCATCAGGGCTTCCACCCCCACCAGCGCCCCGGTTCTAAGGTCGATCTGGGGCTGATAGTAAACCATCAGTTCGCCGGAGTCGGCGGCGCGGCGCAGCGCGTTTTCCAGCTGCAGGCGCTCGGTGGCCTGCTCCGCCAAGGTTGCGGTGAAGAAATGGTAGGAATTGCGGCCCTGCGCCTTGGCTTGGCGCATGGCCAGGTCGGCATTGCGCAGCAAACCGTCGGCATGGTCGCCGTCGTCCGGATACAGGCTGATGCCGATGCTGGCGGTGATGTAGACATCGTGCTCGCCGACCGCTTGGGGCGAGGCGAACAGGCCCAGCAGGTTGTGGGCCACCGCCACCACGCTGTAAGGGGAAACCTGATGCTCCAGCAACACCACGAACTCGTCGCCGCACATGCGGGCCAAGGTATCGTCCTCCCGCAGCCGGCTCGACATGCGGCGCGCCACGACCTTCAGCAATTCGTCGCCGACCGGGTGGCCGAGCGAGTCGTTGACGCCCTTGAAGCGGTCGAGGTCCACGTACAGCACGGCGACGTTGCGCTGTTCCCGGCTCGCCCGCTGGAGGGCATGCTCCAGACGGCTGCGGCACAGCAGCCGGTTGGGCAGGTCGGTGAGGGAATCGTGGTGGGTGAGGAACTCCAGGGCCTCCTGGGAACGCTTGGCCACCGTGATGTCGCTGAATACGCCGACGTAGTGGGTGACGAGTCCCTGCTCGTCTTCCACCGAACTGATGTTGAGCCACTCCGGGTAGATTTCGCCGCTCTTGCGGCGGTTCCAGATTTCGCCGAACCAGCCGCCGGTCTGGGCCAAGGACGCCCACATGGCACGATAGAAGTCCGGGTCCTGCCGGCCGGATCCGAGCAGCTTGGGGTCGCGCCCCAGCACTTCCGCCTCCTGGTAGCCGGTAATCTCGCTGAACGCCCGGTTGACCGCCACGATGCGGACCTGGGCGTCGGTCACGATGATCCCCTCGGCGGTGTGGTCGAACACCCGCTGGGCCTGGCGCAGCTGCTCCTCGGCCTTCTTGCGCACGGTGATGTCGCGGGCGATGCCCAGCACGCTGGCGACCTGGCCCGAGGTGTCCCGTTCCGGAATGTGGCGGATGTCGAAGATGCGCTCGACGCCCCGCAGGGTCAGCACGTGCTCACAGGCGCTGGGCTGGTCCTGCTCGATCACCTGGGCGACCAGCGCCGACAGGTCCCGGCATTCTTCCGACGGCATCGCCTCGCACAGGGTTCTGCCGATGAAGCGCTCCTCGGGCTGTCCCAGGGCCGTGACGACATTGGGGTTGACATAGGTGTAGCGGCCTTCCCGGTCGAACCGGAACACCAGGTCCGGCAGGTTCTCCACCAGGGTACGCAGCTGCCGTTCGGTCTCCTTGAGCGCAGTGATGTCGCGGCCCACCGCCAGCACGGTGGCCACCCGTCCATCCCGGTCGAATTCCGGCACCAGCCGAACCAGATAGCAGTTGGTCGGGCCGCCGCCGAGCGGCCCCAGCTGCAGCTCCACCTGATCCTCGACGCCCGACTCCACCACCCGGGCGACCCGTTCCTGATAGTCCCGCATCTCCGGGCTGTCGGCTGCCGTCTCGCAGGGAGTCTTGCCGACCAGCTGCGAAGCCTCCACGCCATAGGTCCGCGTCAGCGTCGGGTTGACGTAGAGCCGCCGGCCGCTGCGATCGTAGCGGATGATTTCGTCCGGCGAGTTTTCCACCAGGGCGCGGAATTCCTCCTCCCGCGCATACAGTTCCCGCTCCGCCCGCTTGCGCTCGGTGATGTCGCGCACGATGCCGATGGCGCACCAGCGCTCCTCCAGCTTCACGGCCGACAGCGAGATCTCCACGGGAACCTCGGTGGCGTCCTTGCGAAGCCCGTAAGTCTCGAAGGTCCGTCCGACCACCCGCCCGGTACCGGTCTGCCGGAAGCCGGCGAAGCCGGCCGCGAAGTCCTCGATGAAGCGTTGCGGGGCGATCATCGCATGCAGATGGCGGTCGCGGACCTCCGTCGCGGTATAGCCGAAGATCTGCTCGGCGGCCGCATTCCAGAAGGAGATGCGGCCGTCGTGATCCATCAGGATCACGGCATCCTGGGCCGATGCCGCCATGGCCCGGAACTTCTCCTCGCTCTCCTTGAGGGCCTGTTCGGCGGCCTTGCGTTCGCGGCTTTCCCGCTCCTCGGCGAGCGCCCGCAGCACCGCGGCCGGCAACCGGGCCAGACGGTCCTTGAGCACGTAATCGCGGGCACCGGATTTGAGCAGGTCCACCGCCATCTCGTCCCCCATGGCGCCGGTGACCATGACCACGGGGATTTCGGGGTGGCGCTGCTGCACCAGCGCCAGCGCGGCACCGCCGTCGAAGGCCGGCAGCCGGTAATCGGACAGCACGATGTCGGGCCGGAAGTCGTCCAGAGCGGCGAGAAAGTCGTCGCGGCCCTGCACCCGCCGGGCGACGAAGCTCACCCCCGCCTGGCACAGCTCCAGCTCCACCAGTTCGGCGTCTTCCGGGGTGTCCTCCAGCATGAGGATACGGATTTCGGGTCTCATCGAAGTGCCGTCGTAAGAGTCTGAAGAATCAGCGGTTGTTGCACCAGCCCTCCGGCGCCCGGTTCACCAGCAGCCAATAAAGACCCAGCTGGGAAACCGCATCGGAGAACTCCTCGAACTCCACCGGCTTGGAAACGAAGCTGTTGACACCGAGCTGGTAGCTCTCGGTGATGTCCCGCTCCTCCTTGGAGGAGGTCAGCACCACCACCGGGATGCTGCGGGCGCGCTCGTCGGCCTTGAGCACCTTGAGCACCTCCAACCCGTCCACCTTGGGCAACCGCAGGTCGAGCATGATGACCTTGGGCGGCAGATCCAGGGAGCGGCCGGCGTATGCGCCGCGGGCGAAGATGAAATCCAGCGCCTCGGCGCCGTCCTTCACCCACACCAGATGATTGGCGAGGTTGCCGCCGCGCAAGGCATCGATGGTCAGTTCGGCATCGGTGGGATTGTCTTCGACCAGCAGAATTTCTACCGCTTCATGCATGGGGGACATGGCTCATCTCCTTCCAAAGGAATGCTAAAGCTGAAAGTGGCACCCGCGCCGGGATCGCCCCGTGCATCGACGCTGCCGCCATGGCGTTCGATCACCCGCTTGACGATGGCCAGGCCGATTCCGGTACCCTCGAATTCATCGACCGCGTGGAGCCTCTGAAACACCCCGAACAGCTTGTGCACGTAGGCCTGGTCGAAGCCGACCCCGTTGTCGGCGACGCGATACTGGCACTGGCCTTGGGCGACCGCGCCATCGACCCGGATCCGGCCGGCCGGCACCTGCCGGGTAAACTTGAGCGCGTTCGCCAAGAGGTTGTTCCACACTTGGCGGAGCATCGCCGCATCGCCCCGAACCGGCGGCAGGCTCCCCACTTCAAAGCATAGTTCACGACCGGCCCGCAGCGGCTCCAGTTCGGCCCAGACCGTCCGCACCAGCTGCTCCATGTCGACCGCGACGGTCTTCAGCTCCGAGCGGCCGCAGCGGGAGAAGGCGAGCATGTCGTCGATCAGCTGCGCCATCTTGCCGGCATTGTCGCGCACCACCTGGATCAGCCGCTGGGCTTCGGCATCCAGTTGCGCGCCGTACTTGTTGGACAACATGCGGGCAAATCCGTCGACTGCCCGCAAAGGCGTGCGCAAATCGTGGGACACCGAATAGGAAAAGGCTTCCAGCTCCCGGTTGGCCGCCTCCAGCGCCGCCGTGCGTTCGGCCACCACCTCCTCCAGATGTTCCCGGTAGCGCCGCAATTCCCCTTCGGCCTTCTTGCTCTCGGTGATGTCGCGGGCGATCTTGGAAGCGCCGATCACCTCGCCCTGGCGGTTCCGCAAGGGCGAAACCGTCACCGAAACGTCGATCAGAGTACCATCCTTGCGGCGGCGCGCGGTCTCGAAATGCCGGACCGCCCGGCCCTGGCGGATCTCGTCCAGTATCGCGACCTCGTCATAGCGGTGCTGCTGCGGCAACAGCAGGTCGATCGGCCGGCCCAGCACCTCCTCGGCGCCATAGCCGAACATGCGGGCGGCGGCGCCGTTCCACGCCGTGATCATCCCGTTCAAGTCCTCGCCGACGACGGCGTCGTCGGTGGACTCGACGATGGCGGCGTATTGCACCAGGACCGCTTCGACCCGCTTGCGTTCGGTGATGTCCACCAGCGAGACCAGCACGTTGGAATAGCTCTGTTCATGCCCCGGCGTCACCGAGAAATACACCGTGACCTGGCGAAGATTGCCGCCCAGGGTGCGAATTGCCGCATCCGTCACCATCTCGGTTTCGCCGTTCCAGATCGCCAACAGCTGGCGCTGGAAGCCGTCGCAAGATTCCTGCGTGAAGCTTCGGGCCGGCTCCCGGATCAATTCCTCCTTGGCGCCGGCTTCCAGCAACTCGAGGGACGCGCGATTGGCATCGATGACGCGAATCCGGCCGAGGCAGTGCCGGACCGCCTCGGGATGTTCCCGCAAGTGGCCCGATAGATCGCTCACCCCCTGCACCCTCAGCGCGTCGAACAGCTGTTTGACCTCCGACAGATCCTCCTCCCAGATGGACACCGGCGAGTTCTCGAACACCGAGCGGAACCGGCTCTCGCTGGCCGCCAAAACCAGTTCGGTGCGCTTGCGGTCGGCGATTTCCCAGGACAGGTCCGCCAGCCGCGACACCGCAGCCACATCCTCGGCCGTGTAATCGGCCGCCTTGTTGCCCACCCCGACGATGGCCACGATGAGATCGTTGCGGAACACCGGCACCACCAGCTCCCGAACCACCTTGGCGTGGCCTTCCGGCATGCCCTTGCGGTGGGCCAGGGTGGCGTAGTCGTTGTGGATGACCGGCCGGCCCTGCTGGATGCAATCGACCCAGACCCCCGTTTCCGCGACAGAGTAGTGCTGCCCCTTGGCATCAGCCCGACAGAACTCCGCCTTGGTGCGGGTCGACCATTGTTGCAGCGACACGGTCTGCTGGTCCTCGGCGAGGAAATGGTAGAAGCCGATGCAGCTGCCGGTCAGGGCCTCGGCCTCGTCGAGGGTGGCCTGCAGCACGTCGTCGAGGCTATGGGCTGCCGCGAACTGCAGCAGCCGCAACCGCGCCGCGTCGATCTCCGCGCTGCGTTTCAGCTCGGTGATGTCGCGCGCGAGGGCGAAGACCCCGGTGATGCTGCCGTCGGAATCTCGCTCGGGGGACAACCGCAGCAAACGGTAACGGGGCTGCGCGGCCGGCGCCCCCCAACCCATCTCGAAATCGAGCACGGCGCCGGTGGCGAGGACTTCCCGCAGGCGGTCCTCGTAGAAGCGCAGTTCCTTGGAGTGCGGATGGGATTCGGTGGGAGTGAGCCCCAGCAAGCCGTTGGCCGGCACCAGGGTGGTTTCCGTGTAGGGATTGACGTAGACCCGCCGGCACTCGCGGTCGTAGCGGGCGATTTCGTCGGGCCAGGCTTCCACCAGCCCCCGAAAATGACGCTCGCTCTCCCGAAGCGCCGCTTCCATCCGCTTGCGCTCGGCGATGTCGCGAACCAGCGCGAGGTTGTAGGGCCGGCCCTCGTACTCGAAATAATTGACCGTGATTTCCACCGGGAACACCCGGCCGTCCTTGGTCTTGTGGCTGCTCTCCACCGTATGGCATCCCTGGCTGCGGATCAGCTCCCAACGCTTATGCCACTGATCCGGCGAACGTTGTGGATCGATGTCGCCGACCGACAGCGCCAACAGCTCCTCCCGGCTGTAGCCCAAGGCCCGGCAGGCCTGACGATTGACGTAGTGGAAGCGGCCCAGCGCATCGGTCAGGTAGGCGGCCTCATGAACATGGTCGAGGGCAAAGCTCAGCAGCGCGTGCTTGCTCTCGAACTGTTGCTGCAAGCTATCCAGCAAGCCGTTGATATCCTTCACCAGCACGCCCAGCTCATCGGCTTCGTGGCCGGACAGCGGCGGCAGACGTTCGCGCTCCCCCGCGCCGATGCCGTGCAGGGTCGCGGAGACCTGGTCGAGGGGCCGGGACAGCTGGGATCGCACGATGGACAGCAGGCTCAGGGTGGTCAGCAACACGAACAGGGTGGAATTGAGTACGCTGAGCTCCAGGCCGTGCAGGGCCTGGTTCAGCACGAACTCCAGGGAAGCCGCCAGGGAGATCCGCCCGACGATATCGCCCGTCCGGTCGGGAGATCGCAGCAGCCGGATCGATGCGGCGCCCGGCAGCGGACGCGACGGCTGCCGCCGACTGAGCGCCAGCCCACGGTTGTTGCGCAATTCCGCCTGCTGCACCACCTCGTGGCGCAGCAACCGCGCGAGCACCGCCTCAGCCATCTCCCGATCGTCGATGAACGCGGCGATGGCAGCGGTCTCCTCGACGGTGTCGAGCAACTGCTCCAGCCGCTGGCCGGCGTCGCCGCGAGCCCGCTCGAACTCCACCGCGAAAGAGGCCGCGGCGGCCACCAGAGCCAGCAGGCAGGCCATCCGGACCACCGAACCGGCCAGCTTGCGGTAAAGAAACCGGCGCTTAACGGCGCCCATCGGACGCTTGGCCCCATGCCGCAGCTCGCCGACCGGCAGCACGGCCCGCCGCCCCTAGTGCGCTCGCGAAGGCGCACACATAGCACGGTGCAAGTCCGTGTCGGGGCAAGCCAAGACCCCGTAGCCGAAGGTAACTGCGTCGCCGTGAGGCGGGGT
>Ga0233425_10011818_pt1 | contig 10061 bp, 4 predicted proteins | sample Watercolumn_Towu_2_FD_181712 | JGI IMG/M metagenome (GOLD analysis project Ga0233425, IMG submission 181712) | Freshwater microbial communities from Lake Towuti, South Sulawesi, Indonesia - Watercolumn_Towuti2014_140_MG | ecosystem: Environmental > Aquatic > Freshwater > Lake | place: Indonesia... | reverse complement strand
TGCTTTTCTGTAGCCGTGCTCATTCTCAGCAACACCATTCTTTATTGCTTTGCCCTCAAATTTAGGTTCAGCGCCAACAAAAGAAACAACACGAGAAAGGTCAGAAATCTTGAGATTTTCCTCTCCGGAGGAAACAGTGTTAGCATCCAGAGATAAACGAGAATACCATTGTTCACTCAGCTCAACCTTTGTCCTGCCGTCAGCACTAATTGCATATCTTGCACCATTGTCATTAACGAGGAAATAATCGTTTTTTTGTGAAACAAACAATCCAAGACCTGAAGCATAAATCCCTTGACTATATTCGAGTTTTCTGTCCTTTATTTTGCTATACAAAGAAACAGGAAACTTATTGGTTGTTGTTGTTGTTATATAAGAAACAGTTCCTTCTGTGAAAGTAAAATCACCAATTCTCATCTCCTGCCCAGTGCCAGTGAAAGTTGCGCCTTTTAGCTCATTGTCTGTTGCGCCTGCACTTGCACCGATAAGAAGAAGGCGGGCTTGTTCGTTGGTGGGAATATTTGAGTTGGTAAATTGCATTGTTTTTTCTTCACTGCCTGAAGGATATTTAAGAGTCCACTCATTTTTTGATTTATCAATAGTTAATGTGCCTTCACTTGAATATTGGGTATAAACCTTTTTTTCACCTTCGGTTGTTTCTGTGCCGAAATAATTAGGCGCAACATAAATATCTGAAGCGCCCGTCTTAGAGTATTTCACGCCATCTTTAGTGTACCCTGATAAATCATAACTTTTTCCGCCAAAAGAAAGCTTCTTACCTGAATAATCACCAGTTACTGCGGTTTCTTTTGCTCCGTCATACTCAACAAGAATGCCCTGCTTGTTAAAATACAGGTCTCCTGTGTTATGAGATGCGCCGACTGATGAGGAGAACTGCACGCTGTCAATTATGCCGTTGCCATCCCTGTCCTCGGGGCTGAAAGAAGAAAGATTAGCAATCTCAGCGCCATAACTCATGCTCCTAACCTCGGCAGACTTAAGAAGGCCTTCTTCATCAGAAACAGCGCCGAAATCAAGCTCTTCACAATGCACATCAAGAGGGTCGTCAGTAATGTCTGAAAGCGAACCGAGCATTGCAGGCGCATTTTTCAAGTCCCAAAGAGCAATAACACAGCTTAACGCGGCAACAAGCCGCTCACCCAAAACACGAATAATCGCATTCTTTATTGCTGCAACAGCAACCGCAGTAACAATCTTTGCAAGCGCACTCCACAAACTGCCCTCCCAATACATACATTTCATCTCAGACAGCATCTTATCACAGCTTTCAGTGCTTATGCCGTTCTCACACGCCTTTTCCACACAGCAGGCATGAGTGTCATAAATAACTTTCAGCTTTCTCAAATTATAAAGAATGCCCGGCAGACAAAAACAGGCAGATGCAGTATAAATATCGCTGTAAGGGTCAATAGAAGCGCCAAGAATATCAACAAAAGAGCTGGTTAAAGAGCCTTCAGAAGTTCCCGCCTTCATCGCCCTCAAGCCAGCAGGAACAGGGCCTGGAGAGCCATCAGAGTTATATAATTTATTTGAAGCAACCCACTGCCCGCTCACAAGATAAGCGCCTTTTGAAGTATAAGAATCAGGGCCGAAAAACTTTTCAGAATAACCAGAAATACTGCTTTTAGACAACGGCTTATCCTTATCTGCCTGCGCTTTTCTTGATGCCTCTGCCTTCGTTTTTAATTCTGCACCTTCTTTTCTCCGTGCCTCTGCCTGTTCGGTGTCTCCTCTTACATCTGCAACCTTGGCCATTCCTTCTTTGTAATCTGCTTCTTCATCAAGCCGTTCAGCTTCTGTCTTCGCCTTCTCAAAACAATTAGCGCCTTTACAGTAATTGCAGTTTATCAGACAGCAAAAATTACCGCCGATAGGCCTGAAGAAATTCTCCCAGCCGACATAAAAAGAATGATAGACATTACAAATTGCTGAAAGAACATAGCCTATAATCGGAATGTATGAAAGCCCTGCAAAACAGCACCAGCCAGACGCAGGAGGCCTCCCACCCATAACAGAATCAAGAATTGAGAGAACAGAGTTTATGCTGTTAAGAGCAACACAAATAGTATGAAGCATGGTTATAACTTTTGCAAACTTGCCTATCAACGAATTATCAAGAACGCCGGCAACACTGCTTGTCTCTGCATGCTTGTCAGCACACGCCTGAGGAGATTCTCTCACAATATTCTGCTCTTCAGGGGCCTCCTCCTGAAGCCCGTCATAATAATCGCTGTATGCCTGGTCCTCGCCCTCGCCGACATAATAGTTGCCCTGCGCATCAAATGCCGCAATGACAAAAGGAATATCTGCAATAAGAAAAATCATCAGCAAAGCAATAAGCTTAACTGCCTGCTTCATGTGAACCCCGGCATCAGAAAGCTGATATATTTTAGTTTTGAAAGCGGAGGCATCTCCATCTCAAGATTTGAGCACCCCCTGTCAGGAAGAGAATTAGCCGGCACCTTCACCTTAAAAAGCATATTACCCCTTGAATCAAATTTCTTTTCCATAAAATCTGAAGTAGAAATGTCAGCGCCTGAAATAAAAGAAGCAAGCATGTAAAACTCTGCAGAATTCTTATTAATAAGCGTGCTCTCAGTAATCACCATCGGAAAGCTGAAAGAGCCGAGAAGAAAAACACCATCATAATCCCCGCCAAGAGGATTAAATGAAACAACATTACCCCTGACAGAAGAGGGCTTTATCATGACCTTTCCAGAATAAGACATTGAAATGTCATAACTCGCCGGCGGAAACAGAATGCCCTCATCAGCAAGCGGAGAAGGATAAACAAAAGACGGGCCAATCAAGCTCTTCCTGTCATCAACCTGCACGCTGACAGAATCCGCACGGCCAATGTCCGGCTCTTTTTTCAGCGCATTAAAAACAGCTCCGGGCGCAAGCCCATTGCATGTGTTCATGGTAAAGCCATTAGTAAGATAATACGCCTCGGCAAAGTCCTCTGCATTTATCAGCTTCACTGAAACCTTCATTTTCTTTTCAGGAACAATAAAAAACTGGTCCAAAATCTTGTCAAACGGAAAATTTATTGAAGTAATGTTCTGGTATTTAAAGTATCCCTGTTTTGAAAAAGAAAAAATGCCGTTGTCACAATAAGGAAGCTTTGCAGTAACCTCGCCGTTCGCATTTGTAATGCCTACAGAACAATCATTTTTTGATGTTCCGCAGAAATAATACACGCCAACGCCTTCCACAGGCAGTTTTGTAATCTTATCCTGCACAACAACAGTAATTTTTCCTGAATTAGGATAATCACAAATGCTTATTGAATTCAGTTCATCAACAGCCTCATCCGGAAGACCTGCAGAATCAAGATTTTCCAGGTAAGAAGGACGGCCAGTGCAGGAACGGATTCTGTTTCCGCACAAAAATGGCTCAATAAAAAACTTCAAAGAAACATTTGAGCCGAGCGCCTCATTGTTCATGTCACTCCAGACCTCAAAAAGCACGGGAAACTTAAGAGTATACTTGAAATCATATTTCACAGAGCAAAAAGAGCCTATCATGAACAAATCCTCAAAAGAGGAAGAATCAGGGGCAATCGTGCTTCCTGAAGACGGCTTGACACTAAACTCGCGAAAATCCCAGAGAGAATCATAAACGGCACTGAAATGCAGGTCCATGTCCTTTTCAAGAATATCAAAAACAAAAGAGTCATAAACGCCTTGATTTGTAGGATTAACAGAGGCAACTCTTGTAAAATTGGTGCGCGCAATCTTCAAAAAAGGCATATTAACACTGATAATCTGCTTCAAAACCCTTTCAACGGCCTTTTTCTCCCATGTTTCCTTTACGCACTCAACCCCGACAACAGAAAACGAAAGCGGAGGCAGCGCATCAGGATGCTTAACCCCCGAAAAAGAATAAAGGGAAATCAAATTTTTAACGCCAAGCTCAATAAAGCCGTCAAGATACTCCTGAATAACAGTTTTCAGCACAGCCGAATGGACCTTTGCAAAATCCACAGGCAGGTCATAATTAAAAACTTCTTCAGAAACTGATTCATCACCGCGCGAAATTCTGACAGGAAAAACAAGGTCAACAAGCGTGGATGAAGCAAAACTGACAGTTACAACTGGCTCAGAGAATTCAACTGCATAACCTTCATCCTTAAAGCTTTTGAAATCATCAACACAATAAAGGACAGCCTTCTTAATATGCTCCCCCAGCTGCTTCTCAATCAGCCCGAGAGAAGGGACAGAAATCTGGTTGTCATAAATGTAAAAAGGAACTTTTACTGTTCCCGCCTGCTTCTTAAGCGAAAAGCCATAAGGAGAATGAACAACAGTTTCAAGAGAGGGAATCTCTTTTGCCTGCACGCCCGCCAAATCAATATATCCCCCCTGAAGCGAAATAATCTTCAGCCCCTCGTCAGCCGCGCTCTTAACACATCCGTCGACAAATGACCTCAACGCAGTTTTCTCAATACCCGCGTCATCAGAAACAAAAATATCCTCCTGAAGAACAAGATAAGTTGCAAGAGAAATAATCACCACAAGAAGAACTGCGACAACAATAAAAAAGCTGACCTGCCCCTTCATTTCAGGCCTCCGGCAAGCTTCCTAAGAAACAAAACAAAAAGAAATGCAAAAATAAAAAGAAGAACAACGACATGAAAGTAAGCCGAGATAAAAACCAACACTGCAAAAACAGCGAGAAGCACATAAAAAACGAAAGAGCAGTGAACCTTCAGGAAAAGGGCGAATGCGTTCCTGAAAGAAGAGAATATTTTTCCGGACTGAAGAAAAACGCGCTTAAAGAAAAACGAAAAGTAAACTGCAATAAAGAGAAGAACAAATGAAAAAATGTGCCAGCTGAAAAAATAAGAGGGAACCACAATAAGCGCTAAGGCAAAAGGAGTTAAAACAAGATAAAAAACAAAAAGCCTGAAAACGCCTTTTAGCGACGCCTTTTCACTGCACACGGCCCCCCATGCAAGAAGCCCGAAAAAGGCATGAAGAAACACTGCAAGAACATAATAAGCAAGGATTACCACAGCTGAAAGAATGTAAAAAGACAGAAGAGAGCTGTAAGCAGAATTTATAAGTTCAGGAGTTGCACTTGCGAGTCCGGAAAGATTAATTGAAAAAACCTTTGACGCAAGAAGCTTCCTGAGAAGAGATACAACAACAACTGCCCCGCCGGCAACACCCAAAACAAACAAAGAGTCATACAATACCGCAAGAAAATCTGAAAATTTTATTTTAACCCAGGCCATAACTCTCATTTTAAGCGCGCTAGTTTATAATATTTATGAAATATCATAGCACACATCTCCAAATGATTCATCGCTTGTTGAAACGCAAACCTGGTCATAACTTCCTTCAACAATCTCCTCTCCTGAAACACTTTCCATTCCATTAAGAATGCCTGAGCCAAGCGGATAAAAAGTATGACTGACGCGGTCTTTCAAGAAAACTTCATAAGCAATTCTTTCCCTGCAGGCATAAAGCTCAAAATAAACGGAAATGCCTGCCTCAGAAACAACGGCAGTATGCCTGAACAAAGTATCAGTGCGGGCATTACAAACTCCTTCTTCAGCAGTTTCAGTCTCATCCTTCCTGCTCGAACACCCCAAGTCTTCAGGAAAATCAACAAAGTTATCATTATCATCATCAATCCGGTTATCGCACTGCGGAGGAGACTCTGTAAAGTCAACAGGAGACAAACAGCCGGAATCAGCCATATCAACCAGGCCGTTGCCGTCATTATCAATATTATCCTGGCACTGAGATGTGCCGTCGCTTTCCCTGTCATCCTGAGCAGAAGAACAGCCGGGGTCTTCCATGTCGACCAGCAAATCTCCATCATTATCACGCCCGTCCTGGCACTGAGTTGTTGCAGAAGCCTCATTATTCTTCGTCTTAACATAAACGCCATTAACTTTACAGGCAGGGTCATCAGCATCAGCAACACCATCAAAATCGTTGTCAATCTTGTCCTGGCACTCGGAAGTGCCGTCGCTTTCATCACCATCATAGGGGCTCAAACAGCCCATATCATCCATGTCAACAAGGCCGTCATCATCATCATCAAAGCCATTCTGGCACTGCTTCGGAGCAAAGACAAAACATTTCTTGTCATTGAGAGAAGAATAAACACAGAACTTTGAAAAGTCACCAGAACTTCTCTTTGTGGAATGGTCGCTCACGCCATAGCCAGTATCAACAACACCTGAAAAAATATTTTCCTGAGCGCCGGCAGAATCCTCAAGCACAACATCAAAAAACACATTATCGGAGCAGGAATTCAAAGAATACTCAAATTCATAATAAAAATCGCCGAGCTCATCTTTTGAGCCCGCGCTTCCCTCAATAGAAAGCCCGGACTTATCCATGCACTTAACAGGCCTGTAGCGGACGCCGGAATCAACTGCGCCAACACAAAGCTTCATCGGCTCAAAAAATCCTGAATCATCAACAGGAGCGTAATTAGAAGCGAGAGCTGCACCATCCGAAGAATAGCCCTGCGGGTCAGCATTAGGGAAAGGTGCAGAAGAAACAGGGGAAAACCTCTCAAAAATATTTTTGACAGAACTTCCGGTGATAAGCGAGCTTTCAGAGGTGTTGACGAGGTAAACCTCTGAAAAAGCCTTTCTTCGAGAGCTGTCTTCGACAATCGCCTGAACAAAGTGAGAACCTTCTCCAAGAGCGATTTTCTCGGAGATATTTGTTTCTTTTAACAGCTTTCCGCGCTTGAAAACAAAACCATCTGAAAGAATAACAAAATCAAGGTTGTCGTCGTAATCATGAGAATAAAAGAAATTAACGACGACAGAATCCATTTTGACGTCGTAATCAAAAGAATTTACTGCAAAATTTGAGAGATTTGTACTTGAAACTATGGAATTCCAGCCAATATTACCGTCGCTATTCTCAATTTTAACTATAATTTCGTGCAAACCATCCCTTGAAGGCAGATTTTTTGTTGTCGTCGTATTGGCCTCAATATAGCCCCAGCCGACTTTGTCAAAAAGTGAATCATAGAAAAGCGAGTATCTAAAAACAGGCGCATCGTCGTCAAAAACAGAGAAAGAAATGGGTATTTCGGGTTTGTTAATGAACGAATTATTTTCTGGAGAGTTTATTACGACGACAGGAGGCGAAACCGTGCTCAAAAAGCCATTTCTGGCTTCAGTTGTCGTCGTAATGTAACTGCAGAGCTCCTTAGTGAAGCGCGTATTTACGACGACAAAACGATATTTTGAATATGATTTATCATTTACGACGACAAGACTGCCTTTATCGTCGCAAAATTCTGTGTTCTTGTCAAATACGACGACAACATCTTCGTCTGTGAGGGAAAACGGACATTTTGAAGAGGCATCATCAAGCGAAACAGGCTCGTTTACCTCGTAAATGTCAAAAATTTCGCCTGCTTTTGAAAGATTTGAGAAGAAACCCGAAAGGAACAAAACCGCTCTTGCACCGGCATCATCTTGAAATGACGAGGCAAAAATAATCTTCGGCCTGCCCAGACTTTTCCAGGGAAAAAAGAGAGGAGAACAAGAAGAGGGCGAAAGATAAAACTCAGATGATTTACCTTCTGATTTCAGCGAAACAGAGGTAATTTCAGAAACAGCAGGATGCTCGGATGAATGCCAGCTGAACGAATAAACAAAATCGCCTGCAGAAATATCCGGCGCAATGCCATCATCATAAAGGCGGTAAGACTTCTTAAAATCTTTAGATAAAACTTCAACTTCAACAGCTTTCTTTTCAGACGCAACAACATCAACAAACACTTCATCACCATGCTTCACAGCAGGCTGCCTTGAAGAAACAGATAGAACGCTGCCCCGCCCATAAGGATAACCTGCAGAACCTGCAGGATACGCCGGCGGAACCAAGCAATCACGGTTTTCACTGCACTCCCTGCTGTTAAGAAAAATGCCATCTGCCTTTTCACAACGGCCTTTTGCATAGTTAGTATAACAATATCCCTCTTTGTCAATACAACAGCCGAGATTACAGGCATCCAAGCCAAAACAGCTTCTGCCTGAACTAAAATACTCTGAAGGGCATGCAAACCCAGTCATATCTGTGCAGGTAATCTCACAACACCCAGAACCAGGAGCCACAGCCCTTCCAGCAGGCAATTCCTCACGATAAGTCAGGCTGAATGAAACTGCAAGTATTGCGAGCACAGCCAGAATCAATAGTATATTGTGCTGTTTCATTTGTACGACGCCACCGCCTTAATACTGCATGAATTGCATTTCTTTTTGCTCATCTCGCATTCCGATGCAGACGCAGTAAGAACCTGGGAAACGCCTCCTTCAACATTAAACTCCCTGATTGAGCCGGGAGCAAGATACTCGCCGTTAAAATCACAAGAGCCGTGCTTGAGATGGCTTCCAGCAATACATGAAACAACAACTATCTGGTCGCAGGTTGGAATAAATGTGACAGCAGTTTCGGACTCTTCATAAACATACGGCTTGAAAAAATATTCAGATAACATAAAAGATGATTTAGACACTGACACCGAGGTAAAAAGGTGGAGCGTTGGATCAATCAAGAGAGAAACGGCCAGTGTTTGGCCAGGCTGAAAATCCGCGGAAGGGTCACTAAACCGCATCATACTGCACTTGCTTTTGCTCTTGGGCTTGCTTGTTGCGCTGACCTCTGCACTTTTACAGCCCTGCCTTGCACAATCAATAATAGTGTATTCTGAAAATCCAGTGACAAGTGTTGAGACAGAATTGTTCAAATAGTCTTCAAATGCCGGAATAGGAATCCATATGCCATTAGAGCGGGCGCCCTTGTAAAGAAGCCCGACAGGCCCAAGATTGGGGTTTTTTGAGTCATCCCATGAAATGGTTAAAACCTGAGGCGAGGAAAACAAAAGATTTTCAGGCCCGAAAACATAAACCGGATAGGAAAGAAGCCAGCCAATATCTGAATATGACTTTGAAGAATCAACTGAATCCCCCTGAACAGTGTAAGCAACAGAGGTTGCAACATTGGCAGAAGCATCTGTTGAATAGTCCACCCATGAATAAAGCTCATCTGACTGCACAGCTGGCGGAATAATAGAGACAACAGCTTTTTTATCAGGCGAAAAAAGCCTGTAAGGAAGAGCATCAGGACGAACAGTGCGCTTCAGCAGGCTCTTATCAAGATTTGTTGCGAAAGAAAACACAAACGGCTTGTCAATAAGCTCTGAAACAGAAAAGACAAGGTTATTCTCATCAATTATCCTGTAAGTGATGCCGAAGCCATCCTTTTCAATTCCTTTAAGCGCATTCCGGTAATCAAACTCAATGCCAAAATGAGCATTTACTATTTCCCTTGCGCGCTCATAAGCGCGCCTATACTTAACATCAACAGACTCGTGAAAGTCGGCAAGATACTTTGTCCTGCCGGCGCGGCTGACATTAACAGGATAAAAAACATCAAAAATAACGGTTTCAGCGCCGTAGCTGATTGAAGAAACACCGCGGCCAGCACTTATCTCATAATTGAAATCAGAATAATCAGTGCATTCCATAAACTTCCTGTCAAACCACTCCTGAAAACTCCCGACAGAAGAATTAAGAACAGGCATAACATTTGCGTGCTCAACAATCCAGTAAGAAGCGCCCTGAAAAATAAGAGGAGCAGGAATTTCCATGTAATTGCCGTTCTTTCCGAGAATATCAAGGCCCTCCTTTCCAATCTTCTTAATGCAGTTGCTTATCATGAACTCAACATCAGAAGAATCAAAGCCAGCGCTTGCAGGCGGAGATGAAATGAAAAAAATATATCCGAGAAGCCCCACGATTAACAAAAGAAGCACTCCAAGAACTGCATACATTGCGAGCTGGGCCCTCATTTTAACAACTCCCGCATAGCGCTTATGTGAAACAAAAGACTGCTTTCCTTGTTGAGAGAATAAAGATTTGTCGGGCCTATCTTACGGACAAGAAGAATGCCTGAACCAACAAGAAGCTTCAGCGAGCGGACAGCAGTCGCCTTCGCAAGCCCGATGCTGTTTATGAGCTCGGTCTGGGAGCGCTCTGCCGGCGACTCAAGAAA
>Ga0233425_10011817_pt1 | contig 10061 bp, 11 predicted proteins | sample Watercolumn_Towu_2_FD_181712 | JGI IMG/M metagenome (GOLD analysis project Ga0233425, IMG submission 181712) | Freshwater microbial communities from Lake Towuti, South Sulawesi, Indonesia - Watercolumn_Towuti2014_140_MG | ecosystem: Environmental > Aquatic > Freshwater > Lake | place... | reverse complement strand
TCTCGTGGTGCCACGCCCCAAAAGGCGGGGCATGGCGGATGAGTACGAAAATAAGCTTTGGCGTCTACAAAGCCGTTTTCATTTCTCGTGGTGCCACGCCCCAAAAGGCGGGGCATGGCGGATTACTATAGTTGAGGGGATCTGAACCGCAATTTATTAGGCGTGGAGGCGATAAGCGTGGAAGGGCCTTTGGAATTCAACAATCAGGTGGCCTTAATTACCGGGAGTTCCCGCGGAATCGGCAGTACCATTGTCCGTCAGTTTGCGGCCCTGGGGGCCCAGGTGGTCATCAATTACCGAAGTAGCGGCTCATCCGCTAATAAGGCCCAGGATCTCGCCCAGGAAGTTCAGGCGGCCGGGGGTCGAGCCCTGGTTGTCCAGGCCGATATCTCCCTTCGAGAAGACAGAACCCGCTTGATGGACACGGTCAAGCAGACCTTCGGCCGGATCGATCACCTGATCCTTAATGCCGCCCGGGCGGTCTTCAAACCCCTGGATCGGATCCTGGAACGAGAGATCCATCAGGTAGTGGAAAACAATTTTACCGGCCAGCTAATGACGATAAAGGAAGCCTTGCACCTCTTTCCGGAACAGGGAGGGACCATTGTCTTCTTATCCAGTCTGGGAAGCAGGCTCTATACCCCGGCCTATCCCTTGGGATTAATGAAAGCCGCTATGGAAGCGGCAGTTCGTCATTATTCGGAAGTATTACGCTCTCGCCGGATCAATATGAATGCCGTCTGCGGCGGAATCGTAAAAACCGATTCTTTCAAGGTCCTGAGACAATACTGGGAAAAAATTGAGGCCCTGCCCGAGGCGTTATGCGTATCTCCGGATGAAATCGCTTCAACCGTCCTCTTTTTGTGTTCCCCTATGGCCGCCGGTATCCGAGGCCAGACCATCGTCGTCGACCGGGGCCTTTCCAATATGCTTTATATTTAATTATCCTGCCTTCAGCAGGATTCATCAGCAAGGAGCGAAGAAGATGCAAACCCTTATAACCCCTGAAAAAGTGCTGGAAGAAGTCAGAAAAGCAACAGTGGAAACCTTACGAATCAAGGAAGACCAGATCCAGCTGGCCAATTCGTTTGTCAAGGACTTGGGACTTGAGTCCCTCGACTTTCTGGATATAAACTATCGTTTGGAACAGGCCTTTGGGATCAAGATGGCCCGCCATTTCTTCCTGGAACACGTTGAAGAGATGTTCGGCGAAGGGACGGCCATCGATCCTCGTGGCAAATTAACCGAGAAGGCCTTAAAATTACTGACAATCCGTTATGATCCGAACAATCTTCCCGATTTATCCAAAGGCTTGGATATGGATGAGGTTCCGGCCTTGATCACGGTCCAGTCCATGGTCGATGTGGTCATGGATATCCTCGAAACCCTCCCGGAGAAGTGTCCCTCCTGCGGGGCCTCGGCCTGGAAGACGGAAGACGGGACCCATATCATCTGCGGCCAGTGCGGTGCCGATGGAGTTTTTACCAACGGCGATGAACTGATCAAAGAATGGCTGAATAAAGTCCAGGCTGACACCAAACTCTTCACGGCATAATTAACGGTGAACACGGAGACCAGTAAGCCCCTCAACTCAGACCGGATACGGGTAGTCGTAACCGGTTATGGAATGGTCACTCCCCTAGGACCGACGGCGGAGGAGACCTTTAGGAGGGCAGCCCGCGGGGAATCAGGGGTCGATTATTTATCGGTTTTTGAGACCCAAAATCTTCCCACCCAAATCGGCGGCCAGGTTCAGGATCAATGGCTTGAGGAAATCAAAGGAGAAGCCGATCCCCTTTTTGGCCGTCTGGCCTCCAGGGGGCTCCTGCTTCTGGTTGCCTCGATTAAAGAAGCCATCGCTCAGGCCCAACTCAACCAGGTGGTGGAACGGCGAGCCATGGGGGTTGTCGTGGGATCCCATGGAGATAATCCGGATACCGAGGATATTTTATTTTTCCAGCGTTTTTCCAACGGCCAGGGGAAATGGGACCTGAAACGACTGTATCAGACCGGCGGTTATGATTTTCTCCAGTTTTATCGAAGGAAACCGGATGTGGCGGCAACATTGGCCGCCTCCTACTTGGGGGCGGAAGGCCCCATTTTATCCCTTGTTTCCGCCTGTGCCGCCGGGTCTCAGGCCATTGGAGAGGCCTACCGGCTGATTCAGGAAGGGCGTTGCCGCCTGGCCCTGGCCGGGGGATGCGAAGCCTCCTTACGATTTAGCGGATTTCTGGGCTTCTCCCTCATAAAAGCCATGGCCGAGAAATATTCTTCACCCCAAACCGCCTCCCGTCCCTTTGACCGGAAACGAAACGGCTTTGTCATGTCCGAAGGAGGCGGGGCCTTGGTTTTAGAGGATTTGGCCCATGCCCAAAGCCGTGGGGTACCCATCCTCGGGGAAATCCTGGGATACGGTGATTCGGCCGATGCCTATCGCATCACCGATACCCATCCCAAGGGAGAGGGGGCCATCCTGGCCATGCGCATGGCCTTAAACGACGCCGGGATTACCCCCGAACAGGTCGAATATATTAATGCCCATGGTACCTCCACCACCCTGAACGATATTACGGAAACCAAGGCAGTCAAAGAGGTCTTTGGGGAACGGGCCTTGACCATTCCCATAAGCGCCAATAAATCCATGCTCGGCCATACCATCGGGGCCGCCGGGGCCATTGAAAGTATCTTAACCCTGATCGGGATACAACAGGGCCTCATCCTGCCCACCATCAATTATCAATTTCCCGATCCCAAATGCGATCTCGATTATGTGCCGAACGAGGCCCGCAAACAACCCCACCGGATCGCCATCTCCAATTCCTTCGGCTTCGGGGGCCAGAATTCCTGTGTCTGCCTTGGGCGGTTCGATGGCTGAGGTCGTGGCCATCACCGGTCTTGGGGTCCTGACCGCCCTGGGAGGATCACCTTCAGCTCTTTGGGACGCCTTACTCGCCGGTCGTTCCGGAATCGGCCCCCTGACCGATTTCGAGACCTCCGGTTTTACTTGTCCTTCCGCTGCTCTCGTCGTCGAACCCTCGCCGGACACATTGGGGGTTTCTCCCCGGGAATCCAGGGTAATGACCCTCCCTCCAATGATCCTGCTTCAGGCCGGTCAGGCGGCCTGTCTCCAGACCCGCATGAAGGAGACGGGGTTTTCGTCCGACCGAATCGCCTTTTTTGCCGCTATGGGGCTGATTGACCCTCATTATAACGACCTGAAACCCGCGGTTCTCAAATCCGGCCTTCCTCTTCAACGATCAGAGTCCACCCCACTAAGCCAAGCCGCCTCACTTGATTTTAATCGTTTTTTAGGGGGGGCTTATCAGGAAATATATCCCCTCTGGCCCTTGGCCATGTTAAATAATGTTGGTTTCTGTCTGGCTGCGAATCAATTAGGGGTCAGTGGGGAAAATGCCGTTTTTTCCGCCGATGTTGATGCCGGGGTAATGGCCTTGGCCGAGGGGGTGGAATCCCTCCGGTCCCAAAAGGCCGACCTGGCCCTGGTCGGGGGAACCGGGGAAAAGATGCTCCCTATGCACCTGGCCCGAATGCAGCTCCTTTTTGAACTCAGTCCTCAGGGGATATGCCGCCCCCTTTCCCCCCTCCGGAACGGGACCGTCCCGGGAGAAGGTGGGGCCGTTTTGGCCCTGGAACCCATCCAAAAGGCCCGGGCAAGGGGTGTTGTCCCTTTAGCCGTCATAACCGGCTGGGGTTTCGGGGGAGGCACTGATCGAACGGCAGCCCATAAAAAAGCCATGAATTCTGCGCTGGAACGGGCGGGGTGCCGACCAGGGGATATTTCTCTCCTCATGCCCCACGGCGACGGCACCTCTTTGGGGGATGAGGCTGAATTGACGGCCCTAGCCCAGGTCTTTAAAGACCGGCGGGAATCTCTGCCGGTTTATGTGACCAAGGCCTCTCTGGGCCACCTCCGGGCCGGTGCGGCCGTCGTCGATGCCCTGGTGGCCGCCCTGATCCTCCACCATCGAACCCTGCCTCCAATGATCGACCAGCCGGACCCGACAAAAGGGATTTTTTGGGAGACTGCCAGGGCCGGCGGAATACCTTTTGAGGGGAAAAAGGTCTTGATCAATGCCCGGGGTTGGAGCGGGGCCTGTGCCAGTCTTATCCTGGAGAGGGGGGACTGAGATGCGCTTTCTCTATTATGACCGGGTGACGATTATCGATAAAGGAAAACACATTCAAGGAATTAAAACGTTTGCCCTCTCCGAGGAATTCTTCCGCGGGCATTTTAACCGCAAGGCCCTGGTACCCAATGTGATCTATATCGAGGCTATGGCCCAATTATTGGGGTGGGGCATCATTCATGCCCATAACTTTACCTTGACGGCTATCCTTTCCTTGGTCCAAGGGGTGACCATTGGGGAGCCACTCCTTCGACCCGGCTTTTCGGCCCAGATCACCGGAGAGATTGTCACTAATACCCGGAGGGATTCGCTGGGCCGGGCCTGGATTGAGGTGGAAGGAACCCGGGTGGCCACCTTGGATCGGATCATTTTCACTCATTACCGCCAAGTGGATCCGGGCAAACTGGCCGACCGGTTCTGCTATTACAGCGGTTGGCCCCGGGAAGAACTCCAGATTGGAGACCCCCAATGAAGGATCGAAAAGTCGTCATAACCGGTCTGGGAATGGTTACGGCCCTCGGTCTCTCGGTGGAGGAAAGTTGGGGCCGGGCCCTGGCCGGGGAATCGGGGATCCGCGCCATCCAACGTCCGGAGTGGCTGGCCTCTCCAGTTCGGGCTGTCGGCGGGGTTTCAGAAGAGGATTTGAAGGTCATTATCCATCAATATCCAATAATTGGATCCCAGGGTGTCGAAAAGCGGACCCTCTTTGCCCTCTGGGCCGCCGGGGAGGCCTTAGAGGCTGCCGGGCTGAAGAACAACCCTTCCGAGATCGGGGTGGTTTTTGGGGCCGGTTTGGGTGTCTTCCGTTTGGAAGATGATCTCCAATGGCTCCAACCCAACGGGGTTCCCGACTGGATACGATTCGCCAAAGAAATCAATTTGATCCATCCTGAGTCACAGATGCGCCATCCCTATGACCGGGCCACATCGGCCATTGCCGATCAGTTCAGTTGTACCGGACTTCAAAGTACGGTCACCACGGCCTGTGCCTCAGCTACTCAGGCCATAGGCACGGCCTATCGTCTTATCAAACGGGGAGAGGCTGAAGTGATCCTCTGCGGCGGGGCGGACTCTATGATTCACCCGGTGGGCTTAATTTATTTTGTCCTCCTGGGGGCTGCTTCAGTTTCCCACGACCCGCCCCAGTCGATCTGCAAACCCTTTGACCGCCGGAGGGCCGGATTAGTGATGGGCGAAGGGGCAGGAGTGGTCATATTAGAAGAAGAGGGCCATGCCAGGGCCCGAGGGGCCAAGATTTATGGGGAACTGGCCGGATATGCCTCTTCCATGGATGGCTGGCGTATCACCGCGCCCCATCCTGAGGGGGCCGGTGCGGCCCGGGCCATGGAAAAGGCCCTCCAGGATGCCGGGATGTCCCCTGAATCGATTGACTATATTAATGCCCACGGCACCGGCACCAAACTTAATGACGCGGCAGAAACCCTGGCCATCCGGTCAGTCTTCGGACCGGCCGCCTCCGAGCTGGCCATCAGTTCCAGCAAACCTCTTTTCGGTCACCTCCTGGCGGCCTCCGGAGGGCCGGAATTCGTCCTCACGGTTTTGACCGTGGAACGGGATGCCATTCATCCCACCTTGAACTTGACCCAGCCTGATCCCAAATGCGATCTGGATTATGTGCCGCTTCAGACCCGACGTCGAACGGTGCGGGCCGCCCTCTCCAATTCCTTCGGATTCGGCGGAGAGAACGGCTGCCTGGTGGTCAAAAAATATAGTCAATCATAAATTGAGGATCTAATCTAGTGAAAATCGATCTGACAGGAAAAACAGCCCTGGTGACCGGCGCCTCCCGAGGAATAGGCCGGGCCTGCGCCCTTTCCCTGGCCGAGGCCGGGGCCGACCTGATCATCAACTTCCATCGTTCCGCCGCCGATGCCGAAAGCCTGGCCGATACTATTCGGGCGATGGGTCGGCGCGCTCTGGTTATTATGGCTGATGTCAGCCAGCCGGAGGCTGTGGAGCAGATGTTTCTGAAAATACGGAAGGAAATCGGCTCCCTGGATATCCTGGTCAATAATGCCGGGATTGTCCGCGACAATCTGGTCGGCGGCCTTTCCGATCAGGACTGGGACCGGGTCTTGGGGACCAGCCTGAAAGGGGCCTTTCTCTGCACCAGGACAGCCATCCCTTTGATGCTTCCCCGTCATGCCGGAAAAATCATCAACATGGCCTCTGTCTCGGCCCTGCGCGGCGGCCGGGGTCAGGCCAATTACGCCGCAGCCAAAGGAGGGTTGACGGCCTTTACCCGGGCCTGTGCCGCCGAACTGGCCCCCAAAGGGATTCAAGTGAATGCCGTCCTGCCCGGCATGATCGTTACGGATATGAGTGCCCGGGTCAGGAAACGGGGCGGCGATCAACTACTGGCCGCCATCCCGGCCGGACGGTTCGGGGAACCGGAAGAGGTCTCCCGCCTGGTGGCTTTTTTAGCTTCGCCTCTGGCCGATTATTTGACCGGCCAATCCATTGCCGTTGACGGGGGATTGAGTATCGCATGAGCCGACTCCTTCAGGGTATTGATCTGGTTGAGATTCAACACTTGAGAGAATTTATCCAGCGCCACAGTGCCCGTCTGGAGGAGATCTTTTCTCCGGCGGAATTGGAATATGCTCTGGCCAGAACAGACCCATCCGTTCCTCTGGCCGGCCGCTTTGCCGCCAAGGAGGCCTGTCTCAAGGCCCTGGGGCTTGGGTTAGGAATGGGGGAAGGATTAGGCGCCTTACGGGCCGTCGAGGTTCTTCGGCTCCCTTCGGGCCGACCCCAATTATCTCTTTCCGGCTGGGTGGAAAGACGATCCCGCCAATTAGGCGTTTGTGATATCAATCTTACTTTTTCACACACCGGCCACTATGCCGTGGCGTCCGTGGTCATGCTGACGAAGACCGGTGAGGAGTTGGTCTGATGCGTTATTATCTGGTTGATCAGATTCGGGAATGGCAGCCCGGAACGATGATCCGGGGTATTAAAAATGTAGCCATGAGTGAGGATTTCCTGGAGTTTCATTTTCCCGGCAACCCAATCATGCCTGGTGTCTTGCTTTTGGAAGCCCTCTCCCAATTGGCCGGTTGGCTGGAAGCGGCCGGGTCCAATTTTCAACAATGGTTTATCCTGGACCAGGTGAAACGGTGCGGGTTTTATGGATTTGCCTTACCAGGAGATCAGGTGGAGCTTGAACTGACTCTCCTCGAATCGTCCACACCGGATCGCCGTTGTTATCAAGGAATCGGTCTGGTTGGGAAACGTAAAAAGATTGTTGCCGAACTGGAAGGCCTATTGGTCCCCCTGGCCGACCTGGAAGACCCGGAAGCCTTTCGGCGACTGTTTAATTATCTGACCCGGACCCAAGGGATGTAAGATGGAACAGCACGAAGTCGTCATCACCGGCCTGGGATTGATTTCTTCCCTGGGGAAGAGCGCAGAGATCAACTGGGAAGAAGTGTTAAAAGGACATACTGGTCTGGCACCGGTTCCTGCTTTGGATGAGATAGAGAAACCGATTTACGGGGGACAGGTCAAGGAGGCATCCCTTCCTGATGACCTTTCTCCAAAAATAATGAATCAATCCAAATTCCTGAACCGTGGGGGCCAATTGGGTTTTCTGGCCGCCCAGGAAGCCTTTCAGATGGCTGCCTGGACTGAATCGGACCCCCCGCCACGAGAACGGGCCATGTATGTCGCCACCGGCGATATGACTATGGTTGGTTATGATTTTTTTTATTCGGCTTTGAAAGAGGCTACCGGTGGGACCTTCCGGAATATCGATCAAATCCGCCTGAATAAAGCGGCCATAGAAAAGGTTAACCCCTTCTATCTCCTCGAATCATTAAATAATAATCCTTTCAGTTTTTTAACCGCCATTTTTAATTTCATGGGACCGGGGACATCCCTGGCCAGCCAATCCCCATCCGGTTCTCATGCCCTGGAAATGGCCTATCGAAGCATCCGAACCGGCCGATCAACAGTAGCCATGGCCGTCGGATCAGGGAGCTGGATCAATGAAGTCGCCTTTTTTGAATTGGAGGGGTTAGGGTTATTGTCCCGGGGCCGCCAGGGGATCCAGTCTTATAGACCTCTGAATGCTAAAAGGGACGGTTTCCTGCCCGGGGAAGGGGGGGCCGCTCTGATTTTGGAATCCCTTGCCGGTGCCCGGGCCCGCGGGGCCCGGATCTATGGCCGGATCCTGGGGGTGGGAAATACTACCCAGGCCTCTCCGCGGCTCAACGTCCCGGACCAAGTGACTTTGAAAAGTATGGAAGAGGCCCTTAAAGAAGGGCGCTGCCACCCCGGCGACCTTGGTTTTATCTGTCCCCATGGCAGCGGGACCATAAAAGGAGATCGGTCGGAAATGCTTTCCCTTTCCACCCTACTTGGTCCAGCCTGTGAAGACGTCCCTATTTGTGCCCTGAAGGCCTACACCGGCCATATGGGTGCCGCCAGTGACCTGGGCGAGGTGATTCTGAGTCTCCTGGCTTTGGAGCAAGGACTGGTTCCCGGGACCCTTCATTTTGAAACTCCGGAACCGGCATTTTCTTCCCTGCGGATTTCAAACCAAGCCCAGCCTTGTAGCAAGGCTCGATTCCTCTCCGTGAGTTATGGTCTGGGGGGCCAGGCCTCAGCGGTCCTTATTGAATCCCAATAATAATTGGAAATTATAAAACACCGGGGCTTCCTTAAAGTAGTTTACATTTTGACCAAGGAGTAAAGGATCCCTTGTTCCCGCACGGGTTTATTTACTCTTTTGGTCATTCCATCCGAGAGTGTAAGATTAATCTTAATCTCATCCCACACGATAACCATAAAAAATATTGGCTTTTTCCTTGGTTATATCTTAATTGTTCGATATGTTAATCCCAATAATTATAACCACTTCAAAATTAGAAGATCTTGTTCGGGATATTTTAATGGTTCAGTCTATGCCGACTCGTATTGCAAATGAGCGGAAGTTTCCAAATTGGGAAGAATTGCCCGATAAGGGGTGAAGATATTGGCTCGATGTAGAGGGCTGGTTGGGGTGGCGAGCCCGTTATGTCAAAGTTGTAGACTCGGAAAAAAGAACCCTCTTGTTTTTCCAGGAAATCTATAATTCGGAAGGTGAACGTGCGGAAGTTCACGAGAAATTTCCTCTGTATAAGGGTCATCAAAAAATTAAGGAGGTGTGAATTATAATTGGTCGTCAAAATGTCAGGGATCAACTGGCGGCTTAATTTTAGGCTTGGTCTAAATCCCTTCCCTGCAGCCTTTTCTCCTGTTCTTTCTCCTTGACCCCATTCTTTCATTATTTTATACTTTTCTCATGCATAAGCACATTCATATCTAAGGTCAAGGAGGTATGAAAATGCGATCGGAAGAAGTCATCCAAACCTTAAAAAAATGCGGGCTCTTCGGTGATCTTTCAGATGAAGAATTGTCTTCAATAGCAAATTTAGGAAGGATTGAGCATTTTGCAACGGGGGAGATCATCTACCGGCAAGGGGATATCGTTAATAAATTGTACATCCTGTCCGAAGGGCAAGTCTCTCTTTACAGAAATTTCGAGATTGGCCCTGGTCGGCAGGCGGATAGAATTGTCTATACCTTGCGAGAAAGCCCGAGCAGAAGAATTTTGGGGAGCTGGAGCAGCCTTGGCGGAGAGCAATATACCCATTTGTGTTCGGCGAAATGTGATAAACCCACCAAAGTCGCCTCCTTTCACTGTTCGGAGCTTGGGGATCTCATCTCCAGAAATATGAATACTCGCATTAAAATTTTGGAAAAGCTCGTTATTCTCATGAGGGAGAGACTGGAGAGTTCTTATAGCTCAATGGAGACGATATAGGGGGTCTCTCACCTCCCATGGGCCGATCAGGGGTCGGGAGCAGGGCGTTCCCTGATCTCACTAACGGGTTCTTTTATGCAGGG
>Ga0233425_10011816_pt1 | contig 10062 bp, 12 predicted proteins | sample Watercolumn_Towu_2_FD_181712 | JGI IMG/M metagenome (GOLD analysis project Ga0233425, IMG submission 181712) | Freshwater microbial communities from Lake Towuti, South Sulawesi, Indonesia - Watercolumn_Towuti2014_140_MG | ecosystem: Environmental > Aquatic > Freshwater > Lake | place... | reverse complement strand
CTCTGCGGCGCAATTGCATATGCAGGCGTCGGATAACGGCGGAGTCGGCTATCTCAACGCAAGCAATGATTATGCGTGGCAGGTCATTCCGGCGACCTCCACGCCAACGCCATCCTATGCTGGTAGCGACTATGGCGATACGAAGATCATTCTCTCGGGAACGCAGAAAGCGGTGACGTCCGCGATGATCGGTGGCGTCATCAAAGTGCTTAATCCGCTAGAAACCGACGCGAATAAGACCCTTCTTTTCTGGCTCAGATATCGGCAGAATTCGGATGGCATTATCCAATATCTACACGGCGAGGCTGAAATTCCGACGCTTAGCCGATTGACGCATCTCCGGCTATTTTTCCCCTCGGTCAATATTGAGACCGGAAAAGTCACTCTGCGCTCAATCGTTTGAGACAAATCCATGCAATATCGCCCTGATATCTATATGCTCGGCGGCCAATCTAACGCGTCAGGCCGCGGGCTCCTGAGTGAAATGCCGGTTCTTCCGAACTATGCAAAAATTCTGAATTACAACAACGCCGGCAAATGGGTTTATGCGAGTGAGCCTATCGATTCCGAGATAGGCCAGGTTGACGCAGTTTCATTGGATGTTTCGCCGGGCGTCGGTCCAGGGCTCGCGTTCGGAGATAAAATTTTCGACCTGCGTCCGGGCCGATATGTTGGGCTCGTGCCATGTGCCAAGGGCGCCAGCAGCATGGCTGATTGGGGGAGGAACCTCAGTCGCTCCACTCTCTACGGATCAATGATCGCGCGCGCTCAAGAAGCGGCTGCTTCTGGATCGCTCAAGGGAATGGTCTTTTATCAGGGTGGGACCGATACGTCGTTAATGGCGCTGGTCAACGCATGGCCGGATGGACTTACACAATTCGTTACTGACGTCAGGGGTGACCTCTACGACCCTTTCTTTCCATGCCTCTTTGTTGTTCTCTCCCCAAATCCAAATGACCCCGGATATCCATATTACGCAGAAATGGTGGCGGCTCAAACGAACATGACGTTGCCACCCAACGTCGGTCGCGTCACCGCGAACGACCTCGCCGTGAAGCCGGGCGATCCATGGCATCTCAGGACTGCATCGCAGATCATTCTCGGTGAGAGAATTGCCGTAAAGAAGGCTGAGCTTTTAGCTGCTCTCGGCCGGTGAGCCCTGCCTTCTGCCCAAGCGCCCCCGTAACCGTCTCCTGAGTTCCACCTTCCATGACGCGGAGCGCCGCATGTTGCGGTCGCTTTGCCGATCGCCGCCGCCATGATCGCCGTGGCGATGCTTCTGCTCCTCGCGCTGTGATGCGTGCGGCGTTCTTCGCGCGCGCGAGCCGCTTTCGCGCGTGCGCTGGCCCAAAAACCGCTGCGCACTTTTCGGGCGACCTGGTTCTTCTTCGCGCCGCTGAACGGAAAACCGCTGCGCACTTTTCCGCGCGGCGCGTCGCCAGAAAATTTTCGTAGCCAAGAGCGAGGGGGAGCCTCAATAGGGTGAGGCCTTCACATGCGCGCGTCAAGCGCCTTTGAGACCGCCTTGAAGGGCTCTTCAAAATGCCGATCAATGAATTCCTCCACGGCGTCGAGACGATCGAAATTCTCTCCGGCAATCAGCCGGTGCAAATCAATAAGATGGCGGTCCCTTACATTAATGGCACCGCGCCTGACGCCGACGCCGCCGCCTTTCCGCTCGATGAGCCGGTGCTGCTCGCGAGCCGGCCGCAGAAAGCGTTGAAGCTCGGCGCGACCGGCACGCTGCCGGCCGGCGTGCGCGACTTCTATGCGGAAGGCGGCGGCGCGGCCATCATCTGTCGCGTCGCGCCCGGCGCCAATGAGGAGGCGACGATGACCAATCTCATCGGCTCGCTCGCGTCGAAAACCGGGCTCTATGCGGCTCTCGGCGCGCGCGCCCATGTCGGCGTCGCGCCGCGCACGATCATCATTCCCGGTTTCACGGCACAGCGTCCCGGCGACGCCTCCAATCCCGTCGTCGCGGCGGCGATCGGCGTCGCCGACCGTCTGCGCGGACGCGTCTACGCTTCCGTTCCGTCGACAAGCATCGATGACGCGCTCGAATGGCGCCAGGATTGGGCTTCCGACCGGCTGCTGCCGATCTACCCCAACATCCTCGGCTGGGACCCGGCGACCAGCGCCTATGTGACGCGCCCGGCGGAAGCCGCCTTCGCCGGGCTCACCGCGCGCGTGCATCGCGACAATGGCTTCTGGTTCTCCCCTTCGAATTTCGCGCTGCGCTCGATCGGCGGCGTCTCCAATCCGGTCGACTGGGTCTCCTCCGACCCCGATTGCGAGGCGAATATCCTCAACGAGAACCGCATCGCCACCGTCATCAATATGGGCCAGGCGAGCGGCGTCCAATATGGCGGCTGGCGGCGTTGGGGCAACCGCACCACCGCCGACGACGCCAATTGGGTCTTCGAGTCCGTGCGCACCATCGCCGATGCAGTCTATGAGGCGCTGGACGAGGCGACGCTCTGGGCGGTCGACAAGCCGCCGACGAAGCAGCTCCTTGTCGACATGACCGAGCGCGCCGATCGGTTCTTCAAATTCGGCAAGGATCAGGGCTTCCTCGTCGGCGGACGTTGCTGGCTCGATCCCGAGGACAATACGCCGGCGCAAATGGCCAATGGCGTTTTCGTCTGGCGCATCGACCCGGAGCCGATCGCGCCGATGGAGCACATTGTCTACAAGGCCCAGCGCAATCAGGACTATTACGAAAGCTATCTCGGCGACATTTCCGCGATGATCGCGACGGGAACCTAAGGAGGCGTCGATGGCGCAGCTCGATTATGTGCTTCAGGCGTTTTCCGCCTATGTGGACGGCTTCCCCAAGCTCGGCTCCGGCGAGCGCATCCAGACGCCGATGTTCAAAAAGGCGATGGAGAAGTTCCGCGGCGGCGGAATGCTCGCCGAGCGCGAAATCTCGATGGGCTATCAGGCCTACACGCTGGAGGTCAACCTGTCGGAATACGACCCGCAAGTGCTGTCGCAATGCGGGCTGTTCTCGCGCAAGGATTTGCCGCTCTCCGTGCGCGGCCATTTCGACGGAGACTCCAACACGTCGCATACGGGGGTGCTGACCTGCCGGGGCGAGTTCAAGGAGATCAATCCCGACGCCTGGGAGCCGAGCAAGAAGGCCGGGATCAAGACGGTCGCGACCTTGCAGGCGCTCAAACTCAAGATCGACGACAAGCTCATCTATGAGATCGATATTCCGAACGGCGTCTATGTGTTCGGCGACGAGGACGCCGGCGCGCGCGTTCGCGCGTCGATCGGATTTTAGATCGCGCCGCGCCCAAAGCGCGTAGCGGTTTTGGGAAGCGGTGACGCGAAAAAGACAAGGAGCGCGCGATGGCCGAGGAAGCGAAGAAGGACGAGAAGAAGGAAGCCGCGCCGCCGGCCCCGCGCGTTGTCGATTTCGACGCGGGAGAGACTTGGGGCAAGGAAACAATCCCGCTTGGTCGCCCATTCAAGATCGACGGCGTGACCCATCACGGGATCGAGCTGCGCGTGCCCTCCGGCCTCGATCTCGCGCGCCACCGCGATAGCGGCGGCACGCTCGTCGATTTCGCCATCGGGCTCTCGACGCTCGACGCGAAGGTGTTCAACGCCATGCATGCCAAGGACCTCGCCACGGTGCTCGCGAGGGCCAATAGTTTTTTGTCCTGACGCCCGATGCGCTGGCGGGCGCTCTCGACGAGATCGGGCTCTGTTTCCACTACAGCCGGCGCGAGACGATGGCCATGCCGCTCACGGACATCAAGCGCCTCCATGACCGCGCTGCGCTGCATCTGCGGCTGGTCTATGGTCTCGGGGGTTCGTGATGCGCATGTCCCGGAAAAGTGCGCAGCGGTTTTTCGATAAGGACATGCGAAAAATATGAGCATGACCGTCGAGATGATCCTACGCCTGATCGACCAGGCGTCGGCGCCGCTGCGCGGCGTCGCCGCCGAACTCGGCAGGGTCAAGAGCGAGTCCGAAAAGCTCAACGCCGCCCAGGCCGGCGGCGTGAAAGCCGCCGACGCGCTCGCGCATCAGCAGGCATGGAGAGACGCGCAGGCGGCTCATCGCGACTATAACGCGAACATCATCGCAGGGACGGCGGTGATCGCTGGCGCCACGGCGACGGCAGCGATCGCGGCGGCGGGTTATGGGCTAAAGCAGGCCGTCTTGTTCGAGAAGGCCATGGCCGACGTCAAGAAGAAGGTCGATCTCCCGGAGGGCGAGAGCTGGGAGAGCGTCGAGCGCATGATCAACCGCACCTCGCGAGAAATTGGCATCGGCCGCGAAAAGACCGCCGCGCTCGCTGAGGCGGCGGCCGCCGCTGGCGTAGAATATCGCGATCTTGCCGGCTTCATGGATATTGCCGCCAAGGCTGCCAGCGCCTGGAAGATGACGCCCGAACAGGCAGCCGACAATCTCGCGAAGATCAAAGCGCTCACTCGATGGTCCAATCAGGAGCTGCAAGACTTCTCCGACAAAGTCGCCAAAGCCGATATGACGTCCGCGGCGAGGGCGTCGGACATCATCGAAATGTTCGGCCGCTCGGCGAGCGCCGCGAAAGCCGCCGGAGTGGACTATGATACGACGCTCGGCATTCTGACCGCCGTGCGCTCCGCCGGCATGGATGAATCGGTGACGGCGCGCTGGTTCAACGCCTTCACGTCGACGTTACGAACGGCGGGAGAAGGCGGGCGCGGCGCCAAGGCGGCGGCCGAAGGCTTCAAGGAGTTGGGGCTCTCGATCGAGCAGGTCCAGCAGGGCATGCGCGCGGCGCCGACACAGACCATTCTCGACGTGCTCGATCGGCTGCAAAAGAGCCCCGACCAGGCCGCCATCGGGGTCAGGCTTTTCGGCCGGCAATGGTGGGACGAGGCGGCGCGCGCCGGCCAGGCGCTCCCCGAAATTGTCAAACAGCTCGAAATGATCTCAAGCGGGACATGGAAAGGGGCGCTCGACAAGAGCATCGCGACCGACCTTGCGACGACGACCAAGCATTTGGAACGCTTTAAATCGCTTGTCTCGGAGATCGGCGACAATATGATGCGCTGGGCGCTGCCGCCGATCAATAGTCAGATCGAAAGACTCCTGAAGACCTATGACACGGCGCAGAAAACGGGCTTTCTGCCGGGGCCGGACGGCCAGCCGATAGATCGGCTGAAGGACAAGGAGCCGGTCCCGTTTTCCGAGCGCAATCGACAGCGCTTCCTGCGTCACATTCCGCAAGGCGAGTCGGTCGAGGACTATGAGCGCCGGATCAACGTCAATCGCCCGTCGCTCCCCACATTCGCGGCCGGCGCGGGCGCCAATGTCTCACCTGATATCGACCTCTCCAAAATCCACGCGGCGGTCGGCGAAGCGCAAAAGGCCGGCGAGGACATCAAAGCGTCGCTCGGCGTCACCGCCCGGCCGGAGGTCGACTCCTCCGCGATCGACGGGCTGCTCGGCAAGCTGCGCGAGGCGCGCGCCCAGCTCTCGGCGCTCGGCGCGCAGGCAAACGCCGTGGCGACGCAAGTGTCGCGCGGCGTGGCCGCCGGGTCGCACGCGCTGCATGACGGGCCGGAGGCGAGGTAAATGGCCGGCGTGCTCATGGGCTGGGGGCCTTTCCGCTTCGAGTGCGGGCGAACCGCCTTCGAGCAGCTCCGCGAGCGCGCCGCCGGGCGCTGGGAGAAGCACGCGATCATCGGCCGTCGGCCGGCGGGCCAATATCTTGGGCCGGACGAAGAGACGGTGACGTTGCGCGGCACGATTTTTCCGATCGCCGGGATTGGCGACGCGGGAACGGTGCAAGGCCTTATCGACGCCGCGCGATCGGGCATGGTCACGACGCTCGCGGCGGCCGACGGCTCGATCCTCGGTCCCTATCGGTTGGAGAAGGCCGAGCGCGTGCTGACCGATCATCTGCCCGGCGGGAGCGCCCAAAAGATCGTCTACGACCTCGAATTCCACGCCCATGACGACGGCGAAGGGCAGATTTGGAGCCTGTGGCCATGAGGGCGGCAGTCGGCAATAGGCAGTCGGCGGGTCGGTATTCTCCGACTGCCGAAGCCCGATTGCCTACTGCCCTAACGGAGCGATGACGGATGCACATCTATGTGACGAAACAGGGCGACATGGTCGACGCGATCGCCAAGCGCGCCTATGGGACCGAGCGCGGCGGAACGACCGAGGCGCTGCTGGAGGCTAATCGCGGCATCGCCGATCTCGGCGCGAAGCTTCCAGAAAACATCACGATCATTATCCCCGACCTGCCGCCGCGCGCGCCAACGGAGCTGCGCACGGTCGATTTGTGGGCGTGAGCATGAGCGTCGAGCGCCTCCACTGCTGCGTGCCGTTCTGCAAGCGCACTTGCAAACACATGGAGTGCGATCCGCTCAACGCCGACGGCTGGGAAGTGATTTGCGCCAAGCATTGGCGCGCGATCCCGCCCAAGAGACGGCGGGCCTATGCTCGCGTTCACAAGATTTGGTGGGGCAAGGACGGGCGCGGAATGACGCTTGGCGAGATCATGGCTCATCCTAAATGGGGGCGGCGTGGGGTTCATCGCGCCGCAGCGGAACGCCTTTGGAAACGCCTTAAGCGCGAGGCGATCGAGCGCGCGGGAGGCATCGCGTGACTCCCTTCGTCGAGATCAGCATCGCAGGCCGCGTCATCGGCGGCGTCGGCAAACGCGCGTTGCCGGGCCAACTCGTCGAATATGACGGCGAGCATGCCGACGAGCTGCATCTCTCGATCTCCAATTATGACGGCATGCTGCAAAAGCCGCGCAAGGACGAGCGCGTGACGGTGCGGCTCGGCTGGAAAGAAACGGGCGTCGCCAAGATCGGCGAATTCGTCATTACCGAGATCGACAAGGTGGGGCCGAGCGCGCAGTTCCACATCGTCGGCCATTCTGCCGATCTGAAGAAGACGCTCAAGAAGCAAAAGACCCGCGCCTGGAAAAAGGACAAAAAGCTTGGCGACGTGATCAAGGATGTCGCGAAGGACAACGACCTTCAGCCGGCGATCGACAGCGAACTGGAGAAAGTCGAAATCGAGAAGATCATCGCGCAGACTGGCGAGAGCGACATGCATCTCGTGACGCGCCTCGCCCGCCAATATGGCGCGCTCGCCAAATTCAAGGACGGGCGGCTGGTCTTCGTCAAAAAGGGTAAGGGAACGACGGCGTCCGGCCAGCCGGCCGAGCGCGAGACGATCACGCCGAACGACTGCGTCGGCTTCACCTTTCATTCAGGCGCGCGCAACGAGCGCGGCAAGGCCAAGGCGACGCATTACGACCGCTCCAAGGCCAAGCGCAATGTGGAGGAGAGCCGTGGCGGCGGCGACGACGGCTCGCCCGACTATTTCCACCCGCACTCTTACGGGACGCAGATCGAGGCCCTGACCCAGGCGCGCAGCCGCAAAGAGGATTTCGACCGCGCCAAGGCGGGGTTCAATGCGACGCGCGCGCCGGGGCGCATCGGCGTCGCGCCTGGCGGCGTGGCGCAGACGCAGGGCTTCGGCGACGACGACGATCGGGAGTGGACCTGCAAGAAAAGGCTCTTCGGCTGGAACGCGCAGGGGCTGATCGTGCGGCAGGATTTCGAGCCGAAGGAGGAAGGGTAATGAGCGAGGCTGTGGACGCGGGGCATTTGCGCGCTTTCGTCGAGCGCATCGAGAAGCTCGAAGAGGAGAAGCGGTCTATCGGCGACGACATCAAGGACGTCTATGCCGAGGCCAAGGGGACGGGCTTCGACCCGAAGGTCATGCGCAAGATCGTCTCACTGCGCCGACAGGACCGCGACAAGCGCCATGAAGAGTAGGAAATCCTCGACCTATATCTGTCCGCGCTGGGGATGGCGTAGGGCCGGGACATGATCGAGAAGATCGCCGCTCTCATTGACGCCGAATGTAATCGGCGAGGGTTCTCCGACAAAAATGCGTTGATCAGGAGAATTGGCGATCTCGAAGAAGAGCTAAAGCAAGCCCGTCGGCTCCTATCGAGAGACGTTGTCGATCGATATCGATTCGGGTTTACGCCTCTGGAAAATCTCATAGTCAACCAACTCTGCAGTGTTTCTCCTCGCATTGTGACTTTGGGGCACTTGATCGATGCCGCGGAGCTGATTTTTCGGCGCAGTCTATCGATCCAGGGTTTGCGCGTCGCCGTTCATAAGGCGAATCGTAAACTGGGCTCAGTCGCAAAAATCAGGTCGGAGACGGCCATCGGCTATTGGATGGAGAAGGAGAGCGCCGACGCTATTCGTCGGGAGGTCTGAAAGTAGCGGGGCCGGGTCGCCCCGGACGCGGGAGAGCCGGCAAGCATCAACCCGCGCAGCGCAAACTCTCGATAACGCTCCCCGCCGCCGTCGTCGACGACGAAAGGGAGGATGCGGAATCGGGATTAAGGAACAATGGATGAGCGAAGCGACTGGCGAGAGGTTGAGCCTGTCTCGCCGGCGGCCGGCTGGATCGGCGGCAAGAAACAGCTGGCGAAGCGCCTCTGCGCCATCATCGAATCGGCGCCGCATCGGGTTTACGCCGAGCCTTTCGTCGGCATGGGCGGCGTGTTCTTCCGGCGGCGCAAGGCCGCGCGGGTAGAGGCGATCAATGACGCCGATCGCGACGTCGCGAACTTCTTCCGTATCCTGCAGCGCCACTACCAGCAGTTCATGGATACGCTCAAATGGCAGGTCGCGAGCCGCGCCGAGTTCGAGCGATTAGCCGCGCAATCACCGGAGCTGCTCACCGATCTGGAGCGGGCGGCGCGCTTCCTCTATCTGCAGAAGCTCACTTTTGGGGGCAAGGTGCGGGGCAAGAGCTTTGGGATCGACACGCATGGTCCGGCGCGCTTCGATCTCAATAGGCTCGGCAGCGTGCTGGAGGCGGTGCACGAGCGCCTGGGCGGCGTCTGGATCGAATGCGCCGACTGGCGCGACTTCATCGCCCGCTGGGACCGGCCGGAGACGCTGTTCTATGTCGACCCGCCCTATTACGGAACAGAGGGCTATTACCGGGCGGCCTTTCCGCGCGCCGATCATGAGGCTTTGGCGGCGCTTTTAAGCGGCCTTAAAGGGCGATTTGTGCTGACCATGAACGACAGCAAGGAGACCAGGGCCATCTATCGGGCCACAGGCGGTCGGATTGAAACGGCCGAGCTGACCTATACGGCCGCCGGCGGCCGTGGCGCCAAGCGCGCGGGCGAGATCATTGTGAGGCGGTTGTGAGCGAATGGCCATGGCGTGGGGAGGTCTCTGCGCCCGCTACATGGGGCACTGCCATTTGATCTGTCGCGGAATGCCATTTGATTTGTCGCGCTACACGGTCAGCCTTCGGCTGCCGGGAATGACACGCTGAGCCAGATCAAGTCTGCCCCGGCTTCAGCCGATAGAAAATATGACGTCCGATCGCGTCCATTTTGGTCAGCGCGCGAGACCAGCGAGGCCGCACATAAGTGGCGTGATAATGCGTCGAACGGCCGACGTCTGAGATGTAGGTCCGCCCGTTCATTACTTCATTGGCGACGCGCACCGCTTGTTCCCAGGCGTCGCCTTCGGTGATGCGGAGCGACCTGCCTTCGCAGGCGAAGGAGAACTGGCATCCACGATAGCGATGGCGGTTTTGATAGACCACGCCGCAGACGCTTGCGGGATAGAGGCCGCTCTGGACGCGATTGAGCACGACCTGCGCGACGGCGGCCTGCCCTGCCTCGGGTTCGCTGCGCGCCTCGAAATAGACCGCTTCCGCCAGACAGCGAGTTTCGCGCCCAAGCTTCTCTGGGTCGATTGAGGCGGCATAATCCGGCCGCGCCGCGTCATCCTTGCCGGGAACAGACAGCGCCAGCGTCGCGCCTTGGAATGACGACACTTCGATCGGCACGGCGTCCGGCTGCGCCGGCGTCGATGATCCCAGCGCCACGGCGCGAGGCGTCTGCGGCGTGGCGCCATGAAGGGCGCGTTCGGTCAGCGCCTCCTTTCCGGACTCGCGCAAAGGCTCCGCGCTGATCGGCGTCGCGATCGAGGAGCTTTGAGAGGGCGAGGCGGCCGCCGTCGACTTTTGTGTCGTCGCCGGCTCGGG
>Ga0233425_10011815_pt1 | contig 10062 bp, 13 predicted proteins | sample Watercolumn_Towu_2_FD_181712 | JGI IMG/M metagenome (GOLD analysis project Ga0233425, IMG submission 181712) | Freshwater microbial communities from Lake Towuti, South Sulawesi, Indonesia - Watercolumn_Towuti2014_140_MG | ecosystem: Environmental > Aquatic > Freshwater > Lake | place... | reverse complement strand
CGACAGCGGGTGAAGACGTTGATTAACACGCCGCTTTCATCAAAATAAACGGGGATGTAGCTCAGCTGGGAGAGCGCGGCGTTCGCAACGCCGAGGCCAGGGGTTCGATCCCCCTCATCTCCACCAAGACATAATCCAGGGAAATCCAAATAAGTAAAAAAACCCGTTAGAAATAGCGGGTTTTTTCTTGTCATTTGTCCAGAGACGTGCTATATAATCCATCAAAAGCCGGTGTTTTTGGGGGTAACTTTCCCCATAGTTACCCCCACGCAATAGGCAGTTACCCACATGTTACCCCCAAATGAGGCGCTTTATGTTGACTGATATGAAATGCCGCACTTCGAAACCAAAAGAAAAAAATTACAAGCTGTCAGGCATCGGAGGGCTTTATTTGCTCGTTACAGAAAAAGGCCATAAGTGGTGGCGTTTTCGTTATCGCTTTGACGGCAAGGAAAAACTGCTTTCTTTCGGCACCTATCCAGAAATTTCCCTTGCCGATGCCAGGACAAGGAGAGATGAAGCCCGAAAGCAACTGGCACGGGGCATTGACCCCGGCGCGGTACGCAAAGCCCAAAAACAGACAAAGACCGAAGAAACGGAGACCTTTGAAGTCATAGCCCGTGAATGGCATATAAAATTTACCCATACATGGACCGCCGGACACACCACCAAACTTCTAAGCGCAATGACCCGTGATCTTTTCCCCTGGCTTGGCGCGCGCCCGATCAAAGAATTAAAGGCCCCTGAATTATTGACTGCATTGCGAAGAATCGAAAGCCGTGGAACTCTTGAAACGGCGCACCGGATGCGGGGCCTACTTGGTCAGATTTTCCGCTATGCCGTCGCCACGGGAAGGGCGGAGCGCGATCCTGCCGCCGATCTTCGCGGCGCATTGCCACAACCGAATGAAAAGCACCTGGCTGCTATAATCGATCCGAAAGAGGTTGCACCCCTTTTGAGGGCGTTAGACGGTTATCAGGGGCATTTTGTTGTGAAGTGCGCCTTAAGACTCGCACCGCTGCTTTTCGTGCGCCCCGGCGAATTGAGACATGCAGAATGGGAGGAAATTGATCTTGATGAAGCCGCTTGGAACATTCCGGCAAGTAAGATGAAGATGCGGGAAGCCCATCTTGTGCCCTTACCGATTCAGGCCGTTGAAATACTGCGAGAGCTTCAATCGTTGACAGGCGCGAGCCGGTATGTCTTTCCGTCCGGTCGGTCATTTGCAAGGCCCATGTCAAATAACGCCATTCTCGCCGCACTTCGCCGCATGGGTTATGACAAGGATACGATGACCGGGCATGGATTCCGGGCAATGGCCCGAACCATTCTTGATGAAGTGCTCCATATCCGTCCGGATTACATAGAGCATCAACTTGCCCATGCCGTGAAAGACCCGAACGGGCGCGCATACAACCGGACGGCGCACCTTAGTGAACGCCGGGAGATGATGCAGACATGGGCGGATTACCTTGACGGGATCAAGGCGGGGGCAACGGTCATACCATTCAAAAAGATGGGGGGATAAAATTTCATCATGCCAGGAATAGGCTTCGCGGGCCGATAAGCAGGGGGCACCCCTCCCCTGCTTTCCTGGACAATCGAAGGGGGGCGGGAGAGGGAACGACAATGACGGAAGAACTATGGATTGACAAAGTGACCATCAAAAAACTTTTGAGGATCGATGAAACAGGGTTGATTGAACTCGTATCACAGCGAATTTTCACACCGCATATAAAGCATACCGACGACAAATATTACCCCATGCCATTTACAACAGAGTATTACACAAAGGAATGGAAATTTAATTCTATTACGGGAAAAGACTACCGTTCCAATGTACCACACCGCAGAGACGCCACGAAGGAGGAAATAACCGAACGATTAAAAAAATGTTTTTGGTTTAGACAGATTGAATTTGACGATGCCCTATACGAAGGTAAAATTAAACTTCCTGAAACGCCTTTACAGGCCGACACGAAAGAAGATCGTATCGAAAATATTTCAGATTATATCAAGCAACGCCGCCGTGAAGGTATTTCCGATGGAGAAATTGCCTCCAAATTGTATTATCACAAATATACTTACCTTGAAATCGGGCGCGCAATGGGGCATAATAAAGGATTGAATGAAGATCAAACCGCCGCCGTGAAAACGCGCGTGACACGACTTATAAAGAAATATAAAGCCTCACTCGTAACACCCGCAACACCGTAACAAAATTTGTCACGGTCCCGTGACAATCAATTATCCATTCAATATTTAATCGAATAAGCCGGGATTCGCTCGGCTTTTTTGTTTCTTGACTGTCATTTAAGTGACCATGAGAGAAAGTCCAAAAATGAATCAGGAGGACTTTCATCATGCGAAAGAAACCGAAAAAGACCCAAATAGCAAATGTTCTAATGGCTTTGCCGCAAACTGGATTTTTACGCCTACCACAAGTTTTGATGTTTTTCCCCGTCAGTAAAAGCACGTTTTGGGAAATGATCCGCGAAGGGACAGCACCCTCGCCCGTGAAATTGTCGCGCCGGTGCGCCGCGTGGCGGGTAGCGGACATCCGCGCCCTGATCGAATCGAAGGGAGGAAATGAAAATGAATAAAATTCCTTCCCTTTATTGGCACACCCAAAACGGTGAACGGGCCAGGCGGATCAATGAGCTACTTCAAAGGCTTATAGTCGAAACGCAAGCGCAATACGGACGGCCATCATGGGAATTTAGAATTTTACAATCAATAGAACATTTATTCAGGGTATGGCGAGACCGGATGGACAATAACCAGTTTTCCGAAATCAGAAATCGGGATCAAAAATCTTTCTGGTTTGGGCGCGTGGATAAATTCAACGGGGGGTGTTGACATGGCAGAAAAAGCCCAAACGACCACCCCCGATCCCCTCCCCAAATCAGGGAAGGCCAATCAAGGGACGGGCGACGGTGACGACAAAGAGCGGAAGCGGCGTGAATACGGGGAGGCCGTGAAGAAACGGGTGGCGGAAGAGTGCGCGGCGTTGGGGAAAGGCGGCAGGGATCAGCACGGCGCACAGGTGGAGGCCGGAGGAGATTCATCACCTTATTTTCTCGACTCAGACGGCTACCTTTGCCGAATGAAGTCATACAGGGATGCGGAAATCAAGATTCGATTGGCAAACTTTTCCGCCCGGATCACAGAAGAAAACCATGTTGACGACGGCGCGGAGCGGTCTATTTTTTATACGATTCAGGGCAGCATCAAAGGGAATCACAGCCTTCCCGCTGTCGAAATTCCGGCGGCGCAATTTCAGGGCATGTCGTGGCCGCACAAGTGGGGGAGCCGGGCCGTAATGGAGCCGGGGCGCACCGTTGCTGATTCTGTTCGACATGCCATTCAGACCGCATCACCGGAAGCCCCTGTCAAGATTCACTTCGGTCATACGGGGTGGCGGGAAAGCAATGGGGCATGGGCTTACCTTCATGCGGGCGGGGCCGTCGGCGCGAACGGCGTTTCGGTCCGACTTGCCCCGGAATATCAACGTTTCCGCCTTCCCGCCGTACCGGAACATGAGGCAGAGGCTATCATGACAAGCCTTTCTTTTCTTGATATCGGTAAACGTGAAATCACGCTTCCTTTGTTGACCTACACGTTTCTTGCGCCGCTAACAACGATCCTGCCCACAATGCCAAATTTCAGCTTATACTTGTACGGCGTAAGCGGGTCATTCAAGACGACGTTAGCCGCGCTGGCGCTTTCACACTTCGGTGATTTCTCGTCAATCGACAGCCTGCCGAATTTCAGCGATACGTCGGGGGCAATCGAAAAAAGGGCATTCAGGATCAAGGATGCTTTGTTTCTGCTTGACGACTTTGCCCCTTCGCATCGGAAGCAAGACCGGGAGCGCAAAGAAGAGGTTTCACAAGCTACGATCCGGGCCTTTGCAAATAGGACGGGGCGCGCGCGCCTGCGATCTGATACAAGCGAAATGCCGCGAATCTTCCCGCGTGGGCTTTTACTTGTTACGGGTGAGGAAGCCCCTGCTTTGCAAAGCACACTTGCGCGAATCCTCCTAATCGAACTTTCCCGGAAAGACATCGACCGGGAGCGTTTAACAGCCCTGCAAAACAAAGCGCACAGGCTACCTCACGCCATGACTTCATACCTTCTTTTTGTCCGTGACAACATGACGGCAATCATCCGCGCTTTCCCGGAGCGCTTCCGATCACTCAGAAGCCAGGCGACAAACGACGGCTACCACGGGCGGCTTGCGGAGCAGACGGCTTTTTTCATTTTTGCTCTTGATCTGTGGGTGACCTGGCTGACGGAGAAAAAAATAATTGCGGAATCCGATGCGCGGGAGCGGATCGCGGAGGCGTGGGGCATTTTTCAACCCCTTTCCGCTTCGCAGAATCGGCGCATTGCCGGAGACGATCCGATTGACGGCTTTTTTGAAATCCTGGGTTCTCTCGTTTTCACACACCGCGCGCGCCTGGACCCTTGCCACCATGAGGGCGCACCTGTGGGGGCGGGGGATCGGATCGGATTTTTTGACAGCGAGCGTCTTTATCTGCAATTCAACGCGGCTTGGAACTCCGCAATGACCTTCCTTTCAAAGGAAGGAGGGCATTTCCCCTTTAGTAAAAGTACTTTTCTATACATGCTGAAACAGCGCGGCAGCATTGTTTTAAGCCGGAGCGGTGAGGCAACGAAGCCGAAAACAATCGACGGTGAATCAATAAGAGTTTTAGAGATTAAAGAGGGGGTGTTGATAAACCGCGTCACTTCCGTCATTTCTTGTGATGAATAGATAACTTTAATTGAAGATTCAATATGATAGACAATAACACTTTTTTGAGAATTGCCGTCATTTTGGTGTCATTTCCGTCATTTTACTCAAATCAAGAAATGACGGTTTGCCTGCTAAGAAATGACGGCGCAAAATCGAAGAATGTCATTTTAAGTTTAATTGCCCATAAATAAAATCATGCTGTTAGCGGCATGGATGACGTGAATGACGGAAATGACGGCACTTTTATATACCTCTCTCCACCATGCAGCACGCAAGAAAGGGAATGATCATGAAAAAGTTTAATACTCTTGATAATTCGATTGGTTGCGAAGAAACAAAAGAAACGGTCAGTGACAGACAGGTGAAAAAATTCAAAAATGCCCTTGAAGTGACCGCTTACCTACAAGGCCAGGGATGGAAAGTCAAGAGATCTTCTACGTACCGGCATATTCAAGAAGGCAAGCTTCGCCCGGAGGCCGACGGCGCTTTTACTGAAAAGGCCGCTTTGCGATATGCTAAATATTTCCTCAAGCGCCTGGACGGATCGACGTTTAAGCAAAGCGCACGCGCACAACAAGAAAGGGGCGAGATGGAAGGGCGGAAAGCCCGCGCTCAAGCCCGGCTTTGGGAAATGAAGGCCGCGATTCTTGAAGGTGGATATGTACCGCGCGCCGAATTTGAAATGGCATTAGCGCAGCGAGTGACGCTTTTTAAAAATGATCTGACAAGCTTCTGTTATTTTTACGCGCCGGAAATTATCAACCTTGTGAACGGCGACCATTCAAAAGTAGGCGAATTGATAGAGGCTATGGAAGATAAGCTTTCCGACGTTCTGGGAAGGTATGCAAGTAAAGATGGCGTAACGCCCTTGCCTTGGCCGAACTATGGTACGGAAGCGGAATATATGGAAAAGCAAAAAGAATTTATGGAAAAAACCGATCTTTCCCAAATGGGTGACGATGAAGAGGATGACCCGGATTAATGATTGATTCTATTCTTCCAAGTGATTTTTTTATCACGAGCGGTGACTTATCGGGGTTTGAATTTCCGTATGACCCATAACCTATGGTAAGGACCCGCTTTATTTATGATAACGGCATAGCGCGCCGGGATGAAAGGATGCAGACAACTTGAATCTTCTTGATTTCCTAAAACACGATGGAATTTTCTTGACCAGACAGACCGCGAACGAATACGCGGGGCCATGCCCATTTTGCAACACAGGCAAAGATAGATTCAGAGTATGGCCGCACCACATAGTGAGGGGGGAAGCATCGGGGGGGCGTTATTGGTGCAGACAATGCGGAAAGAACGGCGACTTAATACAATACCTGAGAGACCGACGCGGCGTGTCTTTTAAAGAAGCTTGCGAAACCATCGGGCGCGCTGTTGATCAACGCCCGGCCAGGCGGCGGAGGGAGGGGCGGCTCACGGGATGGAAGCCGACCGAAGCCATCACGCCGCCGGAAGTATGGAAGGCACAAGCGGGGGCAGTCCAGAAGGAAGCGGCAGAACGATTATTGACACAAGAAACGCCGGGCCGCGCTTTCCTTCGGAACCGAGGATTGACGGATGAAACAATTGAAGCGGCGGGCTTGGGATGGAATCCCATCGATGTTTATTTTGACCGGCAAACGTGGGGCCTTGCACATGAGACAAAACCGGACGGCAAGCTGAAACGGTTATGGATTCCGGCAGGCTTGGTCATTCCAACCATTGACGGAAAAGCGATCATCCGTTTACGGATCAGGAGACCGCACGGCGATCCGCGCTATATCATAGTACCGGGATCATCAACCACGCCCATGTTTGTTGGGAAGGATAACGGCGCGGCGGTTGTTATCGAAAGTGAATTGGATGCCCTGCTATTATGCCAGGAAGCCGGGGATATAACCTTAATGATTGCTTTGGGATCAGTAGCGAAGAGACCGGATCAGGGAATACACACGCGCTTGAAGCGGGCAAAGATCATCCTTAACGCCCTTGACGCAGATCAAGCCGGGGCAAAGGAAGCTTGGGGCTTCTGGATTGCTGTTTATGGCCGGAAGGTTAAACGTTGGCCGGTGCCTTCCGGCAAAGACCCCGGAGAAGCCTATCAAGCCGGGATCGATCTTCGGGAGTGGATCAAGGCGGGCTTGGAAAATACCGCTTGACATTCAGGGATGATGATGTATCCTTAATGCGCCTAAAATCTATTACCGGAGGAGCCACCGTTATGGGCTTTTGTTGTTTCTACAAACCTGATTTGGTCATGGATTCCGGTACCCGTAAGGGCCGGGCGCTTGTAATAGAGCGTAGGCAATCCATGACCTTTTTCTATGGAGGAAAGAGCGATGAAAAAAAAGGAAAACGTGATCAAAGTAGATACGAATAATTACACTTTACCAAGTAGATGGCTATATAAATTGACCGACAAAATCTTTGAAAATGGAAAAAATTCAATTCAACAGGGCATTCTAATCAGTGCCATCCAAAGCCTTGACCCCGCTCTTCACCGTGATGCTCTCAGAGCCATCATTAAAGTTGTATACTCATCGGGCAACACGCCGACGGCCAGCCGACTGTCAAAAACTATTGTTAAGGGGTCTGATTATATTGCCGGATTCAGATAGAAAGGATTGTTATGAGCAACGAAGAAGAGCATATCAGAAAACTTGAGGAAAAGGAGCGTGTCTTGATGGTTCAAAACATCGAAGGCGCAAGGGCGGGGGCCGTCTCTCCTGCCCTTCATCGGGAGCTTGCAGATGTCCGTCATAAATTGAAGGTTGCGCGGCGGGTCAAGGCGATGGACGAAAAGCGGGTTGATCCAAAATTGACCAGGAAGATAAGCATATTATTATCCGAAGATGAATACCAGGCATTGACAATAAAGGCGGCTAATTCAGGGGTTGATTTATCAAAATATATCAGGAGCTTATTGAAATGTTAGCCCCAAAGTGGAGGGGAGGGGCCGCTTAAAATGGAAAAGTGGAGAATCGGTAAAATATCGGATGTCTTATAAGATGCATTATGTAAACTATTTATGAGTGGTGGAGGGAAAATCAAAGAGAGAAGCGGAGATTCACGCGATTAACCAATGGCTTCAGCAAAAAAAATTGAGAATCTTGAATATGCCGTGGCCCTGCATTTCATGTACTATAACTTTTGCAGGATTCACAAGACGCTAAGGGTTACTCCGGCTATGGAAGCGAAGATTACGGATCACGTGTGGATCTTGGAAGAGCTAATAGCATTAGCTAATTAAGGTACAGGTGCCACAAGCGTCACAGTTGACAAGGCATTGATACGGTCGCCCATAGCAGATATGGCACTCTTGGCAATGTCGAAAAGTCGTAATGCTTCTTTCATATCAAGAAATGCTTCTGGATGCATTGTAGTATTCCTGTGAAGATCTCGGATATGATTCAATATATCTAATAATTTTGAATCTTCTCTTTTATCGCGAAGTTGTTCAATACATTGCGACATCATGGGAGTTTTCGCTGTTAGTTTACGACCCATCACCAGCCTCCAATATATCCTTAAAACACCCTCCACCGCCCTCATTGTATGAAATCCCGCAGCAGTCGGGAGACTAAATGCTAAACATCTACCTGCTTGATTAAAATCGCTAATTAATTCTTGTGAAATAACATTACGAACAGATTCATCAATAGCCATTTCTGCTCTTTCAATTAAATCAGAGGTTGAGTAGATTCCTTTTTGCGAAACAACATAAGTAGCAAAAGTCGGTAGTTCTGCCGCGAAAACAGTTTCAAACGCTTTAAGACCATTGGTTATTCGATACCATTGGCCCCATTCAAGTTTTTTTTCTGAATCAATAGAGGAAAAAGCATCAAAGTTTGTAGGGATAACATCATTAATGGCGGAAATGAGTTGTTGAACAGCATTTCTTGAGACGATTAATGTTACAATCGAATCGCTCAATAGCCATGAAAGCCAAATCCTTGCGGAATGTAAATCCCACGCAACATCTAATACTTTCGCATCTTGCGCTATTAAAGAAAGGGGGTGTAGAACCGTGCCCATTTGATAAAAATTGTATGGATTGATGCGAAGCATATCCAATTCCTCCAATTTTATAATTGACCACGTGGAATCATTTGGCAGATAAAGAATTTTGTCAAGAGGAGTTTTTTATTCTTTCAAACTGAGACACTACCCTTGGAAAATACCTCTTGACATTCATCCGGGGCGGTGTATTCTAAAAGCGCCTAAAATCTGTAACCGGAGGAGCCACCGTTATGGGCTTTTGTTGTTTCTGTAAACCTGATTGGTCATGGATTCCGGTACCCGCAAGGGCCGGGCGCTTGTTACAGAGCGTAGGCAATCCATGACCTTTTATTTATGGGGGGAATGAGATATGAAAAAGGCAAATACTCGGAAAATTGAAGTGGCGGAGAATGGCCACGGCGAATCAGAAAAGGATATGTTCGCGAGTGAATATGATCCGATTAAGAGACGGATATCTTACGATTCTGATTTCAGGGATTATTGCGTTGAGGAGTTGTTTTTTATAGCGGGCGTCCTTGATATGCTCTTTCTGATAAACGATGTAGATCAATGGGACAACAGAGGCAAGGAAATTGCGTTCGTCATAATGGATGCCAGAAATAGGGCCAACGCATTAACCAATGTTGTTTGATCGGGCTGAAAAACATTAAACGGGGATGATATGAACCACGAACAGCAGATAAGGGTGCCTGAGGAAAAGGAACGGGCTTTAATGGCTCAATCAATTGAAGGTGCAAGGGCGGGGGCTGTATCCCCTTCAGATGAAGCCGAGTGCGCGTAGGCTTAACAATGGGGGTCAGTGACCCCAGGGACCCGATGGGTGTTCGGCCCCTATAGGAAATGGAAAAGAAAGGTCGACCATGATCCACACCACCAAAGAAGAGCTCTTCAACATGATCCTCGACCTCCAACGGCGCCTTGACCTGATCGAGGGCAGGCCCCGGACGACGATCACAATGACCGAGTATCGCCTTGCCTGTGAGCGGAAAGACAAGGTGACGATGCAGAGGTACTTGGACCAATTTTCGGCCCCCAAAAAAGAGAGATAATTCGTATGATTTGATTTTTTGGGGGTAACTTTGGGGGTATCCATCAAAAATCAACATTTTAAAATTTAAATAAATCAAGATAATAGACTTATAGTTCGATCCCCCTCATCCCACCAAAAAAAGGGAACAGGCTCCGATCAGACACGGAAACGGCCTGTCCCCTTTTTGCTTTTAAGCTACGCTATAGCGATTTCGTTTCCCTCCCCGAAGCGACGCTAAAACGAGCCCCTTGAAAAA
>Ga0233425_10011814_pt1 | contig 10063 bp, 5 predicted proteins | sample Watercolumn_Towu_2_FD_181712 | JGI IMG/M metagenome (GOLD analysis project Ga0233425, IMG submission 181712) | Freshwater microbial communities from Lake Towuti, South Sulawesi, Indonesia - Watercolumn_Towuti2014_140_MG | ecosystem: Environmental > Aquatic > Freshwater > Lake | place: Indonesia... | reverse complement strand
ATAGGTCTTCGGGTCGATGGCCATCACTCGCAGGAACCGGGCCTTGCCCCGCAGCTCCGGGGGCGCGCCATCGTACACGTCGTTGCTGTAGATGACCCCGTCCTGCGGCTGCGCGCGGTTCTCCGCGCCGGGCCACGCGACGGCGTCCGGGATGACGGGAGGGCGCGGCCGCGGGCGCAGTGGGATGGCGTGCAGCACGTTGTGCACGCCCTCGTAGATCAGCTCCCGGTTCCCGTCGGTGTCCATCAGGTACAGCACGAACTTCCCGCCCCGGTTCGCCGAGACGAGGAAGTCCCGCTCGCTGAGCGGATAGGGCGAGTAGTAGGCGCCGTACGCACCGCTGGGATGGTAGCCGGGCGACTCGACCGGATCGGTCGGTCCGTTGCCCACCTCGGGCCACTCCACGTCGGCGGTGACCTTGGTGATGCCGTGCGGGAAGTTGAGGCCGCGGCTGGGATCGATGATGGCGACGGAGCCGGCGAACCAGTTGTGGTGCGCGCTGCCGGTGAGCATCACGCGCGAAGTGCCGGGGATGCTCCGCGCGTCCTTGAGCAGATCGGGCCAGACGCTCTGGTTGCCCCAGTAGAGGCTCACGTGGGTTCCGTCGGGGTTGATGGTCCAGAGCTTCTGCGCGCGCCAGAGCGGCTTGTCCGTGTACTCCCAGCGCGTGTACACGAGCCGACCGTCGTCCATCACCGAGGGGAGGTAGTCGGGTTCGTTGTTCCCTGAGATCAGGTACAGGTTCCGCCCCTGCAGGTCGCAGCGCGCGAGCACATAGGCGTTCGTCGGCGGCATGCAGCGCACGTAAGTGTGGGCGCGCGTGGTCGAGAAGACGACGTGCTCCCCATCCGGGAGGTAGATCGGGTCGAGGTCGTCGTAGGGCCCGTCGGTAAGCTGCCGGAGGCCGGAGCCGTCGGCGTTGATCTCGTACAGGTGGAACGACTTCTCGTTGTGCGGCTTGAAGCAGAAGAGCACGCGCTCGCCGTCGAAGGACACGTCCGGCCGCCAGAACGAGCCGTGCAGGGGCTGTTGCGGCATCAGCTGCTTCAGCCTACCGCCCGGCGCGAGGCCGTCCAACACGAGCAGGCGCGCCCCCGGGACGGCCATGTACCCGAGCCGGTGCCGCGTCTCATGGGGCCATTCCGACCCTTGCGGGAACGGCATGTCGACGAACAGCACCCGCGTGAAGTCGAGCGCGGGGTTGGCGAACATCACCTCCCGCTTCAGCTCCCGCACCCGGAAGTAGAGCTCTGCGTTCGGCCCGGTCAGCGCCTCCGCCTCGCGTTGGAGGGCGTCGAGCTGCGCGGCCTGTTCGCGGCCGAGGCGGCTGGCCAGCTCCCGGGTCCAGCCGATCTCGGCGAGGATGCGCTCCCGGGAGGCGTTCTGATCGGCCTGGTGCAGCCAATCGCGCTCCAACGCGGCCCGGGCTTCCTCCGCCGTCAGGTCGCGCGTCTCCGGGGTCGAGGGAGGCACGTACGGCGCCACCGCCTCCGACTGGTAGGGGCGGAAGTCGATGCGACGCCCCGCCTCGAGGATCAGGTCGACCCACTCCGGGCTGTACCGGGCCGCCTCGCCCTGGGCCTTGAGCGCCTCCAGGCGCCGCGCGAGCGCTTCGGCCTCCTCCCAGCGCCGCAGGTCCTCCGGGGTCTGCCCGGCGCGTTGGGCCTCTGTCAGCGGGCGGTACTCCAGCAGCAGCCCCATGAGCCGCTCCGCCTGCGCGACCTGGAAGCCCTCGTCGCGGGTGGTCAGGAACGCCAGCGCGCCGCTGCCCGTCCAGGCCGCCAGGTTGCCGAAGTCCTCCGGGAAAGCCGCCCGCAGCTTGCCCATCAGCACGCCCGCGAGGTCGAGATCAAGCGCCAACTGCCGGGTGGCGAGTCCTTCGCGGGTCGCGGCCAGCGTCTGCGCCAGGTTCTCACCGGGGGTGTAGAAGGCCGCGAGCCGGTCCTCCAGTGAGCGCGCGAACGCCTCGAGAGCCTGCCGCCCGGTCGCGTGCAGGCGAGCAACCTCCTCGGCGGAGAGGGCCGCTCGATAGACCCGCACATCGTCGAGGCCGCCCTGGAAGTGCTCGCTCTCGCCGGAGCTGGACCCGAGGAAGGTGATAGTCTGAGAGTCGAGGGCGACGGTCCCGGGTCGCTCGAGCGAGCCGATCTCGCGCCCGTCGAGATACACGCGCATGGTCTTCCCGTCGAAGGTCCCGGCGCAGTGATGCCACGCGCCGTCGAGCACCTGCGCGGGATCGAGCGTTGCGTCACACTCGACGTACCCGCCGATCCCCAGGCCCAGCGAGAGGATGGTGCCGTCGGCCTGGAAGCTGAACAGCACGCGCCGGTCGCCCGCCTCCTGGCGGAGGACCTCTCGGTAGCCGCCCAGCTCCCGCGGCCGTACCCAGGCCGACACGCTGACCGCCGGAAGGCCGTCGATGCCTGGGCCGCCGGCGGTGCCCAGGGCGTGTGCGCCCGCGAGGTCGAGGGCCGTGCCGTGCACCCCTCGCCCGCGGACGAGCAGGGCCTTGGCGTCGACGTCGAGGTCGGCGGCGCCGACGGCGTTACGTACGACTGGCGTCAGGCCCGCCTCGTTGAAGGTCCACTGCGCCAGCAGCGGCGCGTCCAGGACCGGCTCATCGGCGGTGGCCGCCTGGGCTGCAGCTCCCAGGGCCCGAACGCCGCGGGCATGGGCCTCTGCCAGTTCCTCAGCCGTCAGCGCCGCGGAGTAGAGACGCAAGTCGTCGAGGGCCCCCTGGAAGCATTCGCCACCGTTGGACGAGCCGAGGCAGCCCGGCGCCGGACCGCCGGCCGCGATGACCCCCGGCCGTTCCAACGCGCCGATCTCGCGCCCATCGAGGTAGACCCGCATCGTCTGCCCGTCGAAGGTCGCGGCACACTGATGCCAGCGGCCGTCCAGGACCTGCGCGGGGTCGATGCGGGCGTCGCACTCCACGTACCCCCCGACGTTCAGCCCCAGCGATAGGATCGTGCCGTCGCCCTGGAACGAGAAGAGCACGCGTTGATCGCCGTCCTCCTTGCGGAAGATCTCGCGGTACGTGCTCAGCTCCGTGGGCAGTACCCAGGCGCTGACCGAGAAGGCCCGCAGGCCGTTAAGATCGGGCTTCCCCGGCACGCTCAGCAGGTGCGGGCCCTGGAAGATGAGCGCGTTACCGAACACGCCCGGCGCCCTCAGCAGATACGGCTCGCCCTGGGGCGATGCGTCCAGCCCGTTGCCGCTCGCATCCCGGCATTCGCGCTCGAAGGCCTCGTCGAAGGTCCAGTGAGCGAGCAGGCGCGAGTCGGTCTGCGCGCAAGCGCTCCCGACGCAAAGCAGCATGGATGCCAGAGCCGCCAGCCGAACACGAGGCATCGCCTCAGCCTCCCGTTGTCGCAGTGGCGCCGCGCACAACCTCGTATAACAACACCCCAGCCGCGACGGTGACATTCAGCGAGCTGGCTTCGCCGCGCATCGGGATGGCCACCCGCACATCGCACAAGTCCTGCAGCTCAGCGGAAAGCCCCGCCGTCTCGTTCCCCAGGACTACGGCGCAGGGCGGCGCGAGGTCTGCCTCCCAGACCGGCGTCGAGGCGTGAGCCGAGGACCCGATGAGCCGCACTCCCCGCGTCCGGAGGTCACGCAGCACCGCCGGAAGGCCCTCCGCGCGAACCAACGGCACGCGCAGGATCGACCCCGTGGTGGACCGGACCGCGGCGCGCGAGTACGGATCGGCCGAGCCCAGCCCGAAGATCGCCGCCCGCACCCCGAGGGCCTCCGCCGTGCGGATCAGCACCCCCACGTTGCGCGGATCCTGGATGCGCTCGCCCACCAAGAAGCACGCCTGCGGGTCCGCGAGTTCGCCCAGCCGCTCTGCGGGCAGCGGTTCCGCGCGCACCGTAGCGAAGACGCGAGTCGCCGTCTCGTAGCCCAGATCGAGCAGGCGAAAGAAGACGCCCCGCGCAACCAGATGCGCAGCGATGGTCACCCCCGGCAGGGACTCCCGCAGCGCTCGGTCCTCCGGCGTTGAGACGGGATCGAGGAACAGCACGGTCTCCACGGGGGCGCCCGCCGAGACGGCCTGCCCGATCCGCGACGCGCCCTCAATGACGAACGCCGTCGGCGCCTCGCCCCCGAGCTGGCCCAGGCTCCGCCGCACCGCGGCAACCACCGGGTGCTTCAGGTTGGCGAGTACCTCGCCCATGTGCCTCCCTGCGCCTCACGCAGCCCGTCGCTACGCTCCTCCGAGCTTCACCGCCTCGAGCACTGGCACGTACTTGCACGCCTCTATGAGCGCCTGCGCGTGGCGCCCGTAGCCCATCGCGCAGTGGTGGATGAAGGGCCCCTCCATGAGGGTGCGCTCCCAGGCGGGCCAGTCGTCGACCTCCATCCATACGTAGTTGTTCAAGGTGCGCGGGCCGGGAACCGACTGCCCCTCACCGACGGCGAGCCGGTACTCGCCGTCGTCGCCGTCGAAGCGCGCCACCGTGATCGGTCCCTCCCGCAGCTTGAAGTGCAGCATTCCGGCCAGCGGACTGGGCAGAATCCAGTGGTGGCCCAGGTGTGGCGTCTCATCGGGGTCGCACATCGACAGCGGCGCACCGGCGTGCCACAGCAGGACGGCGTTGTCGCTCTCCGGGTGACGCACAGTGAACTCCGCGAGGTAGGCGGGCGCCTCCCCCAACATCGCCCGGCGCAGCAGCAGGTCGCTGAGGACGCCGTGGATGTCGGTCTCGGCCCCGTACGGCAGCCGATCCGCCACGCAGCTCTCCGCGTACGTACAGTATGCGCCCGCGGCGTCCACCACCGACATGAAGCTCTGCAGTGCGAGGCCGTCCAGGGAGTGCGCCTCCGCGAGGGCCAGCATCTCGTCTCGCGCCGCCAGCACGTTCACCAGCGGCTCGTCGGTCTCGAAGCCCTCCACCGTGATCGCGCCGCGCAGAGCCGCAACCTCCTCGAGGTACGTCGCCCGGTCCTGTGCAGCGCGCTCCCGCATGGCCGCGATGAACGCCACCATGTCCAACGGCAGCAGCTCCACATGGAACCGCTGGAGCAGCTCGCTCTCGTTGACGATCGTGGTCCAGAAGAAGTCGATCCGCTGGCCAATGACGCCAATTCGCACGCCGTTCCGCAACGCATCGGCGACGTTCACGGCCCGGAGGAAGGTGTCGATCCCTTCCCGCAGCGGCGCGTCGTCGATCCGACAGTTCTCAACGTACGAGAAGGGCACACCCAGCTTGTGCAACACCTTGCTGCTGGCGAAGAGGCCACAGAGGCTGTCCCGCAGCCGCCGCCCATCGGGCAGCGGTGCCTCGTCGCGCGGCCCCCACAGCAGCGTGGGCAGCCCCAGCTTCCGCGCAACCATCCCCACCGCGCCCTCGGTGCCGAAGTTGCAGTGGGGCACGAACAGGCCGTCGACCCCCGCCGCCCGGAAGTGGTCGACCGCCGCCTCCACATGCCGCTGGTCCCTGACCAGCCCATCCTCCAGCACGCCCTCCAGATCGACGTACTCCACTTCCCACTCGCGCAGCTGTGCCTGCAGCAGGCGCTTCAGCCGGACGGCGTCCTCATTGCTGAAGACGAACTTGCCGATCGGACAGAGGGCCAGACGGGGCTTGCGGGAGGTCATGCGCATCCTCGGCAGTCAGGTTGCAGGCAAGTTCGGATCGCGGCCGGGGATTCCCTCCTGCGAGGAGGTCTTCGGCTTGCCGGTCGCGCACCTCTCCTGCGTGAGCGGGACGCCTCAGGAGGTCCATCGATGCCCACGCGTACACGCCGTGAGTTCGTGCAGGATGCCGCCAGACTGGGGGTGATCGGCATGGCGACGGGACAGCTGCCCTTCGGGTCGGCGCGAAGCCGACAGACGGGGCCCAATGAACGCATTCACGTCGGCCTCATCGGATGCGGAGGCATGGGGCGCGGGAACTTGGGCAACTGCGCCGCGCACGCGGATGTCGCGGTAACCGGGGCGTGTGATGTGTGGCAAGCGCGCCGCGAGGCCGTCGTGGCCGACTACCCGGACTCGTGTAAGCGCTATCACGACTACCGGGAGATGCTGCAGCAGCCCGACATCGACGCGGTCATCATCGGTACGCCGCCGCACTGGCACGCGCTCATGGCGGTCGACGCGTGCGAGGCGAAGAAGGACCTCTACATCCAGAAGCCGATGACGCTGCACCTGGGTGAGACCCTGGCAGTCAGGAACGCGGTGCGGCAGCACGGGTGCATCAGCCAGGTGGGGACGCAGATTCACGCGGGCGAGAACTACCGCCGGGTGGTGGAGCTCGTACGGGCGGGGAATCTCGGGCCGATTGGCGTCGTCCGCACGTTCAACGTGATGAACCAGATGCCCGGCGGCATCGGCAAGGGGGCCTACTCCGACCCGCCCGCGGGGTTCGACTGGGACCTCTGGTGCGGGCCGGCCCCGTTGGGACGGTACAACTCCACCCTCGTCGATAACGCCTACAACCACTGCTCCTGGATGGAGTACACCGGCGGATGGACGCCGGGAATGGCGCCCCATATCATCGACCTGCCCGTCTGGGCGCTCGACCTGGGCTTCCCGCAGGAGACCAGCGTCGCGGGAGGGCGGTACCTCCTCGATGATGACGGGGACGCGTATGACAACCAGGACATCCTCTGGCGCTATCCCAACCTCACCATGCATTGGTGGACGTCCCTGACCAACAGCTACGGCTTCGACCTGCACGGCGACCCGGAGCCGAGGCGGCGCTTGGGCGTCTACTTCCACGGCTCCAACGGGACGCTGGTCTCGGACTACGGCACGCACCGGATCATGCCCGAAGGCAATCGCATGGAGGGGATCGAGCCCCCCGAGCCGTCGATCCCCCCCTCCCCGGGGCATGAGCGCGAGTGGTTGGACTGCATAAAGTCCCGCGAACAGCCCAGCTGTTGCGTGGACTACCACGCCCGGGTTGATGCGCCGATCACGCTGGCGCTCCTGGCCTACAAACTCGGTCGCTCGATCCGCTTCGACCCGGAAGCCGAGCGCATCATCGGCGACAAGGAAGCGGCCCGGCTGGCCCGGCCCGAATACCGGGACCCCTGGCGCTTCCCGAGCAAGTACCTTGAGGGGTGAGGGGATCGGCCATGGCGGGGCTACTGCTCCTGCTCGCACTCAGCCACGGGAAGGCGGCCGCTCAGATGCAGGGAGCCGAGGTGTTCCACATGGTCGTCGGTCCGGTGGGGCCGGACAACCCGCGAAACAGCGAGGCGGCCATCGCGCGCCTGCGGGACGGCAGCCTACTGCTCGGCTGGACCGAGTTCTATGCGGGAAACGGCGCCGATCATGGCCCGGCGCGCCTCGTGGGCCGCGTCTCCCGCGACGGCGGCCGGACTTGGGGCGACAAGTACACGCTCGTCGAGAATGACGGCGGCTGCAACGTGATGGAGGTGAACTTCCTGCGTCTGCGGAGCGGGGGGCTCGCGGTCCTGTACTGTCAGAAGAACTCGGAGGATGAGGACTGCCGGATCATGATGCGAGCGTCGACCGACGAGGGGCGCACCTTCGGCGAGGCGCGGCAGCTCTCCCCGGATGGGAAGTACACCGGGCTCACCAACGGACGGTGCATCCGGCTGGCCTCGGGGCGCATTCTGCTGGAGGCGTGGGAGGGCGGCGACAGCTACTGCGTGCTTTCGGACGATGACGGCCTGACGTGGCGCGACAGTGCCCGCGTCAAGCCGGAGGGCGGGCCCTGCTACGAACCCGCGTGCATCGAACTGACCGATGGGCGCGTTCTGATGTTGCTGCGCACCGGCCTCGGCAGCCAGTTCCGCAGTCTGTCGAGCGACGGCGGCGAGACGTGGAGCCCGGCCGAGCCGACCGCCCTCGCTTGCAGCGCCTCTCCAGTGTCGCTCAGCCGCATCCCCACGACCGGCGACCTGCTCGCGATCTGGAATCACGATACCGAGAGCGACACCACACGCACTCCACTGACCGCCGCCGTCTCCCGCGACGAGGGCGAGACGTGGGAGCACTTCCGCAACCTCGAGGAGGGCACCCACGATCGCTGGGCCTACCCGGCCGTGACGTGGGTCGGCGACGAGGCCCTCATGACCTACTTCAACTACACCGGCGGCCTGTCGCTGCAGCTCAAGATCGCGGACGCCGGCTGGTTCTACGGGGGCCCATGACATGCTCGGCGCTGCGTTGCTGGCGATGGTCGCGCCTCCAGCCTCCGCCGCGGAGGGCTGGCAGATGGACGAGTTCATGGTCTCGGGTTGGGGTGCGCCGACGGACGAGGCCACGGCGAAGGCCTTCGTGGGGGCGGGATTCAACACGGTGATGGGCAAGGTGGAGCACCTGGAGCTGTACCGCGCGCACGGGCTGAAGGCCATCCTGATGGACGCGACCCCGGAGTTCGCCGCCGAGCACCAGGGCGATGAGGCCATCTGGGGCTACTATGTCCAGGACGAACCGAAGGCTGAGGAGTTTGCACCGGCCGGGGAACGCCTTGCGGCCCTCCAGGCGGCTGACCCCACGCATCCAGGCTACGTGAACCTCATGGCGTGGATGGACCTCGCGCAGTACTTCGCCACAGTGAGGCCGCGATTCCTGAGCTACGACTACTACCAGTGGTGGTGGGGCTCGCAGCACCACTTCGGGCGACTGGCGGCCCACCGGCAATCGGCCCTCGACGCGGGCGTCCCCCTGATCTGCTGGGTCGAGGCCAACGCCGACAAGCGGTACGAGTGGGGCGAAGCCGGGGCCGGGTACCTGCCGGACAACGCCGCGAAGCTGCGACAGAGCGTGTTCACGGCCCTGGCCTACGGGGTGCGCGGCATCCAGTGGTTCACGACGGGGCTGGTCTTTGGGGAGGGCGGCGCGCTCACCGAGTCCGGCTTCGATGTGAAGGCCATCAACACGGACGTCAACGGCCTCGGCCCGACGCTGATGGGCCTGCGGTCGACGGGGGTGTGGCACACGGACCCGGTTCCGGAGGGGGCCGGCGGGCTGCCCGAAGGCGGGAGGATCGCTGCGGCCTCGCCGGGTCTCGTGATCGGCGAGTTCGTGGAGGACGCCACCGGCGCGACCTGCCTGCTCGTCGTGAACCGCAGCATCGAGAGCAACTCCACGGCGCTGCTGACCCTCAACGGCATCGAGGCCCGGGTCTCAGCGCTCGATGCCAACCCCCCTCGATGGACGGACGCCGGGTTCCCCGACGCCGCCGGGCAGACCGAAGTGAAGCTCGCCCTCGCCCCCGGAGGTGGCGTGCTGCTGAGGTTGGGGTAGCCCCGGTGAGCCTCAGGGCGTTCCGGCGTCGCGTCCCGGGGAGGGCGCCTGAGCCGTCTGCGCCGCCCAGGCTTCGTACACGCCGGGCAACCCCGCCTCCTCCGGTGTGCCTGCGAAGGCCGCCACCAGGTACCGGAGCCGCAGCGTGTTGCCCTGGGCGAGGGTCAGGCCCGCGTCGGGGAGCCAGTTCATGGGGGTCGGCGAGATGAAGCCGTAGTCGCGCGTGAACCACGGGCACGGCGCCCACGTGTTCTCCGGGTGGTCCATGAGCGCCACGCCCTCGGTGACCCCGAAGCGCGCCCCGTAGAACGCACACCACGCGGCCGGCTGCCCGAAGGTTGCCGCCTCGCCCGTGAGCCCCGCGGAGTTCACCAACGTCCCGCCGCCCTTCGGGGTCAGCTCACCAGCAGCCCGAACTGAGAAGAGCGAGTGATTCGTGCGCAGGATGGTGACATCCCGCGCCGCGGTTAGGGTGAGGTCGGCTTCGAGCAGCCGCCACTGCGGGCTTGGAGCCGAGAGCGTGAAGCGGCGCTGGTCGGTCACATCAGCCGATCCGTCCTGCGCCCGCCAATCGCCCAGGTCGTGGATCACGACCTGAGCGCCCGCCATCTCGAAGGTCGGCCCGCGAGACACAATCCGGCCCCGCTCCAGGCCCTCCTGCCAGTAGTTCGCGCCGTTCAACCGGTCACAGGCCAGGAACACGGAGCGATGGTGGGGATAGGGCTCCGCCGACTCCGCCGTCACCGAGATGTCCGTCGCCGGCCCGGTCAGCGGGTGGAAGTAGGGGTACTTCTGCGTCGGGTGGGCGCGGTAGCAGGTCAGAGTCACCCC
>Ga0233425_10011812_pt1 | contig 10065 bp, 9 predicted proteins | sample Watercolumn_Towu_2_FD_181712 | JGI IMG/M metagenome (GOLD analysis project Ga0233425, IMG submission 181712) | Freshwater microbial communities from Lake Towuti, South Sulawesi, Indonesia - Watercolumn_Towuti2014_140_MG | ecosystem: Environmental > Aquatic > Freshwater > Lake | place: Indonesia... | reverse complement strand
GTGCCCGCCACTGTGACGGTCAAGACCGGACAAAAAGTGCTCTTTGTGATCAAGAACACCGATCCGAAAGAAGATCACAACCTGGTCAGCCAAGACCTGGGGATCAAAGAAATCTTGGTTGTGCCAGGACAAACCGCGCGGCGTTTATGGACACCGACTGCTAAAGCCGGTGATTATAATGCCGGGTGCACGATTCACCCCGACATTCGTATGAAATTTGTGATCCAGTAACCCGTACGGCAAATTTCCAATTTGCCATTTCAGAGGAGGTTGGTATGGCATCAAATTTAACGCGCCGCGAATTTCTCAAAGACCTAGGCTTGTTGGGCGCGGGCATCACGCTCGCCCCAGCCGCGGTCTCTGGCGCGAATATCTTCGACTGGGATACTGAAAAGACACCGGTCTTGAATCGCCCCAGTTGGGTTAACACATCGAATGTCCCCACAATGGAAATTGACTGGGACAAAATGGAACGCTGGCGCGAGTGGCGCACGACGCGCGGCAGTTTCGCCGAGTATGTCGGCAAAGAACGCGATGAGCGCTTGACCAAACTGCAAACCGAAAACCTAGATCGCTGGGTGAAGCAGAATAAACCCGGCTATACGCTCAAAGATCGCGCGCTCAGCGCGGCGTGCGGACAAGGTTCCGGCGCGCAGAGTTTCTTACCACCTAAAGATGCAACCACGCCGGGCCAATTGGGCGTTGCACCCTGGACAGGCAGCCCCGAAGATGCCGCCGTTATGGTGACAGCCGCGTTGCGGCACTTGGGTGCGGGCACGGTTGGCTTTGTCGAATTGGATCCGCGCACAACTGAAAAATTGGTCTACGCCGAAGACCCGGACAAAAAAGTCATCTCGTTTGAAGATGTGGCGCAACCGTCCGAGGATGACAAGAAACGCGTCATTCCGAAAAAGGCGCGCTGGGTCATTGTGTATACGGTGCCGATGTCGCAAGAAACGATGAAAGCCGCGCCGACAGTCTTGTGCCAATTGACCACGCAACTGACATACACCTTGAATCGCAGTATTCAATTGCGCTTGCAGTACTTTCTCGCTGGGATCGGCTATCTGGGCTTGGGCGAAGCCAGCACGAACGCGTTGGGTATCTCGCCCGCGTTCGGCACGATGGCGGGCTTGGGCGAAATGTCGCGCTTGAATCGTTTGATCACACCCGAGTGGGGACCGATCACGCGCGTGTTCAAAATGATCACCGATCTGCCGCTCGCGCCGACCAAACCGATCAACGCCGGGATTATGCAGTTCTGCAAAGTCTGTAAAAAATGCGCCGAGTTCTGTCCGTCGAAAGCACTCAGCTTTGACACCGAACCGACCTGGCAACCGCGCGGCCCGTGGAACAACGCGGGACACAAAGCATTCTACGAAGACTCGACGAAATGTCGCGCGTACTGGCGCCAAGTTGGAACGAACTGCGGTCTCTGCTTTACCGCGTGTCCGTTCGGCACCAAGAACCAGGCGTTCTTCCACGCGTTCCGCAACGCGCTCGTTTCCGCGACGCCGGTCTTTGACAGCGCGCTCCGCGCAGTGGACGATTGGATCAACCCAGGTCCCGCGAATCCCGAACTGGGCGATCCGTTCAAAGATCCGGAAAAATGGTGGAAGATGACCAATTTGCCGATCTACGGCATCAACACCTCGACGGGTCTCAGCGAGATATAGGAGGACACAATGTGGTGGCTCATTTTAGGAATCGCGATTGGCGTAATCGGTTGGTGGCTCGTCGCGTGGACGCGCGCGAAAAAAATCGCGGTCAAGTGGTATGAATGGTTGCTCGCGGTGATCGCGGTCGGCTTTGCGCTCCTCGCGCTTCAGAATTATTACGCGTTCCTGCGCGAGATGGAACCGCATGCCGCCAACGTGATGCTCACGTTGCTCGGCGTCCCCGCGCTCGTGTTCGCGGCGATTGCCATCGGCTTGGCGTGGTGGCAAAATAATAAAGCCGCCAAGAAACCGGCAAAGAGTTAGAAAGATAAGACTTGCCGAGTCGCTTGCGCGAAACCTCGGCAGGTCTATGTCTTTTCATCACGCGAACAAGTTTGCGCGTAAACCCAGATTCGATAATCGAAGGATCGCTCAGCAAAGCGTTGGACGATTGTCGAGCGATCACGAAAAGAGTTGTTGTGCGTAGAGTTCAATCATTGTTTCCCTGGTACATGCGCGGATGGATGATTCTGCTTGTCGTACTTTCAGCATGTGCAGGTTCTGCCCCTAAATCCACACCGACGCTAGGTATCCTCGAACGCCTCGACCAGATACCAACTGCGACACCGGAACCGACCCGCTCAGTCGAACAAATTATGCAGGGCTGGCAACAATCGCGTTTCTTGGATTATAAGCACCTGTCCAAAGGATTGCCGTGTAACGCTTGCCATAGCACCCTGACACCAACAAGTTTGCCAACGACGGGTACTTGTTTGACCTGTCACAAGGGTAGTTATGCGGCAGTGGCAGAGTTAACTGCGCGAGTCAGCCCCAACCCTCACAAATCACACGCGGGAGAAATTCCTTGCGCCGACTGTCATCGTGGGCATCAATCGTTTGTCTACAAGTGTGGTGGGGTATGCCATACCGAATATGCAAACAGTCGCTACAAGTGACAGCGGTCAAGTGGAAAGGAGGGAAAAAAGAAAACCAGCTAGGAACTGCTTTGCCGATTTCGAAGAATCGTTAGTTCAAGTGAGGTGAAGGATGCACGAGAAACGTAGTCTATCACGTCGCGATTTCCTCAAAATAGCTGGCGCCGCTGGAGGCGTCGCGAGTTTAGCCGGCGTTGGGCTAGCAGGTTGGGACAGTGGTGCAACTGGACAAGCGCACACGGGTTGGCAATCCGAACAAGGATTGGTAATTTTTAATCGCGAACCATTTCGCGTGGACAAGCCAACGTACGGATTAGCCAAAGCGATACCTGATCGTTTGGATGGGCGTGAAGTAATCTTCAACCGGGATACCGCATTGAAAGCCCAATGGTATACGAGCAAGAAAGGCGAAGCGGGCTTGGACGGTTGGATGATAGACTATTACGCCAAGTTCCCGGAAAAACTCCAGTTGGATCGTGTCCGCAATGAAAAGATCGAGCCGGAACGCGTTGAAAACCAGAAAAAGTATGGTAATCAGTACATCATGTCTCAAATCTGGTCGGCCGCATGGAGCGCGGTCAGTGTGCCACGTTCAGACCTGCCGGAGAAAACCGATCTGGAGGGCTTGCAAAAGCCAGCGTACAAGATCAAAGATCCGGCGGCAATGTCTAGGCTCATCAAAAAAGTCACGATGACGTTTGGCGCGACAATGGTTGGCATTGCAAAATTCAACCCGGCGTGGGTGTACAGTCATGCGGGCGCGGATGGACGCGGCTATAAACGCGGCGATCCGATTAATATCCCTGACTGGTGGCAGTATGCGATCGCGTTTGGTGTGCCGCACGAGTGGGATATTGTGAAATCCAACCCGACTTATGGCACAAGTAGTGACGCCTACAATCGTTCCAGTATTGCGGCAGCGCGTTTGGTCACATTCATCAAACGATTGGGTTATCCCGCGCGTGAAGAATCGCCAAACGGCGGTTACGACACGATGGTTCCGCCGATTCTGATTGATGCCGGGTTGGGCGAGCAAGGGCGCTTTGGCTTTTGCATCACTCCTGAATGTGGTGGCAATTTCCGACCTGCCGTCGTCTTTACGAATTTGCCTCTGGTGCCGGACAAGCCGATCAATATGGGCTTGAAATCGTACTGCATGGAATGTAAGATTTGCGCGGAGCAGTGCCCCTCGCGCGCGATTCCCTTTGACGAACCAAAAGAGATTCGCGGTGTTGTCAAGTGGACAATTAGTCACGAACGGTGCTTCAATTATTGGCGCTCCGTCGTCGGTTCTGGCAGTTGCCGCATTTGCCTTGCCCTGTGTCCCTGGAGCCGCAAAGATGCGTGGCTATACAATATGACCAAGTCCATGCTCTCACGCGATCCCACCGGCTTGATGGCAAAAATGTCTGTCGAGGCACAAAAGTTTCTCTACGAGAATCCAGACCCACAGACGTATTACGCGCCAACGAATGCTTCGGTCCGTCCGCCGGAATGGTGGATGCAGAACGACCCATTCATTGAAATACCGTCGGCGCAAGGCGCATCCGTTCCAATCTGGGACGCGCTCCAAGAAGAAGCGTTGCTTGACAACGCGCTGGATTTGTGAGGGGGTGGGCGATGTTTGACAATGGATTACTGTGGTTCGTCGTCGGTGTTGGCGCGACGCTCGCGGTGTTCGGATTCAATGAATGGTTGAATGAGAAACAAGTGTCGTTCAATTGGTGGCAATGGTTGCTAACGGTTGGCTGGGCGCTGTTTCTCGCGTTCACGATCGCGTTTACCACGATCAACCTTGCCGCGCAAGAAGTGCGCGCCGGCGTTCTGGGTCTCGTTATTCTTGGAATCGTCGCTATCGTTTGGGCGGTGCTGGGATGGTATTACGTTCTGCGCCGTAAATTCGCCAAAACATCATAACCTATTCGTCCCGGCTCGATCGCGAATCGAGCCGGGACAGGAAAATCGAAAAGGAGGAACAACTCAAATGCGTACAGTTTTACCAATCATCATTCTGCTTTGCCTCGTGGTGCTAGTAGTCGCCTGCGGAGGCAGTCAGCAACAAGTTGTGATGGATGAACCAGTTCCAGCTGGCGCGGAAGGCGCGCAGGTCGTGGAATTGACATTTACATCCACAGAAATCAAGCCGGACAAGGTCTCAGTGAAATCCGGCGCGAAGGTTCTTTTTGTTATCAAGAACACCGACAAGCAAGATGATCACAACCTCGTCGGTGCGGACATTGGACTGAAAGAAATTCTCGTCAAGCCCGGGCAGACCGCTCGGCGTTTGTGGACTGCGCCCACCAAAACAGGAGAATTCCCATCGGGTTGCACCATTCATCCCGAAATTCGGATGAAGTTCACGATTCAGTAGACCTATCCAGGAGGTGTGGAATGCCAGAGAATTTGACACGACGCGAATTTTTGAAAGATCTCGGGCTACTGAGTGCCGGTGTTACGCTAGCACCGGTCGCGGCTCAGGGTGAATCGCTTGATTCCCTCATGGAACGAGCGGATGCCGGTTGGCGTCCCCAATCCCCAGCGCGTCCCGCGTGGGTCAGAGAAGTGGACAAGCCAACGACCGAAGTAGATTGGGACAAAGTTCAACGCTGGGATGAGCGTAACACCGCGTTTAATTTTCCGCGGTACTTTGGCGACGAACGGCTAAAGAAGCTTCAGACGATTCAAAACGAGAATATGGCGCGGTTCTTGAAGGAGAGTCGTCCCGGCTTTACGTTGAAAGATTACGCGCTCAATGAGGGATCGCGCTATCGGGCGTTCGCGAATGTGACCGGCGCAGAGTTTCCGTTTCTGGGTCCGCGCACAGCCCTACCGCCCGAGAAACGCGGCACGCCTAAATATACCGCGACGCCAGAAGAAGCCGCGCGCGTGGTCGCTGCGGCGGCGCGCTTTTACGGCGCCGCGACAGTAGGTTTCGTCGAACTCGATCCGCGCACCACTCAGAAACTCATCTTCTCGCACGACGGGGATGGCAAGCAGATCGAATTCGCGGACGTCGAACTTGCCGAAGAGACGAACGACAAGCGCATCATCCCGAACAAAGTCCGCTATGCAATCGTCTTCACGGTGCAAATGTCGCCTGACGCGTACTACACCGCACCGACTGCGATTGCTGCCGCCACCACCGGATTTGGGTACGAACAAGGCGGCTTGATCCAAGGTCGGTTGCAAGAATTTCTGCGCGCGCTGGGCTATCAAGGGGTCGGTGAGTACTCGCGCAACGCGCTGGGCATCGCGCCTGGTCTTGCGATCTACGCCGGGCTGGGTGAACTCTCGCGCCACAATCGCCTTCTCACACCCGAATACGGACCGCTTGTGCGCGTCTTCAAAATGATTACCGATCTACCCCTTGCGCCATCGAAACCGGTTGACGCTGGTATCGTTGAATTCTGTAAACGTTGCAAGAAATGCGCCGAAGCATGTCCCGCCAAAGCTATACCTTTCGACGACGAGCCGTCGTGGAAGGTCCGGGGCGAATTCAACAGCCCGGGGCACAAGGCATGGTTTGACGATGCGGTGAAATGCCGCGCGTACTGGTTTGAGATCAGTTTCGGCTGTACGATCTGTTACGCCGCGTGTCCGCTGGCGCGCAAAGACAAGGCGTTTATGCACACGTTCCGCAATTGGCTGGTAGCGAACGCCGCAGCAACAGGCGGCGCGCTAAAGTCGCTGGACGACTTGCTCTACGGGACGCCAGATGCCAGCGCCAAGCCGATGAAAAACCCCGCCGACTGGTGGAAACTAGACCTGCCGGAATTCGGCATTGACACTACCCGCGGCAAGCGGGACGCATGAAGGAGGATGGCGATGTTATGGCTGATCCTGGGACTGCTTCTCGGAGTAGTCGGATACTGGTTGGTGACGTGGACGCGTGCGCGAGGAATTCGTGTGACCTGGTACGAGTATCTGATCGAAATCGCCGCGCTGATTCTCGCACTGGTGGCGATTCAGAATTTCGTCGCGTCGTTGGCAGAGTTGGAGCCGCAAGCCGCGTGGATTCTGCTCGCCTTGTTCGGCGTGCCGGCGTTGATCTTGGCGTGCGTTGCCGGATTTATGATCTGGCGACGACAAAAGAGCGCGAACTTGATTGCCAAAGTGTAACTCCATCGCGAAGGTATGGGTATCCAACCCGTACCTTCGACAGATGTTGTATCTGATCCACCAAGACAGAGGATATTTCTCGATGAAGCTAAAATACTGGCTCATTGCAATCATCAGTTTGCTTGTGATTCTTTCGCCCGTCCCGGCAATCGTCGTCGCGAAAGCGAACAGCACGCGCGATTTTACGATTCGCGCGCGTGCGTTCGAGTACACGCCCAACTTTATTCGCGTGCAACAAGGCGACCGCGTCCGCTTGACGATGGCCGCGGAAGATGTCGCGCACGGTTTGATTTTGGATTATTACGATGTCGAACTCACCGCGATCCCGCGCCAAGAAAAAGAATCCACCGTCGAGTTTGTCGCGGATCGCGCCGGAAAATTTCGCTTTCGATGCACCCAGGTTTGCGGACCGCTCCATCCGTTTATGGTCGGCGAGTTGATCGTCGAGCCAAATCTGTTGGGCGCGTTTTCGTTTCCATTTTTGTTCATCGTCGCGGGCGGCACGCTCGGCTTGTTGTGGATCGGCAAAAGTCGTCCCGGCGTTTTGCCCGGCAGTGGCTGGCGATTCGAGCTGACCAAGTTTCGATTCGTCCGGTGGATGGTGGATCAACGCTGGTTTCAATACGCGTTGATGGTGCCGAATTTATTTTTCTTTGTAATCATTATGCTCGCGGCATTTTTCGGCACGCCGGTCGGCAACGCGAATTTCGCGATTATTTTCGTTTGGATCGTGTGGTGGGCGGCGCTCAAATTGATTTTGATTCCGCTCGGCGGTCGCTCCTGGTGTTCGATGTGCCCGATCCCCGCGCCCGGCGAATGGATTGATCATCGCGCCTTCATCCAAAAAGGTCACGAAAAGCCGATGGCAATCGCGCGCAAGAATTGGCCCAAGTCGTTGCGAAATCTTTGGACGCAAAACGCGACCTTCCTCGGCGTCGCGCTCTTTAGCGCGATCATTCTCACGCGCCCCTGGGCGACCGGCGTCGTTCTGCTCGCGTTCTTCATCGGCGCGATCGTTCTCTCGTACGTGTATGGTCGCCGGATTTTTTGTCGCTACGTTTGTCCGGTCAGTGGATTCATCGCGCTCTACTCGATGGCGGCGCCGGTTGAAGTGCGCGTCAAAGACCCGGACGTGTGCCGCAAGCACGTCGAAAAAGATTGCGTGTGCGGAAATGAATCCGGCTATGGCTGTCCCTGGTTGGAATATCCCGGTAATTTAAAACGCAACGCGTACTGCGGAATGTGCACCGAATGTTTGAAAACCTGCCCGAAAGATAATGTCGGAGTAAACTTACGTCCGTTCGGCGCGGATTTGTTCATCGCGCAAGGACGCGGCATTGATGAAATTTACAACGTCTTCATCATGCTCACCTGCGCGATCATTTACTCGGCAGTCTATCTGGGATCGTGGGGCATCCTGAAAGACTGGGCGAATATTGCGACGATTGAAGGATTCCTGTTTTACTCCGTCCTCTTTATGCTCGCGAACCTGGTGATCGTCCCAGGATTGTTTTATCTCGCGGTGTGGCTCGGCAAAGCGTGGGCGGATGGACGATTGCCCGCGCGCGCGGAATCGCTCGCGATTTTGGAATCGTTTCGCCCGGCATTGGATCTCATCGCGCAACTGACGCGACGAATTTTCCGGCGCGCGGAAAAACCCAGCGCGCACGGAACGCCGGTGCAGTTGCTCGACCCCGCGCGCGCGAGCACACTGCCGCCGCTCAAACAACTGTTTGTGGATTACGGATACGCGCTCGCGCCGCTCGGTCTCACCGGTTGGATCGCGTTCACAGTTTCGTTCGCGTTGATTGACATCTCGTACGCGATTCCGCTCTTGTCCGATCCATTCGGTTGGGGCTGGGATTTGTTCGGCACCGCGAAAACACCCTGGCTGCGATTTATTCCCGAATGGGTGCCGTACATTCAAACGCCGATTTTGTTGATCGGTCTCGCGCTCTCCATCGTTACCGCATACAAACTGGTCGAGCAACGCGTGCCCGACAAGCGCGTCGCGTTTCGGAGTGTCCTGCCGGTGGTCGTGTTTATGGTCGGCGTGATGCTCGTGTTCTTCCAACTGTTCGTCTAGTTCCAAGACCTTCCAGGTTTTGGAAACCTGGAAGGTCTGTACTCGAAAATGAAATCGCGTTTACTTTTCATCACTTTGATCGCGTTCGCGCTGAGCGCGTGCGCGCCGGGAAAATTCGCCGTGAGCGATCCGTGGGCGCGTCCCACATCCGCGCGCGGCACGGGCGCGGCATACTTGATCATCGAAAATCCGATCGCGCAAGCCGATACGTTGCTGAGCGCGACGAGCGATGTCGCGGAAATCATCGAACTGCACAAAACCGTGACGACGCAAGGCGATGTGATGCAAATGATTCAGATGGAACGCATCGTAATTCCCGCGTACAGCAAAACCGAATTTAAACCGGGCGGTTCGCACATCATGCTCATCAATCTCAAACGCGATATGAAAACCGGCGACACATTCACGCTCACTCTGCGTTTTCAAAATGCCGGTGAATTTAATCTCGCGGTCAAGGTGCAAGATAGATAAACCTTCCAGGTTTTCAAAACCTGGAAGGTTTAAGCGCGCAATATGAATCGTCTGAATCTTTCGTACATCATTTTGCAAAACGTCAAACGCAAACCGTACCGCACTATCGCGATTGCGCTGTGCGTGATGATCGCGACCGGGACGTTGTTCGCCGCGACCGTCGCGATGCGCGGCATTCAGAATAGTTTGCAAGTCGGCTTGGAGCGGCTCGGCGCGGATGTGATCGTCGTCCCGCGCGGGCAACAGATCACCGCGCAAGAAGCATTCATCTCGGGACAGCCGACGGCATTTTATATGGATCGCCAAATCGAAAACCAGGTCGCCGCGATTCCCGGCGTGCGCCGCGCGTCCGCGCAAGTGTTCGTGCAAACGCTGACGAACGCGAAATGTTGCGTCGGCGAATTTTTTCTGATTGGTTTCGATCCGCGCAACGATTTCACAATCAGCCCCTGGTTGACGACGCACTTGAGCAATCGCGATTTGAAACCGAATGAAATCATTGTCGGTGATCGCATCTTGCTTGAACCAGGCGACACGGTAATGTTTTACGGATCGTTTTTCACCGTCGCCGGAATTTTAGAGCCGACCGGGATGGGCATTGATCGCACGGTCTTTGTGCCGAACGAAGGATTACGCGCGATGATCGCCGCGTCGCCGGACCGCGCGGAAAAAGCGTTGACGATTGCGCCGAATCAAATTTCCGCGGTGCTAATCAAAGTAACGCCCGGCACAAATCCGAACGAGGTCGCGGAGCAAATCGAAACCAAACTCGACGGCGTGCAAGCGATCACCGCGA
>Ga0233425_10011811_pt1 | contig 10066 bp, 7 predicted proteins | sample Watercolumn_Towu_2_FD_181712 | JGI IMG/M metagenome (GOLD analysis project Ga0233425, IMG submission 181712) | Freshwater microbial communities from Lake Towuti, South Sulawesi, Indonesia - Watercolumn_Towuti2014_140_MG | ecosystem: Environmental > Aquatic > Freshwater > Lake | place: Indonesia... | reverse complement strand
GCCGCTTTCTTCGCTGTGCGCTCCCTTTCGCGCTTGGCTTTCTTGATGGCTTCCCACCTCTCTTGCTCGCGCTGCTTCCACTCGGCATCGCTCAGGGTCCGGCCATCGTCCACAAAGAACAAGCGGGGCTTGGCGCTTGCCTTCCAGTTGTGTACCAGCCCGCCCCGGCCATCGAGGAACAGCTTTATGCGGCCATCGCCTCGGCCTCTCGGGTCATCGGTCAGGTTGGTTTCGTGCCATCGGCCATCGGCGGGAACGTCCCGGAATTCCACGCCTTCCGCGCGGCAGGCTTCCTGAGCGGCGTTGGTGAGGGTTTGGGGGTAGCTCATACCCGCCCCTTCCGTGGAGCGGGTCATAGCCCGCCTCCCAGGCATCGCACCGCGCCGATGGATAGAACCGCAGAATTTCGGGCGTAGTTATCCCGTCCAGCGCCTCGGGCGCCGGTTTTTTTGAACGAGGCCATTTTTCACGCCTCCGCCGAAATGGGTGTGAAACGATCTTTTTGCGGCGGGGACTGAATAAGGCGCCGCACGTCATCGCGGCGTACTTTGACTAGGCGCGCGCCGACAAATACCGCCTCAATTTCATGTGCGGCTATTGCGTTGTTCAAGCGATTTCGGGTGACACCTTCCTCGCGGATGGCTTGCGCTTTAGAGATAAGGTCACGCATAAGATACTCCTATGGCGTATGCCTGGAGCTTGCGCGGGAGGTTTCGGTTTTCTTGCGGGGAATATCCGGCTAAAATATCCATGTCCGTTGATTCCAGCGGAACGGATAAGAAAGCGGGCGCCCCCGCGATTATTTTCCGAAACCCTGCGAAGATGAGCGCACGAGGCTGGGCGCAAGCCGAAGGCAAAAGTAATAAATAAGTAAAACCCCGCTTCCGCTCTAGTAGTTAAGTTTTCTCAGGACAAACTACTAGCGTGGGGCGGGGTTTTGTATTTCAAGCGCCCGCCGTGCGAGTCGCGCAGATTATAACATGCGCGGCGCTTGTGATCTCTAGGTAAAACGGCACAAGATGTTGTGCCTGCCCCATCCAGCTTGCTTTCGGCGCTTATGAACACGTATAGACGCCTATAGACATTACTGAAAATAAATCTCGTACTATAAAACCAGATATTCGGTGCATACCTCCACTTAGGTCCAAGTCCTGCGCGCCATGAAAAGTCCGGATCGGATCGACATTCACTTTCTCGCGGGTTTCCTGCCCCGCTCGTTCCTCTCGTATTCCAGGTCATGCCGTAGCCGCTCGGCTTCTTGCCGGGCCTGCTCAAGATCGCCCTTGAGTTCGGCGTTCTCGCGCAGGAGCGCGCAGTAAGCCACGTCAAGCTCGTGCAGGTCGCCACGAAGCTCCTGCATTAGGGCTAGCATGTTCGGGTCCGCGCTGATTTCCCCAAATTCTGGGGTATTGGGAATGGCTAGCGCGGCTTCAATAACAGCGGGCCAGCTCACGCCTTGCTTTGGTCCGGGAAATCTCTGCCTGAGCGCTTCCGTGCTTTCCGGATCGGCCCACACTTCCATGCGGATAAGCCCTTGCGCGATTTTCTTATCCCTTACTCGCTTCTGTCGCTCATACCCGCCTTTCCCGGTTAGGTATTCCATTGTTCGTTCTTCGTTTCCTCGGGATAGCTCGGCTATCCGGTCCAGTATCTTCTCGGCTATTTGGGAGTCCATCATGCCGCCTCCGCGATGTTCTTTACTGTGGTCGCGTACCATGCTTTGCCGCGCGGCGCGGTCTTCCTGTTGGTCAGTTCCCGCGCGATGGCGTGGTAGCCCATGCCGCCAGCGCGCAGCAGCTTCACCAAGCGGATAACCTCCTGCTCGGCTCCGTCGTCCATCAGGGAAACGCCGTCATCGGCCAGCTTCTTGCCGCAGGGTATCTGCCCCACGCGCCCGCCCTGAGATTTCTTGTGCTGTAGCGCGGCGCTGGTGCGCTCGCTGATTTGGTCGCGCTCGAACTCGGCCATGACGGCCATGAGCCGGAACAGCATCTTGCCCGCCGCGCTGGTGGTGTCGATTTTCTCGCTGATGCTCACGAGGTCCGCCCCGGCCTTCGCCAGCCGCTCGGAAACCTCGATGGTGTGCTTGGTGGAGCGGGCCAGCCGGGACAGCGAGTAGACCACCAGGGCATCCCCCTTGCCGACAGCGGCCAGCGCTCGGGCGAGTCCGGGCCGGTCGGCCTTGGCGCCGCTGATACCGGCGTCCTCGTAGATGCCCGCAAGCTCGTAGCCGTTGAGTCCGGCCCACGCGGCTATCTTGGCCCGCTGCGCTTCCAGGCTGATGCCCTCTTCCGCCTGCCCTTGGGTCGAAACCCGGATGTAGCCGATTGCCTTCATGGTGGTGGTCCCGGTTAAGTGTTATCCAGTGATAAGAATGATAGCCCTAGTCACTGGATAACACAAGCTTTTTCCGTGTAGCACCGGTCGATGCTTCACGGAACGCTTCCGATCAAGATTGATTCGTCGCCATCATGGTGACGGCGGTATTCATGGCCACCCACTTCTGGTTTCCACAAGGATTCATTCCGTTCGGGGAACCAGGCCCGCCCGCCGTGCCCGCACAGCTTCCCGGAATTTCGTGGTCACTTCCTTGAAAAAAGCGCGCGGGAGCAGCCCATAAGCCGCGCTATCCAAGTCGCCGGGTCTCGCGAAACGCAGGTCCGGCCCTGGCCAGACAAAGCGGTTGGCTTCGGCCAGGACAATCCATGAGCGTCCGTCGTCCAGGCCCAGGCGAACCTTGGTCGGATGCGGGATTTCGACGGCGAGTTCCGGGTTGGACGGCGGCGTGTGGGTGATGGGCAATACCGTCACCACTTGCTCGCCCTCGTCGCCGCTCGTCACCAGGATGACCGCGCAGGGGCGGTCCTTGACGCCTTCCTCCTGGCCGCGTCGGTGTTCCGACCGCCATAGGTAGGAATAGCGGATCACCAGGCCGGGAACAGGGATTGGCAATGGCACGGCTACCCCATCGCTTCATGGTCGAAGGCGGCGGCTTCCAGGGGCGGCTCGGCGGCGGTGATCGCCTCCAAATCATCCTCGGCGAAATCCTCCAGCCCCATCACCTGGCGGTCGCGGCGTCTCAGCCGCTGGTATTCGTCCGCCGATAGGACCACAAGCCGCTCGCGGCCATTGCGCGTGATGGCGACCGGCTCCTTGAGGGCCTCGTCCTGGTAGCGCCCGAAATTCCGCTGGAATTCGACAGACGTGACGGTGATCATGGGCGATGTCCTCTTGACCCTGCATTATGCTGATTATCCATAATATACGGATTTCAACCGTCCGGCATCTTTTTGAAGGCTGGAGTGGAACGCATTGAACGGGCGATTGGCTGCTAGGTCTGTCGGCGTTGGATGGGGCGTGGTGATGGCTTACAATCCTGCCAAACGAGCGTTTGAGAGTTCTGTAAGGAGGGAGGATGGCGGAAAGGTTCGTCAGCTACGTCCGGGTCAGCACCCAGAAGCAGGGGCAGTCCGGCCTCGGCCTCGAGGCCCAGCAGCGGGCCGTGGCCCTGTACTTGAAATCGGTGGGCGGCACGCTGGCCGGGGAGTTCGTGGAGGTGGAGAGCGGGAAGCTGAACGAAAGGCCGCAGCTGCTGGCGGCCCTGAAGGCCTGCCGCCTGACCGGCGCCGCCCTCCTGGTCGCCAAGCTCGACCGGCTGTCGCGCAACGCGGCGTTCCTATTGAGCCTCCGGGAATCAAGGGTGCGGTTCGTGTGCTGCGACAACCCCAGCGCCAACGAGCTGACGGTGGGCATCCTGGCGGTGGTGGCCGAGGACGAGCGCAGGCGTATCAGCGAGCGCACGAAAGCGGCCTTGCAAGCCGCCAAGGCGCGGGGGGTTAGATTGGGCAATCCCAGGCTGGGGGAATTGCCCCCCCAAAATCCGGCCCAGGCGCGGACCAGGCTACAGGAACTCACCCGGCACTATGCCGCCGACCTGGCCGAGGTCGTCGAGGACATCCGCGCACAGGGAACCATGTCCCTGTCCGGCATCGCCCGCGAACTCAACCGCAGGAACATCGCCACCCGGCTGGGCGGGAAGTGGTATCCATCCAGCGTGTCCAACCTGCTCGCCCGCGTCGATGCGGAATGATCCCCGCTGGACCCATACGCAGGCTAGGCGGATACCTGCAAATACCCCCGGCATCACCATGGCCGCGTCTGCGAGGATCTGCCCGATTCCATTCGGAAGCCGCCTCGCAGCGCAATAGCAGGCTGCAAGGCGGCTTCCTATTGGTCCTGAAAATGGGTAGGCCGAAACAGGGCCACCCGTCTCGAACCTAATCGCCACCGCCAAAGGAGGCTGCCCAGGACGCCAGCTTGCTTCGGTCGGATTCTGCCTGCCCGTAAGCAGCGGACCTGGCTTCCAAGCGCGTCCTTAGGCTGTCGGTCCGATCACGATACCGCGCGATTTCCTGCATGGCTTCGGCATAATGACCGTTGAGCGAACCTTTGGCCTTGGCCACCGCCTGGCTTAGTGTCGATAGGATGCCCTTGGCGGATACTAGCTGGGTCTGCACTCCGTCAATCGACAGCTTCGCCGATGCCAGCCCCTCATTGGCTTCCTGCCAGAACTGGGCCGCCGCGATGATCTTGTCCATGTCTTTCTGCAGTCCTGCCTTTTTCTGCAGCGCGTCGTCCATGTCTTTTTTGGCGGACGCCTCCTTTTCCTGAGCGGATTGGAGCGAGGATTTGGCGTTGTTGAGGGCCTTTTCTGCGGCGTCCCTCTGCTTCTTCGCGTCGTCCAGGAGGGCTTCAGCCGCCGCCAGGGCGGACTTGGCCGCGTCAACTTCCTTCTGGGCTGCGGGCCGGTCCTTGGGACGCGCATTGTTGAGCCTCTTCCTCGCTGCATTAAGCGCCTGCTGGGCCGCGTCGCGGTTGTCACGGGCCGCTTTCACGCTGGAAATGGCCGCGCTGTAGGCATCCTGGGCGCTCTTGAATCCAGCGCTCGCACCCGCCAGGTTTGCGCTGGCCTGATTGAAGGCGGCTGTGGCCGATTCAACCAGCTTCGAGGCCTGATCGAGTGATTGCTGCACCGAGGCCTTGCTGACATTGCCGATTTGCTTGCGTATTGACTCCAGCTTCGCCAGCGCCGTGCTAGCCCGCACGGTAGCCGCGTTCGCATCGAGCAGCGCGCTATCCGCGCTGCTCAGGATGGTGCTCAACGTGGACACCGATTGCGCAGCGTCCTCGGCCTCGCCTACCGGCACGGCCCGCCATACGTCATTCAGGACCAGAACATCCAAGGTCCGGAAGGCTTCTCCAAGCTCGTTACTGGCATAAACGCTGACCGTACCGGCTTTTTTATTGGGACTGGAATGAATCGGACGAATCGCCAAATGCCCATTCCCGTCGTTGAGCACGCTGAAGTCATTGTCGTTGGAAACCCTGACCTCAATATCACACTGAGCGGGCAAGGAGAACAGATCAGTCCAGGGTATCCTGGTAGGTTCCTCGCCTTCCCAGAGAACCAGCACCGGATCGAACCCCTGCCTAACATCAGGGGCGCCTTCGCCTTCGCCACCTTCATATGGAATGACCAACCGTGCCGGCCTTGCTTGGTCCGGCAGGAACCGCCTCCACAGGAAGGGTTCCCGGTCTTTTTCCAGCACGTCCTCAATGTAGACGTCAGGAACCTTTACATGCGCGGTGAAGGGGAAAAGCCACCTGGTGATCCATGAGGTTTTTTCGCGAACCTGCCGGTTGATTTCGATGTCATTAACCGGGCCGCCGTTCAAGTCATCGGGAATGATCCCGATATCTCCCCGCGCGGAGGCGGCGATCTTGCGAATCGGCAACATCGAGGTCGCTCCGCCGCTCTCCGCCAGTTCCGCCATGGTGGCGGGGTCGAACACTCGCAAAATGCGATCATCGCCGCCCACTAGCAAGTTGCCGCTAACAGGATGGATCGCCACGGCATGAACAGGCTTCTCGAAGGTCTTCTCGACGATAGGCTCGCTCAGGACATCTCCAGCTACCGTGGCGCTGAGCAAGCCCTTGCCCGCGCCGAACAAGACTTTTCCACTCGGCAGCACAGCAATGGAGTGGATCTCCGGCCTGCCGCTAACCTTAATGCGCGACAACACGCGCAGGCCATTGGTGTCCACCAAGGCCAGTTCACCCTTCAGGGTCGCGGTCAGAAAGCGGTCAGGTCCGAAATCGGCCAGGGCGGACACGGAATCGCTCAGCGCGTCAATCGTGGCCGTGGTGGCAAGCTGGCCGGAAGGCTGACGCTGTATCTTTACCAGCTTGCCATCCCAGGTGCCTGCCAGCAGCAGATGATTGGCGCCCGGCAGGAAGGCGACCCGGCGGATGCCTTCGATCCTGGCCTGGCCGACCAGATTGCCTGCGGCAAGATCGTAGACCGCCAGGGTTCCGGGCTCCCGCGAGGCCACCGCCAGGAAGTTAGAGGACTCATCCACCGCGATCGAAATCGAACGCTCGTTTGCCTTGATGAATTGCCGGGTAGTCAAATCGTTATCCACCACCCGGATCTGGCCGCGACTATCCGCGCTCACAAAGCCATCGCCCGAAGGCAGAGCCACGATATCGTTGAGGTGGCCATCGACGAGCTTCTGATCCGTGCGGTAATGACGGTAATGGCCGCGTTCCAGCAAGGCGCCGTTGTCGAAGCTGAAAACCCGGGTGGTGCTGTTCCAGAACCCTGCCGGGCCTCCCGACCAGAAATCGTCGAGGGGGGTGTGGGCTTGAAGGTCATCTTCAATATCCGTGATATTGCTGAAAAGATCACCTACAAAACCGAGGAAATTCAGGGTACCTCCTACCCATCCCCCAGCGAGATCGCCAAGCCAGCTCAGGCCGCCACCGACATTGTCTGCCAATACCTTGGCAATGGGCCAATCAGTCTGCACATAGCTAGTCACGCTGCTGACCATCCCTTTGAATTCAGGGTGATACCAGTACCGGATATCGTTATTATCGCGCCCGCCCTTCCCGGGATCCGGTTCTACGGCGACCGGATCGAGCCATACCGCTTTCAAGTTGTCTATTTTTGTGGCATATGGTGATCTTTCAAGTTTTTCGATGAGCTCGCGGCTTACCATAGTTCCGAAACTATGGGCGACAATCAGTATGTCGGCTTGGGAATGGCCTTCCCGTATCTTCTTATCGATCCATGCTTCCACCATAAGCCGATAGGCCGCCGCCACGTTTTCAATTTCTGCGTGATGGACGGCGCTATCGATATTGCAGATTCCATCGAACGACGCGCCAGCCGAAACGCTGATCCCTCCATCCCCAACCACCTTAACCGATCCTGTCAAAGAACCACACAGCTCAAGACCGTTGTTGCTCAGGTCACTCCAATTCATTACCAGAATGTCACGGGAGCGTCCCCAGGTATTCAGTAAAGCCGGATAGTTGATGCCGCCGGAGTTCTTGATGACGTTTTGCACGTCTCTCACCAATACAGGCTTGATATCCGGATCGATGGAGGGAACACCCAACCGGGTTGCGGATTTAGAAAGCGCATGGGCGGCATCGTATATCCAACCGCTAACCCCGGATTCAGTCCAGAAGGAAAACCCATGAGTAAGCACGATCAGCAGGGGCTTGTTTCGATCCGGTGAATCCACGCCTTCTCGTTGCACACGGATATTGAGCGCGCGCTCTACCGTGATGCTCTGGTCGTTCTTCTTGCGAATCGAGGCTCGCACCTTGAGGCTGGCATCGCCCGCGTTCAGGGCATTTGCGTTCTCGACAAGCGTGACGCCACGGCGATGGACTAGCGCGTCGAGCAGCTCGGGGTTCGAGTTGCTTATGACTTTGATCTGACTGATCTGGCCTTCATCGTAGCCGACAAAGAGGGCCTCTTCCTTCACCAGATGGCGTGAGTAGCCCGGCTCCAACGAGAGGGACACCTCATCGGTGGAACTTCCTACAGCGCGCCAACGCGGATCGGTATTGGCAGCCGTGCCGGAGGGGCTCTCGTCAGTGTTTTCGGAGTCCGGCGGATCCTCAGAACCTCCTGACGAACCGACAGCGATACCCTCGACTAATTGACTGGCGGCGGTAAAGAGCGATTCCTGGGCGCCTCCGCCGTCGGTATAGGCCACGAGCCCGCGGATCAAGCCTCCTTGAACCGCTTCGCTCAGAAGCAGGCCGCCCAAGCTTTCGCCTAGCAGATCCGTCCAGTCCGCGCCGCCGTTCCGGGAGATTTGCCAGCGGTACGCGAGCGGGCCCAGGCCATCGGCGTCGCTGATATTGGCAGCGATGGTCAGCTGTTGGCCGACCTGGGGCGTGCCGGTGAGATACGCGGACCCCATCGGAGCGTCGTTGCTGGCCGTCACTTCGATGGTCAGGGTGGCCTTGCCCGAGAACGCGCCGGTCAGGTCTCCGATCTGGAAATCAAAGCCAGCGTAGGGGGCGCCAGACGCATCGGCGGCGGGCGCGAATACGAGATGACCGCCTTGGATATCGGCCAGCGTGATATCCCGGGCTGCCGTCACGGGCTGACCGTTCAGGGACAAGCCGCCTGCCGCCGGAACTGTGGCAAGGCGTAGGGTCGCGGCATCGGCAAGTCCGGGAAAGTCGCTTGGGGCAAAGCGGTACGGGGTATCCTCGGCAGTTTGTACGGCATGGTTGCCGGTGACGGGCGCCTGCGCGGAGATCGGCGTGCCCGCCAGGCTTCCATCCGGTTCCAGCACCTTGAAAAGGAAGTCTTCGTTCGCGGTGCCAACCAGGAAGACGCGACCAGCCTGGCCTTGCGCGAGCGAATACAGCAACTCGCCGTCTGCCCCTTGGAGGATGCCGTCCTCGGAAAAGCCGGTGTCTAGCGAGCCTTCTTTGCTCAGCTTGACTAGGCCGTAAGCCTTGCCCAGGCCCGGATGCTGGCCCCCGACCAGCAGGTTTCCGGCCGCGTCTTCCAGGATGGCGTATTTGGCTCCGCCGCCAGGCACCGAACCCTCGCTTAATTCGACCACGACCCTGCCGCCTCGCCCGAAGGCCGGGTCCAGTTGCCCGGTGGATGCGTTCAGGCGAATGACTCCCAGGGCGTGGCGGCTGCCGGTGCCCCATACGTAGCCCGCCATCACGATGCCGCCATCGGCTGCCTGGTGGACCGCGTAGCCGTAATCGCTGCTGGCTCCGAGCGCGTAGCTAGCCCTACCATTGTTGCCAAAGGCGCTGACCGGAAGGCCCAGCGGAGTGAACTTCGCCAGCAGGAAATCTTCGCCCACGGACGGGTTGCGGATGATGCCGACCGCCAAAATGCTGCCATCCGCCAGTTGCAGGCTATCCATGAACCAGCTTTGGCTGGCGCTGTCCGCCGGCAGGACCACCTTGCCGTTTCCGTTATTGAAGGCCGAATCGACCGTCCCGTTTGCCAACAGTTTGAGCAATGCCGCATGGCTGGTACCGCCACCGGCGTCATGCGCGAAGCCGGCGATCAGGAAGCCGCCGCCCGCCAGTGGCATGATGCTGGTTGGGTAGTCATTGCCACCTAAGATATCGAGGGTCTTGGTCCAGTCTACCGTTCCGGTGTGGGCATTGACCTGAGCCAGGCCGATGTCGTAGCTCGCGCCGTTCTTGACGTGGCCCGTAATCAGTAACTGATTGCCTCCAGGCGTCATGACCATGGCGCGACCGAAGTCGTCGCCGGTTCCGACCGGGAGTACGACCACGCCATTCTCGCCGAAGCAGACATCTTTCCTGCCGTCCAGATGGTACTTCGTTACCACCATGTCATAGTTCTGACTTTGGGAGTTATAGGTCTGCCCGACCGCGAACATGCGGTCGCCATCGACCAAGGTATCCCAGGCCTGGTCGTCGCCGTCGCCTATCGACTGCCTGAGAACGCCATCCTCAAAGCCTTTGGCCGTGTCTTCCGGCTTGCCGCACGCGGGCTGCTCGCCGAGCGGCAGCACGTCCCCGTCGCGCACAGCCCACGCCTGCATCTCTTGGCCCTTGGTGCCCGTCATCTGGGAGCCATCCCCGATCTCGAAGTACCAGGCGTAGTTTTGCGCGGCGCCGGTATCCTGGAACCAGTAGGGACCATTGGCATAGGGTCCTTGGTAAGGAGCGCCCGGATATAAGTATTGGCCGCCGAATA
>Ga0233425_10011810_pt1 | contig 10066 bp, 4 predicted proteins | sample Watercolumn_Towu_2_FD_181712 | JGI IMG/M metagenome (GOLD analysis project Ga0233425, IMG submission 181712) | Freshwater microbial communities from Lake Towuti, South Sulawesi, Indonesia - Watercolumn_Towuti2014_140_MG | ecosystem: Environmental > Aquatic > Freshwater > Lake | place: Indonesia... | reverse complement strand
GGATTTCAAATACGCATTCCCTCCGAACTCAGTTACTGTCATGAGGCTCGAGGCAGAGCGGTGAGGCGGCCTCTCCCTAGGGAGTCTTGGCGGTTCGGTTGTCGTGCTGGCGCTGAGTGTCTTGAACTATGAGAGAGGTGAGGTTCTTCGCAGGGATGAGGCTGTCCAAAATGCAGGTCGACCTGCCCGCCAATTCTGTTCCGTAAGGTCAGGCGGGAATGTCAGTTCGACCACGATGAGATTCCGAAATCCTCGTCGCTTGCGATTTCTTGGAGATGCAATATCGGTTGTTAGTATTTCTTGGACAGCTTCACTCATTACAAGCGGTGATGGTGGTCCTGACTGAAGAAGCCCCCTCGTCCTGTGAAGTGTTAATAGTATTGATCAACAATCACCAGAAGGAGCCAGATATGCTTCGATCATTCTCGCTTCGGAACGTCCTCGCCATCCTGGCCGGGATCGCTTTGATCTCCTCTGCCGCGTTTGCCTTCCAGGCAAAGAAGGGGACAAGAATCCACTCGACGGATCCGGAACTCCGCTTGAAGGGATATGAACAGCACCAGGAGATGCTGAAGAAATCTTCCACCAACGGCATCAAGTGGCAGTTCGCCGGTCCGACGAATGTCGGTGGGCGGTGCATCGACGTGGCGGTGGTTGCTCCAAAAGGCAAGAACTACACAGTCTACGTAGCCTCCGCTTCCGGCGGATTGTGGAAAACGGAGAACGAAGGGACGACCTGGAATCCGGTCTTCGAGCAGTTTCCCTCGGCCGCGATCGGTGACGTCGCCGTGGCTCCATCTGACCCGAACATTCTCTGGGTTGGAACAGGAGAAGCAAATATTTTCCGCAGTTCCCAGGCAGGATGTGGAGTGTTCAAATCCACGGATGCGGGGAAGACCTGGAAGCACACGGGGTTGACGGACACGTATACAATACCACGGATCATCATTCATCCGAAGAATCCGGATGTCGTCTATGTGGCGGCCACGGGTCATGAATGGACCACGAACAGCGAACGCGGCGTCTATAAGACGGTTGACGGTGGAAAGACGTGGCAGAAGGTGCTGTTCATCAACGATCAAACCGGAGCCATCGATCTGATTCTGGATCCCTTGGATTACGAGACCCTCTACGCCGCAACGTGGCAGCGGACGCGCCTGCGCTGGAATGATCCGCGGAACAAGCCCGAGTACTCGGGAAGCGGAATTCACAAGACTGTCGACGGCGGCAAGACGTGGAAGGCGATGAATACGGGTCTCCCGGAGCCCAAATTCCGCGGCCGCATCGGGATCGATGTTGCACGGTCGAATAGCAAAGTCCTGTATGCGTTCATCGACAATTACCAGCTGGCCGATTCCCAGGCGGTGGGGGCAATGGATGCGTACGGCCGCCCGTCGAGTGGAAGGATCAAAGGCGCCACCGTCTTCCGGTCGGATGATGCCGGCGGATCATGGAAGCAGGTGAGCGGACTCGTCGATTCTACGCGGCGCTATATGGAGAGCCATTCAGGCACCTACGGGTGGGTTTTCGGCCAGATGCGCGTTGATCCGAACGATGAGAATACGATCTACACCATGGGTCTCTTCCTCAACGTCTCGACTGACGGCGGCAGAACATTCCGGCAATTGCGCGGGATGCACGTCGACCATCACGGCCTCTGGATCGATCCCGACAATTCGGACTACCTCATCAACGTGAATGACGGCGGAGCGTACGTTTCCTATGACAGAGGAAAGAACTGGAGGAGCTTCACAGACAAGATTCCGGCAACGCAGTTCTTCAATATCGCTGTCGACATGGACTCGCCGTTCAGGGTCTACGGCTCCGTGCAGGATTTCGGCAGCTTTCGCGGCGTGATCGACCTTAGCCGCGGACGTGACCGGATTCCCGCAGCGAAGTTTGACGGGGCTCCAGGCGGCGAAGGCTCCTCGCACGCGATCGATCCGACAAATCCCGCGATTGTCTATTCAGCGGGATTCTACGGGACGATCACCCGATCCGACGTCGTGAAAGGTACCACCAAACGTCTGCTTCCGCGAACGTACGAAGATGAACCGATGATGAGGGGAGAATGGGTGGCGCCGTTCATCATTTCTCCTCATAACTCCAACATCCTGTATCACGGGATGCAGTACGTCCTGCGCTCAATTGATCAAGGGAACACGTGGGAGCAGATCAGTCCCGACCTGACCTATAACACGCCGGCGGAGATGGGCGACATCTCCTATCACACCCTCTCTACGCTATCTGAGTCGCCTCTGAGATACGGCTTGATCTATGCAGGCACAGACGACGGCAAAGTGCACGTGACGAAGGATGGAGGCAAACGGTGGCAGGAAATCATGGAAGGTCTGCCGTACCAGAAGTGGGTGTCGCGCCTCGTGGCGTCCTCCTTCGAGCTCGGCACGGTCTACATGACGCAAAACGGCAAGCGTGACGATGACTTCACGCCCTATGTCTGGAAATCGACGAACTACGGCAAGACGTGGGTTGACATCTCGAAGGGAATCCCGCTTGGACCGGTGAACGTGATTCGTGAAGATCCCCGGAGCAAGGACATTCTTTATGTCGGAACAGACTGCGGGGTGTATGTCACGCAGGACGGCGCCAAGACGTGGGAGGTTCTGGGTTCGGGACTGCCAATGACCTACGTTCTCGATCTTGCATACCAGTCGCGGGAGAACATTATCGTCATTGGCACTCATGGGCGGGGAGTCTGGGCTCTGGATGCGAGCTCACTTGTCAAGCCGCGGCCGAGGCGGTTTATGCAGGAAGAAGATTGACAGGGTGTTGAAAGAGAAAACCGCCAAGGCGCCAGGGTAATGTTTGAATTGCTCTTTGGATGAGGATCCAAATAGTCTTTTTGCGATCTTGGCGACTTGCTTGCCCCGAACGTCTTTGGTTCGGGGCGGTTCAGACTTTCTTTCACCACAATGACCTGACTTGAAAAGGCTCCTGCTCCATATCTTCATCTTTGCTACAGGGATACTCTCTGCTCAGACGCGAACGGGGAGTATCGCACTCGATAGCCTCCCTTCCGATCTTCCTCTCCCCTCAATCACCACGCTGAAGAGTCCGGCCGAAGGGTACATCTTCGCAGCGGTGCCGTACTGGGGCACGGGGAGAGCATACCTCGTCGTGTACAACAACCAGGGACGGCCGGTCTTTTTTCGGAAGACTCCTTCGACATGCACGGACTTCAAGCTCCACGAAAACGGATTGTTCACCTACTTCGATTACGCCGCAAAGAAGTTCTTCGCTTTGGATTCCACGTTTGCTGTCGTCGACAGCTTCTGGGTGCAGAACGGCTTCTCGACCGATGAGCATGAGATCAAGCTGCTCAGGAACGGAAATGTGCTGTTGATCGGCAACGGTTACAGGTTCTACGACATGAGCCAGATCGTCGCCGGAGGAGACAGGAATGCAAGCGTCGTTGTAAATGTCGTCCAGGAAATCGACAGGACCCGGAGAGTCGTCTTTGAATGGAAGGCGTTTGAAAAGTACAAACTGACTGATGTAGGGCCAGGTGTCAACCTCCGCGATCTGGCATTTGTCCATACTCATCTCAATTCGATCGATTTCGATCTCGATAGCAATCTGATCGTCTCAAGCAGAAATCTCGATGAGATTACGAAGATTGACCGAAAAAGTGGCGAAATCATCTGGAGACTTGGAGGGAAGAACAACCAGTTCACGTTCCTGAATGATACGGTCGGATTGAGCGCACAGCACTCGGCGACAATCCTGCCAAACGGACATCTCCTTCTCTTTGACAACGGTAACTCTCACACGCCGCATTTCTCCCGCGCGGTGGAATACAGATTGGATCAAACAGCAAAGACGGCAACCCTCGTGTGGTCCTACAGAAACACTCCTGACGTTGCGAGCATTTTCTGGGGGAATGCCCAGCGGCTCAAGAACGGCAACACATTTATCAGCTGGGGAAAGAGCAACATTGCAGCAACGGAAGTTGATGCGAAGGGGGAAAAGGTCTTCGAAATGACATTTCCGGCGGATGTGTTCAGCTACCGAATATTCCGCTTTCCGCCCAATCTGATGACTATTGTTGCGAAGGTCGACGGCAGCAACGTCGCAACAGAATTCTCGCTCGAGCAGAACTACCCAAATCCGTTCAATGCCAGATCAGTGATCAGGTATCGGCTGTCACGGATGGGGTTTGTGGAACTTGACGTATTCGACGTGTTGGGAAGGAAGGTGACATCGCTCGTGCAAGACGTTCGTGATGCAGGCGTGCATACGGTCGCATGGGATGGTTCTGCTTTCTCGAGTGGAATCTACGTATATCGATTGAGGATGAATGGTTCTTCAGCTACGCGACCGATGATCCTGCTTAAGTGAGCTGTCTAAACAACTTTGGCTAGCCTCGATATCCAGGTAGGACCTTATTTCACAAGGAGCATTTTCCTTGACTGTTCGATGAAGGAATCCTCCCCACTGGTCGCCTCGGCATTCATCCGACAGATATAGAGCCCGCTCGGAAAGGACCCTGCGTTCCATCGTACGTTGTGGGCTCCAGCGTTCTGCACTCCATCTGCAAGCACCGCCACTTCTCGTCCAAGCACATCATAGATTGCTAATCGTACGCGGCTGACCGCTGACAGCTGATAGCTGATCGATGTGCTCGGATTGAACGGATTTGGATAGTTTTGATCGAGTCGAAAGGACAGCGGTGGCGTGTTTTGATGTTCGTCAACGCCTGTCGGAGTTTGAACCGCGAATGAGCCACTGCTGAACGCAGAGATAAGCGTATCCTTGATGCTCCAAATCCGAATAGAGTACAGAGAATCCGGCGGAAGTGTTGACGGTATGCTCCACCTGTACGCCCCGATATTTGCCACAGAGTCTTTCAGGAGCATGTATCGAATCCTGCCCCGGAAAAGGTCTACTCTGAGATTCTCGGAGACATTTGTATGCCAAATGACGTAGAAGGATTTTCCTCTTTGCCATACATCGCCAGCTTTCGGTGAGAGAACAGCGATGTACGGTGCAACTGCCGAAAAACTCCAAACTGGAGACCACGCACTACTTCTCGCGCCATTGAATGAGCGAACCCTCCAATAGTACTTGGCCCTTGCCTCTAAATTGGCCAAAGTGCTTCTGTCGCCGACAACAAGAGAGTCGTTGAGAACGAGAGAACGGAAAAGAGAATCCGTAGCAACTTGGACCTGGTGTCGGGTCGCAAGGCCTTTTGGGCTCCACTTCAAGACCAGAGTCATGACCTGGTTCACGCTGTCTCTGTTTACAGGCAAAAGCAGTGTTGGTACAAAAGCCGTCGAGTCGTTACCTTTCCATCCGAAGATGAACTCGCCAAACTGAGTTGTGCTGCCAGACAATTCCTTGGCGAACGGATTGTATGACGTCGATAGGGGATAGAACGTGCCCCTTCCGACCGTATCTCTTCTGTAGATTGTCACGGTGTTCGGATCGGGAAGTTCTCCGAGGAGCGTGGCGTCGAACGCTACAACTGCACTCACCGATGTCATGCCAGACTTTGTGATGGTGAATCTGGTTGCTGCGGTCCGTGGTGCGTCTCCTGAGAACTGCGGCTGAAGGCACGAATTTGAGTACTTCGTCACCGTTGCCCCGTTGTAGAAAACTGGTTGTAGGACGTTGAACGTGATCTTCACGCCGGTTCGTTCGGCGTCGCTGCTTCCGTTGAACCAGTAGGCATTTCCTTGAAGAAGGTCATACCTTGCAAATGCGGCCACGACGGTCGTTTCCTTCCATGGCAATCGATAGGCGCGCCAGCTGCGTTGACCTCTTGCCAGCGTGAATTCGAATGCGAGCGACTTGTCCGGATGGACCTCTGTTACCGCTGTAAGGCCGTTTAACCCAGCATTTCCCCAGCCGATGAACGTGTTCCCGTTTGGCAATCGCTGAGCAGAACCGTTCGCCGAAGAAAATATGTCGGGAGAGTGCCGGTACTCCCAAATCAGGGTTGCTATCTTGTTTGCTTCGTCAAGACGATACTCAACAGTCCGGGAATACTGAGGGGTGTGCTGGTTCCCATTGTCGAACATAAGGATGTTCCCATTGCTGAGGAGAGAGACGTCATGCTGGTAGGAAAAATAGGTAGGCTTGTTCGCGTCGAGTTCACCCACGAAGATGAATTGATTCCTCTTTCCTCCAAGACGCCACATGATCTCTCCCGTTCGGCTGTCGATTTTTGTGACTTCTGAAAGATGCCTGCTGGAGATGAGGATTCCCCCGTCCTTATCGAAATCGAAACTGTTGGAGTGCATGTAATCGATAGACGCCGCGAGCGAATCGACGTAGCCATCCGTGATCGGAATGTAGTCGATGCTCCTCCATTGGAATACGACGTTCTTCGCGAGGTCAAGTTCTTGGATGATCGTCTGGCAAACGTTGGCGGCAGGATGTGCACCTCGCACCATCCGACTCGCGTCCATTATTTGCCAATCGTAGATCATGATCATGGCGTGTCCGTTTGGCAGGATGCGGAAATCAATGATGTCGCCATCATATCCGTTGCCACCTCTAAACTGGTCCACAATCTTCAAAGTGGTATCTAAGACCATCACGGTAGAGGAGGTCAAAGTGCGTTCAACGTATGAGACCTGGCCGTTTGGCTGCATTGTGAAATTATACGCGAAGGTGGCTGGATTGGGAGCGACCTTCTTGAAAGAGACAGGCTTTCCGGCATTATCCATAATCACGAGGTAGTTTCCATAGGCGCCTGTGCCCGAAACCTGTCCGAAGTTGGCAAAGAACACCTTACCCGGAGCTGGATTGTTGACCGTATCGATTTTGATTGGGGGAAAGTCCGAGGGTAATGTGTCACCGGCTATTGTGAAATGGATTTCGCCAGGTTCCGGCTGGAGATGTGTCTCGTTTGGCAAGGCCGGGGTCACGGCTGTCGCGAATCGGTACGACACTCCGCGTATGTTCTCCCCATCGACTGTGCGGAGACCAGGGGAGACATCAACCCTCACGCGTTCGTTTTCGACGAATGGAATTACTAGATTGAAAACGATAGTCTTCCTGTCATCAGAGAGTACCATCCTCCCTCGATGCGTGCCGCTCTTCGATCCTTCCACACTAATCAACGACGGATCTATGGAAGAAGGATCTATCTCCTTGCCCGGACGAAGGATGATATTTGTCTGGCTGGAGACGTACTGCGAATTGGGCTTTGGGAATACGTACTCGTACGGGAGTCTCTCTTGCGCGAGGATGGCTTGTGCGCATCCGAGAAGAAGGAACGAGAATCGCCGAAATGAAAGTCGAATCTTCACTCTAGGTATCTCCGTGGTTCTAAGGCTGATGGGGAGGCATCGTCGCCTCGCGGACCGAGAAGTTGCTTCAGGCAATATCACTGATGAATCCAAGATTTTCAAGCCTTGTTCATACAGTCCTTTCGACGATGGTGCAGGATTGGCGCTCGGGAACCCCCCTGAAAATCGTCGCTCTGGGTCCCGGGTCACGGGGGCTGGTTTCCGAATCGTTGCTCGAATCACAAGATGGCTCGCTTTGAGACGCTGCTATCGGCTGGGTACCGGTAAGGAAAATCCTTGAAAGAGAGAAAAAAGGTACATAGGTTCTGTGCATTATTCCTTCACCGTGCACTTTGCCCCGAGTACATCTAAGGGAAGCTGGATCTTCTGCATTTCGGCAGGAGCGATGTCTCGGATCGGTCTGTCGTGTTGCGCCAAATAGTAACGGTTCGTTGGTCTCTGTCTCCCCAGAACAACAACTGCTGGAGGTTCGAATGGAAAGAATGAGAGGACGTCTTTGGTTTGTCGTGCTGATGGGATTGTTCATCGCTCATGGCGGTGCGTTTGCCCAGACCATCACTTCCACTGCCTCAGGTGGGAATTGGGAATCCACAGGCACGTGGGTGGGTGGAGTCATCCCTTCAGCTTCGAGCGATGTCGTCATCGCCGGGCCAGTCGGCTTCGCAACCGGCTCGGGCTATCAGTGCCGAGACCTTACGGTCAATTCAGGCGGATCATTATTCAACCGTACTGGGTACGCGTGGCCCGATCAGATTCTGACGGTCAACGGTACGGTCACGAATAACGGCACAATCAGGAACGAAGGTGGCATCGGACTGATCCTGAAAGTCAAAGGGAGCTTCACGAACAACGGAACTTGGACATTCAAGAGAATCGAGCTCAACGGGACGGGATCGATCACAATGTCGTCGGGTAGTGGAAAGAAATTCGAGAGCGCCATCTCTGTTGATGCGGCCGCACGTCCCACCGTCGCTGCTGGCTCTGATATCTCGATCACCGCGAGCTTCGATCTTGGCACGTCATCGCTCGACATGAAGAGCTTCGCCGTGACCTTGAACGGTCCTTCGGCGAGCATTACGAATGGTACAGTCCTCAATGCCAAAGATGTCATTGGTGTTCCGGTCTCCGGTAGTTATCCGGTGATGAATAGCATTACATATGACGGGACCCCTAACGTCAAGGGGCGGATTCAGGTCAACTCGTCTGTCACGCTCAAAGGGACAGTGACGATCACCGATACACTTGAGAACTCATCAGGCTATGCTCATCCAGAAAAGCTCCTCACAATCACCGGTAGCATCACGAACAACGGGCTCATTCGAAGCTATTTCAGCAATGGGATCGCGTTGAAGGTCACGGGGAATGTGACGAACAATGGAAAATGGACTTTCAACAGGACGGAACTGAACGGCAGTGCGCTTCAGACTCTCGCACTAGCTGCAGGCAAGGTATTTGAATCGACATTCAAATGGATGGCGACGACCGTCACCGCAGCCGCCGGATCTGACCTGGCGTTCACGACAGGCGTCGATCTTGGAAAATCGACGCTCGACATGAAGAATTACGGTGTCACCCTCTATGGTTCCTCAGCGAACATTTCCAACGGAACCGTGGCGAATGCAAAGGACATCATCGGCAAGACGGTCAACGGAGACAATCCTGTCATCGATAACATCGTCTATGATGGCAATCCGACCGTGAAAGGGAGAATCCGTATCAATAGCTCAGTAACATTCAAAGGGAACGTCACCGTCACCGACACCCTCGAGAACTCTTCAGGTTACGCTCACCCAGAGAAGATTCTGATGATCACGGGTAACATCACCAACAATGGCCTCATTCGTAACAACGGGAGCAATGGATTGGCATTGAACATCACAGGAAACCTGACAAACAACGGCACCTGGGTGCACAACCGCACGGAACTCAGTGGTACGAGCAATCAGATCGTCGCCCTTGCCTCAGGTAGACTGTTCGAGGCCTCATTCCGAGTGACCGATTCTCTGGGGATGATCGTCGCTGGCTCAAGTCTTGCGATGACAAAAACGTTCGACTTGCGCAAGAGTGTGCTTGACATGAAGAGCTTTTCGCTGACACTGCAGAGCTCAGCGGCGTCGACCTATAATGGAATCGTCATCAATACAAAAGACCTCATCGGGAAGTGGATCGGCGACCAATACGGCTCACCAATTCTGGACAATATCACCTACGACGGGAACGTGAATCTGCGTGGGCTTCTGCGCGTCAATGCGGCAACACTGCAGGGAAATATCACGGTGACTGACACAATCCAAAACTCGTCCGGCTACGCGCATCCGGAGAAATTCTTGACAATTATCGGGAATCTCAACAACAATGGTCTGGTGCGGAATGGTGGGAGCAACGGATTGGGCGTGTACGTAACCGGAAACGTCACAGCGACCAAAGCCTTCGCCAACAATCGCGTCATGCTCTCCGGCCTCGGCAACAGAACCATCGTCGATAAACTCAGTCAGCTCGGCTATCAGTCGACAGGTGAGAAGGTGGTCTTCGTCGGCGACAACTTCTTGCCGAACCTCTCGATCACGGCGAACTCAAAATGCCAGCTCGCGAATGGGGCAACCATTACAACTGCAAGCGGCACGATTGACGCGGCGCTCGACAACTGGAGCCGCATCACGACTACACGGAAACATACGGGCGCGACAAGCTACTCGTTCTACCGGGCAGCCATCAATGTGTTGTCAAACGCGCCGATCGATTCGGTGAGGATTGAATCCTACGGCCACCAGGTCCCGGCCAGCTAGCGA
>Ga0233425_10011809_pt1 | contig 10067 bp, 8 predicted proteins | sample Watercolumn_Towu_2_FD_181712 | JGI IMG/M metagenome (GOLD analysis project Ga0233425, IMG submission 181712) | Freshwater microbial communities from Lake Towuti, South Sulawesi, Indonesia - Watercolumn_Towuti2014_140_MG | ecosystem: Environmental > Aquatic > Freshwater > Lake | place: Indonesia... | reverse complement strand
TTGTCTATTGGACCAAGTGCGATCGCTACTGGGCGAAGCCGATCGTGGGGACCCCTAACGCGGAAGCCACGGTGAGAGGAGGACGGTCCCGGCCACACTATGCCTCCCTACCCTTCCCTCGGCCTCCCTCTTGCGATCCAGTCCTCCCACGCCTTCCCCAGGGTGATGCCGTGGGTGGCGACGGGGTCTTCGGCGAGTCCGTTCCTGGCCATGCCCTCCGCGATCCAGGCTTCGAGCTGCGCTTCGAGGCTGGCTGTGAGGTCCGGCTGCTCCTCAACGAGGTTGTTCAGCTCATCGGGGTCGCTGCGCAGGTCGTACAGCTCGCGCGGGGGCATGTGGTGGAAGTCGGGCTTGCGTGCGAGGATGAGCTTGTGCGTGTCCGTGCGGAGTGCCCACTTCGCCTGCCATGTGCACTCCTGGCTGACGACGAAGTCCCGCGGCTTCGTCCCGGCGTCGGCGAGGACGGGAAGCAGGCTCTGGCCCTCCGTCTCCGGCGGCGTCTCCAGACCCAGGGCCGCGAGGATCGTGGGCGCGATGTCGACGTGCTGGGAGAAGGCGTCGCGCCGCGTACCGGGCGGAACGACCCCCGGCCAGCGCGCGATGAGGGGGCAGCGGATGTTCCCGTCGTAGAGCCCGTGGTGATCGAAGAAGATGTCGTGCCGGTAGTGCAGCTCCCCGTGGTCCGACAGGAGGATCACCAGCGTGTCCTCCTCGTGCCCGCACTCGCGGAGGGTCTCCAGCACCTGCCCGACGCCCTCGTCCGCGTGGCGGATCTCTCCGTCGTAGAGCGCCACCACGTACTCCGCGTCACACATCCCCGGCGGCAGCTTCTCGAACCACTTCCGCCACATGATGCCGAAGTACTGGTCTGCCAGCGGCGCCAGCGTGTTCCGCGCCGGGTCGGTCGGATCGCCCTGGTAGAAGTGCCGGTACCGCTCGGGGGGCAGGTACGGCGTGTGCGGGTCCCAGTAGTGGATCGCGGCGAAGAAGCGCTCATCGGAGTGCGTCCGCAGCCACGGCAGCACCCGGCTGTTCAGCCGCTCGCAACTGTACCCGTCATCCGGCCCGGGGAACGTGGAGTCCACCAGGAACTCAAACCCATGCACGAACCAACTCTTGTACCGGGGGAGGCAATCGAAGGACGCGGTCAGGAAGCCCGCGCGCCGCAGCAGCGCCGGGAACCAGGGAGTGCCGGGCTTGAGGTCGTTGTCGCCCTGCGCGCCGCCCTTGTGGCTGACGACGCCGTGGGTGAGGCTGTACTGCCCTGTGTAGACGGTCGTGAAGGAGGGCTGCGTCGGTACTGAGGGCGCGAAGAACCGCTCGAACACCGCGCCCTCGCCGGCCAGCCGGTCGATGTTCGGGCTCGTCTCGCGCGCGTACCCGTAGCACCCGAGATGATCCGCCCTCAGCGAATCAACGAAGATCAACAGAACATTGCGTGGTTCGGTCATGGCAGTCTGCACGGCACACCGTGCCACTACTCCCCTCCTCCGCCCCAGGCCTGCTGCGCCCACACGTCCATGGCGGCGTAGCGATCCTCCCAGGTGGTGTACATGGCCCCGACGATGCCGGTGACATCGCCCGTGTTCTCCAGCCAGCGAGCGATCTTCGTCCCGCCCTCGTCGTCGTCGTAATAGCCGGACAGGACCTGCCGCAGCCCCAGGTCGGCGAAGAAGGGGCAGTTCTTCCCCTCCAGGCCCCCATTCCAGTTCACGATGCCGATGCCCGGGTCAAGGCCCTTCCACGAGCCCTCCAGCGTGCCGTTCACGGCGTAGTACTTGTCCTTGGCGTTATGCATGGGGTCGAACATGTCGCTCCAGACCCAGATCTCCGCATCCGGCCGGATGCCCCGGATGATCTCGGCCGCCTCGTGCACGTTCCAGGCCAGCAGCTCTCCCGGGGTCATCTGCTTGCTCTGGCAGAGCGCGCACTGGTTCATCACGCGCAGCTCGTCGTGGGACATGAGGAACGCCGCCGGGTGGAGGAGCTCGTCGGCCTGCGCGACCTCCTCCCGCCAGTCGTCGAAGATCCTCGGCTCGGACAGGCAGCTCGTCAGCCGGTCCTCGTACACAATGATCGGGTGGTAGTAGCTGACCCGCAGCCGCGCGCCGTCGGCGATGCGGCCGTCGGCGGTCAGCCGAATAGCGGGCTGCTCGTGGTAGGCGATCCACGGATGCAGCTGTGGATCGACGATGCGCTCGTAGTCCCGCCCCTCCTCATACTCCGCCCCGTCCTCGCCGCGCACCGTCACCGGACAGCCCGGCCGGCGCAGCACGTTCACAAGACCGATCTCCTCGATGGCCAGGTCATCCCACCACAACTTGCCGTCCTTCCCCCACCACGAGCCCAGGTAGAGGCCTGCCTCGGCATGGTCGAAGCTGTTGAACACCACGTGATGCTGTGTCCAGTCCTGGGTGCCCGCCACCCGGAAGGTCTGGAAGCTCACCGAGGTCCCGGTGTCCGGGCTGAGCACCTTGATCTCGGGATCGGCCGGGGCCAGACCCTCGGTCTTGACCCAGCACGAGATGTGGTACTGCCGCCGGGGCTGCAGCTTCAGCCGCTGCATGAGGCGACAGTGACGGTGCTCGTTCTTGCCGATGCTCTCCATGCGCAGGGACATCTCGCCGCCATGGACCACCTCGCGGTCGGCGAACGTGGTCACCCCTTCATCGTCCTGCATCTGCCAGCCGTTGAAGTGGTTGCCCGTTGCGTCCTCGAAGTCGCCGTTGGCGATCTGGGTGGGGTTGTCCTGGGTCAGGACCGCCTGGCCGCCCTTGACGGTGAACAGAGCGTCCCGGACGGACACCCCCTCCATGTAGTTACGGTCGCGGGTGCCGCCCATCACGATCGCCACGAGGTCCAGCCCGTTCGCCTCCGCCGCCGCGCGGATCTCCGGGGCCTTCTCGGGCGACACGTTGGGCGAGAAGACGACCCCGTTGTACCCGGCGGCCTTGGCCTGTGGGAAGCGGGCGACCATGCGATCGACCTCGTTCGGGTCGCTCATGTCCCGCCAGACGAACAGCCACCGTTTCTCCAGGCCGGCCTCGCCCTGCCCGGCCGTCGGGCGGACGGCGGTACACGCGAGCACACACAACAGCGCCGCCGACGACGCGGCCGCCAACCCCTTGTGAACCAGACCGGTTCGAGCCATGCCGCACCTCGTCTCCTGGGGGAGTGTCTCCTGCCGAGCCCAACCTATCTGACCGCCATCTCCGCGCTGAGGTCCAGGTACCGCTTGATCCCCTCGGGAGTGACGTTCCAGGGGATGTGGTTGCCGACGCACATCATGTACCCGCCGGTCATGCGGGCCGTCTCGACCATGCTCTCAACCATGCGCCCGATCGCGTCCGGGTCGTTGTGGGTGAGGACGCGGTTGTCGCCCTCGCCGGCGAGGAACGGATTGTCGTACTTGCGGGCGAGCCGCTTGTAGTCGGTCATCGGTTCGGAGATGATGCCACGAGCCCCGCAGGCCATCACGTCGTCGGCATACGCATCAACGCAGCCATCGACCATGAAGATGACTTCCTTCCCGGACGCCCGCACCAGCCCCCAGAACTCCTCATAGCGCGGGAAGATGTACTTGTGCATCCAGGCGGGCGAGCAGACCGGGCCGCGGGAGGTCACGATGTCGTCGTGGCAGATGACGAAGTTCACGGGCAGCCGCGCGAAGCTGCGGAAGACCCGCCGGTTGATCTCGGCGAACTCCTCCATGATCCGCTCGAAGCGCGAGTCGAGGCAGCACTCCAGGAACAGCTCCCACCCGAAGGTCAGCAGCGGCCACATGAACATCGTGTTGTAGAAGCCGCAGGACGCCGTCGAGCCCTCCGGGGCCGTCTCGCCCCACTCGGCCGGGTAGCCGGCGCGCCAGGCCTCGTACAGCTTCCTCTCGTCCGAGTAATCGCGCGACTCGACCACGGGGATGTGCGTGAAGTCTCCCTGCTCCAGCGGGCTGAAGGCGAAGACCTCTTCGGCCGTCCGGAACTTCCGCCCCCAGTCCCAGTGGCTCGTCTCGCCCTCACCCCAGCGGACGTGATGCCCGCCCTGATCGTCCGTGGACGAACTCTCGCCCTGCAGATCGAGCTTGGGACGGGGCTTCGGCTCGTCGGTCTCGGGCACGCCCAGCTCCAGCATCGGGTACAGCTCCCGCAGCTTCAGCCGGCACTCGCGCGGGTGCTCGTAGTAGTCGATCCCGGTCAGGTAGGTCTCCGCATCCGGGCACGACCAGTGCTCCCAGTGCGGAATCCGCTTGGGCGCGAGGCCCATGTAGGCCAGGTACCGATCCGAGTACTCGGGCATCGACAGCCTCCCTGCCGTTGACGTGTTCCGGGACCGCCACCGTCTCGGTGGTCCCGCGACTGCGGGACGGCCGCGGGGTGAGCCCTGCCTCCCTACGTCCGCCTCACACCCACCGCCGCGTCCTCCTCGTACATCGGTGACTGCAGTCTCAGCACTCCTCCACCGTGCTCCACGGTCTGCGCCCCCTCCTGGTCTCCGGTCCTCGGGTGCAGCCACGCCACCCGGTACTTCCCGGGCGGCGCCTCCAGGCTGAGCTCCACCCCCGTCCCGCCCTTCACGTAGACCGCGTACTGCTGCCCCGGCTCGGCGAGGCAGCGCGCGACCATGCCCTCCCCGACACCGCCCACGATGGCCTCGTCGTGCGGAGCCATCTTCAGGAAGTCGAAGCCCTCGATGAACTGCTTCAGCGCCGCCAACTGCCGTCTCACGGCCGGTCCGCCTCCGCCGGGTGCGGAGATCCCGGCCGTCCCCGCCGGGTGCTCACACGTGAACGAGTAGTCCAGGTTGTCGTACACCGAGCCGCCGGCGAGCATGAACTCCCAGGCGTCCGTCCGGTAGGGGAGGTCCTCCGAGCCCTTGAAGCCCGTCTCGTCGAAGGCGATGGGCCGATTCAGGCCCCAGTTCACCCTCACCGCGTCCGGCGGGTTGGCGTAGTGGAAGTTGAGGATGGACACCCGCGGGTCCGGATCGGTCACTTCCGCCGAACCGTTCGCGATGTTCTGGGCGATGAGGTGCTTGTGCGGGAGGCCGGCCTCGGCCTCCACGATCACCTCCGCGATCCGCGCCTGCCACTCCGGCGTCACGCCGCCGAAGTACGGTTCATTGCAGATCTCGTAGTACACGTTCGGCGCTTCCGCCAGTTCGCCGACGATCTTCCTCGTCATCGCCTCCTGGACGGCGGTCAGCTGCGGGTGCTGCAAGGCCAGCACTTCCGTCCGCGGCACGTCCGGCGTGCCGTTCACGTTGTTCGACGGGTGCAGGGGGCTGATCCGCCACATGCTGTCCTCGTAGTACGGGCAGAAGAGCGCCAGCTCCACGATGACGCCCCTCCGTTCGGCCTCGGCGCAGAAGGCCCTCAGCCGCGCGAAGTATGCCTCGTCCCAGCGGTCGAGATCGAACTTGCTCCCTCCCGCGGCGTACCCAGGCTCCTCGCTCCTCGCCCACGGACAGATCAGCCGTCCCGCCTTGGGCGCGAGGGTGTTGTCCCGGATCGAGAAGGAGTCGGCATCCTCCATGTAGACCCCGCTGAAGACGCGGGTGAGGTTCAGCCCGTGCGCCTGCAACTCCGTCAGGTACGGGACGCAGTCGAAGTCCAGGTTCAGCACCGCCCCGTAGTGCTCCCCCGAGGTAATGAGCACCGTCGGCTCACCGCGGTAGAGGAAGTACCGCGGGTTGTCGGGGTGCAGCGCGATGGGCGGCGCAGTGGCGGCGGACGTTGCGAGGGTTAGCAGCATGGCGTGCATCGCAGTCCTTTCCGGGGGTCGGCAAACAAACGAGGCGGAGGGCTCGCGCCGACTCCGCCTCGTGGTTCGCCCTGGTTGTCCGGAGCCCTTTGCGCTAGAACGTCCGCGTCAGCTGCTCTGGGTTCGCGCCGTTGGGGTCGGCGACCCATGCCTGTCGGTCCCGGGTGAAGGTGATGCGCAACCCGTCGGGACGCCACTGCGGGTAGCCGTCCGAGCGCCCGTCCGAGGTGATCTGCGTGCTGCCGGTGCCATCGGGCGCAACGCTCCAGAGGTCGAAGTCGCCCGCCCGATTCGAGGTGAACAGGATCGTCGACCCATCGGGCGACCATGCCGGCTGCTCATCGCGCGAAGGGGACGTTGTGACCTGGGTGAGCGTCCCGGAGGTCAGGTCCTTGATCCAGATGTCGGTGTTCCCGGCCCGGTCCGACTGGAACGCCACCTTGGTGCCCGTCGGATCGAAGCACGCCCATTGGTCGTTGGCCGGGTCCTGATCCACCGGGGTCTGAACGGTCGGATCGGCCACCGTCAGCACGTAGATGTTGTTGTCGCCGTCCCGGTTGGTGGTGAACGCGATCTTGTCGCCCACCGGGGAGTAGATCGGCTGCGTGTCGGAGCCCGCATCGGTGGTCAGCTGCACCAGCCGCTCGGGCCGGTCGCCCACCGTGGCGGAGATCAGGTAGAGGTCGTTGCTGGGCCCGCGACGCGACGCGATCGCCACCAACGCGCCGTCGGGGCTGAAGGACGGGTTGAAGCCGCCCTCATCCAGCAGGTCCTCATCGTTGTCCGAGGGGGTCAGCGTGTCGACCGAGCCGCCCCGCTCGTTGATCGTGTTGATGTACCGCAGCCCGTTGCCCCCGAACGACGCGAACGCGATCAGACCGTTGCCCGCGAACGAGTTCCGCTCCGAGACCGTGAAGAACGCGGCATCCCCGCCGCTCCCGCTGCAACCCGACAGCAGACCCGCCGCGGTCAGTGGTATAATCAGAACGACGGCCAGTAGAGCGAGCTTGCGAATCATGGAGCGCTCCCTAGTGCCTGGGGCCCGACGCCGTTGGCCCCCGTAGATAGCCGCGCGCCCGGCCTCGCCGACCGCGCGCTCTTGAACCCTCTCTAGGACAACCGGTGGCCACTGCGGTTCCCGGCCGCTGGATTATAGCCCTCCCGACCCGGAGGGTCAAGCCGACCGCACCGGTAACCGTTGCGGAGCGAGGCCGCTTGTGGTACTCTCCCGCTTGGCCGAAGCCCTTACCGACACCTCCGCGCCCGAGCCCATGCTTGAGCCTCCCCAGCCATTCGGCGATGGCATCCGCACCGAGCGGGTCCTGCTCGTCGACCCCGACCCGCGTGTCCGCCATGCCGTCCGCCAGGGGCTGCTGCGGGAAGGCTTTGATGTCCTGGAGTCCACAGAAGGCAACGACGGCCTCGCGAAGGCCCTGACCGAAGCGCCGGCCGCGGTGGTCCTCGACCTCCTGCTGCCCCGGATCAGCGGCCTTGAGATGTGCCGGCGGCTCAAGTCCGGGATCACCACCCAACAACTGCCGATCATCGTCCTGACGCGTCGGGATCGCGTCGAGGACACCCTCCGCGCGATGGAGGCCGGCGCCGATGACTACCTCGGCAAGCCGTGCGATGTCCGCGAGCTCTGCGCGCGGGTGCGGGGCATCATCCGCCGGTCCAAGCGCGACCTCGGCGCCAGCCCCCTGACCGGTCTGCCCGGGAACTCCGTGCTCGAGCAGGAGGTCGCCCGTCGGGTCCGGCAGCCCGGGCGGCTGGCCGTGATCCACTTCGACCTCGACAACTTCAAGCCTTACAACGACTACTACAGCTATCAGCGCGGGGACCAGGTCCTGCGGCTCACCGCGCAGCTCCTCGTGGAAGCCGCCCGCGCCGGGGGCGATCGTGATACGCTCGTCGTGCATCTGGGCGGGGACGACTTCTTCGTGGTGACCACCCCCGAGCGCGCCGATGCCATCGCGAACCGCGCCCTGCAGGCGTTCGACGCGCTGATACCCCTCCACTACGATGAGGCGGACCGCCGGGCCGGGCACATCACTGCGCCGAATCGCCAGGGCCAGGCGCAGCGCTTCCCCCTGATGAGCCTCTCGGCGTGCATCGCCACCAACGAAGCGGAGGGCGTCGACCATCCGGGACAGATCGCCCGGGCCTTGGCGGAGCTGAAGAGCGTCGCGAAGCGCGCCGGACGCAGCTCCTGCGTGCGGGATCGGCGGGGCAAATACCCGAAAACCCCCGGGCCGCGGGAGAGGAGTCTTGACTGCGGGTGGCGCACTTCCCGGGAGGACGCGGATGATCCGGACCGCCGGCCGGCCGGACGGGAGGCCTGACCCCGATGCCACGACGCATCCTGATGGTTGACGATGAACGGGACCTGGTCTTCGCGACGAGGCTGTACCTGGAGGCCGAAGACTACGAGGTGCTGGCTGCGTATGATGGCCACGAGGCCCTCAGTGTGCTCGATGCCCAGGAGACGCTGCCCGATCTCGTCATTCTGGACGTATTCATGCCGCGGATGTCGGGTTGGGACGTGCTCCGGCTCATCCGCGGGTCAGACCGCACTCGCGCCCTCCCCGTCATCATGCTGACGGCCGCCGGGCAGGACGCCGACAAGGCTCGCGGCTGGGACCTGGGTGTCGACTGGTACCAGACCAAGCCCTTCGACCCCAAGGACCTCCTCGTCGTGATCGAGCGCGTCCTCGCCGCGGCCCGCGAGCAGGCCGACACCCCCTAGTGCAGCCATAGGAGAACATACGAGCCGTGGCTGTTGTCGTTGCTGGGAGCGCAGGGCTACCAGCCTGCTGGCCAGGCTCGTGGTGGCCCCGGTGTAGCGGCGGTTGCCGTTGCCGTCCGTCCCGCCCTGCGGGATCGGCCCGAAGGGCCGCTTAGTGCCGTCAGCCGTGATCCGTAGGGTCGCGCAACCCAGAGACAAGCACTCAGGAAATCGGTACCGGTTACCGGTACTGATTTCCTGCCGGAGGGGAACGGTGCCTGTACCCGCCCCCTCCGCCGCTGCCCCCCACCTGCGGACCCGGTACGCCTGCCGTCCCCGTCACGCTCCGCGCCGTCGTCGTCCACCGTTGCCGCGGTCGTTCCGGTCACCCGTCACCGGTCACCTGTAACCTGCCGTTCCCGCGGCGGGATGGTGGCCCCGGTGCGGCAGCCGTCGCCGTCACGCTCCGCGCCGTCGCCGGCCCGCCTCACCCCTCGAGAAGAGGACCTCGCCCGCACCCCTCGTGCCCGCGGCTCTCCGGAGCCGCAGCGCCGTCGCCGCGCCCCGAGCGGATGGATGGCCTCCGGGTAGGACATGCCTTGCACCGCCGCGCTCCCCGCGGTACCGACCACCAGCAGGGCATGGACGCCCGCCAACACCCCGGCGCCACGCCTCGTTGCTTGCTCGATCACAGCCTCCCCCTCCGAACCGCCTGTCCGTCAGCCCTCCAGGGCCCGCAACGCGTTCTGAGCCATTCTACGGCCTCGCCATCCCGCCTCCGCCCCCTTGGGGCCCACTTAGCCCCCGCGGCGCACTGTAGGCCCCTCTACGCGCCCGCACGGGCCATCCCTGTTTCTTCGCTCGAACAGAAGTTCTACTATCCCCTCGCCGTGCCGTTGACGTCTTCCGGGCCGCCACCGTCTCGGTGGTCCCGCGACTGCGCGACGGTGGCACTGCTGTGGCCTCCGTCGCCGTCGTGGCAAGGGGCGTCTTGCCCCGGGCAGTGGCTTCCATTGCCGTGCCTGGGAGCGCAGGCTACCAGCCTGCTGGCCAGGCTCGGGGTGGCCCCGGTGTGGTCTCCGTTGCCGCGCCGTCGTCTGGGAGCGCAGTCCCGCGCATGCGGGGAGGTGGCCCCGGTGTGGCAGCCGTCGCCGTCACGCTCCGCGCCGTCGTCGTCCACCGTTCCCGCGGTCGTTCCGGTCACCCGTCACCGGTCACCTGTAACCTGCCGTTCCCGCGGTCGCGTCTTCCGCTTCTGAATCCCCCTTCTCACTGGCACCCTCCGCCAACTCCGTCAGGCATTCCTCGTACAGCGCCTCGATCTGCTCCTGCGCGGACGACGGCAGACGCGGGTTGGCCAACGCCTTCCTCAGCGCCTCAACCGCCCCCCTGATGTCCCCTATCTCTTTTCTCGCCCGCCCGATGCCCCACTGATTGGCGAAGTGACTCAGCCCCTGTTCTTCCGCTGCCTCGAAGGCCTCCACCGCGTCCTTCCACCACCCGAGGTCCTCATAGAAGCGCCCCATGGCTGCGTACACGCCACCCTTGTCCTTCCCCTGGATCTCTGCCCACCACAGGGCCTC
>Ga0233425_10011808_pt1 | contig 10069 bp, 13 predicted proteins | sample Watercolumn_Towu_2_FD_181712 | JGI IMG/M metagenome (GOLD analysis project Ga0233425, IMG submission 181712) | Freshwater microbial communities from Lake Towuti, South Sulawesi, Indonesia - Watercolumn_Towuti2014_140_MG | ecosystem: Environmental > Aquatic > Freshwater > Lake | place... | reverse complement strand
TAAAAGGCAAAAATAGAGAAAAAACAATAAATGAATTATATAGAGTTTTAAAAGAAAAAAGAAAATCATTGATAACTGTATGGGCGCGAACTGGAAAATTCAAGAATAAAGAAAAAGAATCTTTTGTAAAGTGGAAAGATATAGGAAAAAGGTATAATTATTTTTATGATTTAAGAGAACTAGAAAAAGAATTAAGAAAAGCAGGCTTTAAAATAATAAGAAGCAAGGAAGAAATAGGAAAAAAAGCTGGAAATATTATTATTGAAGTTCAAAAATAAAACTTTTCAGATATGTTTTTATATCCAGGCATTTCAGGGTCAGGATTGCTTGGAAAACATTGCAATCCTAAACTATTCATTTCTTCTTTAGAAACAAAGTTGAAAGGCACAGGTCTACCCGCATTAAGCAATGCCAGCATAATCTCAAGAGAAATATTCCCTTCTAGCTTCTTGACTTGAATATCAAAATTTCTTTTAGATAATCTTCTTATCTCATCTTCCATACCAGCAAACAAGAAACAAGCTTTATAAATCTTATTAGATTAAATAATAATAGAAAAACTACTGAATATAATCTGGCTTTGAACCCTGTCCTTTGCTTGAAAAGTCTATAAGATTCATCTTCTCAAACTTTAGAATGCTAGCATCTTCGTCACTTAAATGCATCTTTAAAATAGATAATCCGGAAAGCATGCAAGTAATATTCCATATATTTTTTTCATTAATATTCTGGATTATAGCAATAAGCTTCTGAATCTCACTTGAAACATTATTGTCTTTCATAGCATCATCAACCCTTTGCCATAAACTCTCAATGTCAGTAAGAACTTCTTTATCAAGCATTTCAGGGATAACATCTTTCTTGATAGTCTCGCTCTCCTTCATCTCGACTTTCCCTTTTCCAAGTATAAATGTTTCTATCTTCTTAGTCTTAGGAAGATAGTAATCAACTTGGTCTTGTTCTCTTGTTTTTTTATCCTTATCTATAATAAAAAAACCTGCACATAAATAAGAGTCTGGATTTTCTTTTTTGAATTTTCTAAACTCGCTAGTTTCATGCAGCTTTTCCAAGATGTGTTTGAATTTTGTTTTGCCCATGTTTTGATTTATTGAAATTGTTTTCTTGTTTACTTTTTATATTTATTAATAAAATATCTGATTAAATAAATTATAAATACCACTAATCCTATAACAAAAATTAATACCCCAAAGATATCAATATCTATACCCCATAAACCATAAGTAATCATATTCAAAAATTGCATAAGCACTCCTGCAATCATCATCCAAACCCCCCAATTTTTTAGCAACTTCATTTTCTACAGTCTATTAGCAATCTCTCTTTTTAAATCTTCTATAAACCTCTCAGCCTTAACTCCAAATTGTAACTTTTTCTCGCCTCTCTTTCTAATAGCTAAAGTTCCAGCTTCTTCTTCCTTATCCCCAATTGTTATAATATAGGGAATTCTTAATATTTCTGCATTTCTAACTTTTTCATTAACAGTGCTTGATTCAAAATCAGAATCTGCTTTTATTCCTGCTTCTTCCAGCTTCTTTAGGACTTTTTCTGCAGTTTTAATATTTCTGTCTGTAAATGACAAGACTCTGGCTTGAACAGGAGAAAGCCAAACAGGAAGATTACCATTTAAGTGCTCTAATAAGATGCCTATGAATCTCTCCAAGCTTCCATAAATAACTCTATGCAAAACTATTGGTGTCTTTTCTTTGCCATCTTTGTCAATATAAGTTAATTCAAATCTTTTTGGAAGTTGAAAATCAAGCTGTATAGTACCCATTTGCCATTTTCTGCCCATTGAATCTTCCATATCAATATCAACTTTTGGTCCATAGAAAGCACCATCTCCTTCTAAGACTTCAAATTTTTTTCCAGATTCTTTCAATATTTTTTTAAGTATTTTTTCTGCTTTATTCCAAGTTTCAATGTCACCTAGAAATCCTTCAGGTCTTGTGGAAAGCCTAAAAGAATATTTTAATCCAAATATTGAATAAAATCTTTCGCATATCTTAAATATTTCTTTATATTCACTTTCAATCATATCCTCTGAAATAAAATTGTGGGAATCATCTTGCTGAAATCCTCTAACTCTAAAAAGCCCATTTAATGTTCCAGACCTTTCAAATCTATGAAGTCTATCTGTATCAGACAATCTTAATGGTAACTCCTTATAGCTTCTCTGTTGCATTTTAAATACAATCATGGCATTCGGGCAATTCATTGGCTTTAGACAATAATCTTCATTCTCATCTGTATGCGCAATAAACATATTCTGTTTGTAATGATCCCAATGTCCAGAAATTTTATATAACTCGCTTTTATTCATCAAAGGAGAAGCTATTTCTTGATATCCTCTCTTTTCATGCTCTTCTCTCCAGAATTTTATTAGTTCATTATAAAGAATCACTCCATTTGGAAGCCAATAAGGCATTCCAGGGGCTGTTTCATGAAACATAAATATTCCTAGCTTCTGCCCCAAAATCCTATGGTCATTTTCCTTAAGTTCTCTAGTATCTAGCTTTGATTTTGAAATTTGCTCTAATAGTTTTTTATGATCATATTTTTCTTCAGCAGCATTTACTCTCACTTCTACTTTGCTTCCTGCAACTTTATTAACATCTCCTAAAATTCTGGATAATTCAGCTAGAGGATGCCCTTTGCACTTTAATTCAAATTCTTTATAATAGCCAAAAGGGGCCCTTGTAACTTTATATTCCTTAGCCAGCTTAGTTTCAGCTTCTTTCATAATCTTTACAGCAAAATCTGGATTAGCTAAATTAGGAGATAAATGAGCATAAGGATAAAGAACAATGTTCTTAGCCTTAACCTGAGAAGCTATATCTTTAATATTCTTAACATAATCATCAACAATCTTCTCAGAATCAGTTTTTTCAACAGCAGTTAAAACTACTAAAGGTTCTTTTACCTCAACTTGTTTTTCCTCTCCTTTTTCCAATTCAATATTTTTCAAAGCCTTCTTTACAGGTTTGAATCTAATATAATCACAATGAAGTGTTAAAATCTTCATACAAACTTAAGAATTCTGATGTTTTTAAAACTAATCTTTTATATTCAAAATATGAAGAAGCCTGCAATAGAAAACAACCATGTTCAATCTTATCAGAATTAATTAAGCATGTCTTTAGAACCCATGCCTTTTATAATTTGCTCTGAAATTCTTTCAGCTAGCCCATTTTGAATTTTTTCTGAAATCCTTTTTTCATTCCATAAAGAAACTGTTTTTCCCAATGTTTCTTCTAATTCATTGCAAGATGCAGAACTTGGAACTAGATTAAAGTTTTCATCAATCCATAAAAAACCTCTTCCATGCTTGATGCATCTTTTTGAATCTTCAATTACTCTTTCTAATTCATAGCATATTCCTGCAAACGGCAGATTCCATGCTCTAATAGAAACATTCCACCCCTTATATCTAATTAAATCCCTGTATAACTCTAAAGCATATTCTTTAGCCAGTTCAAATTTGGCATTTTCAACAGCTTCTTTGTAATTTCCAGCTATCATAATTTTTCAAGCAAAGTGAGGTTTAAAAGCTTTTCTGTTACCATCTATTAGAGACAACAATCATAAGATTTAAAAAGCTTGAAAACTTATAAAAACAATAGAAAGGAGAAAAATGAACTTCAATTTTATTAAATTGCTATGGGCATTAGCTTTGTTTAGCAAGGCATTTCCTTTAGGATTAGCTTCAGGAACAGCTGGTTTTATAGCCAAAGAAGATCAAGAAATTCAGGCTAAAGCCCTCCAGTATAAAAAAGAAAGTATAGAAAAAATCAGAAAAGAACTTTTAAAAATACCATGCAATAATGAAAAAGAAAGATGTTTTAATCATTTATTAAATATAAATTCAAGATTTGGAAATCTAAAAAATGATAGAACAAGCTGAAAAATATAACCCTGTATTCTTCACAGAACAGGAAATTAGATATCTGCATTCCCAAGCTAGAATGGCTCTATTTGAGGCAGAAAGTCCGGTTGCTAGAGATAGAAAAAGAACCCTTTCAGAAAGAATCATGCAGATTTTAAATTATAGATTATTTGAAGAATGAGAAAATTATTAACTTCTTTGGCAATTGCAGTATTTAGCTTCCTGCCTGGTTTGGCTGATGCTGAAAATATAAATCATTCTGCTTTAGTTCAGGCAGTGATTCAAGCTGAATCAAATGGGAACAGCAAAGCAAAAAGCAATAAAGGTGCAAGAGGCCTTATGCAGATAATGCCTGAAACATGGAGAAGCCTGACAAAAGAGCCGTATTCAAAAGCATATAACATTAAAATAAATACAAGAGTTGGAGCAAAATATCTCCGCCAAATTGAAAAGATAATTGCAGAATCAGGACAAGAGCCAACTATAGAAAGAATTGCTGCAGGCTATAATGGGGGGCCTTATAGATTGAAGAAAAATCATTTTCTTGTTTCAAGAATGCCTCCAGAATCAAGAGCTTATTCTGAAAAAGTAAGGAGACTTTATAATTTTTACAATAAATAATAGAATAAAGAATGGAATTAGAAAAAGCAATTTGTGATTTAAGTGAAGGCAGAGAAATGAATATTCCGAGGACTCTTAAGAAAAAACTAAGATGGATTATGGCTTTTCCTGATGCCAGGATAAAATATAGACTTATGGGGAATGCTGTTAAAAATGGGGCATACAGCATTGAAAAAGTTGCTGAAACAGTTAATGAAACTCCTGAAACAGTCAGGGAATATGAAGCATTTGTTGGAAAAAGAATTTTTTGGTTTTGGAGAGATACAAGGAAACAAAGAGTAGATGATATGATAAGGGAAGGAGTTCATTCTTTAGAGGAAATGGGAGATAGTGAAGGCATAACAAGAGAAGCAGTTCGGCATTATATAAAAATAACAGGCCAGTATGATGTTTGGAAAGAAAGCAAAAAAGAAATAAGCAGGTTAAGAAAAGAAATTACAAGTATTTTTGGTAATATATTTTTTTCAGAATTGCAGAAAGAAGATTTTGTTGGAAGAAAGACATTAGAATATTATCTTTCATCTGTAAACAAAGGCAAAATAAAAGTAGAAAAAGTTCAAAGATTATTTAAAGCTTATGAGCAAGCAATGAAAGAAAGAGAAAAGCTGGGATATAAAAAACTTGGCAGAAAGGCAGGAATTGGTGCTTCACAAGCTAAAAAAATTCTTGATAGGGTTGGAGCAGATTCTCTATCTGATTATGAATATGAAAGGCATCAAATTTCTAATGAGACTTTCAGGAACGCATTCAGGTCAAAAATGAGTGTTGGAGATTTGGCTTATTTTTTAAAAGTGCCAAACCATGTATTATGGCAGCATTTCAATGGGCTTGGAAAAAGAAGACTATCAGGAAGGGTGGTATATAGAAAACAAAGCAGAATTTATGAAGCTTATGATTTGGGTTTCACTGAAGATGACATATGCAGGCTATATGATTTTTGGAGAAGCTATGTTGATTATGCATTAAAAAATAGGCAGAGGATTGAAAGAAAAATTATCAGAGTATTAGACATACTTTATCCTGATAAGAAGCACGAAAAGCCTTATTAAACCCAGATAAGTTTTTAAACTCAAATCAATAAAAATAAAAATGGCAAAATTAAAGCAAATCGTTTTTGCAGGGGCTATATCATTTGGATTAGCAGGGGCAATGACATTGGTAAGCCTTTACGCTCCAGAATATGAAAGGACTACAGAAGTTTGTTCATTTATAGCACCTACACCAACTCCTACTTCATATTGTCCTGAAAAGCCAACTGAAACAGAGCGAAAGAAGCCTATTTTCAATCGCTTTTATTGATAGAATTAAAAGATAATGTAAATTCTAGCCCCTAAAAATAAACTTATCAATTTTTGATTTGGCTTTTTCCCTTTCTTCCTGGTGTTTTTTCAGGAAATTATTAATTTTTTCAATTAGGATTTGTTTAAGTTCACCAGTAAGCATCTTTCCAGATTTATAATCATCATGAATTTTTTTTAGCTTGTTGTCATCAGGCTCAAAGAACATTCTCAAATACTGGAAGCTTACATCGATATCAGGATTTCCCCCCAATCTTCTATGCTCTTCAGTAGTATCTTTCCCTCCTGAAAATGCATACTTGTTAATTTTCTTTTTAACTTCTTCTTTGCTGTCTGTTGTGAATATAGAAGATTCTGATGATGCAGAAGCAGCCATCTTTCCTTGGACACCTGTTAAAGGGGGCAGGAATATATTGTGGAGAACTGCAGGTTTATAATGCCCTAATTTTGGCATAACATCTCTAGAAATCCTAAAATGGGGGTCTTGGTCAACTCCCAAAGGGATTAAACAAGGAATATTTCTGCCTTTAAGAACAGATGGAAGAAAAGCAGGAACAGCCTGCATTGCAGTATAAAATATAGAGCCTATATTATTGCTTTCATTAAATCCAAATGCAGCTTTAATTGTTGAAAAAGTTATTTTTTTAGCTACCTTGCATGCTTCTTTATACATCATGCCTGCATGTTTGGTATCAATCAAGAAGTGTGTTTTTTCGGGGTTAAATCCCAATGCGATTATGTCAAGCATGTCTTCTCTTGTAGCTTTTTCAGTATCTTCAAGGGAAATATCATTTTTATAAAGAAATTTTTCTTCATCAGGAAACTGGAACCATAAATCTGCATTAAACTTTTCCTGCAGCCACTTGCACATAATCCAGGGAATCAAGTGGCCAAGATGAACCTTGTTTCCTTTTGCAGAAGCCCTCCCAGTATAAAGAAAGAACTTGTTTCCTTTTTCATATTCATCCAAAAGCCAGTTTAAATCCCGGTTTGCAAAAAAAACTTTTCTTCTTAAAAATAAATGCAAATTCCCTGTATGTTTTTTAATTCTGTCAAGAAGCTCATTATCTATCTTTTCTACTCCGAATTCACGAATAAGCTTGTCATAATCTATTGCTCCCTGGACATTATAAGGAGTTACAATGCTCTTTTTCATCTTTTTACTAGTTCCTGCTGGTTTATAAAAGTTTCTCGCAAGATTTAAATACAGCTTCATCCTGAAAAAGATATAAAATGAGGAAAGGTTTTGTATTAATAAGCATCTTGATATTAGCAGTGTCTCTAGCGCAGTTTGCATCATCTGAAATAATGCTTTCACAGCCAAAATCCTTGTATAATTTAGGGGATAAGCTGGGTTTTTCGTCAACAATTAAAGCTTCTCATGAGTCAGAGGGATTTCTGCAAATGTCAATATCCTGTGATGGACAGGAAAAGCAGATTTACTTTTCCCCATTATATCTCCTGACAGGAGAAGAAAAAAAAATAGACAATTCAATTAAACTTTCCCAGTCAACAATAGGCAATATAATAGGAAGCTGCAGAATAATTGCTTCATTTTTGGATGAAACCCAATCAACATCAGCGTTTGTAATTTCAAATAAAGCAAATGTAGCATTGATTGTTGATAAGGTTAATGTGCTGGCAGGGGAGAGTATCGGCTTTTCAGGAACAGCAACAAAGCTTAATGGGCAGCAATTGAATGGATTTGTAGATGCAAAAATAAGCAGCACAGAATTCAAGATGACTGCTTCAATATTAAATGGCTCATTTAAGTCAGCATTATCAATTCCAGAAACATTAAAGGCAGGCAGTTATTTGGTAGAGGCTCAAGCTTATGATAAGGATTCTGCAGGCAATATCAACAACATTGGAGAAGCAAGTTCATCGATAATAGTAGAGCAAGTTCCTGACAAGATAGAGCTTGTTTTGGAAAAGCAAAATTTTCTTCCAGAAGATAAAATTTCAGTTCAGCCATTGCTGTATGACAAAGCAGGAGATTTAATTGAAAAGGATATTGTGATTTCAATATCTAACAATAAAAGCACATTGTCTAAAAAAATTATAAAGACAAGCGAGGAATTTTCTTTTGATATTCCTTTAAACACTGTTCCTGGAGAATGGGATATAGAAGCGAGCATAGATAACATCAAATCAAAAAGAACGATTTATATTGAAAAGATTGAAAAAGCAGAGTTTGAAATAATTAATGACAGCTTAATAGTGAAGAACAGAGGAAATGTGCCTTATATAAAACAGATACAGATAACAATAGGCAATGATGTAGAAATAAAAGAAGTAACTCTGGCTGTTGGGGAGAATAAAATATACAGGATAGAAGCCCCATCAGGAGTTTATAATATAATGGTTACTGATGGGAGCACTAAAATAGAAAAAGAAGGAGTTTCACTTGTCGGCTATGCTGTGAATATTGTCGAGCCAAATAAAGAAACAAATTTATTCTCGCAATATCCTATTGTTTGGATTTTTGTAGTATCTATTTTTGGCTTGTTTATAGCTATGACAGTTTTAAGAGTGAAAAAAATGGACATAAGAATGCCTTTTTTTGAAAGAAAGACAAGCACATTAGAAGAGAATTTACAACCGGTTGAAAAAATAAAGACAATTGGAAAAAATATTTCTGAAGCAGAACATAGCCCAATAATACATGGAGACAAGGAAGAGTCAGCTATTGTAAATCTTAAAATAAAAAATTTGCAGGAACTTGGTGATGATACTATTGGTAAAATAGTTTCTCTCATAGAAAATCACTCAAAAGAATTCAAGGCAGCAATATACAGAAAAGATGATAACTTGATGATGATATTAACACCAAGCATAACAAAATCATTTGATAATTTATCAAGAAGCTCAAAACTTGCATCATTAATACTTGAATCTATAAATGAGCATAATAGAAAATTTCAAGACAAGATTAACTTTGGACTTGGAGTCCATGTAGGTGCAATTGCAGCAAATATAGATTCAAGCTCGGGAAAGCTTAAATTTGCATCAATTGGCAATTCAGTTCAGGTTGTAAAAAAGGCATCAGAACAAGCCAAGTCAGAAATTTTAATGAGCCAGGAAGCCCACAACAAGTCATTATCAGAAATCAAATCAGAAAAGAAAGGTGAGTTTTATAAAATAATAAATATCGGGAACAGGGATACTCATAAAAAATTCATTCAAGGTTTCTTAGACAGAAATAAATGATTAAATTGATTGTTTTTGATTTGGATGGAACTTTGGCTGATGCCAAGAAAATTTATTTGAAGCAGTATAAATTAATGCTTGAGAAGTACAATTATAAAATAAGCAAGAATTTATTCAAAAAGCATTTTGGAAAAAAACTTCCCCTTTTTCTTAAAATTCTTGGAGTTAAAAGAATAGATATACTCAAAATAAGAAAAGAAATTAATAAATTTGTGATAGAACATTATAAAAAAATTAAATTAATTCCTGGAGCATCAAGCATTCAGGGATTGAAGCAAAGAAAAATATTAATATCTAATTCTATGAGCAACTTTGCAAGACTTATCTGCAAAAACTTAAAATTGAGATTTGAAAAAATTATTGGGGGAGAGCAGTTTAATAGAAAAGAGCAGGAAATAAAAAAACAAATTGAATTATATCATGTTAAGCCTAAAGAAACAGTTTATATAGGCGACAGGGCAGAAGATTGTGATTATGCCAGAAAAGCAGGCTGCATAAGTGTTCTTGTAAGCAATAAGTATTCTTGGAACTCTCATAAAAAACTTTTAGAAGCCCAGCCAGATTTTCTTATAGAAAATCTGGGGGAGTTGAAGAAAATTTTATAGCCTCGATAAAGAATTAACAACATTATGCCTTATATCCTTGTTATTAGATTCTAAATGCTCTAAGAAGCTGTCAATTTTAATTTCTTTCTTATTTAGCTTTCTAGTTATCTTTCCCTTAATTCCTTTAATCTTGGCATATAAATTAATCTCGGCATCAGAAAAGAAATAGAGAGGCTTGTAGCATGGTTTTAATTTGTTGAAATTATTGATATTTTTGCTCATCAAAGCTTCTAGTATTGAAACAGAAAAATCATTCAAATTCTCAATATCAAGCCTTTTTCCTTTCCCAGTTACAATCTTTCCCAAGATACTACTAATAACATTACCCCTCAAATCATCACTTTTTATTATTTTAGAGTCCCTCATTCCATACTTTCTTACAATTTTTAATAATTTTTTTTCAAAATAATTAACAAAACACGATTTGCATA
>Ga0233425_10011807_pt1 | contig 10070 bp, 9 predicted proteins | sample Watercolumn_Towu_2_FD_181712 | JGI IMG/M metagenome (GOLD analysis project Ga0233425, IMG submission 181712) | Freshwater microbial communities from Lake Towuti, South Sulawesi, Indonesia - Watercolumn_Towuti2014_140_MG | ecosystem: Environmental > Aquatic > Freshwater > Lake | place: Indonesia... | reverse complement strand
GCCCGAGGGCCTGGTCTGGATGGCCTTCCATTTCCGGGAGACCTGCGCCAACTGGCTCACCAATCCGGTGTTCGATCCGATCACCCAGACCGCCGAATATAAGGCCTGCGCGGTGCGGCTGGAAAAACTCTAAGGCAGGTTGCATCTCCAGGGTCAGGGGTAGGCCCTGCAAGCCTACCCCTGATTTTTTCTTAAGCCCATGAAGATCGAAAAATATTCGTTTGCTGAGTTTTTGGAAATAGTAAAGTCATTCCACGGCTATGCCGCGCCGGGGGTGGTCATCGGCGGGATCATGGTGGATCTGGCCCGGCGGTTGTTGGCCCCGAGAATTATATTTGACGCGGTGAGCGAGACCAGGAATTGCCTGCCGGACGCCATACAACTCCTCACCCCCTGCACCACCGGCAACGGCTGGCTCAAGGTGGTGAACCTGGGGCGATTTGCCCTGAGCCTCTACGATAAGTATAGCGGGAAGGGGGTCCGGGTCTATCTTGATCCGGCCAAGATGGAGGAATTCCCGGAAATCGCCGCCTGGTATCTCAAACTCAGACCCAAGAGCGAGCAGGACGAGTCCCGGCTCCTGGCCCAAATCCGGGAGGCCGGAACCCGGATCATGAGCTTGCAGCCCGTGGAGATGCGGCCCCAGTTCCTGGGGAAGAAAAGCCGGGGGCCGATCAAGGTCTGCCCCATTTGCCGGGAGGGTTATCCCGCCCAGGACGGCGGCATCTGCCGGGGGTGCCAGGGCGATGTTCCTTACCTCAGCCACCCCCGGGAAGGAGACCCGGGAATGGCGGCCCCGGCCCTGAAGCTGCTGCCCATGGAGGAAACCGTGGGCCGCCGGGCCTTGCACGATATGACCATGATTGTCCCCGGAGTCAGCAAGGGGCCGGCCTTTGAGAAGGGTCAGGTCATCGGCGTGGGGGACCTCTGCCGATTACAGCACATGGGGCGGCGACACGTCTATGTTCAGGAAGACAATCAGGTGGGGCCGGAGTGGGTCCACGAAGATGAGGCCGCCCTGGCCTTTGCCATGGCCATGGCCGGGGAGGGGGTCATCATTGATACTCCCCCCAGGGAGGGCAAGGTCAATTTGCGCGCGGCCCGGGACGGGTTGCTGGCGGTGGCCGAATCCCAGCTATATATGTTTAACCTGGTGCCCGGAGTCATGTGCGCCTGCCGCCAGGGTTTTGCAGTACTCACCGCAGGGCGGATTCTCGGCGCCACCAGGGCCATTCCCCTGTTCCTGCCCCGGACCGATCTGCATAAGGCCCTGGCCATCCTCAGCAGCGGCCCCTTGTTTAAGGTGTTGCCCCTGCGCCGCCCCAGGGTGGGCGTCCTGGTCACCGGCACCGAGGTCTTCATGGGCCTGGTGGAGGATAAATTCGTCCCCATCATCACCGCCAAGGTGGAGAATTTCGGCGGCCAGGTCGTAAAATCCCTGATCGCGCCGGACGACCGCCGGGCCATCAATGAGGGGGTGAAGGAACTCCTGGACTTGGGCGTCGATCTCCTGGTGACCACCGCCGGCTTGTCCGTGGACCCCGACGATGTGACCCGCCAGGGATTGCTGGACGCGGGCGCGACCGACCTTTTGTACGGCGCGCCCATTTTGCCGGGGGCCATGACGCTCTTGGCCAGAATCGGCCCGGTCCAGGTCATGGGAGTGCCGGCCTGCGCCCTTTATTACAAGACCACCAGTTTCGACCTGCTGCTGCCCCGTCTCCTGGCCGGATTGGCCGTCACCCGGGAGGACCTGGCCCGGATGGGCCACGGCGCTTTCTGCATCGACTGCAAGGTGTGCACCTTTCCCCAGAAATGTCCCTTCGGGAAATAACCTAACAGCAGTCAATAATTACAATAATGTATATTATTGCATGGTCGATATTTATTTATTATACAATTACGATAAGCATATTATGATATTATTTACAAAAAAGTAGATTATATTCTTAGGAATCTCTGATAAATTTTGCCGTTATGTATAATATTATTTAATATCAAATAGATAACTATTGGCATCGATCTTGCTTTGATTAATGATAAGTACTCGGAATGGGAGTGGCTCCATGGATCATACCGTAAATCTAAGCCCTTTATGGTTGACCTTGAAGGTGGCCGCTTTGGCCACCCTGACCGCGGTGCTGGCAGGAGTGGCCCTGGCCTTCCTGATGGCGCGGCGGCGGTTTTGGGGCCGGGAGTGGCTGGACGCTGTCTGCACCTTGCCGTTGGTGTTGCCGCCCACGGTTTTGGGGTATTACCTCATCGTGGTCTGGGGACGCAACGGCTGGCTGGGGCATTGGCTCCAGGAGACCTGGGGGATTTCCCTGATGTTTACCTGGCAGGGAGCGGTCCTGGCCTCGACCTTGGTCTCTTTCCCTTTGGTCTTTAAGTCGGCCCGGGCCGCGTTCGAAGAGGTGGACCGGAGCCTGGAAGATGTCGCCCGGACGCTGGGGTTGTCGGAAGGGGCGGTGTTCCGGCGGGTCTCGCTGCCCCTGGCGTTGCGGGGCATCCTGGCCGGGACCATGTTGGCCTTTGCCCGGGCGATGGGGGAATTCGGGGCCACCCTGATGGTGGCCGGCAATCTGCCCGGCAAGACCCAAACCCTCTCCCTGGCGATCTATAGCGCGGTGCAGGCGGGCAATGACGCGCTGGCCCTGACCTTGGTGCTGCTCACTTCCGGGGCTTGCATCCTGATTCTGGCGGCCTCCGGCAAAATCCTGCAACTCAAACTCAGGTAATTATCAGCGGGAGGAAATTATGAAATGGCCTAACCTCGTGGCTCTGGGGCTTTTAGTTATTGGCGGATTGGCTTCGGTGCAGCCGGCACCGGTGATGGGGGCCCGGGAGTTGACGGTGTCCGCCGCGGCCAGTTTGACCAACGCCTTTCCCGAAATCGGCAAAAGCTTTGAACAGCAGCATCCCGGCGTCAAGGTCATCTATAATTTTGCCGCGTCTGGCCCCTTGCTCCAGCAAATCGCCCAGGGCGCGCCGGTGGACGTGTTCGCGTCCGCGGACCAAAAGACCATGGACCAGGCCCAGGAGAAAGGGCTCATCGTGCCGGACAGCCGGAAAAATTTTGTCAGCAACACCCTGGTGCTCATCGTGCCCGGGGACTCCAAGCTCGCCCTCACCGGCCTCAAAGACCTGGCGTCAGCCGGGGTGAAGCGGGTGGCCCTGGGCAATCCCGCCGGCGTGCCGGCGGGCCGTTATAGTCAGGAAGCCTTGAGCAAGGCGGGGTTATGGGAGGCGCTGCAGCCCAAACTCATCCTGGGGGAATCGGTGCGCCAAGTGCTGGATTACGTGAGCCGGGGCGAGGTGGACGCGGGGTTTGTCTTCGCCACCGACGCCGCCATCGCCAAAGGTAAGGTGAAAACGGTTGCTGAAGTCCAGGGCCACCAGCCCATCATCTATCCGGCGGCTCTGGTGGCGGCCGGCCGGCAGAAGGAATTGGCCAAAGAATTCCTAAACTTCCTGACCTCCGCCGCAGGTGTGGAGATTCTCAAGAAATACGGGTTCGGCCAGCCTTAGCGGTAGGGTGGTTATTGCAAGGTCTGTGGGCATGGCATGCTGATCCAGGTTGAGATGCAAAAACGGGTGACGAGCCAGGGAAGGGTGTTTTTCCTGGACGTCGATTTTGCCTCCGAGAAAGAGCGCCTGGTGCTTTTCGGACCCTCCGGGTCCGGCAAGACCATGACCCTGCAACTGTTGGCGGGGTTGATGACGCCGGATGCCGGCAGGATCGTGATCGGAGACCGGGTCCTGTTTGATAGATCACAGAACGTCAACATTCCGGCCCGGGACCGGGCCATCGGCTACGTGCCCCAGGATTACGCCCTGTTCCCGCATTTGAGTATCGCCGACAACGTCGGTTTCGGCTTGGCGAGGAGCCGGCCCTGGGGCCTGGCACCAGAGGACCGGCGCCGGGTGGCGGAATTCCTGGAAATTTTTGAGATCACCGCTTGCCGCGCCAGTTTGCCCCGGGAGCTTTCCGGCGGTCAGCGGCAGCGAGCCGCTCTGGCCCGGGCCCTGATCCGCAACCCCCGGTTGTTGCTCCTGGATGAACCCTTCGCAGCCCTGGATACCCTGCTTAGGGCCCGGATGCGCCGGGAACTGCTGAAAGTCCAGGCCGATTTTCGGATTCCGGTCATCGTCATTACCCACGATCCGGAAGACGTGGCCGCTATCTCCCAGACCCTGGTTTGTTACGAGGCCGGCAAGGTCAGCAGGGTGGTGTCTTCCCTTGACAGTCCCGCCTGGCTGGGGCTGGATTTTTCCCCTTCCTCCTGATTACCCCTCATCTAATCTCTAACTAAGAAGATAGCCGCAGTACGAAAATCCCTGGAATTTTATCCCGGAATTGGCTATTTTTATATTCGCTATTCTATGTTATGAATATCGCTGAAGTAAGGTTGATTAGGAGATGAGTATGCGGAAAATGATATTCTGGCAAGCTTTGGCAGTGGCTGCGATCGTCCTGATGGGTACAGTTGTTGATGCCGCCGACCAGCCCGCGGCGGTTTACGGCAGCGGCGCGCGGCAGTTTTCCCTGGCCACCGGCAGCCCCGGGGAATTGGGGCTGTTAAAGGTGTTAGGCGAAGCTTTCGGGAAGCAAAATGATGCGAAGATGCTCTGGTATAAAGCTGGTTCCGGGGAATCATTAAAACTCCTGAAAGACAAAAAAGTGGACCTGATCATGGTGCACGCGCCGGCCGCGGAAAAGCAGGCGGTTAAAGACGGTTGGGCCGCCAAGCGCACTTTGATCGGCTCCAACGAATTTTTCATCGTCGGTCCGGCCAGCGACCCGGCCAAAATCGCCGGGGCCCCAGACACCCTGGACGCCTACCGGCGGATTGCCGGGGCCAAGGCCAAGTTCTTTTCCCGGGGCGACAATTCCGGCACCCATAGGAAAGAAATGGATATCTGGAAAAAGGCGGGTATTACTCCCCAGGGAGACTGGTACGTGGTCACCAAGGATTTCATGACTGCCACCCTGAAGCGGGCCAATAAGGAACAGGGTTATTTCATGGTGGACAGCAGCACCTGGGTGGCGGAAAAAAAGGCGGCGCCGGACCTGAAGATCTTGTTCAAGGGCGATAAGCTGCTGGTAAATACCTATCACGCCCTGTGCCAGCCTAAAGGGGCCACCCCCGGCGCGGCCCTGGCCGCCAAGTTCATCGACTTTGTGGCTTCGCCCCAGGGGCAGCAGATTATCGGGGATTACGGAAAAGATCGCTACAGCGAAGGGCTGTACAACGACGCGGCCTATGCCAGGCAATATGACGACTAACCGGACCTGGTTAAGAAGTCGGAGGCAAAATGGCGGGAAAAGAAATTTATAGCGTCTGCGGCATGTGCACCGTGCGCTGTCCCATTCAGGTGGAGGTCCGGGACAACCGGGCCGTGTTCATCCAAGGCAACCCTCACGCCCCCGGAATTGAAAAAGCCCTCTGCGCCCGGGGCAGCGCGGGGCTGGCCCTTTTGGAGGATACTGAGAGGCCCCAATACCCTATGATTCGGGCGGGAGCGCGGGGGGAAGGGCAGTGGCGCCGGGTCAGTTGGGAAGAGGCCCTGGATTACACCGCGGCCCGGCTTAAAGAAGTCATGGAGAAGTACGGGGGCAAATCCGTGCTCTTCTCCGACCGGGGCGGCCCTTTCCGGGATCTGCACCAGGCCTTGGTGCGGGGTCTGGGCTCCCCCAACTATTCCAACCACGACTCCGCCTGCGCCCGAAACGTCCAGCACGCGGCCCTCTCCGTCTTCGGGTTCGGGCGCAAGGACGTGGTCCATGACTATAAGAGCGCCCGGCACGTGGTCCTCCAGACCCGGAACATCTTCGAGGCCATCAACGTCAAAGAGGTGAACGACCTGATGGCGGGACTGAACGCGGGCTGCAAGCTGACGGTCATCGACATCCGGGCCACCCTGACGGCCGCCAAGGCGGACAGGTTTCTGCTCATCCGTCCCGGCACGGACTATGCCTTGAACCTGGCAGTGATTCATGAATTGCTGGCCCACCGCCTCTATGACCAGGAATTTGCCCAGCAGTGGATCAAGGACCTGGATCGGCTGAAGGATTTTGTCCGGCCTTACACCCCGGAATGGGCCGCAGCGGAAACGGGCATCGAGGCTGCGGATATCCGGGAGTTCGTCCGGGACCTGGCCAGGGACAAACCCGCGGTGATCTGGCATCCGGGTTGGATGAACGCCCGTTATAAAAACTCCTTCTATCAATCCCGCACCGCCTACCTGATCAATGCCCTGCTGGGCAGCGTCGGGGCTAAAGGCGGGCTGCCCCTGGCCAACAAACCCGGGGACGTGGGGCGCAAGGGCTTGAAAAAGCTGGCGGACCTCTTTCCCAAACCCGCGGAGCAGCGCGCCGACGGCGTGGGCTGGCGCTATACCCATTTCGACAGCGGCCCGGGGTTGCTGCATCTGGCCTTTCAGGCCATTGCAACTGAAGACCCTTACCCGGTGAGGGCCTACATCGCCTACCGCCACGATCCGCTGATGGCCTACCCGGACCCGGAGGCATTGAAAAAAATCTTCGACAAGCTGGACTTCCTGGCCGCCGTCACCTTCAGTTGGTCCGACACGGCCTGGTACGCGGACGTGGTGCTGCCTCTGTCCACTTATCTGGAGCGGGAAAGCATCCTGGCTTGCAAGAACGGCCTCAAACCCTACTTTTTCCTGCGGCAGCGCGCGGTTGAGCCCTACTGCGACACCAAGGCGGATTGGGAGATCATCTGCGGGCTGGCCCGGCGCTTGGATTTGAAGCCCCTGGACTTTAAGCGCATCGAAGACATCCGGGAATATCAGCTCCAGGGGACCGGGGTGGCCATGGCGGATTTCCAGGCCACGGGGATGGCCGACCTGGCGGATAAGCCCCAATACCGCACCCGGGAGGAACTCTCGTTTAAAACGCCTTCCGGCAAGATCGAGATTATCAATGATCGCTGGGAAAACGCCGGCGTGCCGTCGCTCCTCCCCTACGAGTCCCCCGCTCTGCCGGGGCCGGGGCAATTTCGTCTGACCTTCGGGCGCTGCCCGGTTCATACCCAGGGGCATACCGTCAACAACCCGCTATTGGCGGAGCAAATGCCGGAGAACGTCCTGTGGATCAATGGGGAGAAAGCCGCGGTCCTGAAGATCGCCGACGGCGAGATGGTGGAGGTCCGCAACAACGGCCACCGGGGCCGCATTAAAGCCAAAGTGACCGACCTGATCCATCCGGACGCAGTCTTCATGGTGCACGGCTTCGGCCACACGCTGCCCGTGGAAAGCCGGGCCCTGGGCAAAGGGGTGTCGGACGGCGCGCTCATGTGCGGGGGGCTGGCCCTCTGGGATAAAGCGGGCGGCGGCATGGCCCTGCAGGAACATTTCGTGACCGTGAGCAAGGTTGAACCGCAGTAATGCCGCTGGTGGAAAAGCTTGGCCGCGGCAAGATTATTTCCAGGAAAACCTCATTATCCGGATAAGGAGGAATGAAATGTTAAAGGGTCTTGGCCTTGCGGTAATGTTTGTCGTAGTTCTGGCAGCCGGTAACGTCAACGCGGAAACCAGGATCAAGTGCGCGTCCACCACCAGCACCCAAAATTCCGGGTTGTTCGATTATCTGCTGCCCATCTTCGAGAAAAAGACGGGCATCAAGGTGGACGTGGTGGCCGTGGGCACTGGCGCGTCCATCGAGATCGGCAAGCGGGGCGACGCGGACGTGGTCATGGTCCACGCCAAGGAGCTGGAGTTGAAGGCGGTCCAGGAAGGCGCGTTCGTCAACCGCCATGACCTCATGTACAATGATTTCGTGATCATCGGCCCGGCCAACGATCCTTTGAAAATCAAGGGCATGAAGTCCGCGGCGGAGGCCTTCAAAAAAATCGCGGCTGAAAACACGCCGTTCGTCTCCCGGGGCGATAAGTCGGGCACCCATACCAAGGAGTTGGCCCTCTGGAAGGCCGCGGGCCTCGATCCCAAGGGCCAGAAATGGTACCTGGAGGTGGGCCAGGGCATGGAAAAGACCCAGCGCATCGCCAATGAAAAGAGGGCCTACACCCTTACCGACCGGGGCACCTGGCTGGCCACTAAGGACAAGGACAAGCTGGAGATGGTGGTGGTCCTGGAAGGGGACCCCATTCTGTTCAATCAATATGGGGTAATGGCGGTCAATCCGGAGAAGCATAAGCAGGCGAAGCATAAAGAGGCCATGGTCTTTATTGATTGGCTAGTCTCTCCGGAAGGACAGAAGGCCATTGGCGATTTCAAGGATAAGCACGGGAATCAGCTCTTTATTCCCAATGCAGGCAAGTGAGCAGTGAGCAGTGTGCAGTGAGCGGTGAGCGGTGAGCGAGCAGGGCTCGGTTTTTTAGTTCCGAGTTCCGGGTTCCGGGTTGCGAGTTGCGGGTTTTTAACTGCTCACTGACTACTGACCAGTGGCCACTGACCACTGGCCCCTCAAAAAATGGATACCATACTCCAGGGCTTCGGCAGCGCGTTTAAGCTGATCATCGCGCTGGATTCCGAACTGCTGAAAATCATCTGGCTCTCCTTCAAGGTCTCGGGCGCGGCCTTGCTGCTGGCCGTCTTGTTCGGCCTGCCGTTGGGAGCCTTGCTGGCTTTGAAAAGGCTGCCGCTTCGGGGGGTGATCCTCAGCCTGATCAACACCGGCATGGGCCTGCCCCCGGTGGTGGTGGGCCTCTTCGTCTATCTGCTCCTTTCCCGGAGCGGCCCGTTGGGTTTCATGAGCCTGCTTTACACTCCTCCGGCCATGATCGTCGCCCAGTTCATCCTGGCCTTTCCCATCGTTACCTCCCTGTCCCACACCGCCATCGTCAACGTCAATCCCATCATCAGGCAGGCGGCCCAGGTCCTGGGGGCCAATCCCCTGCAGGAGGCCCTCACCGTCATCAGGGAAGCCCGGTACGGCATCATGACCGGCGGCATCGCCGGGTTGGGCCGGGTGACCGCGGAGGTGGGCGCGGTGATCATGGTGGGGGGCAATATCGCCGGTTATACCCGGGTGATGACCACCACCATTGCTTTAGAAACGGACAAAGGGAATTTCGACCTGGCCATTGCCCTGGGCATCATCCTTTTAGGCCTGTCGCTGCTGATCAACCTGGCCTTCAGGGCCGTCCAAAGAATGGGCCGCACCGGCTCCGGGGTCGTTTTATGGGATTAAGCCCGGAACTGGCCCAAATATCCAAGGCTTACAACGGCCGGGTGATCCTCAAGGATTGCTCCTGGGTCTTTGAGCCGGGTTTGGCCCACGTCTTGATGGGTCCCAACGGCACGGGCAAGTCCACCCTGCTGCGGATCTGCGCCCTGCTGGAGTCCCCGGACCTGGGAAGCGTCAACTACCTGGCCGGTGGCCGCTCCCTGGCTCATGATCTGGAATTAAAACGCCGCATCACCCTGCTCCTGCCCGGCGTCGGGGTGTTCAATACTTCGGTCTTTAATAACGTAGCCTATGGCTTGAAAATCCGGGGCTTGCAGCGCCGGGAGATCGAGGCGAGGGTGGGGGCCATCCTGGAGTCGGTGGGCCTGGCGGACAAAAGGCGGCAGCGGGCCCTGGAGATCTCCACCGGCCAGAGCAAGCGCTTAGGATTGGCCCGGGCCATGGTCCTGGAGCCGGAGGTCCTCTTCCTGGATGAGCCCACCGCGTCCATCGACCAGGAGAACTCCGAAATCATCGAGAGGATCATCCTGGAGATGAAGGAAAAGAAAAGGGCCACCATCATCATGGTGACCCACGATCCGGCCCAGGCCCGGAGGCTGGGGGACCGGCTGCTTTTAATCAAGGATGGAAAGTTGTGGTCCCGCTGAAAGAAAAACGGGCGGCCACTGCCTCAATAAAGGCGCACCTATGCGTGCGCCCTTCTATGATTTAAAACCATTTGATGGTAGGGAGGTACAAAAACAGATAGAAGAGGAAATAGAAACACGTCAGCATTACCAGGTAGCCAAACACACAGTAGGTTATCCGAGCCCGGGCGCTAGGAGCCTCCCCGAGAGATTCCTCCAGTCGGCCTTCCTGTTTTAGGCGGTCCAGCCAGGCCGGCCGCTCCGCCATTTCT
>Ga0233425_10011805_pt1 | contig 10071 bp, 5 predicted proteins | sample Watercolumn_Towu_2_FD_181712 | JGI IMG/M metagenome (GOLD analysis project Ga0233425, IMG submission 181712) | Freshwater microbial communities from Lake Towuti, South Sulawesi, Indonesia - Watercolumn_Towuti2014_140_MG | ecosystem: Environmental > Aquatic > Freshwater > Lake | place: Indonesia... | reverse complement strand
GATCAGAAGAAATTCGAGGATGCTTGCCCGAAGCTCGAGGAGAGCCAGCGCCTCGACCCGGGTGGCGGCACGCTGATGAACCTCGCGATCTGTCACGAAGCCGTTGGGCGCACGGCGACGGCATGGGCGGAGCTCAGCGAAGCGCTGAGCGTGGCACGCCGCGACCGCCGCCCCGATCGCGAGAAGCTCGCGAGCGACCGCATGAAAGCGCTCGAGCCCAAGCTCTCGAGGCTCACCATCGTCGTGGCTGCCGCGGCGGGTGTCGCCGGCTTGACGATCGAGCGCGACGGCACCGTGGTGGGTCAGGCTGCCTGGGGGACCGCGATGCCCGTCGATCCCGGCGTGCACACGGTGAAGGCGTCGGCGCCCGGTCACGAGCCGTGGTCAGCGACCCTCGACATCGGCGCCAACGCCGACCAGCGTTCGGTCGCGGTGCCCGCGCTCACGGCGCTCGCACCGGTCGCTCCGGCGCCCGAGCCCGCGCCGATCGCGCCTCCTCCGCCCGCGCCGAAGCCCGAGAGACCAGTGCCGCCACCGCCGCTTCCAGCGAGAGTGCCCGAAGCGGAGCCTTCCATGCTGCCGGTTTGGGTCGCTTTCGCCGTCGGAGCCGCCGGCGTCACGGCCGGCACCTATTTCGGTCTGAGCGCGATCGGCAAGCGCAAGGACAGCGACGCCGAGTGCACTCCGAAGTGCAACGAGCGCGCGGAGGAGCTCAACGACCAAGCGAAGACCGCCGCGGATCTGTCCACGATATCCTTCGCGGTCGGCGCGGCAGGGATCGGACTCGGCGCGTACCTCTGGCTCGCGAGGCCCGAGCCCTCGAAGCAGAGCGGCGCAATCGGCCTCCGGGGTCGTTTCTGAGACTGTGCGCTCACGCCCGCGCGCGGGCGCGCTCGCGGCCTCAATCCGCTGCGGCGTCCGCCGGCGGCTTCCACGTCCAGCTCACGCTCAAGCGCGTGACGTCGAAGCCGGCCGTGTCGGAGAAACGAACCGCCAGCGGGACAGACTCGGTGGTGCCGCTCGTCGGAGGCGTGGGCACGACGCTGAGGACCAACGTGCAGGTGGCGCCGGGAGCGAGCGTCGGGCCGCACGTGCCTCCCGTGCCCGGATAGCCACCCTCCATCGTGACTTGAGTGGGCAGGGTCACCGTACCCAGAGTGGCCGCGAGCGTTCCTTTGTTCTCGAGGGTCAGGGTCTGCTTCTTCGGCGTCCCGTCCGAGGTTCCGACGTTGATGACGGGTGTCGTCTGCGCGGACACCGCGGCGCGCGCTCCGATGTCCGTGGCACGCAGCACCCTTCCGCGCACCGAGCCGGAAATGAGGTTGGGCGTGCCGCCAATGGTGATCGTTCCGCTGACGGTTTCGATGCTCTGGAAGTGGTCCCGCGAAGTGATGCGCCAGTAGCGGAAGGCGTGGCAGTAATTGAGGTTGGCAATGTCCGTGACGCACCCGTTGCCGCCCAGTGCCTGGGGCTCCAGCGTGATCGTGGTGGTCCCGCCACCCGGCAGGGTCGTGTTGCCGACCTTCTTGAGGCACGCGCTCATGAGCGGCACTATCGAGAGCCCCCCGGCGTCCAGCTGCTTCACGCTGAAGGTGTAGTCGGGACAAGAGCCGCCCAGCGGGTGAAGCTTCCAGTCTCCGACGAAGTCGAGCGGGCCGGTGGTGAGGGTGATGGTGGCCGAGTCGACGGTCTGGCCGCCCTTCTGGATCGCAAAGTCGAACGAGTCGCTCCCAAGCGTCATGCTCGTGTACACGAAGCGCCCCGTCGCGGCATCGACGTGCAAGAGCTCCCCGTTCTTCGGCCCCGACACGACGACGAAGCTGTAGGCCGCGTCGGGAGGGCTCACCCCCGCGAGCACCTGATCCACCTGGCCGCCCAGCTCCAGCGTGTACGACTGAGCTTGCGCGGCGACGACGGGCGTCGAGCCGTCGCCGGCCTCGCTGCCGGAATCGAGCGCACCGCTACCTCCGGCTCCGCCGGCGCCTCCGGTCGCCGCCGTTCCTCCGCTGCCCCCGAGCGACGAATCGGCCGCGGCGTCCGACGGATTGCCGCCCGAGCCGCCGGACCCGGCATCCCCACCCCCGCAACTCCAGGCCGACGCGATCACGACGCTCGTCGCCCACACGCTCGCGACGGCAGCCTTCAGTGTGAACCTGAAATTGTCCATGGCTAGACGCTCCGTTCGCTGACGACGCGACTGAGCATGCGATCTGTCGCAACCGCCCGCAACTTCTTGCAGCGGACGACGCACCCGCTCCACGCAGACGCGCACGTCTCGTGTGCGCCTAGCCCCGGGGACGCCGCTCCATCTCGATGCCCAGCCGCTCCATGCGCCGGTAGAGCGCTTGCCGACTCAGCCCGAGCTCCGCCGCTGCCTTCGAGATCACTCCGTTCGCCGCCACGAGGGCGCGCTCGATGACCTGGCGCTCCGCGTCGGCCAGCGGGTCGACGGCGCGCGCGGGCGCGGGCGCCGCGGGCTCGGCGCGCCCGGTGACGAGATCGAGATCCTGGGCGCGGATCAGCTCGCTGGACTTGACCAGCAGCGCCCGCTTCACGCGATTCTCGAGCTCCCGCACGTTGCCGGGGAAGTCGTGCGACTCGAGCGCGAAGACCGCATCGTCCGAGAGGCGGGCTTGGGCGCCGCCGTGGAGCCGCACGAAGTGCTCGGCCAAGAGCCGAATGTCGTCCCCGCGCTCGCAGAGCGCGGGCACACGCAGCTCGATGACGTTGAGCCGGAAGTACAGGTCCTCACGGAACGTGCCGGCCGCGGTGGCCCTCGAGAGATCCAAGTTGGTGGCGCTGATCACGCGCACGTCCACCTTGTGCGTGGCGGTGCTGCCCAGGCGCTGGAGCTCGCCGTTCTGCAGCACGCGCAGGAGCTTCGCTTGCCCCGCCAAGGCGAGCGTTCCGATCTCGTCCAGGAAGAGCGTGCCACCGTGCGCCGCCTCGAACAGACCGGCGCGCGCCTTCGTCGCGCCCGTGTAAGCGCCGGCCTCCGCGCCGAACAGCTCTGCCTCCAGGAGGTTCTCCGGGATGGCGCCGACGTTGACCTTGACCAGCGGCTTCGCCTTGCGTCCGGAGTTCGCGTGGACGATCTCGGCGAGCTTCTCCTTGCCCGAGCCGTTCGGCCCCGTGATCAACACCGGCACGTCGGCTCGCGCGACCTGCGTCGCGAGCGCGACGGCGCTGTGCATGCCCGCGCTCTGGTAGACGAGGCCACACAGGTCGTAGCGCTCTGACAGCGCGTCACGCTGCCGGTCGGCTTGCCGCCGCAAGCGCACGTTCTCCGTACGCGCGGCGCGCAGGCGCAGGAGGTTCTGGACGACGACCAAGAGCTTGGTGTCGTCCCAGGGTTTCGCGACGTAGTCGGCCGCCCCCTCCTTCACCAGCTTCACCGCCGTCTCCAGCGACGTCCACGCCGTCATCAGCACGACGGGCAGCTCGGGGTCCAGGGCGTGGATCTCACGGAAGAGCTCGATGCCTTCCTCCCCGCTGGTGGTGTTGTGCGAGAAGTTCATGTCCTGGATCACGACGCCGACGTCGGCCTCGCGCACGGCAGCCAATGCCTCGCCTGCAGTGCCGGCGGTGATCACGCCCAGCCCGTGAAGCTCGAAGAGAAGCGACAGCGCTACGCGCACCGGCTCCTGGTCGTCGACGACGAGCACCTTCATCCGCGTCCTTTCTATCATGGCCGATCGACCTCGTCCCCCACCGCGAACGCCAGGCGCACGCGAGCTACGCGCGCGTCGACGCGAGCTCCCAGAGCTTCGAAACGCGCGCGCGTCAGGTCGGTGTCGGCGTCCATCAGCTCGGTGCTGGTGGCCTTCCCGTTCTGGAAGGCGATCCGGCGCACGCGGTAGGCCTCCTCGGCTGCGGCGAGGCCCTTCTTCGTGGTCGCGAGCGCGAGGTCCGCCGTGCGCGCGTCCTGGCGCGCCTGGCTGACCTCGAGCCGCACGCGCTCCTCCAGCGCGGCGCGTTCGGCGTCGGCGACGGCGGCGCGCGCGCTCTCGGCTCGAGCCGCCGCGCTCGCCCCCGGGACGTCGCTGAGCACCCACGTCACGGCGAGCCCCAGGTCCCAGCTCGATCGGAACTCGTCCTTCTGCGGGAAGGCTCGCGGGTTCGGGTTCGAGTAGTAGTAGTTGGCGAACCCGTCGAGGCGCGGGAGCATCGCGGCGCGCTCCGCGCGCGCTGCACGACGCTTCGCGACGGCCAGCTGGCGCAGACTGGAGAGCTCGGAGCGCTGCGCGATGGCGCGGGCGACCAGCTCCTTCGCGCTCGCCTTGCCGAGCGCCGGCGGGTCCAACCGCGGGTCGTCGCCGACGCGGTACTGCGTGCCCTCGGGCGCGCGCATCACCAGACGCACGCGCTCCTCGGCCACTTCGGCCAGATTCCGGCTGCTCTCGAGCAGGAGCTCGCTCTTGGCGACCTGAGACTCTACGCGCAGCACGTCCGCCAGCGACGCACTTCCGACCTCCTCGGCCGTGCGCGCGTCCGTGAGGTGCGACTTCGCCTGATCGAGCGCGCGCTCGGCGACCAGGGTCGACAGCTCCGCGCGCACCCAGATCCAATACGCCTGCACCGCGTCGGCCCGCGCGCGGCGCTCGCTGGCCGCGAGCACGCTGGCGGTCGACTCCTGCCCCGCCCGCGCGGCGGCGTGCGCCGCGCCGATGCGCAGAAAGTAGTCCGAGATCGGCACGCTCATCCCGGCTTGGAAGCTCCACTGGTTCCGGAGCACCGGGAAGCTCAGCGGCACGTTGACGAGCTGCTGTCCCGGCGGGAGCGGTCCCGCTGGCGCACCCGGCGCGACCACGATGTTGCCGGCGCCGCTCTCGCCCGGGTCCGAGAGACGGGTGTAGCGGCCGCTGACCACCACGCGCGGGAGGTACTGAGCCAGTGCGCGATCCACACCGGCCGCCGCGGCGTCGAGCTCGGCGCGGCGCGCGCTCACATCGAAGCTCGTGGAGGTTGCGCGACGGGACACCTCCGCCGCGGTCAGCCCGCCGGGGATCGCGACCGAGCGCGCCAGGTCGGCGTCGAAGCTCTGCGCGGAAGCCAGGCGCGGAAGGCCGAGGAGCAGGAGCAGGGGTACGAATCGCATGGCCCCCGCACCTACACGTCGCGTGCCAGCGGGAACGCCGCGCAATTCCACGCGCCCGCGCGGACAGCTGTCCGGGCGCCGGACAGGCGTCCCCCGGACACCGCAGCGGACAGCCGAATTTCCGGGCGAATCGCGCTGGCCCGGGGCGTGCAATCGCCCGCGTCATGACGACCCGACTCGCACTCTTCGGCCTCGCCCTGCTGCTGGGCGCCCAGGCCTGCGCCCGCGCCGAGGCGGCGCCCTCGGCCTCGGAGGGGCCGGCGCCCGAGAGCGTCACGACCACCGAGGTGACCGAGGCGACCTTCCCCAAGACCACCCTGCTCAGCGGCTCGGTGGTCGCGAGCCAACGCGCGGAGATCGCCGCGGACACGGCGGGCAAAGTGGTGAAGACCTTCGTGGAGCGTGGCGACGTCGTGGCGAAGGGCGCGCTGCTCGCGCAGCTCGACGCGCGCGATAGCTCGCTCGGGGCTGCAGAGGCCAGCGCAGCGGCCGAGGCTCTGCGCACGCAGGAGCGGCACGCGAAGCTCGAGTGCGAGCGCGCCGAGAAGCTGCTCGCCCAGAAGGTGATCAGCCGCGCCGAATACGACCGGCAGCGAGCGAGCTGCGACGCGAGCGCCGCCTCGACCCGGGCAGCGGGGGCGCGGGCCGCGCGGGCCGGCAAGGCCGTGGGCGACGCGAGCATCCGGGCGCCCTTCGCGGGCATCGTGGTGGAGCGCCTCGTGAGCGTGGGCGAGTTCGTCACGCCCGGCCGGCGAGTCGTGGTGCTCGTCGAGCGCGACCCGCTGCGCGTGGAGCTGTCCGTCCCCGAGGCCGCGGTGACCAAGATCGCCAAGGGTCAGGAGCTCTGGTTCAGCGTCGCGCCCCTCCCCGGCGAGCGCTTCCGCGCCAACGTACGCTTCGTGGGCCCCGTGCTGGATCAGCGGAGCCGCAACCTGATGGTGGAGGCGCTGGTCGAGGGCGACGACCGGCGGCTCTTGCCGGGCATGTTCGCCACGGCCCGGCTGCCGGTCGGCGAGCAGCGCGCGCTCTCGGTGCCGCCCAGCGCGCTGGTTGGACGGCGCGACGGCTCGCGGGTGTTCGTGGTCCACGACGGCGTGGCGCAGGAACGCGTGGTGCAGCTCGGCGAGAGCAACGCGGAGCGCGTCGCAGTGCTCAAGGGGCTCCGGCCCGGAGAGCGGGTCGTGGTCGAGCCCCCGGCGGGTCTCACCGACGGCGCGCGGGTGAACTGAGGAGGACGAGAGAGATGCAGTGGCTCGCCAACGTGAGTGTTCGCCGCCCGGTCTTCGCGACCGTGCTGGTGCTCGTGATCGCGGTCCTGGGGCTCGCCGGCTACGCCCAGCTGGGGGTCGACCGCTTTCCGAAGGTCGACTTCCCGACCGTGGTGGTGGTGACCCGCCTGCCGGGCGCCGCCCCGGGCGAGATCGAGACCGAGGTCAGCGACAAGATCGAGGAGGCCGTCAACACCATCAGCGGCATCGACGAGCTGCGCTCGATTTCGAGCGAGGGCGTCTCGCAAGTGATCGTCACGTTCGTGCTCGAGAAGGACGTGGACGTGGCCGCACAGGAGGTCCGCGAGCGCGTGAACACGGCGCTCGGGTCGCTGCCGAGCGGAGCCGAGGCCCCCGTGGTCATGAAGTTCGACGCCGATGCCACCCCCGTGCTCTTCGTCGCCGTGAACGCACCTGCGCCGCTCGGCGAGATCACCGAGGTCGCCGACAAGGTGGTGCGCCGCCGCATCGAGAGCGTGCGCGGCGTGGGTCAGGTCAACGTGCTGGGTGGGACGAAGCGGCAGGTCAACGTGGTGCTCGACGCGGAGCGGCTGCGCGCCCACGGCCTCACCGCGGTGGACGTGCAACGCACCATCGCCGGCTCGAACCTCACCGTTCCGGGCGGTCGGGTCGAGGCTGGACCGGACCAACAGGTCCTGCGCGTGCGCGGCCGGGTCGAGAGCCCGGCCGAGGTCGCGGATCTGGTGCTGCGCGACCAGGGCGGCCAGCGCGTCACGGTGGGTGACGTGGCAAAGGTCGAAGACGGCGTCGAGTCGGCCGAGACCAGCGCCATCCGTGACGGCAAGCCGGCGGTGGTGCTGTCCATCCGCAAGCAGTCCGGCGCGAACAGCGTGGCGATGGCCGACGAGGTGCGGGCGCGCCTCGACGAGATCCGCCCGAACCTGCCCGCGGGCTACGGCCTCGAGGTGATCCGTGACAACACCGCGACCATCCGCGCCAGCGTGGGCGCGGTCAAGGAGCACCTGATCTTGGGAGCGCTCTTCGCCGGCGCGGTGGTGCTGCTCTTCCTGGGCAGCGTCCGCAGCACGCTGATCGCGGCGCTGGCGATCCCGGTGTCGATCGTGGGCACGTTCGCGCTGATGTGGTGGCAGGGCTTCTCGCTCGACACCATCACGCTGCTGGCGTTGGCCCTGGCCGTGGGCATCGTGATCGACGACGCCATCGTGGTCTTGGAGAACATCCACCGCCACGTCGCGGAGAAGCAGCTGTCGCCGGTGAAGGCCGCGGTCGTGGCCACCAAGGAGATCGGCCTCGCGGTGCTCGCGACCACGCTCTCGCTGGTGGCCGTGTTCCTGCCCGTGGCGTTCATGAGCGGCATCGTCGGGCGCTTCCTGAAGAGCTTCGGCATGACCATGGCCTTCTCGATCCTGGTCAGCATGCTGGTGAGCTTCACGTTGACGCCGATGCTGTCCTCTCGCTGGCTGCGTCGCGCGCGGCCGCACGCCGAGGCGCAGAAGCGCCCCATGCTCGAGCGCATGGTCGACACGCTTTACGCGCCGATCGAGCGCGCCTACGTGGCGCTCCTGGCTTGGGTGATGCGCCGGCGCTGGGTGGTGGTGGGCACGTCGCTCTTGGCGCTCGGCGCCACGGTGCCGCTCATGGCCAAGGTGCCCAAGGGGTTCCTGCCGCGCAGCGACGACGCGCAATTCGAAGTGAACGTGCGCGCGCTCGAGGGACAGAGCCTGGAGGCCACGGCGCTGACCGCCGAGCGCATCGCGCGCGAGCTGCGCGCGCTGCCCCACGTGACCTCCACGGTGGTCACCATCGGCGACTCGAACGACCGCACCCCGAACCTCGCGAAGATCTTCGTGAAGCTCACCGAGCCCGAGACGCGCAAGCTCTCCCAGGACGAGCTGATGGCGCTGGCGCGCCGCGACGTCGTTCCGCGCCAGCCCAAGGACCTGCGCATCGACGTCTCGGACGTCCCGATGTTCGCAGGCGGCGGGCAATGGGCGGCCATCCAGTACGAGCTCAGCGGTCCCGACCTGGGCGAGCTCGAGCGCTACAGCGCCGAGGTCGTGGCGCGGGTGAAGAGGATCCCCGGCGCGGTCGACGTCACCAGCACTCACGTCACCGGGAAGCCCGAGCTCGCGCTGCGCGTGAACCGCGCGAAGGCCGCGGACCTGGGCGTGCAGGTCGCCGACGTCGCCACCACGCTGCGGCTGTTCGTCGGTGGCGTGGAGGTGTCGAGCTACGAGGAGGACGGCCAGACCTACGCCGTCTTCGTGCGCGGCGCGCCGGGCCAGCGCGCGGACCTCGAAGGGCTCGCGCTGCTCAGCGTGCCGTCGTCGAAGCTCGGCAGCGTGCCGCTCCTCGACGTGGTGGAGAGCAGCGCCGGCTCGGGGCCGGCCTCGATCACCCGCCTGAATCGCAAGCGCCAGATCATGGTCCTGGCCAACCTCGCCCCGGGCGCCGCGCAGAGCGAGGTGATGGCCAAGGTCGAGGCCGAGATCCAGGCGCTGAAGCTCCCGCCGGGCTACCAGGCGGCCGCCGTGGGCCAGTCGCGCGAGATGAAGCGCACCGCAGAAGGGTTCTTGCTGGCCTTCCTGCTCTCCTTCGTCTTCATGTACCTGGTGCTGGCGGCGCAGTTCGAGTCCTGGCTGCACCCCATCACCATCTTGCTCGCCCTGCCCCTCACGTTGCCGTTCGCGCTGGTCTCGCTGCTCCTGTTCCGACAGGCGCTCGACATCTATTCGATGCTCGGCCTGCTGGTGCTGTTCGGAGTGGTGAAGAAGAACTCCATCTTGCAGATCGATCACACGAACCAGCTGCGCCGGGCGGGCAAGGAGCGGCTCGAGGCGATCATCGAGGCGAACCGGGATCGGCTCCGGCCCATCCTGATGACGACCCTCGCCTTCGTGGCCGGCATGCTGCCCCTGGCCCTTTCGACGGGCATCGGTGCCGGGATGAACCGCGCGACGGCGGGCGTCATCGTCGGCGGGCAGGTGCTCTCGCTGCTGCTCACGCTCCTGGCGACGCCCGTCGCATACTCGCTGCTCGACGACTTGGGCGCGTGGCTCCGACGCCGCTTCGCCGCCTCGCCGGAGCGCCTGGAGCGTGAACGCGAGCTGGCCGAGCTCGAAGCAGCTCTGGAGCCGAGCCCCGCGGCCGGCCTATCCTCGAGCGCGGGATGAACGGCGAGCGCGCCCTCTTCGTAGTGCCGGCGGTCCTCGCGGCCGCCGGCGCCGGCGCGCTCGCGGCGCTGGACGTGGCGCTCCCCCTGGTCGTCGGCGGGGGAGCGCTGGTCGGCGCGGGAGCAGCGTGGCTGCTCGGCGCGCGAGCGAGCGCCCGTACCCACGAGCTCGCGAGCGCCGTCGCGAAGCTCGAGAGCGGGCTGGCGGAGCACGTCGAGATCGCGAAGCTCGTCGCCGACAGCAACCCGGACGCCATCGTCTTCTTCTCCGACGACGGCATGATCCGCTATGCGAACGTCGCGGCCCGCGAGCTCTTCTTCGACGGCCAATCCCCCGAGGGGCAGAACTTCCTCCGCCTCTTGGCCCAAGCGCCGGACGCGCTGCGCGAGGCGCTCTCCGGCGAAAACGAGCGGCTGTTCACCGTGGACCTCGGGGGCCAGCGCGAGACGTACCACTGCAGCCGCTGCCAGGTGACGATGCTGGGCGAGGCTCACACGATGCTGATCGTCAAGCTCCTGACCCGGGAGGTTTCGCGTCGCGAGGTCGACAC
>Ga0233425_10011804_pt1 | contig 10073 bp, 10 predicted proteins | sample Watercolumn_Towu_2_FD_181712 | JGI IMG/M metagenome (GOLD analysis project Ga0233425, IMG submission 181712) | Freshwater microbial communities from Lake Towuti, South Sulawesi, Indonesia - Watercolumn_Towuti2014_140_MG | ecosystem: Environmental > Aquatic > Freshwater > Lake | place... | reverse complement strand
CTCATTGGGTTAGCCGCAAAAAATGCCATTCTTATTGTGGAATTTGCAAAACAAAAACGAGAAGCGGGAGAACCCATTATTCAAGCCGCCTTAGATGCTTCAAAATTACGATTAAGACCCATTTTAATGACGGCCTTTGCGTTTATTTTTGGTGTACTACCCCTCATGGTGGCCCAAGGGGCTGGGGCTGCTAGCAGACATTCCATTGGAACCACCGTAGTGGGAGGGATGTTATTTGCTACTTTCTTAACACTCATCATTGTTCCTACTTTTTATGTCATCATTGAAAAAATCCGTGAAGGGCGAGAGAATAAAAAACTCAATGAAAACTCATCCGACCCCGAGGAACATGACTCTTAGTATTTCTAATCGTTTACAATTAATCCGTGACACCATTTCACAATGTACCACCTCTCCCATTCACATTGTGGCGGTTTCAAAAGGCCAAAGTGTGGAAAAAATTCAAGAAGCCGTTGCCGCAGGGCAATATGCTTTTGGGGAAAACTATCTTCAAGAAGCCTTGCTTAAAATTCAAAATGTCACTTCCCCCATTCCCATCACTTGGCATTTTTTAGGAACTATTCAATCCAATAAAGCAAAAACCATTGCCACTCATTTTCAGTGGGTTCAAACCCTGTGTCGCACATCCATTGCAGAAGCATTGAATGCTCATCGTCCTCTCTCTTTGCCCCCTCTCAATGTGTTAATACAAGTAAATATTAATGAAGAGTCCACAAAATCTGGCGTTCTTCCTGGGGAAGTGATCCTTCTTGCAAAGGCCATTCAACAACTTCCCCAATTAAAATTACGGGGACTCATGGCTATTCCTAAGGCACATCAATCAAAAGATGCCCTCACTCACACCTTTCATTCCATGTTTTTACTCTTTCACTCATTGCAACCCTTCGGGGACATTGATACTCTTTCGCTAGGAATGTCAATGGATTACCCCCTGGCGATTCAAGAAGGCGCCACCATGGTTCGCATTGGCACTGCACTCTTTGGAGAACGGGAGTCTCGACATGAATAAACCAACCATTGCTTTTTTAGGTGCGGGCACTATGGCTTCTAGCATCATGGGTGGTTTAATTAAAGATCATTATCCCCGTGAAAAAATATGGGCCACTAATACCAACAAAGCAAAGTTGGCTACTTTAGCCGCTGCTTATGATGGCATTCATATTACTTCTGATAATGTGGAAGCGGTGGAACAAGCAAATATTATTATGTTATGTCCTAAGCCTCCCGCCATTATTCCCCTGTGTCGTGAAATTAAAAAAGCCGTGCTGGAAAAAAACCCCTTAGTGATTTCCATTGCAGCGGGGATCACGGTGGAAACCTTAGAAACTTGTTTTTCAAAAAACACACCCATCGTTCGCTGTATGCCCAATACCCCCGCCCTCTTGGGATGTGGAATCACGGGCCTTTACGCACCTCCTCGAGTGTTACAACATTTACGAGATCAAGCAGAATCTATTTTGCGTGCTGTGGGTGTGACGGAATGGTTGCTACACGAACACTTAATCGATGTGGTCACGGCAATTTCTGGCAGTGGTCCCGCTTATTATTTTTATCTTATGGAAATTTTGCAAAAAGAAGCCTTAGAGTTGGGATTGCCTCCCAAAAGCGCTCGCCTTTTCAGTGTTCAAACTGCGTTGGGTGCTGCGCGATTGGCTCTTGAGAGTTCCACAGATCCAGAAACCCTTCGAGCACAAGTTACGTCCGTTGGAGGCACCACAGAAGCCGCCATGAAAGTACTCATTGAAAAAAACGTTCGACATATTTTTTCCGACGCGCTCTCCCGTGCAAAAGAGCGCTCTCGGGAATTGGGGCATCAATATCAACTAGAAAGTCATTCATAGGAGTTTTGTGATGGAAAATGGTTTAACGCTGGTGATTAAAATTATTTTTAGTCTTTACATTTTTGTCATGATGTTAAGAGGTTTATTAGAATTCACGGGAGCACCCGCAGGAAATAGTATTGTGAAACTCATTGGACAATTCACAGACCCTTTAGTAAAGCCTTTCAAAAGTTTTCTTCCCTCTTTTAAAGGAATTTCCACGGCCGTCCTTGTTTTGTTGTTAGTGTTAAAACTCATTCAGTGGGTATTGCTTTTGGTATTGACGGGTCATGGGGTTCATTCCGTGGTGGGGCTTTTCATCATCAGCATCGGTGATTTGCTTCGACAAATTCTGAATTTATATTTCTTCATGATTTTAATCCAAGCCATTTTATCTTGGCTCCCCACATCCATCCAAGAACATCCCGCCATGGAAGTATTAAATCTCTTAGTGGCTCCCGCCTTAAAACCCATTCAAAAATTTCTTCCCACTTTGGGAGGTTTTGATTTTTCTCCCTTAGCCGCTTTAATCGTGATTCAAGTGGTTAAAATGATCATCATCACCCCCTTCATCAGCGTGGGTGTGCGAATGATGCTGCTATAATCCCGTCTACCCCCTCTCCCCAACCCTCTCCCGCAAGGGAGAGGAGGCAGGAAAGGGAGAAAAGGAGTGATGGAATAGAAAAATCTCTTCCCCTCCTACCCCCTCTCCCCTTGCGGGAGAGGATTGGGGAGAGGGGGGTGTCTACAAGCTCATGCATCTCATTAAAAAAATAGGAAACACAACATGGCAAAGATAGGATTTATTGGTGTGGGTCACATGGGTGGACCCATGGTATTAAACCTTCTTAAGCACAATCACTCTGTCACTATTTTTGATATTTCAAAAGAAGCCTTAAAACCCCTTCAAAAAGAAGGAGCCCGAGTGGCCTCCTCTCCTTTAGAGTTGGCTCGATCTCAAGATTTTATTTTTACCTCCTTACAAACGGGAGATCAGGTAAAACATCTTTGCGAAGGTTCCCAAGGTATTTTTTCTGTTTTAAGTCCTCAGACTATTTTTATTGATTGTTCTTCCATTGATATTCATCAAGCACACCAACTCCATGATAGTGCTCGCAAGGCACATCTTCACATGTTGGATGCCCCGGTGTCTGGAGGCGTGGCGGGCGCCACCGCAGGAACCCTCACCTTCATGGTGGGTGGTGAAAAAGAAGTGTTGGAAAAAGCAAAACCCATTTTAAAATGTTTGGGAAGTCGCATCATTCACACCGGCCCCGGAGGCAGCGGGCAAGCAGCAAAAATTTGCAATAATTTATTATTAGCCATTTCCATGATTGGCGTGTGTGAAGCCATGGCCTTGGCGGAAAAGCTTCATCTTTCCACGGATGTATTTTTTGATGTGGCCTCCCACAGTTCAGGACAATGTTGGTCCTTAAGCCAATACTGCCCCGTGCCCGGGCCCGTGCCTAGCGCTCCTTCTAATCGAGATTATGAACCTGGCTTTACCGGTCACATGATGTTAAAGGATTTAACCTTAAGCCAAAATGCAGCCCAGCACGTGAAACTTCTCACCCCCTTAGGCCATGCCGCCACCCAGTTGTATCATCGCTGGGTGGATAAGGGGGAAGGACAAAAAGATTTCTCTGGCATTATTGAATTGATTCGCACTTTAAAGTGATGATGAACTAGGATTTGAAAAGGTTCATGGAGAATGGCAGCTAGTGCTTTCTCTTTTTCCCTCTTCTTCTGATTCACTATTTTCCCCATGAATCACCCAAGACACCATGAACACTAGAATGGCTAATAAGGCGAGACCTAATACGAGGGTGGCTCCCACGGGATGGGCAGATACCAATAAAGGAATGGCAATTAAACAAACCAACAAGGTGGCGCTACCACCCACCATTCCCATAATGCCACAGGAGTCATTACAAGCATTTTTTCTGCCAAAAAGACCACCCCCATCTTGTGTTAAAAAAGAATCACTCTTTGAAGAAACCGCTTTTTTTGTCATAGAAAACCTCCTTATCAGCCATGAATGAAAAAAACCATTTCCTTAGTATGTTCACGAAACGAAAGTTTGCCAGTGTTCCCCAAAAAAATTATTGGCCAGCAACTTGCATGATGAGTAAAAATGAGTCTCTATGAGGATTGAAGAGAGTTCTTCTGAGATCTTTTTCCTCTCTCCCACGGAGGAGAGAGGGAAGGGAAAAAAATTCCCTTTCCTTACGAGGAGAGCCTTTCTTACCCCCTCTCCCCTCCGTGGGAGAGGGTTGGGGAGAGGGGGAATGAAAGGAAGCTATTAAGAAGTAAATTGAGGAAGACTTTCTGGAAGCTCAGAATATCCCACCTTCTCTGCAGGAAACAAAGGTTTAATCCCCATATCCAATACCTTACGAACTTCATGGAGGCCCAAGAAGAAAAAGAAAGTGGTGGTGGCCGTCACCACGCCCATCAAGGCGGAAGAAGCCACGAATCCTAAGTGGGTGGTTAAGAAATTCATTACAGGCGCCGCAAAATTAGCAAGCCCCGTATGACTCAAGGGTGCCAAGGCACTCCCTAATTGAGGAAACAATGCCATTAAGGCAGGTGCCGCTCCCACAATGAGGGCCAACCAAGCAGACACACTCCCCACAATACTCACCAGGCATAAGATTTCATTTAACCATGCAGCGGTATAACCTGCCTTGTAAGCCGCTTCTGCACTCTCCACAGGAGAAACCACCATGCGCACTAATAAATGAAGCCCTGAAAGCAATAATTGAAATGCACGAAGAACAAAGTAAAGGGCTTTCCAATTCCCCAAACGATGGTAAGCACCCTGCCCCAATCCTTCCCTCAAAGAATCTTTCAGCCAACAGAAAAGTTCCGCCAACAGTTTAAGAGGAAGTTCCGTGAAAAATTTCACGGTATTCATTAAAGGAGAAAAAAGCCATCCCAAAAATACAAACCAAAGAAGAAACTGAGCCCCTTGAAGAGTCAGTTTTCCATCCTTAATCCATTCAAAACTCCAAAAATCCTGCACGCCAAAAAGAATTTGTAGCACGTATCCTGTTATGGTTCTTTTATTACTCCGGCGATATAAAGAAAGCTTGTCGTATTTGCCAGTAAGAAACAATTTTCTTTGAACATCAAAAACCTCTAACAAAGCAAATTGAAGATATATTTTTAACCCTCCCCAATTCCCTTCCTCATATCCTCGCTGAGGCTCATCTCCCATGGCAGACCCATCAAGACTTCTATTAAAAAGCGACATTTTTCCAAACCCATGTCTTAGATTTGGAGAATGAGGGTTTTTAGAAATGGCATTTTGTGTTGAATGAATTAGTCTATGAAGAATTTCTGGATCCGGCGCATTAGGAACTGGAATGGCCTTAACAGTTGGAACATTAGTTGAAACTTTTAATTTCCCAAGGGCCTCCTTTAAGGAGGCTTGATGAATTCTTACTCCAGCGATGATAGTTGCTTTTGTCTTGCTAGTGGGTGTATCAATTTCTATTTCTGATTCTTGAGGAGAGAAAAGCTCAAAACCCAGCTGACGAAAAAAATCATTTCTCTCCCACTCCAACGTGGTCGAATTAATTTTACGTGTGGTGGTGTCCGTGTCCCACAAGTCCTCAGCAATTTCTCCTTCCCATGTTATCTCAGAAACAATTGGAGGCTGACCTTCCATCCCCCTCAGTGTAACCTTTTCATGTCCTGCGATGAGCAAACTAACATACCCAGCTTTCTCTTCTGTGGGATCTGGCAACAAATAAAGCCCTTGATGAATATTATTGATATATCTCCTTTCCACTACAGCACCTAATTTCTCTCCCATGGAGGATTGCCATTGCGCTACTAGCTTCTCTTCAGAAATTACCCCCTGAAAATTAATGGAAACATCTAACCAATTTAAAAAAACCGGTAATTTTTCGCAAGGAAGAATAATCCACATTCCTTTGGTGATATAGGTGGGAAGAGACATGATAGGCGCACTGGCCATAGTTCCAGAGATGGAGGCATCGAGATCTCTCGAAATCTGAGTCACAAAGCGATTCTTATGTTCTTCCGAGAAGTTCTCAAAAGTTAAAACTCCTAGAGGATCTGCACTGGGAGAATGCTGTTTCCAGCCCCAGGAAAGCTGTGAAACCATGGGAGGCTGTCCGTGCTGCAATATTGTGGACTCCTCTATTGCGAGGAATAATTCAACCCATGGTTCAGGGTCATGGAGCTCACTCCCCCCAACCTTATCAATTGACTTTCTCCCGCTAAAATAAAGCCCCCCTTGAAAATCTTGTTCCCGAAAATCAGTACCTAACTCTTTCGGAGGTAATATGGACTTTAACCTCTTCTGCCTCCATTCCATTAATTGCTGTTCTTCCGAAGCTCTTCTTAGAGTGAAGCTACCATGACCTGATTTCCCATGAACATGTTCTAATAAAGGAATCTCTCGCCTAATTTGAAGAACATACAACTGCTTTAGCACAGAAGCCACATGTTCTATTGGTAAAATAAAACCGATTACTTTCTTTTGAAGAATTGTTTTTGAACTTTGTAAGGTGGATGTGTCCACAAAGGAAATCGGCGTGAAAACAAACCAAGATACTTTTTCAGATTCTAATATTGACTGAAAAAATAAAAATATCTCATGTTCAAAATTCTTTGAAAGAATGATAGATGTGGGAACATTCTTCCCAGAGCAATCATTTCTTCTTGCCCACCTAATTTCAAAAGTCCCACCTTCCTCAAAATCAGAAACAGCATGTTCTTCACTCAAGGAAAAAGATAACTGACCCTTAGAAGGGTCTTGAGAATTAACTGAAACAGTAATGCCCTTATAACCAGACAGCGAACTGAACTTCTGCTCCCGTGTTCGCCAGTCTTTCACAAGTCCTTGCACCTCTAATGAGCGAGCCTCGTATTCTGCTCCACTTGTGCTTGCCGCCATCATTAACCCTCTGAAAATAAAAAATTGTCTTCTAAATAACAAAGGGAGACATGGTAATAAAAAAAACAGTTTTTCGCAATACTTTGCCTTTAACTTTCATCGATTGTGTTATAATTGAACAAAATGGCGTAGTTGTATGTTTTTGTTAAAATTTCATGGGGGATATGGCCATGGCTAAAGAGAAAAAGCCTCTTTCTGATGAATTAAAAGGATTTCTTTCTAATCAAGGGAGACTTGAATATTATGAAAAACAGTTTAAGGATCCCACGGTTAATTCCGTATATTGGAATGCAGAACTTGAAGGATTACAAAAAGCGTATGATGCGCAGCAAAGAAGAGAGGCTCGATCCCTCGGCGCCGGTTTACCTCCTTCCATTCCTATCACTCCCTCCACAGCCTCCACCACCGCTCCATCTGCCCCCGCAACCACTGCCACTTCCACTTGGAGTTTCTCGTGGCTAAAGGCTTTCTTATCTGCGCTATCAAGTTTATTTGGCTCAAAATCAAAAGCCTCTCCTTCCACACAAACACCCATTACCGCTTCAAAGGATCCAACGCCTCCCACTTTCTATGCTTCCAGTACAACCACAAGAACTCCCGCACCACCTAAAGAATTTCCTGAAGAATTGAAGAAAAAAATTAAAGAATATTTTGGGGAGGGGAGAGAGGGACTTGCCTTTTATGAGTGGCAATTCAAAACCAATACTCCTGAACAATGGCAAAAAACTCGAGCTGGTGTGGAGGAACAAATTCAACGACACGAAAAATTGGGCCAACCTTCCGATCCAAAACCTTCTGTGCCACACACCACAACACTTAACCCTGGACACAAAGATAGCCCAGCGCCAGAAACAGACCGAGAAATTATAGAAGGTCCCCCAAGCCCAAGAAGCGGCGGCTAACCTTCGTGATGATATTCCCCAACCTTGGCATGGGTCTCCCTCACAAAGAATGTGAGGAGCCCGCTCAAGGCGAGGGAAATAGGTAATACACTCAAGGCAAACCTAAAGTTTTGGGGGGTATAGAAGGGAACGTTATTCACTAAAGCCCCATTCCAAACCCAATCGAGTAAACCACCCACCGCGGGTTGAAACACCACGCCACCCAACATCACAATCATGTTGGTCACTGCAATGGCGGTTCCTGCCAATTGAGGAGCAGATAATTCTCGCCCAATGGGGAAAACGATGACCTGAGCACCATAACTCACCCCAAAGGCAAATAAGAGGGAATACAAAAGGGTTTTTGGCAAATCAGGAACATAAATCACGATGGAAAGAAAACAGGTAGCCAAAAAGGCCCCTAAAATAATGGGAAGTTTTCTTTTCTTAATGGTATCGGACCACCATCCAAACAAAGGCCCCCCCAAGGCAAACCCTAAAAACACCAAAGCCACCCCCGAAGCCGCATCCTCACTACTCAAGTGATGGGCGCCCTCTAAGTAGGCTTTTCCCCACATTTCTGCAAACACAGAGGAAGGCATATAGAGTAAACAACCAATAAGCCCCGCAAGCCAAATTTGGCCATTTGTTAAAATACGCATAAAACCCCGGGTAATTTGGGGTAAATCTAAAGGTTCATGGGTCCCTTCTTCAATTTCACGATGATGCCCATCCTTAATCACCATAAAGATAATCACGGAAAGGAACACCCCCACCACCGCGGATAAAGCCACACTGGATCGCCATCCCACTGTATCTACCCAATAAGTTAAGAAAATTTCTCCAAACACAGCGCCAATAGCTCCCAGGGCAGAAGTAAACCCTGAAATAAAAGCAAAGCGATTGGGGGGCAACCAAATGGTGGCTAATTTCAAAACTCCCACAAAGGCAAAGGCAGATCCAAATCCCGCGAAAAAACGCCCTAATTTTGCAATGGTTAAAAAATGAGAACCCGCAAAGAGATAAGCCCCGAAGGCACACAATAAACAAGCCAGGGTTAATAAGCGCCGAGGACCAAAACGATCCATTAAAACACCCACAGGTAATTGCATGGGGGTATAAGCGTAATAATAAAAAGCCGCTAAATTCCCTAAGGCAAGACCATTAACGCCATAATATTGCATCAATTGGGTACTCATCACATTGGGAGCAATTCTTAAAACATATTCATAGGCATAGAATAAGGCACCCACTGCGCAAATAACCCAGGGAAGAATTTTAAATCGATCCATGAGAGCAGAAAGTTCCTGTGATGCTTTATTAGACATGGGATACCCCCTAAAAAAGTCTGGCCTCGTTAGTTACAAGGCCTTCACTAGAAATAAAAGTGTGAATCTTTTCTTTAAGATTGTGATTTATCTTTTGGCGCTTTGCGGGCAAATTTCGCTTTAAAGCGTTCAACCCGTCCTTCCGTGTCGATAATTTTTTGTTGGCCTGTGTAAAAAGGGTGGCATTTAGAACAAATTTCTAAATGTAAATCACGATTGAGAGTACTGTAAACGTCAAATTGGTTAGAACAACTACAAGTCACTTTCACTTGCTGGTATGCAGGATGGATGTCAGCCTTCATGGGAGATTCCTCTTTCGTAGCATTAAAAATTTAAGGACGAATCATAACCAAGGCCTCCTTAAAAAGCAAGACCGCCCAAAAAACAAGAATCTCTGCCTCACTTGGGGTAGGATTAAGAAAAAAGGAACTTCATCATGGAAACACTCATTGCCTTACCCCCCGGGGAAACCATCCTCCTGGAAGCAAAACCCCACTATAGTGTGATCTTCTATTGGCTACTCACCACGGGATTGCGTTATGTGATGTTATTAATTTTTTGCGTGTTTTTAGTGAGTCTTGCGACCCCTTCTCCCCAAGATGCTTTTTTTCAATTTTTCTTACTCTTCTTTGGTTTGGGCGGTTATTTTATCTGGGCCTTATTAGGAAGGGCTTATCGGGAATATATATTAACGGAACGAGGGTGTTTTAGTGCCTTTGGAATTTTGAATCGACACAGGTCTCTCTTACCTTATGATCGCATTGCTAATGTGTATGTTCGTCGAAATTTACTAGAACGCTTGCTAGGTATTAGTAGTGTGATTGCGGAGGATTTTTCTGGTACGCCTTCTCTTATTATGGTGGGGCTTAAAAAATCCACTGGAGAGATGGCGATTCGTTTGCTATCGGAACGCGTGTTTACCTCAACTCGATAGAATTCTCCCCCTCTCCCCAACCCTCTCCCGCAAGGGGGGCTTTGTTGAATAAATCAGGAGAGGCAGGAAAAGAAATAAAAAGAAGACGTTACGAACACAAAGCGGTATATTCCAAATGTCGAAAAAAAAGGAGATACCGCATGAACAAAAAGCTCTACC